>WNFU01005959.1_pt1 | contig 15383 bp, 18 predicted proteins | sample 5400121 | NCBI WGS metagenome assembly WNFU01 (sample SAMN13153360, study PRJNA577476) | soil metagenome | isolation source: 100 cm soil or saprolite under grassland replicate 1 | place: USA:California | collected 2016-06-15
CCGACACCATGATCGGCGGCCGTACGCTCCACCACACGTGGTGGACGGACTTCCGGCAGCCGGCGATAGCGGCGCGCCGGTGTTCCGAGATGATGGCTATTTGCTCGGGATCGTGATTGCGACAACGCGGACCCAAACATCTACTCGCCGGTCGACTGGGTGGCGGATGTCCTTGATCTGCAGCCGTGCGTTGACGCCGGGTGCAGCTAACTGCGACGCGGCGATCCAGTCCAGGTCGAGGACGTTGGCAAGATCTCGACCTGGGCCAGTCCGCATGGGGAGGCCGTCCGGCTCTGTGGGGCGCCCTTACGCTTCAGCAGTTCGCCGCCCAACCCGGCATGATCTCGAGCTCCCACGGCGAACCCCCTGGCGGGAAAGCTTGGTCGATCCTGACGTTATCCCGCCCGATCTCAAAGTGAACGATGTACGCGTGGTTGTTCGCGCTGCACACGCGACGCCGGCTCGGTCACGAGAGACTGGCCGACGAAGGCTTCACGCTGGTCCACGCGTCGCGCCGCGGATACGACGGGACAGCCGCGTCGGTCGACCGGCAGCCGGCGCACGAGCAGCGCCAGGACGCGGCCGCGGTCGTTCGTGCGAATGGCAAGTCCCCCGAGCCCGCTCCCGGAAACAGCATCCACCGATGCACACAGCTCGGCCACAGCTCGGCCTCGATCGACTGGGATCTCAGCGTTCCGGTGGTCCCGAGATACGCGACGGAGGGATCGAGATGCACCTTCAAGTCCGTTGCGCGCCCGCGGCGTCACCAGCGGATGTCCGCAAATTCCTGGACGTCCTTGCACGCGCCGACATCAACGTCGCAGCCGTCGGCGGTGGGTCTCTTGAGCACGGCGGCAACATCGCCATCGCCTGCGCGGACGTCGAAGGCCACGACGAGACGACGAGAGCTAAGCAGGTCCTCACGGACGCCGGTTACAAGGCCGATATCGTGCGTGAGGGATCGAATCCGCAGGGCTATCTGTACGTCGGCGAGATGAAGAACGCAAAGGGCGAGTTGATGCGGGAGGTCGACAAGGCCCGGACGGCGGCTGGATCGGGCTACCTGGTCGACGACATCGCCGTCGGCGTCCCGACGACCGACGGCGGGGTGGCGATCTATCCCGTTCAGGTGTTCCTCCGCCGACGCCGCGTCTAGTTCCGGCCGCCGAGCGCCGCTAGGAGCCTGATCCCCGGGTCGTCGCCGCTAAAGGTCGATGACCTCAAGCGCAAACCCGCACCCCGCGGTCGTCAGCCAAGTCCGCGAGACGTGGAACTTGCAAGGCTCGTCAATGAGGTCAGCGTGGGCCCTTTGTCGGACGTCATCCCCTGGGAGTACGAAGACAAACCGGCGACCGCACGAGCCGCGGCCAATAAGGTTATCAAGGCGTCGGGGGCAAGCGTCTACGTCAGCAGCCGACCCGACCATCCTGGGACGCTGCTCTTCAGCAGGGTTCCACTGTCGGGTCGACAGGGCAAGAAGCAGCGGTGAACGAGGGGCAAGCCCTCCGTATCCTCGAACGGCCGCGATGGCAGCCGGACTCGCCGACCATATCTGGACGTGAGGAGATTGCCGCGCTCTTGGACTAATCCACAGTGTCTTTCCACATACTGTCCGCAGATTGTTGACACACATCGCCGATAGCGCAGCTACACTGCCTGCGTGCGTAGCCCCTCGTCAGCTAGGCGCCGAACCATCGGTCTTGGCATTCCTATCGCTGGTGTGCTGTGGGCTTTAGTCACGCTTGCACGAGCACGTCTGCGCCATTCCCAAGCCCCTCTGCGCCGAACGTGGCCCAGTCGAGACGAATTCGAACGCATGGACTCGGCCGCGTTCAACGACTATCTCAAGTCCCGCGAGCTGGACGTGAGGGTGGTCGATGACGCGCCGACGGAAGCTGCCGTACCAGCTCGACCCGACTGACGACTATTCGGCCAAGAGGAAGCGCCTGTTTGGGGATCGGCTGGAGGCTGTCCACGCGGCCGAGGTGGAGATCGCCGACGAACCGGAGCACGTCCATTGGCGACGGCGGACAACACGCGGGACGGTGCTTGACTACTTCGCCGCCAACGCGGGTGTGATGATCGAATTCGAGATCGCCAGTGACACCGCGGTTCGGCTACTCGACCTGACCGACCTCTCAAACTGAATCACTACCGATTTCGCCATGAGTAGTCCCCGATCGCGTGTCAGACGCTGATTTAGGCCTTGCGATCGCCGGGTCTGAGTTACCTCCCGATGACCCCGCGCATGCAACATCCACCAGCCGCTGCGACGGCAGCGATGATGCCTCCAGGCGGCCACCCTTTCGCACGACTGTTAGCTTTCGGTCTGGCGCACGAACGACTGAGGCCGCGCGTTCAGGAGCGACCCGATAGACCGCGTTGCGTGGTGCCGGCGACCCGGGGAGGGCCAAGGTTCCGGACCTGCCACTGCCGTACGCCTGCAACTAGGGCGATGAGCCCGCCGAGCGCGGTGATGTACAGCCCCATATCCGGAGCGCCGACGATTGGGAAGTCATCAATGACCTGGATCCGGAACAAATGGGCGCCAATGGTGGCGAGGACTGCCGCTGCGGCGACGATCGCCAGCCGCGGACGGACGACTCGATCCAAGTTCAGCAGGGCGTAAATGCCGAGGACGGCGAGCAGAAGGCCAACGAACGCCGTGATGATGCCAGGTCCGAAGTCGACGCCCGAGCGCTCGTAGATGACGAAGAGCCCAAAGTTGCCCTCGCACGGGTCCTTCGGACATGCGCCCCAAGTTGAAAAAGAGTCCCACACGACGACGAGTCCCCGATGATCAGGGCAGCCGCTGCGATTCTGCGGGACCTGATTCGACTTGCAAGCGCCTGGCGCGTTGCGTTCCGAATTCGGTCGTCCTCAAGAGCAATGGTCATTGGGCGTCGGCGTCCCCTAGTTTCCGCACGCGCGCTTGAGCGAGTAGTCCGTCGATCCGAACACCGGGCTCATCCAGGGAAGAGTTACGCGCCGCTCTCCTGCCTGCCCTCGCGGGTTCACATGCCCTGGTCGCGGCCCCGGTCGTCTCCCCGTCCGGCATGGGTTATTGCCAGCCAATGGTTCGACGCCGACGACTACGCCCGTCAGACCGCTAGCGGTTGACGGTCGAAACCCTCTCCGCCGTAGGTGGTCCAGACGATCCCAACACCGACGATGAGGACACCGTACCGCCGATTCAGTACAGGGCCGACTCCGGTCCATCGAACCGCTGACGAGATTTCCGGAATGGTGGCCGTACGGCACCGGCGCGTTGGGTTCCTGCAGCAGTGCCTGAAAGCGACTCGCCTCCACCGGAGCCAGTTCCTTGCAGGTAGCAAGTTATTCAGGCCGATTCTGAGCACCAATCCCGTGCTTCCCGGGCTAGATCCGGGTGCGTCGTTTGCAGGTTCCATCCGGCCTGCAGCCGAGACTGCCGGCTGGTCTTCTCAAACGTGGATCGCGTCGAGGGTGATCCGAAGAGCAACACCGGGACGCTGATCCAGCTGGAGTCGGCATCTCCGGCCATCATGTGCGAGTCGCGAACTACGGCTGATCATCATCACCAACGACGAAGAGGTTGCCCTCGGGCGCGGCGAGCAGGCGGACGAGCCGCAGCGGCGCCGCGTCGACGTCCGGGAACTCGTCCACGCACAGGTGGCTGAAGCGCGCTTGCCACCGGCCGCGCAGTCTGCGGGCCGGTCGAAAGCTCGCCATCACCGTCGAACCGCTGCGCGAGCTGACCGCAACGCAACGGCGGCACTTCGCCGACGAAGTCGACCTGTGGACGGGTCATGTAGGCGGAGCCGACCCTGACGGTGGGAACGGTGACGGTCGGCCCGCACGCTGATCCCGCCAGCCGGCAGCCGCACTTGCTCGTGGTCGACGAGACGCCACGCTTCTCGACCCGGGCGCTTGGCGGGCTGATGAACGAGGGTCGCAAGTTCGCGGTCGCGGTCGGGCTGGCGACCCAGACGCTCAAGGACATCGGAGAGGCGCTCGGCGCCACGGCCGTCGCCAACGCCGGAACGATCGCGCTGATGGCGCCCGGGCTCGACGACGCCAAGGCCCTCGCGCCGCTGTTCGCGCCGCTGACGGCGGCCGACCTGCTTGGGATGGAGCGCCACGGGATGGCCCTCAAGATGGCCGGCCCGAAGGGCCGCGACGTCGTCTATGGCGGGATCGTCCTGCCGCCCGGTCCGGCCGACCAAGCAATCGCCGCCGCAATCCTCGCCGCGAGCGACGCGCGCGACGCCCGGCCGCGGGCCGAGGTGGCCGCCGAAGTCACCGAGCGGCTGACGTTGATGCCGCCGAAGGCGGCCGAGTCCGTCAAGCCGGCCGAGCCCGCCGAGGCAGGTCAGAAGGTCAAGGCGACCGCCCATGCGCAGCAGCTGCCGGGCGGGGAGTGAGTCCGTGCCCCGCCTCGCGTTGCTCGTTTGGTCACTCGTTGGGTCACTCGTTTGGTCACTCGTTCCGACGCGGACCCAACGAGTCGATCTGAACGGGAAATCGCGAACTCGCTGACGGGACGGCTGGTATGGCCTCCGTCTTCCGCACCGCGACGCCAGCGGATAAGCGCGACATCCGGCTGCTCCACTACCGTGATCGAGCGGTCCTCCGGATCCTCGATCGCGCCGAGGCGGCCACACCCCGCCAGCTGGCGATCCTCGTCTACGGCAACCTGCGAGTCGCCCAGGAGCGCCTGGCCTCCCTGTACGAGAGCGGCCTCCTCGAGCGAACGACCCTGCCGCCACCGCACCGCGGCGGAGCTGAGCTCGCCTACCGCCTGAGCCGCCGCGCACGCTACCGGCTCGGCGATCACTCGCCCCGCGCCCGCGGCTCGAACCGACTCGGTCACACCCTCGACATCGAGACGGTCTGCGCGCTGGCGACGGCCAACGGCGACCCGAGGCACAGCTCGCCGGTTCTCGCCTGGCTCGCGGAGCCGACGGCCGCCAGGGCCCTCGGCACCCCGCCATTCCCGGACAGCGTCGTCGTGCTCCAGGATGGCGATCGCTCGGGTGTCCTGTGCCTCGAGATCGACGAGGCCACCCAGCGTCGTGCGATCATCGAGGCGAAGCTCAACGGCTACCGCCGGCTGTTCGATGCCCACCCGACCTGGTGGCTGCTCTTCGTCGTGCCCTCTCGAAACCGAGCGCGCTGGCTGCGGACCGTCGCCACCGGGATCGACCAGACGGTTGCCGCGCGAGCCTGGGTCACGTCGCTGGTGGCGCTGCGGACTTCGCACCTCGAGGGTCCGGCGCAGCCGGTGACCGGCGACTCGCCAGCCACCATGCGCGCGCTCATGGACTCCACGCGTGATCGCCGCGCCAGAGCCCCGGTCGGTAGCGAGGCCTGGCTGAGACTGCTCGGCGAGGGCGGGATCGAGGACCTGCATGAGGCGCTCTTGTAGCCACTCTTTTCGGACGACGCCCCGACAACCCGACGCCGCCGGCACAGAACAGCGTGGCATTCGCCACTCGTTCAATCCCCTCGGCGGGCCCGTCAGCGAGCGTCGGTGGCCACTGCCCCACGCTTCATGACCTCTCCCGCAGCACGGCACCTCACGGCCGCGGCCCGGCGGCGGGGTCGTTCCCGACGCGCGACAGCGAGGTTACGCTATGACGCCGCCTGCCTCGGAACCGGCCAACCGCCCGTCGATCGATTCAGGCGGATCGCCCAGCCAACTCTCGTCGCGATCGGCGCCGCTGCCAGCCAGCCGGGCGCGGCAGAGTGGGTCCTGGCCCTCGCTCCCGCTGCCGACGCGATTGCCGCCGCCATCCCCCAACGCAACGCGTGTCACCTTCGAGGGCCAGGGCCATGTCGCCGATCCGGCGGTCGTCGCCACGGCGCTTGTGCCGTTCTTCGAGGCGACCTGACGGCGCACCCTCAGCCCGAGGGGAAGGCCGCCTTCGCCGTATTGATGAATGCAGCCACGGCGGGTGTGAGGGTGCGCCTCTCGTTCCAGACGACCTGGGTGTACACCTCGAACGTCCCACGCCAGACCAGGCGCACGAGATTGCCCGCCGCGACGTCCGCTTCGACGGCGACGCTGGGAAGCGCAGAAACGCCCATCCCGGCGACGACGCACTGCTTGACCGTCTCGATGCTCGCGAACTCGAGCGCATCGCGCGGACTGACGTGGCGATCGGCGAGTTGGCGTTCGAACTGACCGCGATAGGCGCAGCCCGAATCCGGAGCCTCGGGAAAGAGGACCACCTCGCCGTCGAGGTCGGCGGGACCCGTCCGCGTCTGAGCCGCAAGCCGATGCGTCGGCGCGGCGATGACGCTGATGTCCTCCCGGAGAAGCCGCTCGGTGCAGAAGCCAGGGATCCGCAGCGGAGTGTCGAGCACGAAGGCGACATCCACGATGCCGCCCGCCACTCCGCGCCGGGTCGCTCCCCGGAGGCGTCCAATCGGAGTCGGCTTCAGGTCGATCCTGACCCGAGGTGCAAGGCTCCGGAACCGGCTCAGGACTACGGGGAGGCGATAGGTCAGCAGCGACTCCGGCGCGCTCACGGTGATCGACCCGACCAGGTCGCCGTCGCGCGCGGTGGCATGGGCAACAGCGGCTTCTGCCGCCGACGACAGTTCGAGCATCCGTTCGGCGTGGGGCAGTAGTGCCCGGCCGGCGTCGGTCAACGAGACGGATCGGCCGAGACGGTCGAACAGGGGCGCTCCTAGATCACGCTCCAGGCTTTGGATCTGGGCGCTGATCGTTGACTGGACGTAGCCGAGCCGGGCGGCCGCCTGGCTGAAGCTCGCCTGCCTGGCGACCTCGCGGAAGGCGATCAGGTCACGGAGCTCCACCGATCGGGATCCTCGATAGCTTTGTGCGAGAAGTTTCGTTGGACGTGATGGGATGGTAGAGGCACGATGCCGTCATGGCAACCGCCGTCCCATCCGGCAATCTGGCGCCAACGCCCGCCACTGATGTCCGGCGCCCACTCTCGGAGTCGCTGCCGCCCGAGGCCTTCTTCCTCGTAAGTGCGCTACTCCACTACCTCGGGCCGTCGTTCGCCGTGCTCCTGTTCGCCTACGTTGACGTGCTTGGCGTGGCCTGGCTCCGGATCGCGTCCGCGGCCGTGGTTTTCGCGATCTGGCGCCGGCCGTGGCGCACCATCGGGCGGCTGGACGCGGACGGTCGCCGCGACGTCATGGCCTGGGGTGTCGTGCTCGCGCTGATGAACTGCTCGTTCTACCTCGCGATCGCGCGCCTGCCGCTGGGGACCGTGGCGGCGATCGAGTTCCTCCCGGTGATCGTGCTCGCCGCAGTCGGCAGCCGAACGAGCCGGAACGTCGTCGCGCTTGCCCTCGCCGTGGCCGGCGTCTACCTCCTGACCGATGTCGTCCTGGCCGGCGAGCCGCTCGGGGTTGCCCTCGCATTCGCCAACGCCGCCCTGTTCGCCGCATACATCGCCCTCGGCCACCGCGTCGCGCAGCGCGGCGCGGGCGCTGGGATCGACAGCCTCGCGATCGCCATGCTGGTGGCGGCCGTGGTCGTCACCCCGTTGGCCGGGGGAGCGGCGCTGCCTGCGTTGACCCAGCCGCTGGCCCTCCTCGCCGGGATCGGCGTCGGGATCTCGTCATCGGTCATACCGTACGTCACCGACCAGCTGGCGATGGCGCGCATCAAGCGCTCGACCTATGCCCTGCTCGTCTCGCTCCTGCCGGCGACCGCGACCGTCGTCGGCCTAGTCGTTCTCGGCCAGGTGCCAACGATCGTGGAGGTCGCGGGCGTCGCGCTGGTGATCGTGGCGGTCGCCGTGCACCGCGACGCCGAGGCGGCATAGCCGTGGCCGCGATCAGGATCGGCGCGAACTTCTGGAACCAGTACTCGTCCTGGCCAGCCCTGCTCGATGCCGGGATCGGCGCCGACCGCCTCGGCTACGACACGCTGTGGACATGGGATCACCTCTATCCGATCGTCGGTGACTCCCACGGCGACAACTTTGAGGGCTGGCTGACGATCGCGGCCTGGGCTGCTCGCACGGAGCGGATCAGGATTGGCCTGCTCGTCGGCGCGAACCCGTATCGCGAGCCGACGCTCGTGGCCAAGATGGCGACGACGCTCGACCACATCAGCAACGGCCGCGCGATCCTGGGGATCGGGGCCGCCTGGAACGACGAGGAGGCGGACGCATTCGGATTTGCGTTCGGCTCCGGGGTGCCCGAACGGCTTCGCTGGCTCGGCGAGGCATTGCCGCTGATGCGGGGCATGCTCGATGGCCGGGAGCCCTCTGCGCTCGGGCCGCGCTACCGCGCGCAATCGACGCGGAACCTGCCAGGTCCGGTGCAGCGACGCCTGCCGATCCTGATCGGTGGCATGGGCGAACGGGTCACACTCCGCCTCGTCGCCCGCTTCGCCGACATGAACAACCTCGGCGGCGGCGACATCGAGCGCGTCCGCGCCAGGGAACAGGTGCTGGTCAGCCATTGCGAGGCGGTCGGTCGCGATCCGGCCGAAATCGAGCGGACGGCGTCGGTCGGGACGATCTTCATTCGCGACACGTCGGCTGATGCGGAGCGAGTTGGGCGCGTCGCGTTCGAGCAGAACCGGGCCGAGCCGTGGTATCCCCATTACGGCTCGCCGGAGCAGATCGCCGACGAGCTCGCCCCGTATCTCGAGCTCGGCTATCGGCACCTCATCGCGAACTTCCCGGCTCCGTACGACGACGAGTCCGTGACGCGTTTCGCGACCGAGGTTCGATCCCTGTTGGATGGCGCGGGCGGCCCCGCAGCGGGGCGATGAGATAGACGCGGGCGCGCGCCTTGGGGGAGCGCCTCGCGAGAAAGGAGGACTCCATGTCGACGACTGTGGAGACCCAGGCTGACTTGGTCCAGACTGTCCTCGCGCCGGCCGGTGGTGAGCGTGTGACCTTCGAGAGTGGGGGCGAGACGATCGTCGGCCGGCTGTTTCCGGCCGCGTTCGGGGACGGGCCAGCCCCGGCGGTAGCGATCATCGGCCCGATGACCTTCCAGAAGGAACAGATCTGTGAACCCCAGTTGCTATCCGAACGCGGGCCGCGGGCGACGAACTCGAAGGCGCCGGCGCGAAGCTCGAGCACGAGCGCCGCGCTCGGACCGGCCGGATTGATCAGTGCCGAAACCCGGACGTTGGTGGCAAGAACCCCGCGGCACGCTTGTCGGCTCGGGCGGCGTGCGCCTCCTCGACTGCGGGCCGCATCGCCTCGCCCTCGCCTAGGTCGCTGCAGTCCAGACGACGGCCGGGACATCGAAGCCGAGGTAAGCGCGGAGCGCGTGTTCCACGACCCCGGAGTCGCGCTCGTCGGTCCGGACTGCCCGGACGCGGGCCACACCTGAACATGTCCTCGTCGACGTGTGACGCTCCGACCTCAAGATGGTGACGCGGCCATGCCTCCGGCCAGCCCCACCGTCATCCTCGACGTTTGTCTCCGCCCGATACCTGGACGTGTTCCCCACGGGACGGTTTGGCAAGTGCCTCATAGGCGTCGATTGCCTGCCTGACCTGCCGCCGCTTGACCCGAGGAACGATCTCGACGAACACAACCACGACGACGCCGGTCCAGAGCGCCAAGCCGAGCGTATAGATCAGGTCCGACATCAATCCGAGAGGCTCTTGCGGCTCCGCTGATTTGATGGCGTACCCGACGACCTGGAGGGCCAGGCCAAGCACGAATGCGATGGCGAGGCTTGCGTACAGGATGCGTTGGCCGGATACGAGTCGCTTCATGTCGGCGACGTTCTCGGCCATCCAGTCGAGGTAGTACGGATTGCGCAACTCTGGGGCCATCGCCCCGTCGTCTCTTGGCTCAGGCTCGTCACTGGTATCCGATTGCTGCGTCATGGTTGGCACCTCCTGACAACCAGCTTGAACCGATCATCTATCTGACTGCCTGAGCCTCCGCGTTCCGACGAGCGGCGACTCCTCGCTACGCCTCGCTAGGAGATCTTGCGGCGGTAGGTACGCATGGCGAAGATGTACGCGACGACGAGAAGGCCGACACACCAGGCGAGGGCGATCCAGATGTCGGTGCCGACCGGCTGCCCTGCGAACAGGTTGCGGATCGCGTTGACGATCGACGTCACCGGCTGGTTCTCGGCGAAGGCGCGTACCGGCCCGGGCATGGTCGTGGTGGGCACGAATGCCGAGCTGATGAACGGCAGGAAGATGAGCGGGTAGGAGAACGCATTTGCACCATCCGCGGACTTCGCGGTCAGACCGGGGATGACGGCCATCCATGTCAACGCCAGGGTGAACAAGATCAGGATGCCGCCGACCGCGAGCCATGCCAGCACTCCCGCTGGTGAGCGGAAGCCCATGAGGAGGGCGACCAGCACGACCACCACAATCGAGACGAGATTGGCGACCAGCGAGGTCAGCACGTGTGCCCACAGGACCGACGACCGTGCGATCGGCATCGACTGGAATCGCTCGAAGATGCCGCTCGTCATGTCCAGGAAGAGCCGGAATGCGGTGTAGGAGACGCCCGTCGCGATCGTGATGAGCAGAATGCCGGGCAGCAAGTAAGTCACATATGAATCCGACCCGGAGTTGATCGCGCCGCCGAACACGTAGACGAACAGGAGCATGAAGGCGATCGGCATGATCGTCGTCGTAATGATGGTGTCCAGGCTGCGCGTGATGTGGCGCAGGGATCTCCCCGTCAGGAAGGCGGTATCGCCGAAGAAGTACGTGGTCATCGTCGTTTCCTAATTGCTCTCGTTGATGTTGTTGTCCCCGCCGCCGACGAGTGTGAGGAAGATGTCCTCGAGGGTCGGCCGCTTCTCGACGTATTCGACCTTGGCGGGCGGCTGCAGCTGCTTGAGCTCGGCGAGGGTGCCGTTCACGAGGATCCGACCCTCATGCAGGATCGCGATCCGATCGGCGAGTTGTTCGGCCTCCTCGAGATGCTGCGTCGTGAGCAGCACCGTCGTCCCTTGCTCGGCGAGCTTCTTCACGGCCTGCCACACCTCGATGCGCCCCTGGGGGTCGAGCCCGGTCGTCGGCTCGTCGAGGAAGATAACCGGAGGATTCCCGATGAGGCTCATCCCGATGTCGAGACGGCGGCGCATGCCACCCGAGTACGTCGACACCCTTCGCGCGGCCGCATCCGTCAGAGCGAAGCGCTCCAGCAGCTCGTCCGCGATCCTGCCCGGGTCCTTGAGGTACCGCAGGCGGGCGACCAGCACGAGGTTCTCCCGCCCAGTGAGGATCTCGTCGACCGCCGCGAACTGTCCGGTGAGGCTGAAGGACTCCCGGACGTCCGCGGCCCGCGTCGCGACATCGAAGCCGTTGACGATGGCGGTCCCGGCGTCGGCCTTGAGCAGCGTCGACAGGATCCTGATGACCGTCGTCTTGCCCGCCCCGTTGGAGCCGAGCAGGGCGAATATGCTGCCCCGCGCCACGTCGAAGTCGACGCCGCGCAGCACGTGCAGCTCCTTGTACGACTTGTCCAGGCCGCGCACCTGGACCGCGGGCCCTTGGATCTGCGTGGTTGTCATCGGTCCTCCGTTCCCGTTTGATCCTGAGCTCTGATCATTCTGTTACACCCGTATGCATACGGCGTAAACTCAACATCCGCAGTCTAGGTATGCGGCGTATACTTGTCAAGCGATGAAGCAGAACGCCACGGAGCGCGTGCACTTGCCTGGACGACCGGGCCTGACCCGGGAGGCCGTCGTCGCCCGCGCGCTCGAAATCGGGACCGCCGAAGGCCTCGAGGCGGTCAGCCTGCGACGCCTCGCGCAGGATTTCGGGGTCACGCCGATGGCCCTCTACCGCCACGTTCGCGACAAGCAGGACCTCATCAACGCCATGACGGAGGTCGTCCTCGAAGGAATCGACGTCACGGCTGGCTTCGGACTCGAGATGACCTGGACCGAGCGGATTCGCCTGGCGATCGACAATTACAAGGCTCAGCTCGACGCCCGGCCGCTTGCCCTGCCTCTCAGCATCGCCTACACCGGCGAAGGGCCCCCGTCCTTCTGGCGGGTGCTCGAGCAGCTCCTGGCCATCCTGCTCGATGCCGGGTTTGCGCGGCGCGAGGCCATCGTCCTGATTCGCATGATCTCGAACCTCCTTGCCGGCTACCTGCTGCTCCTCCAGGAGGGCGCTCCCGAGGAGAGTTACCGCCTCCTCGACGCCAACCAGATCGATCTATTGCGACGGCGCTTCGCGCTCGCCCAGCTGAGCCTGCCTCGCGACGAGTTCCCGAACCTCGTCAAAAGCGCAGAGGATACGGCCGAGGTCTGGTTGACCGACCCGAATGCTTGGTGGGGAAACACGGTCGACCTGATCACGTTCGGCTTGGAGCGAATGCTCGAGCGCAGCCGCGACGGCGCACGGCCGGTGGAAAGCGGCTCGTAACGTGCGGCATGGTCCTCGCCTCACCGCCTCGGGTGATGCTCGAGGGAACTCGATCCATCGCTTCCGCCCGACCAGCGAGAGCGCCTGATGTCGTGAGAGGCGCAGTGAGGCGCCAGCCATCGCGACGCTCAGTCCGGTGGGCCGTACGATCTGAGGGTGTATCGCTTCGATCGACTGCGGCTAGGACGGATCATCCTGATCGCGATTCCGTCGCTGGCTGGGCGCGACGGTCGTCGTTGCGACCCTCGAGGCGTACGTCGGCGTCCCCGACGCCCCGGCACCGATGGCTTCTGAGACCGTCCCCTAGAAGGTCACCGAGATCGGGGACGCGTCGACTCCCCATGAACCGCACGATCATGTGGTCCGGTCTGCGCGGGCAGTCGCCTTTGCCCTCGCTCTCGCCTCCCACTCGACGTTCCGGACCGCGAGCTGCTGCGGGGCACGACCTTCGGGATCGTGCTGTTCACGCTGCTTGTCCGGGGAGCGTCAGCTCGACGCGTGATCGCCTGGAGCGGTCTTGAGACCGGCCGAGAACGCTAGGACGGCTGACCGGGCGGAGGCTGTCGAGTAGCGTCGGTGCCGCGGCCTGTCTAGATCGTGTGGTCCGCGCGCTCCCACCAGACGATCGTTGCCGCCAACCCACCGATGACCACGACCACCACCGCAACCACCGCGGCGGCCGAGACCGGCTCGACCTGGGTCCCACCGGCGCCGGCCAGGATCGCCGGCACCGACCACGGGAACCATGATCCCCAGCCGAGGACGCTCAGCACCTGGGACGTCGCGACCATCCCGACGGCCCAGGCCAGCGGAGCGATGTAACCGCGGCCGACGCCGGCGAAGAACATCGCCCAGGCCTGGAGTCCGATCGTGAGGACCATCGCGAGGGCGATCGACGCGATCGTGCCGGCGGCGTCGGCGGATGACCAGCCCGGCAGGCCGACGAGCGCGCCGATCGCAAGGCCAAGCGCCAGCACCCAGGCCGAGACCGCGATGCCCCAGGAGGCGATGACGATCGCCTTGGCCGCGACGATCGTCTGCCGCGGCGTCGGGTTCGCCAGCAGTCCTCGCAGCGTGCGGTCGGTGAACTCGCGGCCGACGACCCAGGCGGCGAGGAATGCGAACAGGACAGCGCCGCCCACGGTGGTCGCCTGGCCCAGGAGGTTGAGGAATGTCGGCCAGTCTGCCGTCCCTGCAGTGAGCTGCGCCTTGGCGCCGAGCAGCCCGAGGGCTCGAGCGCCTTCGGGATCCTTGAGGATGACCATGAAGAGGCCCATCACGAGTGGCGCGGCCGTGAACCCCGCCCCGACACCCCACGGCACGCGCGATCGGCGGCTCTTGAGGAACTCGGTCGAGATCGCCGCCCGCAGACCGTTCACGCCGCCTCCGTCGCGGCGCTGCCGGTCAGCCGGATGAAGTGGTCCTCGAGCGATTCGCGTGCCACGGCCAGGTGAGTCGGCGGCACGCCTGCGGCAACGAGCAGGCGGGCGATGTCGTCGGGCCGTTCGAGCGCGCTGGGATCCCGTAGCTCGAGTCGGGTGGAATCCCCGTCGGCTGCGGGTCGCGTCGGCGCCAGGCCGGCGGCCCGGAGGGCGTCCTCGGCGGCGGCGAGATCTCGCGCCCCGACCTCAAGCCGGCGGTCGCGGTGGGATTCCAGCGCTTCGCTGTCGAGCTCCTCGATGAGCCGCCCTCCGTGGACGATGCCGATCCGCGTCGCGAGGCGGTCGACCTCGGCCAGGATGTGGCTCGACATGAACACGGTCACGCCGCGCTCGCGGGCGAGATCGCGGATCAGCTCCCGGATCTCGATGACGCCGGCCGGATCGAGGCCGTTGGCCGGCTCGTCGAGCACCAGGAGATCGGGCTCGTGGAGCAGGGCGCGCGCCAGCGCGAGCCGTTGGAGGTTGCCGAGCGACAGCGTCCCGGCGCGCCGGTCCGCGTAGGGCTCGAGCGCGAGCCGCTCGATCATCCCGCCGACGACGCGGCCGTCGGCGACGCCGGCGAGGCGCCGCGCGACGTCGAGGTTCTCGCGGACGGTGAGCTCCGGGTAGGCCGTGGCGCTCTCGACCAGGTGGCCCACGCGCCGCCACAGCTCGGTGGTGCCGGCCTGGACCCGCTCCCCGAACAGCTCGGCGTGTCCGGCGGTCGGTCGAATCATCCCGAGCAGCATCCGGATCGTGGTCGACTTGCCCGCGCCGTTCAGTCCGAGGAAGGCGTAGATCTCGCCCCGGGCCACCCGCAGGTCGACCTGATCGACGGCCAGCACGTCACCGCGGTAGCGCTTCGTCAGGCCGCTGGTCATGACCGCGAGGTCGCTCACGAGGGCGCCTCGCGGTCATAGCCGAGGCCGCGGAGCACGAACTCGTTGAGCTCGTCGATCGCCGCCGGGACGGCCTCGAGGGCAGCGACGACCTCGTGAAGTGAGCCGAAGCAGGCCATTACGTAGGCGGCGGCCCGGTGAGGATCCTGCTGGCGGAACTGACCGGCCTCGATGCCGTCGGCGATAATCGCGGCGACGACCGGAGCCAGTCGGGCGAGGGCCCGCTCGCCGATCCGATCGTGCAGCAAGCGGTTCTCCGGCCGGTGGAAGACCTCGATGAGCTCGCGTTCGTACGACTCGTCGCCGACCTCGCTGATGCCCGCGCCGAACGCGAGCAGTCGCTCGACCGGGGAGCGCGTCGTATCGGTCGCCACGGCCTGGACGCGCTCGGCCACGCCCTCGACCATCGTGCTGGCGACCGCGTTCACCGCGTCGTCCTTCGTCGCGAAGTAGAGATAGAACGTCCCCTTCGCGACCCCGGCCGCCCTGACGATGTCGTCGACCGACGCCGCCGTGACGCCCTTCGCCGAGAAGACGACGACCGCGGCCGCAAGGAGCTCTTGGCGACGGATATCGCGCCGTGTCGTTGTGGTTGCTTTGGTTGTGGTCACCTGGACGCCTCAAGCTGACTGACGGTCAGTCAGCTTAGCACCGATCGACCAGCGTGACGTCCCGAGCGGACGCTACTTTGCCCGAGCAGAACCCGATCATGACGTC
>WNFU01013754.1_pt1 | contig 15362 bp, 12 predicted proteins | sample 5400121 | NCBI WGS metagenome assembly WNFU01 (sample SAMN13153360, study PRJNA577476) | soil metagenome | isolation source: 100 cm soil or saprolite under grassland replicate 1 | place: USA:California | collected 2016-06-15
GTGTTCCTTCATTTTGCGGTCGAGCCGGAGACGCTGCGCCCGCACGTGCCGTCGCCATTTGAATTGGAACTTTACGAGGAGAAGGCCGTTATCAGCGTTGTCGCGGTAACCATGCGCCAGTTTCGTCCGGTCTCTCGGGTTTCGTTGGCCGCTTGGCCGTTCGCGCTGATCCCGCGGCAAGCGTTCCTCAACTTCCGTACTTATGTCTGCCTGGGCAAGGAGCCCGGCGCGCTGTTTCTTTGGGGCTGGTTGTCGCGGCCGTTGCGCGCGCCGGTGCCTTCGGGCATGTTCGGACTACCGTACGCCTTCGCTGCGTTGCGCTACCGGCACGAGCACGAAACAGGTGAATTGAGCGGCCTGGCGACGGCGCCGACGATGTCCGGGCGCTTCGCCTACCGCGCCAGCGTGGACGCTCGCGCGACCTATGCGCGGAGTGAGCCAGGGACCGTGGGCGAGTTTGCGCTGGAACGATACACCGGCTTTTTCTGCCGCAGGACGGAGCGCTGCGTCTTCCGCGCCTGGCACCCGCCATGGTTGCAAGTGCCGGTCGCGGCCGAGATCGAAGATCGCAGCTTGCTCGACACGGCATTTCCCTGGTTCAGAGGCGCCACTCTGATCGGAGCCAACTATGCGCCGGGCTTCGACCATGTGCGGTTGGGCAAGGCCCATCAACTCGCCGGCCGGCGGCAGAGAAGACACCGGGCGCTGAGCACCTTTTTCGAAATGCCGTGAGGGGTGCGGAGCAAGGAACTTTATGACAACGAAACGAATTGTGTTGGCCGGCGGCAGCGGATTCCTGGGCCGGCTGCTCGGCCGGAGATGGATTCAAGGCGATGGGGAGGTTGTCGTGCTGACGCGGTCGCCCTCGCAACGCGATGGCGAAATCAAAGAGGTGCACTGGGACGGCGCCACGCTCGGCGCTTGGACCGCGCAAATCGACGGCGCACGGGCCGTTGTGAATCTTACGGGACGGAGTGTCGATTGCCGTTATGATGCGCGCAACCGTCGGGAGATCCTCCAATCGCGCGTCAATTCCACCCGGGTGTTGGGGGAAGCGATCGCGAAGAGCGGCCAGCCGCCGCCGGTCTGGCTGAATTCGAGCACCGCGACGATTTACCGGCACGCGTTCGATCGGCCAATGGACGAAGCCACGGGTGAGATCGTCGCAACGCCGGAGGCCAAAGACGCTTTTTCCGTCGAAGTCGCGTGCGCGTGGGAGAAGGCGCTGGCGGACGCCGGCACGCCCGCCACAAGAAGGGTCGCCTTACGCACGGCGATGGTCCTGGGCGCGGGCCGGAACAGTGTGTTGCCGGTGTTACGGCGACTGGCGCGCCTGGGACTCGGCGGGAAGATGGCGAGCGGCCGCCAATTCGTTTCCTGGATTCACGAGGAGGATTTTTGCCGCGCCGTTCAATGGCTCATCGAGCGCGACGACATCAGCGGACCCGTGAATCTGGCGGCGCCCAATCCGGTTACCAACCGCGAACTGATGGAAACGATGCGGCGGGTGTGCGGGGCGCCATTTGGATTGCCCGCCAGCCGCTGGATGCTGGAGATCGGGGCGTTCTTGCTCCGGACCGAGACGGAATTGATGATTAAGAGCCGCCGTGTCGTGCCGGGGAGGCTCCTGGCGGCGGGGTTTGACTTTCGGTTCCCGACCTTCGAACACGCCGTGCGGGACGTTGCGAGTCGCATCGTCTGAGGCCTTGCATACGACGGCCCCTTCATCGTTATGCAGAAACAAGAACCACGCGGGAGGAACACCCACAGGGGGTTGAAGGCCGCTTAGTCGATGAAGATTCGGCATAGCCAATTTCAAGCCGGTCCTGTTGTCTGGCGCGATCTGGTTACATTGAGCCCGCTGGAAAAGGCGTGGGAACTTATGCTTAGCCTCCCCTGGCTACTGGCTTCGCTCGCCTGTTATCACCGGGGCTGGTGGTGGTTTGGCCTGTCCTGCTCGTTCTACTTCTTTCTCACGGGATTGCGCCAGTCGCACGGCGCCCAACACTACAGCCTGGGTTTGCCCCGGCGGTTGCAGGCGGGCGTGCTGTTCGTGCTCAGCGGCCTGATGCTGGCGAGCATGCATGCAGTCCAGGTGACTCACCTCCACCATCATCGGCATTGCCTCGATGACGAAGATACCGAGGGATCCACCGCACGGCTGCCCTGGTGGCGTGCCTTGGTCGTCGGACCGGTGTTCGCGCTGCGATTGCACCGTGCGGCGTGGCGGCTGGGTGGGCGAGGGTCGCGGCGGTGGATGGTTGTCGAGTTGGCGGCCATCGTGGTGGTGGTTATGGCTTCCGTGCTACCGGACGGCCCCATTGCTCTTAAGTGGCACATCGGAGCGATGATCGTGGGTGAATGCATGACCGGATTCTTCGCCGTATGGACGGTCCACAACGGTTGTGGGCCGGACGAGGTTGGACGCACGCAGCGCAGGCGTTGGTTGAATCGGGTTTCGTACAACATGTTTCTTCACGCCGAACATCACCTCTTTCCAGCCGTGCCAACAGCGCACCTGCCCAACTTAGCCAGCCGACTGGACACCACGGATGCGCCGAACGTGAATCCTGGCTTCAGGCCGCTTTGCTAAGTGTCCGGTCAGTCACGAACTGGAAGCGGCAACGACCACGCATTCTTTCATGATCCGGCGTTCAGCGGGGACGGCTCGGTACTGGCATGTGGTCCAGCGCGGTCGCCTTTCAGCCGCCGATCAGAATGTGAGTCAGGTAAGGGAGCAACTGCTTCTTGCGCGAGACGACACCTTCAAGCTCATAGATGGCTGTTTCGATCTCCGGGTAATCCACCCGGCGCAAGAACTGTTCCGAGCCGGCGACGACCAGCAACGAGCTCTGCTTGACCACGTCCGTCACCAGCAGCGCGGAGAAGAAATATCCTTGCCGGCTTCGATAGGCCTCCAGTGCGGCCACCACGTCGGTTTTCCGTTTCCAGAATTGATCGAAACCGATCTCTTCGATCTGGGCGACACTGAAACTGCGCCCGTCCTCAAGGTATTCCTTGCAGTCCGTCGTGATCGCCTGAGTGGCCGGCTTCGAGGTCAGCAGCGAACCCGAGGCGAACAGCTTTTCAGTGAACTCGGCGGCGCGAATCCCGGCAATCTTCTCGAGTCGGACAAGAATCTCCGCATCGCGCGCGGTGGTCGTCGGCGAGGTCAAGTTCAAGGTGTCTGCAACCAATCCGGCCAGCAACAACCCGGCCAGATGAGTCGGCAGCTCTACGCCATGACGAAAGAAGCAATCCGCCACGATGGTTGAAGTGGATCCCACCGGCTCGTTGCGAAAGAGAATCGGCTCATGCGTCGTGAGCGTGCCGATACGATGATGATCGATGATTTCGAGAATCTCAACCTCATCCGCGCCGTGCACAGCTTGAGAGAGCTCGTTGTGATCAACGAGGATGAGCTGGCGCTGAACTTTCTTCAGGAAGTCGGACTTGGAAAGAATACCGACGATTCTTTTGTTACCATCCAGGACCGGAAACGCGTGGAACCGCGACTCGGCGGCGAGCCGCCAGACTGCGGATAAGGGCTCGTCTTCTTGAAAAGACAGGAACAGCTCGTGGAGTACGTGTCCGACGCGGATGGCTGCGCGGCAAAGCATCGCCGTGGTCGCGGAGTCGTGGGGCGACACCAAGAGACTGACCGCGTTCCGTCTGGCCGCCTCCAAAACCGATGGCTCAACCGGCAACCCGCCGGTGACAATGATCACCCGGACCCGTTCCTCGATGGCCAGGTGCTGAATCTCATCACGGTCACCCACCACCAGGATCAGCTTTTCGGTCGGATAATTCGGCAGACGTTCCACCAGCGAACCCAGGCTCATGGCGCCGATCATGAGAACCAGCTCCTGTTCGCGGTCGGGTTCTGTGGCCAGAATGATCTTCGCATTCAGCGTACGGGCGAGGTTGCGGATCGAAGCCAACACGCGACGCGAGTCGAACGGCCGGTTCGGCGCGGGAAAGAAGAACTTGCTCATCTTGAGGACCGAGACGAGCCCTCTGCAGGCGCGATCTTCGTCCACGACGGGCAACACGCGAATGTCGCGCTCGTCCATGATGCCAAGCGCCTCGGCGACCGTCGCGTCGGGCCTGACGCTGACGACGTTGGTCTGCATCACGTCGCGAATTTTCGGGGAAACGTCCGCGACGAACCGCGGTGCCGGCATTCCGAAGGTTTTCAGAACGAAATCGATGCGGTCGTTCGTGTCGCCGCAACGGGCCGCCACGGCGTCGGCCAGGCCGGTGCGCCGCTTGAATTCGGCGTAACCGATCGCCGAGCAGATCGCGTCGGTGTCGGGGTTACGGTGTCCGATGACCAGGACTTCGCTCATGCGAGTCGAAACTAATCCCAACACCTGTCTCGGGGCAAGGAGAAGCCCGCCTGATTGGACACGCCTTCTGAAAGCAAAGGACACGCGCGCGTCCCCGGATCGTCCAGACACCTGCTTAGCGCTTATCCCAAAACCATCTGTTCAGCCCACTTTGTCGCGAGACTTTGTCGAACGGTTTGCCGAACCGTGCGGTTTCTGCCCATTTTCGACAAAGTGATCCGACAAAGTGCATGACGAAGGTCCCCGCGCGCCTTTCGTGGGACAAGCCCTGCTTAGGGTCTCGAATCGAGTAGCAGTTTCGTACCTTGCCGATGGTGACCCGGGATTCGGCATCGAGCAATGGCGGGCATTCCGGATGCTCTATCCTACTTGCATCTGTGACAGACGGTCCAGAGAGGCCGGCAGATGCGACGTAGTAAATGTTGAAATCAGATGCAATTCAATGACGTTGGGAGGAGGAACCTCGGTGGTCGTTACTCAAGGCGGAAAACTCGTTTTGTTCCCATTGCATTCTGTCTGCAGTGCGCTTGCTGAATGCGCTTTCAGTCCCGTTATGCCATGAAACTCTCGGACGGATCAGATCTCGGCATCTCAACCGAAACTATTGCGTCTCCCGGACACACCCTCGGTCTTTGCCCAGAAGGCATGATGTGGTTCAAGGTGATCCGAGGCAAGATCACGGTCGAATACAGCCTCCCGGAAGTCAGACAATTTTGGATCCAAGTGCAACTGCCGCGGGACGTGGAAGAGGTGAAGCAACACCTGGCGCTGGTTCGGCGCAAGGACGGCCGGGTATCCTGGATGTTTCTGTATCTCTCCGAGCTGACGCCCGGCCACCTCGGGTGGTTTACGGACCAGGATTGGGCCACTGTCCGAGCTTGGTTGACCTCGGCTCGCATGCAAGAAGGCTTGCGCGAGGCGCTGGAATTGTGCCGCCAGCAACACGAAACAAATGTCAAAGCGCCATCTCCGGTTTTGGCCGTTGATGAATTGACGGATTTTCCCGATCCATCTGACTCACTGTCAACCGTGCCGGAGGCGGGTCAATCTCCGCCACTGGTTCCCTACCGACAAGGGGTGTGAGGCCCGTGTTATCGCTTCGCGGCGGGCAGTGAGCTTGTTCGCCGGCGGTGTCCTGGCGCTCGCCGGGTCCGGGTTGTTTGGCTACGTCATTGCCTTGGCAGGTGTGACCAGGTATTCAGCCCACTGTGAATCGAGTGGACCGCCTCATGGCGATTGTGGTGCGGCTGCAGGGCCGGCGGGTCGTGCGGGCGGAGGATCTTGCCGCGCATTTCGAAATCAGCGTTCGCACGGTCTATCGCGACATCGCGGCGCTGGGCGAGGCGGGCATTCCCATTATGGCCGAGCCGGGCGTCGGCTACGGTCTGGTCAAGGGCTATCATCTGCCGCCGGTGATGTTCACGGGTGAGGAAGCCAGTGCGCTGTTCATGGGCGGAAAGCTGGTGGAGAAGCTCACGGACGCTTCGTTGTGGAAACAGATGGAGTCCGCGTTGCTCAAAATCCGGTCCGTACTTCCTCGGGACCGCCAGGATTATATCGACCGCCTGGACCGTTCGACGGCCGTCGTTACTCGTGGTTCGAGTGAGATTCCGCGGTTAACGAGCGAAGCCATAATTCCAATCCAGCGCGCGCTGGCAGAGCGACGGGTCCTGGCTATGGACTATCAGGGGGGCCAGCGTCGGGATCTGACCACGCGGCAGGTCGAACCGCTCGGATTGGTTTACTACGGCGACAATTGGCATCTCATCGCCTATTGCCGTCTGCGCCGGGATGTGCGCGACTTTCGCACGGACCGAATTTGCAAGCTTCAATTGCAAAACGAACTCTTCTCTGGCCATGCCGACTTCTCACTGAAGCGCTACCTCGAGGCCGCAGCGCAGGATGGCAAGTTCGAGTCCGCCCAGGTTAGGTTTGAGCCCAAAGCGATGGAACGGGTGCGCCGCGAATGGTTTTGCAGGCTGGTGGAAGAGAGGGCAGAGAGCGAGGGTGTCGTGGTCACTTTGCTGGCATATTCGTTGGAATGGCTCGCCGGTTGGGTCTTTTCGTTCGGTTCAACGGCAGAGGTTCTCGCGCCAGAAGAGCTCAGGAAACTCGTCGCCGCCGAGGCCGAAAAGGTCGCCGCCAAATACGCGGTCGCGCGCCGGGTTGGGGCGCACTTACACCCTGTGAAAAGTCTCCTGACGTAGGGTTGTTACTGGATTCCGAGCGAGAGAACAACCCCATCTGACAACAAGTGCGCTCCCGCGCCGCGATGCTGGTGCGCCCCGGACGGCGCTGCACGGAAGATTTCTACCGGGCCTCACATCAGGGCGACAAATCGCATCGTTGATTCCTCCCGCTAATCCATGCCTGCCAGATGTCCGGGCCGAAGGTTTGCTGGAGTTTATCTTCGAGTTCGGTTTGGCGCAGTTGCAGTGCCGAATTGGCGGCGGAGCCGTTCCGCGGGGTCGCTTTCGCGAGCTCATCGAGTTCCGTCTGTAGCGCGAATGCCGCGCGGATGGTTTCCCTGGGCAAACCGTAACGCATGCTCAGGCTGTTCATTTGTTGGCCGGTGTCGCTCGTGGCCATTTGGTAGTCCAGATAGCGCTCGGGTCCGAGCGCTTGTTGCAGCCCGGCACTTAATTGTTCCTCAGCCAATGCGATTTGCTCGGGTGGAACCGCGCGGGCGCGCCAGCGGCCATGAACGGCCCCTCGGGCGTGAGGATTTGCTTTAGAGCGGCATCGCGTTCTTCCGATGCGCGCCGGTAAGCCTCGAGTTCGTTCTTATCCCCAGAGAGGTAGTCCGGACCGAGCGCCTGGTTCCAGTCATCCTTGATCCAGTGGTTTTCCTGGATCAGTTGCACGGACTCCTGTTTTTCCGGCGGGAGCAGACGGATGGCATATTCGTAGGCCTCCCAGTTGCGGGACTGGGGAGTGCGGATCATTTCGCGTGGGACCCGGACGCCCAAAAGCTCTTGAAGGACCCTCTGCTTTTCGATCTGAATATCGCGAAGTTGAATCATGCGTTCTATATCCTCAGGCGTCGGCTTACGGCGGCGCTCGGACGGCGGGGCATCTTGTGGGACAGGCTTTGGTTTCAAGGCGTCTTCTCGTGGCGCGTATAGCTTGTTCACGTCGGCAATGATAATCTCACGAACGAGTTCCCGTGGAAAACCCAACTGCCGAAGATTGGCCATGTACTCGTTGTAATCAGACGATTCGACCCGCGACCACTTAAACGGCGGCGGCCGGACCGCCTGAGAAAGAGCCGGGGAGCGGGATTTTTGGATTTGACCTGGACCGCCGGTATCGGCGTTTGTTGCATCCGACGGAGGAGCGGATGAAGTATCAATTCGAGCAGAGGGCCAAGGCCTGTAAACGTACCCATTCGCGCCAATCAGCAACACGGCGATCACCGCGAGCGATCGAATTAAAACCGCGGATTTCATGGCGAGCGCTTTGGCCCGAGGCTCCAGTTAAAGGAATTCTTCACTGCGATTGGACCAGTTGATCCACGGCCGAGTTCCTGTCTTGTTGCAGCCGCTTTAATTCTACGATGTCCTCCGGCTGCCAAAACCCCCGAGTCCGCGCGCGCAATTCCTCGACTCTTGCCCAGTAATTTTCCTGGATCCGTTGTGCGGCCTGGCGTTTGCCGACGGACAACGAATTGAGTACCCCCTCAAAGCGTTGATCGCTGGTAGTCATGGCATAAACAGGCATCTTCGAACTCACATCGTAGCCCAGAGCGTTGCGGAGCAAGGCTTCCTTCTCGTGGGCAATGACCGCCGCTTGTTGTCGGCGTTCGATCAGCTTGCCCTCACTGGTCCTGGCCGACCAACCCCAGGGCACGTGGTCTGCCGGTGTGGGACGAAGCTCCTCTTCCTGAGCTCGGTACCTCCGGCCTAGCTCCGCCACGAGGATATCTTTGATGGTTTCTTCCGGACAGGCAACCCGGCGCAAATTGTCCGCCAGTTGCTTTGGGTCACTCGAGTAAATTGCAGCAAAAGCGGTTCGAGGCGCGGAAGGACTGGCGGTCTCGGCGGGAGCATTTCGGGAAGTTTCTCCAACTCGTGTCGAATCTGGCGAAGCAGGCTCGGCCATCAGCGGTTCGCTGGAATGGGGATGGGCAGCCGCTAAAGCGCGGTTCTTCAGACCCCAGATTAGAGTCAAGAGCAAAGCGCTGTTCAGGGCAACTAGACCGCTAACAATCAGCGACGATTTCATCTATTTCTCTTCTCCAATAATCTGAGCAAGGTGACCGAATGCACCTTCCAGAGCTCGACCAGCAACATCTTCCTTTGATTACGACTCGGCAATTCTGGGTCCGGCATGAAAACTTGCAATGGGGTATTCACCACCGTCGCGATGGGTTATTTACCCCACACCAACCGTGAATTGGCTTTCATGCGAGAAAACGGTCCAAGCAGACGAAACGATGCGTGCTTGTGTTACGTCGGGAACGTGTTTAGTGTTCGAGCCCAATTCAGCCATGAGCAACGCTCCGAATGAGCACCGGGAGAATAGGCGCTGCGCTTCCGCTTCTTATGGCGAAATGCGCATGAAACCGACAATCCAACTCCCCGCTGTCTTCTTGATGCTCACCACGGCCCTGTTCGCCGCGTCGCCAGATTGTGCGAGGCCGGACAAAGTTACGCTCCAGCTCAAATGGGTGCCGCAAGCGCAGTTTGCCGGTTACTATGCCGCGCAAGATTTGGGCCATTACAAGGACGAGTGCCTGGACGTGACGATCCGGCCGGGCGGATTGCCCATTGAGCCGGAAGAAGTCGTCGGCAAAGGCGAGGCACACTTCGGCATCGCCTGGCAGCCCGGCATGTTGGCGGCGCGCGACCGCGGCGTGCCGCTGAAGGCCATCGCCCAGGTGTTTCAATACAGCGGCATGAGGTTGCTTTCGTGGAAGCAATCCGATATTCGCAGTGCGTTCGACCTGAGAGGCAAGAAGGTGGCCGTTTGGCTCGCTGGAAATGAGTTGGAACTGCTCGCGACGCTCGCCAAGCATGGTCTCGATCCGAAAACAGACGTGACCATCGTGCCGGAGTCTCTGGATATGGATTTGTTCTTGCAGCACAAAGTGGATGCCGCCGCTGCGATGAGCTACAACGAACTGGCGCAAGTGCTGGAAACCGTCGATCCAACCACCGGCAATTTGTACAACTCCAGCGACCTCAACGTCATTGATTTCAACCAGGAAGGAACTGCCATGCTGGAGGACCGCATTATCGTCACGGATGATTGGATCAAAAGCGCCAAGAATCAGGATATTGCAGTTCGTTTCCTGCGCGCTTCGATCAAGGGCTGGATTTATTGCCGCGATCACCCCGACGATGCGCTGCAGATCGTCCTCAAAAACGCGCCGACGCTCGGCAAAAGTCATCAAGCCTGGCAGTTGAATGAAATCAACCGGCTCATCTGGCCTTCACCGCAGGGCATCGGCATGATGAACGCCCAACGCTGGCTGGACACCGTCCGCATTGCCCATCGCTACGGGGTGACTAAAAACCTCGCTGACCTTTCGGCATACACCAATGAGTTCGTTCAGAAAGCTCTCGACAGTCTCAAGGACACGGACACCAAAGGACTGGGCTGGAAACCGAAAGCTGTGACTCTGCTGGGACGCGGTCAGTGAGAAGTGGGTCGCAAAGAAGCGGATATCCAGAACGAGAACGCGCCCCACGGCCTGACTCAAGGGCCGCTGAAAGGCGGTTTCAACGGGGCGCTTTATGACAGCGTCGAAGCGCTATTCACAGACGACAAGTGGCACTGCATTGAAGCGTGCTTCAAACTCAATACGCTGGACCTGCAAAACGACCGGCCACACCGGGACGGCATCGTCCGCGGCTGGTTTGATGGGAAGCTCGTGATCGAGCATACAAACGCGATCTTACGCATGAAGGCGTTGGCTAATCTTCGAACGCGGGCCCGTTTGCCCAGATCCCAATGGTCCGCAGTAGCCGCGGTTTTCCTGCGGGGCGCCTTTACACTTATCGAACTGCTGGTGGTTATCGCGATCATCGCCATACTTGCCAGCCTGTTGCTGCCGGCGCTGGGTCGGGCCAAAGAGAGGGCCAAGCGCTCCGGCTGCCTCTCCAATCTTAAGATGCAAGCCCTGGCGTTCGTCATGTACGCAGATGATTACCGCGATGTCTTCCCCACCGCCGATCAAACTACTGCCTGGAAGCTCGACGCGCTCTACGTGATGAGCAAAGACCAGGCTTTGGCACTCATCAGCTACGGAATGGCCGCGGGAGGCATCCGGAAAAGCGCCGCGGAGTTTGAGGCCGAAATCAAACAGCAGAAGGCTCTTCCGACCACCTGGCGCTGTCCGTCACGCCGCGATCCGCCACGCCTTTTCGACCAGGTGGGGCTGTTGCACATCGACAACTACATGATCCTCACCGGCTTGCGCGGCAACGGGCGCACTCCCGACCCGCGTTTCAAAGGCACGAACTCCCCCGCGCGCTCCAGCGATCCCCTCGGACCCATCAGCGCGGATCATACGCTGGTTTTCCCCGCTCGCAAGGCGTGGACTTCCAATCACGGGTCCAAGGGACCTGTTCCAGAGCACGGACAAATTGACCTGAGCAATTCTCCTGCGGGCATTAACGAAGCATTCAGCGACGGTCACGCTGAGTGGGTTCGACAGAGCCGCTTCGAGCGCGCGGGGCCTGACCTGAGTTACGCCAAACCGCTCTGGGCCTCCGGCTGGCCGTGGGACTGGGCTTGGGTAGAGAGGTAGGGGACAAACCGGAACAAGTTGACCCGGCGCTCCGCTTCTCCGTGCAACAGTGGCTGACCGGTTCGGAGACTGATTACGAGCTTCCGACAGGGAAAAACCGGCTGCTCCGTCCACCGTGGTCTTGTGGATTAAGTTTCGCAGTGTTATTTCGGTTCGACGGATAATTCATGCATATGCACGAATTATCCGTCGGCTCGTTCCGGCAGGCCAGGCGAGGTTTGGGTCTCCCAAACTTTGACGCAAGAATGCCTGACAGCCCGATCCGCTTCGGCTCAAATGGCGCGATGCCGACTGACGACTTCAAGCAGGACCATCTCCGGTCCGAAGGGGACCTGAATCTCTCGCCCCGCCGCGCTTCCTGGTCCGCCAAACAGATCGATGCCCAGACCCGGCGTTGGTTGGAGGCGGACGCGACGTATTTTTTGCACCAATCCCTCTCGACGCCCTGCTTGAACGTGTTGCAAGGCGGCCACGGTTCCGAGATCGACGATCTACAGGGCCGACGGCTGCTCGATTTCCACGGCAACAACGTGCACCAGGTCGGTTTCAGCCATCCGCGCGTCCTTGAGGCGATCCGCCAGCAGATGGACGAACTTTCGTTTTGCACGCGGCGCTACACCAATATTCCGGCCATCCAACTGGCGAAGAAACTCACGGAACTCGCGCCCGGTAACTTGAAACGCGTGCTGTTCGCGCCGGGCGGCACAAGCGCCATCGGCATGGCACTCAAGCTGGCGCGGGTGGCGACCGGCCGCTTTAAAACCATCTCGATGTGGGATTCGTTTCACGGGGCTTCGCTCGACGCGATTTCGGTTGGCGGTGAGGCGGTCTTTCGGCAAGGCATCGGTCCTCTGCTCCCTGGCTGCGAGCATGTCCCGCCGCCGGATAGCCGGCATTGCCCGTTCAAATGCGGCGCCGCCTGCAATCTCAGTTGCGCCGACTACGTCGAGTACGTTCTGGAGAAGGAAGGCGACGTGGCGGCGGTCATCGCCGAAACGGTCCGCTGCACGCCGTTCATCCCGCCCAAGGATTACTGGACGAAGATTCGAGCTGCCTGTGACAAACACGGCACGCTCTTGATCCTCGACGAAATCCCGACCGGCCTCGGCCGCACCGGCAGGATGTTCGCCTGCGAGCATTACGACATCGTGCCGGACATGCTCGTGATCGGCAAAGGACTTGGCGGCGGAATCGTGCCGCTCGCCGCCCTGATCGCGCGCGAAGATCTGAACCACGTCTTGGCCGACAAGGCACTTGGCCATTATACCCACGAGAAAAGTCCCGTCGCCTGTGCCGCCGGCTTGGCCACGCTGGAAATTATCGAGGGCGAACGGTTGCTGGAGAATGCCCGGGTTCTGGGCGACTACGCCGTCCGCCGCCTGCGCGACCTGACGGCGAAACACCAACTCATCGGCGACGTCCGCGGGCTCGGCCTCTTGATGGGAATGGAACTGGTCAAAAATCGCGCCACAATGGAACGCGCCACCGAAGCGGCCGAAGACGTGATGTATCGCAGCCTCGCGAAAGGGCTGAATTTCAAGATCACCATGGGCAACATCCTTACGCTGACCCCGGCGCTGACCATCACCCGAGGCGAGCTGGACCGGGCTCTGACCATCCTCGACGAATCGCTCGAAGAAACAGAGCGCGGGTAGCTCAGTGGAAATACCTTTTGCCGGAACGGATCAGTCTCGCAAATGGAAAACGAAAGGAAAAGCAATCCGCTGACGGACCTCTCGGCTTTGAAACTCTTCCGACTGGCCGGCAAACCAGCGCGCCCGGGCGCGGTTGATTTATTGTTTTTCATCGTGGTCGTTTCCTTTTGGGAAGTTGAACTCGACGTTCGTATAAATGGAGCCGCGCACTTCGATTTGCGGCAGCACGGCATCAAAGGATTTCGCGGCTTTGAGCCAATCGGCCTGCGCTTCAAACATCGAGGTATCCCCGATCTTTTCGCCGGTGGCATTGTTCGGCACAGCCTTGAACAAGAGCGTTTGTTCCTGGCCGGCCAGCCGAACCGTCGCCGTGAATGACTCCGCCTGGATGCGCTGAAAATTCTCCAATTCGCCGTCCATGATGTAGGCCTCCATTCTGCCTGCCACCGGATTGAGAACCAACTCGAGGTGATGTTCCTCGTTGCCCAAGACAACGGGCGTGCCGCCGTGCGGCGGGTGGTGTTCGTGTCTGGCGGGAGCCTTTGGTTCGGCGGGTTTGGATCGGTTCTCGCCGCAGCCGCCGACCATTCCAACTGAGACCGACACCAGGAGGCAGAAGCACCTTTTCATGGCTTTGGCAGCGGGAAACAAAGGTTTGGAATTCACGGAATGTTCAGGAAATGGGTGCGAGATGTTCAGCCACGTCCGTCGCGTACGCTTTGATGGCCGGAACGATTCCAGCCGCCGCTCCCAAAGAAACCAATGCCAGGGGTGCCCAAAGCATGACGGAATTGAACTTGAACGGGTCCAGCACGACGCCGGTTTGCGCGCGAATGATCCGCGCCGACGCCACCATGATGACCAAGTAAATGATGTAGCCGGCGATCATTCCCAGACCGGCGATGGACGATGATTCCAGGATGACGGTGGAAAGGACCGTGGTGCGCCTTGCTCCGAGCGCGCGCAGAATCGCGATCTCGCGACGTCGCTCGTTCATGGAGTTGTAAATGCTCGCAAGGATGGAACCGGCAGCGACCAGCGCCACCAAATAGGAGACCAGCGTCAATAGGCGGTCGAACCAGCCAATCTTGTCGAACAGATCCGCGACGACGCTGCCGATGGGCCACGCGAAGGTCAGTCGGTTGCCTTGTTTGTTGTACATCAAGTCCAGCATGAATCCAGCGGCGCCGCTTCCTCCTTTCAATTTGACCAGCACCGCACTTACGTCCGTGGCCAGCTTGGGATCATGCCCGCTCATTTTTTGAATGCCCTCCAGTGGAATCCAGACCACGCGGTCCGCCGGCGTGTTGGAGGGCTGGAGAATTCCGGTCACAACATACCTTTCGGCATGCTGATTCTTTTCATCGAAGATCAAGCCATGAAACGGGTGGAATGTGTCGCCCAGTTTCAGTCCCAGTTTACGCGCAGCGAAGCTGCCCACGACCGCTTCGCGGCGACTGGCGTCGAATAGATTTCCACCCGGCTCCACCGCGAAATGTTTTCCGGGCAAGAATTCCGCTTTTTCAAACATTTCCAGCGTGCTCCCCACCAGACGATAGCCGCGATAGTTGTCGCCCACCGCGATGGGAACCGCCAGTTGGACGCTCGGATTGCTTTTGATGTCGAGGTAATCGGAAGCAGCCAGGTTTCCGGGCGATGCTTCCAGATGGAAAATCGCGTTCAACACGAGCTGCAGTTTGGAGCCGCGCGCACCCAGAACGGCGTCGAAACCCGCGTTCACGCCGGTGAAGGTGGTCTGCGATTGTTCTTTTGTGACCCAGACGGAAATCAATAATCCGCCGGCCAGCGCTACGGATAGCGCCGTGACGATAGTGGAAAGCGCATGTTGCCGCAGGCTTTTGAAAACGATGAGCCAGATGGTCATAGGCGATTTGATTTCAAGCAACAACAGTGGATCATTCGGCAATTGGTTGTCCGTTCCCTCGTCGAAGGTTTTGGGTGATTAGTTCTTTAATGACTTGGGGAAAATCCGCCGAGCGGTTGCGCCAGGCACAAATCAATTCAACGAAGCACGTACGCTCCCCATGCAGATGGCAACGGAAGGATTACGTGTGATGGGAGAGGCGAGCAGAGGGCGGGGCGCGGCTCGGCGACAATCGGTAATCCATTGACGTCGGGATCGCAGGCTGGCTCGGCGTCACGATGCCGATCAACATGGCGCTGACGCGGACGGAAGCAGGAGTGACATCGGACAACGAGATTTGCCCGTGCGCGAACAGGCAAAAGACGCATGGGTGGCCGGGGGTGGCGCGGCCGAAATCATGGGACTGTCGATGCGCGGAACTGACCGCGAGCACGGAGGAAAAAAGCAACAGGAAGGCCAACCAACCAGCGAGCGCCGATTTTGCAACGAACGCGCAGGTTTTTTGTTTCAGTTTCAATCGGTTTCCAAGGAAACAGACCGGCTGCCTGGGTGCAAGGTTTATCTTGCGTGGCGGCGCGGCCAGGGCGCGCGACAGAATTCTTCTGGGACGCCAAAGCACCGGTCTTTCGATTCTTCGTTCCCTTCGTTGCCTTCTGTCGGCTTTTCCAGGGGCAGGCGGGCGAAGGATTCCAACAGAAGCAAACAAAGGAAACGAAGAG
>WNFU01005940.1_pt1 | contig 15355 bp, 10 predicted proteins | sample 5400121 | NCBI WGS metagenome assembly WNFU01 (sample SAMN13153360, study PRJNA577476) | soil metagenome | isolation source: 100 cm soil or saprolite under grassland replicate 1 | place: USA:California | collected 2016-06-15
TTCGGGTGGTGCTGGGCGGGACGTCTGGCGCGACGAGCTCGGTGGCGCTCTATGACTGGCTGCTGCGCTACGCGCTGGCGCCCGACCTGAAGCGGGAGTGGGAGCTCGAGGTGGTCCTGGAGGGGACGCCTGGGCTGCCTCAGGTGACGCTGGACGGGACGTACGGGGCGAGCGGGACGCTGGAGACGGGGCTCTTCGACGGGCGGCTGCCGAGCGTGGACAAGGTGCTGCGGAGCGTGACGGTGACCCACTCAGCGCTGGTGACGGGGCAGAGCGTGCAGGTCCAGTATCAGCTCGAGGGGACGGGGAGCTGGACGACGCTGGGGACGAGTAACACGGTGGGTGCGACGTCGGGGACGTTCAGCTTCGTGGGCCTGGTGAGGGCCAGGCAGGTGGCGTTTCGGGTGGTGCTGGGCGGGACGTCTGGCGCGACGAGCTCGGTGGCGCTCTATGACTGGCTGCTGCGCTACGCGCTGGCGCCCGACCTGAAGCGGGAGTGGGAGCTCGAGGTGGTCCTGGAGGGGACGCCTGGGCTGCCCCGCTGACTGGGGCGCAGCAGAGCGCGAACCTGTGGACGAGCAAGGCGAAGGCTGGGCCTGTGACGTTCGTGGACCTGGACGGCGTGAGCCGCTCGGCGTGGTTCGTGGAGTTGAAGGAGGGGGTCGAGCAGCTGAGCCAGCGCAAGGGGTACCAGACGGTGGGGCGGTGTCGGCTGCTGGAGGCATGACGAGCGATCAGCTTTCAGCCATCAGCAGTCAGAAGCTGATGGCTGAGAGCCGAATCGCTGAAGGCTGGAGATGATGAACGTGGAGTACGGTGGGGTCTTGATCGTGCCGGTGATCATCGGGCTGGTGGAGATGGGCAAGCGGTTGGGGTTGTCGACGGCGTACGCCGCGCCGGTGGCGGTCGGGCTCGGACTGCTGATCAGCATCGGGTACACGGCGACAGCCGAGCCTTCCGCGGAACACGCGCGCCTGGCGGATGCCGTATTGCGGGGACTGGCACTCGGCCTGTCCGCGGCCGGGCTGTACTCTGGCTTCAAAGGCAGGGGGAGCGAAGCGGAACAACCTAACCCCCCGACCCCCTTCCCTAAAGGGAAGGGGGAGGCCGATTCCCCCCTTCCCTTTAGCGAAGGGGCAGGGGGTTAGGTTGGCGATCGAAAATGGAGCGAGGGGAGGCGATCGCGGCGGCGGTTGGGGCGGTCCAGCAGCGCTGGGGGCCGCACAGCCTGACCAGAGGCTGGCCAGAGGTCCATCGACTGGCTGGCCAGGACCGTGCTGGCCGGCCGCCGTGGTGGCCGCGAGAAGGGGGGGATGGCTCGCTCCTGGCGCTTCCGCGCCCGGCGGTGCTCGAGCTGGTTGGGCCGCCCTCTTGCGGCAAGCTCAGCCTGGCGCTCCTCTGGCTGGCGGCGGCCGACCAGAGCGGGTTGATTGCGGTGCTCGACGAGACAGGACGCTTCTACCCACCATCCGCGGCCGCCTGTGGTCTGGACCTGGAGCGGCTGGTAGTCGTTCGGCCCCCGAGCCCGCGGGCGGCCCGCGAGGCGGCCGCGCTGCTGCTGGGCAGCGAGGGATTCGACGCGGTCCTCTGGCCGATCGGCCCGAAGACGCGCCTGCACGGCCCCACCGCGGCCAGGCTGGCACATCTGGCGAGCCGATCCAGGACGACGCTGCTCACGCTTATACCGCTTGTAGGGGCGGGGCTTGCCCCGCCCTCAGCAGGGGCAGGGCAAGCCCTGCCCCTGCAAACCACGCCACTCGGGGATATTCGGCTCGGGTTCGTCGAGTGGGAATGGGTCTGGGCAGACGGCGTCCTGGCAGGGGCGCGGCAGCGGGTGCGGGCCGAGCGGCTGCGGGGCAGGTTGCCGGGGCCGGACTGGGAGCTGGTCCTGAAACGGTCCCTGGGTAGATCTGATGGCGAGCAAGCGGGTCATCTGCGTCTGGATGCCGCGTTTCCGATTGGCGGTGGAAGCGCGCGAGCGCCCGGAGCCGAGCGGGCGCCCGATCGTGATCTTCCGGCCGAGCGGGCGCTGGCAGGAGCTGGTTGAGTGTCCGCCTCAGCTCGAGGCCGAGGGAATGCGGCCGGGCATGCCACTCAAAGAAGCCGAATCGCGCTGGCCCGGCGCGGCGTTCCGCCCCGACGAGCCTGAGCGGTACGCGCGCGCGATCGAGCCGGTCCTGGAGGTCCTGGACACCTTCAGTCCCACCATCGAATGCGCTCCGACGATCGATGGGCTGCATTCTGCGTTCCTTGACGGGACCGGGCTGGAACCGCTGTATGGGCCGGAAGAGCAGCTTGGGCGGCGCATCGCACGCGAGGTAGCCGAATTCACCGGTTACCTCGCTCGGGTCGGCATCGCCGGCGGCAAGTTCTCCGCCCAGGTGGCCGCGCAACGTTCAACGTTCAACGTTCAACGTTCAACGGAGGTCCGTTTGGACAACGTTGAACGCGAAACGTTGAACGTTGAACGCGTCCGTGTCGTTCCGCCCGGGGAGGATGCCGCTTTTTTGGCGCCGCTGCCGATCCACTTTCTGCCACTGCCTACCGAGGCTCGCGAGCGCGCGGCGCGACTCGGCCTCCGCACGCTGGGAGATTTTGCCCGTCTCCCGCCTAACGCTCTGCGCCACCGTTTCGGTCCTGAGGGGGTGCGCGCCCGCGCGCTCGGGGCTGGCCACGACGACGAGCCACTCCGCCCGCGGCCAACCCCGCTGGTCGTCCGCGACGAGCTCGAGTTCGAGTGGATCGAGGAGAGCCTGGACCGCCTGACCTTCGCGCTCAAGCGGCTCGCAGATCGCCTGAGCGCTCGGCTGCTGCGCCATGGGCTGGGCTGCGGGCGCCTGGGAGTGACCTGGCGACTGGAGGACGGTTCCACGCGCGAGGCGACCGTCCACCTGGCCGAGCGCTCCGCGCGAGGCAGCAGGCTGCTCGAGCACCTGCGCTGGCACGTCGAGGGCCTCTCCCTGAAACACGGCGTGTCCGGCATCGCCATCGAGGCCCAGGATCTGGCGCCGATCACGGGCCAGCAGCTCAAACTGCTGCCTGGCGAAGACGGGCGTCTCCCCTGCGTGGAGCGTCTGTTGAACGCTCGCGACGTCCTGGCTCGCCTGCGGGCCCGCCTCGGCGACGAGACCGTTCGCCAGGCCGAATCAGTTGTCTCGCGCCGCCCGGAGGCGGCGTTTAGGTGGCGCGATCCTGACCTAACCCCCCCACCCCCTTCCCTAAAGGGCAGGGGGAGCAGGGTGCCAAGCTCCCCCTGCCCTTTAGGGAAGGGGGCTGGGGGGTTAGGTGGTTTCTGGCTTGCCCCAGAGCCCGAAGAGGTCCAGGTGCAGCGCGGCGATGCCGGCCGACGGACGCTGATCCTGCAGCGCAATGGCCGGGCCCGCCGGATCGCCCGCGCGGCTGGCCCCTGGCGGCTCGTCGAGCCCTGGTCTTCGGAGCCGATCGCTCGCGACAGCTACCACGTGGTGACGACAGACGGCGAGGCCTGCTGGCTGGCGTACGACCACCTGGAAGGGCGTTGGTACGTGTATGGGACGTTTGACTGACGAGCAGAGACAACCTAACCCCCCGACCCCCTTCCCTAAAGGGAAGGGGGAGAGCGGGACTAGGTCTGGGGTTAGGTACGCCGAGCTGCACTGCCACAGCAACTTCTCGTTCCTGGATGGGACTTCTGATCCGGAGGCTCTGGTCGAGCGGGCCTGCCAGCTGGGGTTCTCCGCACTCGCCCTGACCGACCGGGATGGGCTGTACGGCATCGTCCGCTTCGCAGCGGCGGCCAAAGAGCGCCAGCTCAAGGCCATCTTCGGCGCCGAGCTGGCTATGGAGGACGGCGAGCAGGTCGTGCTGCTCGCGCGCAACCTGGCCGGCTACAAGAACCTCTGCCGCGTCATCAGCCACGCCCGCCTGAACAACCCGAAGGACACGCCCTGCGTGCCGTTCGCCTTCCTGGCCGAGCACACCGAGGGGCTGATCGCGTTTACAACTGTAGGGGCGGGGCTTGCCCCGCCCTCAGCAAGGGCAGGGCAAGCCCTGCCCCTACAGCACAAGGCCGCGCAGTATCGCGAGGCGTTTGGCCCTGAGAGCCTCTTCTTGGAGACACGCTGCCACCTGTTGGCGGAGGATGGGCCGCGGAACGCGGCCACGCGGCGAGTGGCTCGAGAGCTGGAGCTGCGCTGCGTCGCCACCAATGACGTTCGCTACGCAACCAAGGACCGCGCTCTGCTCCACGACGTGGTCACCTCCATTCGCCACCGCGTCCCGCTCCATCAGGCCGGCGTGCTGCTGGCCCCCAATCACGAGCTCTCGCTCAAGGGACCTGAGGAGATGGCGCGCCTGTTCCGCGACTATCCAGAGGAGTTCGCGACCACGCTCGAGATCGCCGAGCGCTGCGCGTTCGACCTGGCCGAGCTGCATTACCAGTTCCCTCGCCCGGACGTGATCCCCGAAGGCCAGGACCCATACGAATTCCTGGTTAGCGAGGTTTGGAAGGGCGCGCAGCGCTACTACGGCCGGATCACCCCAAAGCTCCAGGACCGAATCGTCCACGAGCTGCAGATCGTCAAGCAGCTCGAGCTGCCCGGCTACCTGATGGTCTTCAAGGACATCGTCGACTTCTGCCACCGCGAGGGGATCCTGGTGAGCATCCGCGGCTCGGCGCCCGCCTCGGTCTTGCTCTACTGCCTCGGCCTCTGCCCGATCGACCCGCTCGAGCACGGCCTGCTCTTCGAGCGCTTCGCCTCGCCGGAGCGCGGCGAGTACCCGGATATCGACCTGGACATCGCCCACGAGGACCGCGAGCGGGTGATCCAGTACGTCTACCAGAAGTACGGCCAGGAGCGGGCGGCCATGGTCTGCGAGGTCAACACCTACCGCCCGAAGAGCGCCGTTCGGGATGTCGGCTTCGCGCTCGGGCTGCCCCAGCACCAGATCGACCTGCTGGCCAAAACGGTCGACATGTACGATTCGCGCTCGCTGACCGAGCTGCTGGGCGATCCGCGCAGGGCGATCGGCCACCTGGCCGGCCCGCTTGCCGAGCGGCTGATCTGGCTGTGCCGCCAGCTCCTGGGCGCGCCGCGCCACCTCTCGATCCACGTGGGCGGGATGATCATCTCCGCTCGGCCGCTCAGCGAGGTCGTCCACGCCGAGCCAGCTCGGATGCCTAACCGCACGATCATCCCCTGGGACAAGGATGACCTGGCCACCCTGGCCGAGCAGTTTGGGGTCAACCTGATCAAGCTGGACCTGCTCGGGTTAGGCATGCTGGCGCTGGTCTCACGCTGCTTCCGCTACGTTCGGGAGCAAGGCGGCCCGGAGCTGAGCCTGCACGGTTTCCGCTACGACGAGCGAGTCTTCGACAGCATCTGCGCGGCCGATACGGTGGGGCTGTTCCAGATCGAGTCGCGTGCCCAGATGAGCTTCCTGCCCCGCCTGCAGCCACGCAACCTCCACGACGTGGCCATCAGCGTCGGCGCGATTCGGCCCGGCCCTGGCGCGATGGGGGCCGGCACTCACATCGCCCGTCGGCGGGCCGGCAAGGAGCCGGTCCGCTACCCGCACCCGGACCTGGTCCCAGTCCTGGAACAGACCAAGGGTGTGCTGCTCTGGCAGGAGCAGGTCATGCAGGTGGCCATGATCATGGCCGGCTACCGCCCGGGCGAGGCCGAGCAGCTCCGTCGAGCGATGACTCACAAGCGTTCCTACGAGCACATGAACGCGCTCTGCGACGACCTGGTGGCCCGGATGCTCGCCCGCGGCCATCCGCTAGCCCTGGCCGAAGAGATCCGCAAGATGGTCGTGAGCTTCGCCGGCTACGGCTTTCCACGCGCCCACGCCTACCCGTTTGCCCACCTGGCGCTCGTCTCCGCAACGCTCAAGCTGCGCTATCCGGCCGCCTTCTATGCCGCGCTGCTCAACTGCCAGCCGATGGGCTTCTACGCCCCGCACACGATCATCTGGGACGCTCACCGCCACGACGTGCGGGTCCTCCCCGTGGACGTGAATGCGAGTGAGTGGGAGTGCGGGGTTGAAACAAACCTAACCCCGCGAAGCGCACTTGTTCCCCAGCCCCCCTCCCTAAAGGGAAGGGGGAGAGGGTACCCCCTTCCCTTTAGGGAGGGGGGTCAGGGGGGTAGGTTAAGAACGCTTCGGTTGGGTTTCAACATGGTCAAAGGGCTTGGGCCGCGGGCTCGCGAGGTGTTGGAGCGAGAGCGGGCGAACGGGGCGTATTACTCGCTGGCTGACTTCGTGAGGCGGACCGGACTTGATCGGGATGACGTGGAGCGACTGGCCGAGGTGGGCGCTTTCCTGAGCTTCGACGAGCGGCGGGCCGCGGTCTGGCGAGCCGGCGAGCTGGCCGGCCTGGCTGGTCCGGGTCGCCTACCAGGCCTGGCCGAGCAGATCGCCGAGCCGGCCGATCTGCCGCCGATGGACGCCTGGGAAACCACCCAAGCCGACTATGCCGGGCTGGGCCTGTCCACCCATCACCACTTGCTCAGCTTCTATCGTCCCCAGCTGCGCGCAGCGGGAGTTCGCTCAGCCGCCGAGTTGGCCGACGTGCGGAACAAGTGCGCTTCGCGGGGTGGTCTGGTGCGGGTGAGCGGGCTGGCCATCTGCCGGCAGCGACCTGAGACGGCCAACGACTTCGTCTTCATGACCTTGGAGGACGAGACTGGCCTGGCCAACGTGATCGTGCGGCCGCACGTCTACCAGGCGCAGCGGCAGGTGTTCCGCGGCGAGCCGCTGCTGGTGGTGGAGGGCCTCCTCCAACGCGAGGACGGGGTCATCCACGTCATGGCTCGCCAGGGCTGGCCGCTGCCCCACGATCCCGCCGCCAACGCCGTCCCCGGGCACAGCTTCCGCTAAGGACCGGGAACAAGTGCGCTTCGCGGGTTCCGAACCTCGAGACGATCCAGTTAGAATCGCCTCGATGAGATCGCTCGCCCTCGGGCTAGCAGTATGTGCGCTCGGAGTCTGGCCGTGCGGGCCCTCACAGGCGTTCGCCCAGGGCTCACAAGAGCTGGACGTGCGGCCAGGCTTCGACGGGCTCGGCAAGGCCGGGCGGTGGCTGCCGGTCCAGGTCGTCGTCGGCAACGACGGGCCAGGATTCGAGGCCGAGGTACGGGTGGTCACCAGGCTATCGGCCGGTGGGCCGAGCGTGGCGTACGGACAGCCGGTCGACCTGCCGACTCGCTCCCGCAAGCTGGTCCAGCTGGTGGTCCCGGCTCCGGCCAGCGAACGCGACCTGCGGCTAGAGCTCCACACTGGCGGCCGCGAGATCGCCGTTCGAGACGTCCCCGTTCGGCTGCTCAAGCCGTCCGCTTTCCTGGTCGGCGTGCTGTCCGACGACAGCGCGCCGCCGGCCGGGCTGGGGTCGCTCAGACGTGGTGGCGAGACGGTTAGCGCAGCCCGAGTCAGCCCTGGAGACCTGCCGACCGACCCGGCCGCGCTTCAGGCGCTCGACGCGCTGGTCATCCACAATGCCCCGACGGGGCGGCTGAGCGGTGAGCAGCGCGCGGCGCTGCGAACCTGGGTCGAGGCGGGTGGACAGCTCGTCCTGGCCGGCGGCCCTGGCTGGCGTCGCTCGATCGAGGGGCTCGATGACCTCGTCCCCGTCGAGGAGCTCTGGACGCGTGAGGTCAGGAGCTTGCGCGCGTTCGGCCGCTACGCGGCCGGGCCCGGGGTTGCGCCCGCCGGCGGACCGACCGATGGAGGCGTCCTGTTGGCCGTCGGCCTGCCGGTGCCCGACGCCCGTGTGCTGTTGGAGCAGGATGGCATGCCGCTCATAGTCGAGCGCTGGCTCGGGCTGGGACGGATCACGTTCGTGGCAGCTGACCCGGCCCTCGAACCGTTCCGTTCCTGGGCTGGATCCGAGGGGCTGTGGCAGCGGATCCTGGTGGGAGGGCGGCCGCTCTTGCCGCCGCTGGACGAGCCCACGCCCAGCACGCTCGAACCACAGATCCGAGGCACGCTCGCCCAACTCATGGACCTCGGTCTGCCTGGGTCCGGCTGGCTAGCCGCCTTGGTCCTGGCCTACGTGCTGTGCGTGGGCCCAGTCCAATACGTCCTGCTGCGCCGCATCGACCGTCGCGAATGGGCCTGGCTGGGCTTCCCAGCCCTCGGTATCGGGTTCGCGCTGTTGGTGTACGTGGGTGGCGGCTGGCTGCGGGGACCCGAGGTCCGCATGAGCGCGGTCTCGATTGTGCGCTCAACGCCGGGTTCCGAGACAGCCTGGACAGACACATACGTCGGCCTGGTCGCGCCGGCCCGCCGCGCCTACGACCTGGCATTCGTGGACGGCGTCACCCTGCGGGCGCTGGCGGGTGGCCAGTCGATGGGCGTGTCCCCCGTTGGCCTGGCAGCCGACCAGGCGCTCATCCAGCAGGGACGGCCTACACGGCTGCCCGGGGTGCGGCTCGAGGGCCGCACGCTGTTGGCCTTCCAGGATCGGGCGTTTGGCCCGGCCCTGACGCCAGTGTCGGCCGACCTTCGCGCCAGCAGCGGACGACTGGAAGGACTGGCCACGAACGCCGGACCCGATCGGCTGGAGGGGGCGGTGCTCGTCGCGGCTGGGCAGGCCCTGCCACTCGGCGACATCGGGCCGGGAGAAAGCCGCCCGGTCTCGCTGGCGCTGCCCACCACCCGCGCCACGGCCCTGCCGATCGGGCTATCGATCCTGTCTTACGGGCCCGGCTCGTCCACTCAGCTGGACCAGCGACAGGCCCTGTTGGCCTCGCTTCTGGGCCGTGGTGGCGACGGCGAGACCGGGGGTGGAGCGGTCCTGTTGGCCTGGTCCGCCGCCACGCCACCCCGACTCGTGGCCGACGGGGTCGCGATCTCCGGCGCCGCGACTCGGCTGGTGGAGCAGCTCCTGCCGGTCCAATACGGCGAAGAGTTGACGGTGATCCCGCCGGGCCTGCTGGGGCGGACGATTCTGGACGGGGCCGCTCTCGGCCGCGGAGCGCTGCCGTCGGCCTTCGGCATTCGAGGCCCGATCGTATTCCAGTATGACTTGCCGCCGAACGTCAGCCTGGCCCGCGTCGACCGTCTGAGCGTGCACCTATCCCTCGAGGGCAGGGCAAGCCCGAACAGCGCCAGCCCCGCGGCCTTTACCCCTGGCCTGGTTCGCCTGTCGCTACTGAGCTGGGCGGACAAGACGTGGGTGGACGCGCCGATTGGGTCCAGCGGCGTGGTGGATGTCCCGTTTGGCGCCTCGTTCATCGACGGCGACGCGATCCGCGTGCGAGTGGAGCCGAGCGTCGCCGAGCTGGTCGTGCAGCAGCTCGACTTGTCGCTCGAGGGAGCGAGCGAGTGATTGGTGAAAAGTGAAGAGTGAACAGTGAACGGTGACGGGCTCGCGCTCGAGGCAGACGGTCTCTGCAAGCGGTTCGGCGGCGTGACCGCGGTGGCTGACTTTACGCTCGGGGTGCCGGCTGGCGCGGTGTACGGTCTGATCGGGCCAAACGGAGCCGGGAAGACGACCTCGCTGCGGATGCTGGCGACGCTGCTGCCCGTGACGGCAGGCCAGGCCTGGATTTGCGGCGCCTCGGTCACCGGCGAGCAGCGAGAGGTCCGCCGGCACCTCGGCTACATGCCGGACTTCTTCGGCGTCTACCAGGAGCTCAGGGTGTGGGAGTACATCGACTTCTACGCCGGCTGCCATGGCGTTCCCGCTCACAAGCGGGCCCGGGTATCGGCGGACCTGCTGGAGCTGGTCGAGCTAGCCGATGCGCGGGACGCCTACGTGGAGACGCTCTCGCGCGGGATGCAGCAGCGGCTCGGGCTGGCTCGGGCCCTGGTCCACGATCCAGCGATGCTGCTTCTAGACGAGCCAGCCTCTGGCCTCGACCCGCGTGCCCGGCTCGAGCTCCGCGAGGTGGTACGTGAGCTTGGCCGGATGGGCAAAGCAGTGATCATCTCGTCGCACATCCTGGCCGAGCTGGCCGACCTGTGCACCCACGTTGCCATCATGCACGGCGGGCGTATTCTGGTCGACGCTCCGGTCGAGGAGGTCTCGCGTCGCCTGAGTGGCGGGCGGACCGTCCGCATCGAGACGCTCGGCCAGGTCGAGCGGCTGCGCCAGATCCTGGCCGCTCATCCGAAAGCCCACCCCATCGAGTGGGCGGTAGGGACACAGCAGGCCGTGCCCTCCGGGCAAGCGGGCGAGGGGCGAGAAGGAGCGGGTACGGTTCGGTTCGTCCTGGACGACGACGAGCGCGGGCTGCAGTGCCTGCTGGCCGAGCTGGTCGAGGCCAACATCCCCATCTACAGCTACGCGCAGGAATCGACCGGCCTCGACGATGCGTTCTTCCGAGCCACCGAACCAGGAATGAGGAACGAGGAATGAGGAATGAGTCGCGCCTAAACTGCTCATTCCTCATTCCTCGTTCCTCATTCCTGTCATTGCTCGGCAATCCTCTGGCGGCCAAGGAGCTGCGGGCGCGGATGCGGGGCGCGCGGCCGTTCATCGTGGCGACCGTGTATCTCGCGCCGTTGTGTGCGCTCGCGGTCGCCCTGTACGGCGTCGTGGCGGCCTCGACCACCGGCAGCGTGGCCACCGGTACACCCGTCGGCAAGCTTTACTTCGCGACCGTGAGCGGCTTCGAGCTGGCGTTGATCTGTTTGCTCGCGCCCGCCCTGACGGCCGACCTGATCTCCGGCGAGCGGGAGCGAAGAACCTACGACCTGCTGCTGGTCACCCCGCTGAGCAGTGGCCAGATTGTCGTCGGCAAGCTGGTCGCCGGGCTCGGATCGCTGCTGGTGCTCCTGATCCTGGCGTTGCCGCTCCAGGCGATCGGCATCGTGCTGGGCGGCGTCGGTCTGGAGGAGCTTGGGGTCGCCTTCGCGATCCTGGTCCTGACCGCGCTCACCTACGGCTGCGTCGGGCTCTTCTGGTCGACTCGTCTCAGGACGACCCGGTCCGCGATGGCCATGGCGTACGGGATGACCGCGCTCGGCATCCTCGGCCAGCCGGCCGTGCTCTTCCTGGGGCTGTTGCTAGTCCAGATCTTCGGCCTTCCGGCAAGCCTCCTCGGGCAGGCCTTCGTCAGCGGCGGGACGCTCGCGAGTCCTCTCGAGGCGCAGCTCGCGGCCGCCGCCGGCCAGTTGATGGCGGCGACTAATCCCCTGTTGACCGGGGTGTTCACCGCCTTCGTCCTGGCCCAGGGACGCGGCCCCGTGTTCGTCGAGCGGCTCGGCGGCCAGGACGTGACCTATATTTCGCCGTGGCTTCTCTTTGCGCTGGTCCACCTGCTCGCGAGCGGTGTCCTGATCGGCCTGACGAGGCGAGGGGTCAGGAATGAGGAATGAGGAGTGAGTAAGGTCGAGTTTAGTTGGGACTACGTCGTCGAGCCGATAACGGCGAGTCGCGAGTCGGGGGGAGACTAAAGACGATGGACGTGGTCGTGATCGGGGCGGGTGCGCTGGGCGCCAGCACGGCCTACCATCTCGCGCGCCGCCGGGCGGACGTGGTCCTGATCGACCAGCACGCCCTCGGGTCACAGACTTCGCCCAGAGCGGCCGGGCTGACCAGCAAAGCCGCCTCGCATGACGTCATGGCCAGGCTGATGGACGAGGCCACCGAGGCACTGGCCAGCTTCGAGCACGACGTGGGGCGCTCGATCGACTTTCACCGCTCGGGCAGCCTGAAGGCGGCGTACAGCGAGACCGGTCGGGCCCGCCTCGAGGCTGATCTGGAGCGGGCCCACGGTCTGGGGATCGAGGCACGCCTGATCTCGTCCGTCGACGCCGAGCGGTTGGCGCCCTTTTTCAAGCCAGGCGATGCCCGCGCGATCGGCTATGTGCCAAGCGACGGCTGGCTGGAGCCCTCGCAGCTGGCCGCCGGCTTCGCCGCGCGGGCCGCCGAGCTGGGCGCCCGAACGCTGCCGTTCACGCGAGTCACCGGGGTGCTTCGCGACAACGGGTCAGCGACCGGTGTGAACACGACCCGAGGGCCGATCGCGGCCGAGTCCGTCGTCGACGCGGCCGGAGCCTGGACTCGGGTCGTGGCGGCCGAGGCCGGCATCGACGTGCCGCTGGTACCCATGCGGCATCAGCTCTTCATCACGGAGCCGATCCCCGGCGTAGAGCCGCTGCAGCCGATCGTGCGGCTGCTCGAGGCGAGCGTTTACGTACGGTACGAGCGCGGCGGGCTGTTGGTCGGAGGCTACGAGGACGCGCCACGCGCAGTGGACGGCGCGACCTTACCGCCGGGCTTCCAGATGGCCGACCTGGAGCTCGACCTGAGCGTGCTGCGGGCGCTGGTTGACGAGGTAGCGGAGCATTTCCCGGCCCTTCGTGATGCTCCCGTGGCCGTGCATCGCGGCGGACTGCCGACCATGACGCCTGATGGCTGCCCGATCCTCGGACGAGTCCCTGGCCTGAAGGGCTTCTACGTCGCGTCAGGGTGTTGTGTTGGTGGCCTGAGCCTCTCCCCGGCTGCCGGCCGCGCCCTGGCGGACCTGATCCTCGACGGACGCTGCGAGCCAGACCTGGCGCCGCTCTCGGTGGAACGTTTCGCCGGCCGCTTCGCGGACCCGTCCGAGCTGGAGTCTGCCTGCGTCGACCGCTACGCTCGCAAATACATGAAGTAGCCTTTGCGGAATCACGCGGCACAGGGTATCCTTAGTGCGGCTATGAGTACCGACGAGCCTGCTAGTAGTCGCCAGACCGGGCCTCACGCCAGTCCCGCTAAGGAGACGCCCGCCGGGCACGGCTAGACTCGGTCCGTGTAGACGGACCGAGTCAGCGCTGAGCCTCCGGTGGCCCTCCCGAACGGGAGGGCGTTTTGTTGCCCCAAGCCGGAGGTGCAGTATGGACATCCGCACCGTCGACGTGCGCGAGGTGCTTCGCGCCGCGTTGTCCAACGACCACGCCCCGTCCGTGGCCGACCTGCGGGCCGCGCCTCCAGAAGAGCTGGCCAGGGCGCTGGCCGAGCTGACTCCGCACGAGCTTGGCCGACTCGTCACCCGCCTCGGCGACGAGTCGCTCGCCGAGCTTATCGCCGAGCTCGATCCGTTCGACGCGGCCCGCCTACTGGGCAAGCTCGGGCGCGCTCAGGCGGCCGATGTCCTCGAGGAGATGGACCCTGACGACGCCGCCGACGTCGTGGGCGAGCTGGCCGTCGAAGAGGCCGAGGCGATCCTCGTCGAGATGGAGCATGAGGAGGCCGAGGACGTCCGCGACCTGCTGAGCTATCCACCCGAGAGCGCGGCTGGGATCATGACTCCGGACTACGTCGCGGTTGCCCCGGACCTGACCGCGGCCGAGGCGCTGGCGGCGCTCGGCCGGCTGGCAGAAGAGGCCGAGACGATCTACTACGTGTACGTGACCGACCCGCGCACCCGCCGCCTGCTCGGTGTGCTCTCACTGCGTAACCTGGTCCTGTCGCCACGCTCGACGCCGGTCCGCGACTTGATGATCACGGACGTTGCCAAGGTTCGGGCCTCAGCCGACCAGGAGGAGGCGGCCCGGCTGCTCGACCAGCGCAGCCTGATCGCCTTGCCGGTCGTGGACGACGAGGACCGCCTGCTGGGCATCATCACCGCCGACGACGCCGCGGACGTGCTCTTCCAGGAGGCGACCGAGGACATCGAGCGGCTCGGCGGCTCACAGCCGCTGGAGGAGCCATACCTGCGGGCCAGCGTCTTCCACCTGTTCCGCAAGCGGATCGTCTGGCTGCTGGTGCTGTTTGTGGCAGAGGCGTACACCGGCACGGTCCTGCGCCATTTCGAGGACACGCTGTCGGAGATGGTCTCGCTGGCCTTCTTCATCCCGCTCCTGATCGGGACGGGCGGCAACGTCGGCTCGCAGACGGTGACGACCCTCGTTCGCGCGATGGGGGTGGGTGAGGTCCAGTTCCGTGACCTGTTCCGCGTGTTCGGGCGGGAGATGGCGGTCGGCTCGCTGCTGGGGGCTGTGATGGGTCTGGCCACCTACGTGCGGGCCTGGACGCTCGGGGTGGGCCTGGAGGTCGGTCCGGCCGTCGCGGTGGCGGCCCTCTTCATCGTCGTCTGGGCGGCCATGGTGGCGGCCATCCTGCCACTGGTCCTGCGCCGCTTGAGGGTGGACCCGGCCGTCGTATCGGCGCCGTTCATCACCACGCTCGTCGACGGGACTGGCCTGTTCCTCTACTTTACCATCGCCCGGATCATGCTCGGACTGGACTGACCCAGGCCAGGCGGAGGATGCGTTGTTTCTCGTGAAGTGCAGGGGATGTATCGGCTTCCGATCGTCCTGTGGGCCGTCGCGTTCCGATTCGCCAGGAGCGCCGACTGGGGGCCGTCGGTAACCGCGGAAGCGGGCGGACTCCGGCTGCCCGAGAAGCGCCAAACCGTTCCTGCGGGCCGCGCGGTTGGCGTAGACTGTATCGTTGCCAGTTCCTACCACATCACCGGTGTCGAGGCCCCTGCGCGCGACACCGCCCTCGGACCGCCTTCGGCACGGCGATCTCTCTGTCGACGTGGCGACGCTCGCCGTGCTGCTCGTGGTCGCGCTGGCCATGCGCCTGCCGTCGCTCGGCGAGCCCGCGAACAACTTCGACGAGGGCGTCTATCTCGAGTCACTCTTCCTGATGGCGCTCGGCTACCGGCCCTTCACGGAGATCGCGGCCTCGCAGGGTCCCCTGCATCTGCACGCCCAGCTCCCGTTCTTCCTGGCGTTCGGCCAGACGGTCGCCGCCGGGCGGGCAGCCTCGGTCGTGTACTCTCTGGTGGGGCTGGCCGGGGTGTGGTGGATCGGCCGCCAGTTGGCCGGCCGCTGGGCCGGGCTGGCGGCCACGCTCCTCGTCGTGCTCAGCCCGACCTACCTGCGATTTTCGCGCCAAGCGCTCGCGGATCTCCCTGCGCTGGCTCCGGTCACCCTGGCCATCGGGGTCGCCCTGCTGCACCGGCGGGTCGGACGGCGCCGGTGGGTTGTGCTCAGCGGCGTGCTCCTGGCCCTCGGCCTGCTCATGAAGCCGTTGGTGGTTGGCGCCGTTTTGACGGTGGCGCTGCTCATCTGGCGACCAGGCCGTGCCGGCTGGCACGACCTGCTGCTGCTCGGGGGGATAGTCGCGCTGACGCCATTTCTCGTGCTCCTCGCCCTCGGGCCGTGGCCGGTTCTGGAGCAGGTGCTGGGCTTCCGGGAGGGCGCGCGTGCCGCGTACGGCTGGGACTTGCGACAGAATTGGGACCTGATCGCGGATAAGCTAGACCAGGAGCAGCTCGGCTTCTTCCTGCTCGCGTCGCTGGGCGGGGGTCTCCTGGCCCCCGGCCGCCGGCGGTGGGCGGCCCGGGCGGTTGTCGTCTGGGCCGTGACCAGCCTAGGCGTGTTGCTCGCGCACAGCCCGCTCCGCTACCACCAAATGGTTATCCTCGTGCCC
>WNFU01005702.1_pt1 | contig 15354 bp, 16 predicted proteins | sample 5400121 | NCBI WGS metagenome assembly WNFU01 (sample SAMN13153360, study PRJNA577476) | soil metagenome | isolation source: 100 cm soil or saprolite under grassland replicate 1 | place: USA:California | collected 2016-06-15
CGCACCGTCCTCGTCGCGACGCACGACCTCGCGAGCGTCATGGCGCACTTCCAGCGCGTCGTGTGCATGAATCACGGCATCGTCGCGCAGGGTGACGTCTCGATCCTGCGCGACGATGCGGTCCTGCGCGCCACCTATGGCGGGCACCGCCCGGAGCCGAGCCTCATGGCGGATGAGCACCATGCCTGACCTCGTCGAGCCGCTCACCTACGCGTTCGTCCAGCGCGCGCTCATCGGCGCGACCCTCGTGGGCGTCGTGTGCGCGTGCGTCGGCGTGTTCGTCGTCCTCCGCGGCCTCGCGTTCCTCGGCGACGCCGTGGCGCACATCGCGTTCCCGGGCGTGGTCGTGGCGTTCATGGCGAAGACCGATCTCGTCATCGGCGGCTCCATCGCCGCCGTCGCCGGCGCGCTCGCGATCGGTCTCGTCGGACGCCGCTCCGGGCTGCGCGAGGACACGATCATCGGCGTCGTGTTCTCGGGGATGTTCGCGCTCGGCGTCGTGCTCTTCAGCTCGATCCGCACGTACACGGGCGATCTCCTCGGCGCGCTGCTCGGCGACGTGCTCGGGATCTCGAACGAGCAGCTGTTCCTCGCGGCGGGGACGGCCGCGATCGTCATCGCCGTCCTGTTCCTCGTCTGGAAGGAGATCGTCTTCGTCTCGTTCGATCCGACCGGCGCCGCGGCGGCGGGGCTCCCGGTCACACGTTACGACTCGCTCCTGCTCGTGCTCGTCGGCCTGGCCATCGCGATCTCGATCCAGATCGTCGGCGTCGTCCTCGTCGTCGCGCTGCTCGTGACGCCCGCCGCGACGGCGCGCCTCCTCGCGCGGACGCTGCGGCACATGCTCGCCTTCGCGCTCCTCTTTGCCGTCATCTCCGCGCTCGCCGGGATCTACGCGTCGTACTACCTGAACACGGCGTCGGGCGGGACGATCGTTCTCGTCGCGACCGCGCTCTTCGTCGTCGTTTGGGTGATCCGCGCGCTGGCGCGCGACCGCGCCGCATAGCGTCATCACCTCCACCGGCCCTAGCCTTATTGCGATGAGCATGGCGAGGGCGGACCGCTGACGCGTCTGCTGCTGGTCGACGACGAGGCGAACCTCCGGCACACGCTCGGCTACGCGCTGCGGCAGGAGGGATACGAGGTCCTGTCCGCGGAGGACGGCGAGAAGGCCCTCGCGCTGTTCGCGTCAGCGCGTCCCGACGCCGTGATCCTCGACGTCATGCTCCCCGGCATCGACGGGATCGAGGTCTGCCGCCGGATCCGCCGCGAGAGCGACGTCCCGATCCTCATGCTCACCGCGCGCGATACCGAGGTCGACCGGATCGTCGGGCTCGAGATCGGCGCCGATGACCACCTCGGCAAGCCCTTCTCGACGCGCGAGCTCATCGCCCGGATCCGCGCGCTCGTGCGGCGAGCTCGCCGCGCGGCGCCGGCACCGGCGGGGGAGCGCCTGCGCGCGGGCTCGCTCGAGGTCGACGTCGCCCGGCGGCGGGCGACGCGCGACGGCGCGGAGCTGAGGCTCACCGCGAAGGAGTTCGACCTGCTCGTCCTGCTCATGTCGCACCGCGGCGTCGTCATGACGCGCGACCGGATCATCGCCTCGGTGTGGGGTCAGGAGTACGGCGGCGAGACGCGGACGGTCGACACGCACGTGAAGACGCTGCGCGAGGCGCTCGGCGAGACGGCCGAGCGATCGCGCTGGATCGAGACGGTGCGCGGCGTCGGCTACCGCTTCCGCGAGCTCGAGGAGGCGACCGCCGGCCACCGGTAGGCGCCGATCTCACCTCGATCTCACACGCGCATCACGGTGCGCTCACCGCACGCCATCGATCCGACACCCGGCCGCGGCACGCTTGCTGCGCGCGAATGGTTGGGAGGTATCCATGGTCCGCAGGAGGCTGCCCGTCACCTTGCTCATCGGCACCGCGCTCTTCGCCGCTGCCTGCGGCGGCGGTGGTTCGCCGGGCGGGACCGCGCCCAAGCTCGGGGGCAACGTCAAGATCGACGGCTCGAGCACGGTCTTCCCGATCTCCGAGGCGATGGCCGAGGAGTTCCAGAAGAAGAACAAGGACGTGAAGGTCACCGTCGGCATCTCCGGCACCGGCGGCGGCTTCAAGAAGTTCTGCGCCGGCGAGACCGACATCTCCGACGCCTCGCGTCCGATCAAGGACAGCGAGAAGGCGGAGTGCCAGAAGAACGGCATCGCCTACACCGAGCTGCAGATCGCGATCGACGGCCTGTCCGTCGTCGTGAATCCGCAGAACACGTGGGTCGATTGCCTCACGACGGCGGAGCTGAAGAAGATCTGGGACACTGGCAGCACGGTCAAGAACTGGAAGGACGTCCGCGCGGGGTTCCCGGACGTCGAGATGAAGCTGTACGGGCCTGGGACCGACTCGGGCACGTTCGACTACTTCACCGAAGCGATCAACGGCAAGGAGAAGCAGAGCCGCGGCGACTTCACGGCGAGCGAGGACGACAACGTGCTCGTGACGGGCGTCGCCGGCAGCCGCGGCGGGCTTGGCTACTTCGGCTTCGCCTACTACGTCGAGAACAAGAGCAAGCTGAAGGTCTTGAAGATCGATGATGGCAAGGGTGGCGGCTGCGTCGAGCCGAACCCGCAGACGATCGAGGCCTACACGTACAAGCCGCTCGCGCGGCCGATCTTCATCTACCCGAAGAACGACTCGCTCAAGCGTCCCGAGGTCTACGAGTTCGTGAAGTGGTACCTGGGCTCCGAGTCTCGGAAGCTCATCTCATCGGTCGGCTACATCGCGGCCCCGGAGAAGACGTACACGGACGGCCTCGCGAAGCTGCCCGCGCGGTGACGCTGGCAGCGCCCTCGGTCGATCGCGGGGGAGCCCGCCGGCCCGGCATCCGCCGGCCGGCGCGCTCCCTCTTCCGGCGGAAGGCGACCGACCGCGTCGTGACCGCATTGCTGCTCGCGGGCGTCGGGGTGAGCGTGCTCACGACGTTCGGCATCGTCGCGGTCCTCATCTTCGAGACATTCGAGTTCTTCCGTGAGGTGCCGGTGCCCGACTTCCTCTTCGGGACCGAGTGGACGCCGCTCTTCGATCCGAAGCGGTTCGGCGTGCTCCCGCTCGTGAGCGGCACGCTGCTCGTGGCAGGCATCGCGGTCGCGCTCGCCACGCCGCTCGGGATCGTCGTTGCCATCTACCTCGCCGAGTACGCACCGGACCGCGTCCGCTCCGTCGTGAAGCCGTTCCTGGAGGTGCTCGCCGGCATCCCGACGGTCGTGTTCGGCTACTTCGCGCTGACCTTCGTGACGCCCAACATCCTCCGACCGCTCATCCCAGGGACCGACGTCTTCAACGCGGGATCGGCCGGCATCGTGGTCGGCCTCATGGTCCTCCCGCTGGTCGCGACGATCAGCGAGGACGCGATGGGCGCGGTCCCGCGCTCGCTGCGCGAAGCGGCGCACGCCCTTGGCGCGACGGATCTCGAGGTCGCGCTTCGCGTCGTCGTGCCCGCGGCGCTCTCGGGCATCGCGGCCGGGTTCATCCTCGCGGTGTCGCGGGCGATCGGCGAGACGATGGCGGTCGCGATCGCGGCCGGCTCGACCCCGGTGCTGACGCTCGATCCCACGCGGTCCGTCCAGACGATGACCGGGTACATCGCGCAGGTGTCGCTCGGCGACACGCCACAGCAGTCGATCGAGTTCCGGACGATCTTCGCCGTCGGCATGACGCTCTTCGTCATGACCCTCGTGCTGAACGTTGCGAGCCAGATGGTCGTCCGCCGGTTCCGGAACGTCTACCAGTGACCGTCACCGCGCTCCCCCCCGGCGTGCGCTGGCGGCCTGCCCTCGTCGCGCGCCGCCGCAACGGCCGCGTCTTCGTCTGGCTCTGCTACGGGGCCACCGCGTTCGGCATCGTGGCGCTGCTGGTGCTGCTGACGGACGTCCTCGTCAAAGGCGTCCCGTATCTCTCGTGGGAGTTCCTCACCAGCTTCCCGTCGCGGCTCGCCGACCGCTCCGGCGTGCTCGCCGCGCTCGTCGGCACGTTCTACGTCGGGATCATCGTCGTCGTCGTCGCGTTCCCCATCGGCATCGCCACGGCGATCTGGCTCGAGGAGTACGCGCCGCAGGGACCGCTGAAGCGGATCCTCGAGACGAACATCGGCAACCTCGCCGGGGTGCCCTCGATCATCTACGGCATGCTCGGGCTCGCCGTTTTCGTCCGCGCGCTCTCGCTGCAGCGCAGCCTGATCGCCGGCGGGCTCACCATCGCGGTCCTCGTCCTGCCGATCGTCATCATCAACGCGCAGGAGGCGCTGCGGGCCGTGCCCTCGGGGATCCGGCACGCCTCGTACGCGCTCGGAGCGACGCGATGGGAGACCGTGCGCTACCACGTGCTGCCCGCAGCGACCCCGGGGATCCTCACCGGGACGATCCTGGCGCTGTCGCGCGCGGTCGGCGAGGCCGCTCCGATCATCCTCATCTCGAGCATCGCCTTCATCGCGTTCCTTCCGGACGGCCCGCTGGACTCGTTCACGATCCTGCCGATCCAGATCTTCATCTGGGTGAGCAAGCCCCAGGAGCAATTCCACCTGATCGCCGCCAGCGCGATCATCGTGCTCCTCGTACTGCTCCTCACGATGAACGCGCTGGCCATCGTCCTCCGGGACCGTGCGCGGCGAGGGACCAGATGGTGACCGCGCAAGAGCCTCGCGTGAGGCCGCCGATCCATACTCCGGTCGTGGCGATGCGGGCGCCGGAGCCTGCGGCCGAGCCCGTGCCGGAGCCGTCGACGCTCGAGCACGCCTTCGAGCTGCGGGACCTCTCGGCTTGGTACGGATCGGCGCAGGCGCTGCGTGACATCACATTCGACATCCCGAAGAACCACGTCACGGCGATCATCGGCCCGTCCGGATGCGGCAAGAGCACGCTCATCCGCTGCCTGAACCGGATGAACGACCTCATCCCGGGCTTCCGCGCCGGGGGACACATCGCGTACCACGGCGAGGACATCAACGGGCCGGAGGCGGATCCCGTCCTTCTGCGGCGGCACATCGGCATGGTCTTCCAGAAGCCGAACCCGTTCCCCAAGTCGGTCTTCGACAACGTCGCGTTCGGCCCCCGGATCAACGGCTACAGCGGGGATCTACGGGCCCTCGTGGAGGAGTCCCTCCGGCGCGCCGCGCTGTGGGACGAAGTGAGGGACAAGCTCGGCGCGAGCGGGCTCGCGCTATCCGGTGGCCAGCAGCAGCGCCTGTGCATCGCGCGCGCCCTGGCGGTCGAGCCCGACGTGCTGCTCATGGACGAGCCCTGCTCGGCGCTCGACCCGATCGCGACGTACCGCATCGAGGAGCTCATCGCGGACCTCAAGCGCGACTACTCGATCGTGATCGTCACGCACAACATGCAGCAGGCCTCCCGGGTGTCCGATCTCACCGCATTCCTGCTCGCGGGCGAGGAGCGGATGGGCGAGCTCGTCGAGTTCGGCGCCACGCGCGACCTGTTCACGAATCCCAAGGACGAGCGTACTGAGGCGTACATAACGGGTCGGTTCGGATGACGGCGGAGCGATCGATCCACTCGCGCGCGGCGCTCGACGAGGGCCTCGTCTCGCTGCAGCGCCAGCTGCGCAGCCTCGCGAGCATGGTCGACGTCGCGATCGAGCGCAGCATCCGCGCTCTCGAGCGCCTCGATCGCGATGGGGCGCAGCGGGTGATCGCCGAGGACCGGCGCATCAACGAGCTCCGCTACAAGGTCGAGGACGACGCCGTCCACCTCATCGCGATGCAGCAGCCGATGGCGCGCGATCTACGCCTGATCGTGTCCGTCCTGAGCGTCCTGCCGGAGCTCGAGCGGATCGGTGACTACTGCGCGGGCATCGCGAAGATCGTCCTGCTGCACGAGGACAAGCCGCTCCTGAAGCCGCTCATCGACGTTCCGCGGATGGCCAGGGTCTGTCGCGAGATGCTGCGGGATGCGGTCGATGCCTTCGTGACGCTGGACGCCGAGAAGGCGCAGGCCGTCGCGCTGCGAGACGATGTCGTCGACCGCCTCTACGACCAGGTGTACCGCGAGCTGCTCACTTTCATGCTGAACGACCCGCGCACGATCGACCGCGCCACCTGGCTCATCTGGGTCGCCCACAACCTCGAGCGCATCGCCGACCGGGTGCAGAACATCTGTGAGCGCACCGTCTACGAGAAGACCGGCGTCATGCGCGAGTTCACGCGCTCGGAGCCTATCGCCGAGCCGTAGCGATCCCCTCAGCGACGGGCAGGGTGAAGCTGAACGTGCTGCCCCGACCAGGCCCCTCGCTCGACGCGTCGATCCGGCCGCCGTGGGCCTGGACGATGTGCTTCGCGATGGCGAGGCCCAGGCCGGTGCCGCCGCCGGCGCGCGAGCGCTCGCTCTTGTAGAAGCGCTCGAAGACCCGCCCGATCTCGTCGCGATGGATGCCGATGCCCGTGTCGCGGATGCGGAAGCGGACGAAGTCCTCTTCGTGGACGGCTGAGACCTCGACGCGTCCCCCGTCTTGCGTGAACTTGATGGCGTTGTGCAGCAGGTTCGTGAGCACCTGGCCGATCTTGTCGGGGTCCGCGCGGACCGCGGGGAGCTCGTCGAGGGGTCCGATCTCGAGGGCCACGCCGGAGCGGGTCGCGAGCGGCCCGAGTCGCGCGACCGCGGTCCGCACCAGTTCGACGGCGGGGACGGCCTCGAGGTGCGGGCGGTCCTCGCCGCTCTCGATCCGGCTGAGCGCGAGGAGCTCGGACACCAGCTGTGTCAGGTCATCGACCGCGCCGTGCATGCGGCTGAGGAAGTCCCGCGCGACGGCCTCGTCGCGGACGGCGCCGCCCTCGAGCGCTTCGACCATGGCCTTGAGCGACGCGATCGGGGTCCGGAGCTCGTGCGACACGTTCGCCACGAAGTCGCTTCGCACGGTCTCGAGGCGACGGAGACGCGTGAGGTCCTGCATCGTGAGGAGCAGGTCGCCATCCGGGAGCCGGCGGGCCACGACGCGCAGCGCTCGGGCCGGCTCGAGCCGCTCGACCTCGACGACGGTCTCCTGCTCGGAGCGGGCCTGCTCGATCGCGGCGATGATCTCGTGCTCGCGTACCACGTCCACGAGCCGGCGGCCCTCGAGGGCTCCGGCGTCGAGCAGGCGGACCGCGGCTGGATTCGCGAGACGGATCCGCTCGTCGCGCCCCGCGATGAGGACGGCGTCGCCGAGCTCGCGCACGAGCGTCGCGAGCCGGTCGCGCTCGGACGCGATGGATCCCGGTGCGTCGGGCGCCGAGGCCGTCACCGACGCGGCACGCCGACGACCGTAGACCACCGTCGCGGCGACGCCGAGGACGATACCGACGAGGAGGAGCAAAAGGGACTCCATCGCCCCGTACACTGATCCTCGAACAGACCACGCGATAAGGGAGCCCCACTTGGCCCAGCAGATCACCCCCGAGATGACCGTCGCCTCCGTCGTCGAGCGCTGGCCCGACGCAGCGCGGCTCTTCGCCGCGTACGGGCTGTCGTGCGCGTCGTGCTCGATCTCGAAGGGCGAGACGATCGCGCAGGCGGTCGGCGGTCACGGGCGCGGCCGGCTGCAGATGGACACCGTCATGCGGCAGCTGAACGACCTCGCGTCGAGCGGCACGCTCCCCGCGGACCTGCCCGAGCGCCCGCCGGCGCCGTCGGGCGGGCCGAAAGGCATCGCGCAGCAGGCGGGCGTGAAGCACGTCATCGCGGTCATGTCCGGCAAGGGCGGCGTCGGCAAGAGCCTCGTCGCCGGCCTGCTGGCCGTCGGCCTGTCGCGGCGCGGCATGCGCATCGGCGTGCTCGACGGCGACATCACCGGACCGTCGATCCCGCGCATGTTCGGCGTGCGCGAGAAGCCGGGCGTCGTCCCGGGGACGCAGACCCTCAAGCCCCCCGTGACGCGGACCGGGATCCCGATCATGTCCATGAACCTCATCCTCCCGAGCGAGGAGGAGGCGGTCATCTGGCGCGGCCCGATGGTCTCGGGCGCGATCCGGCAGTTCTTCAGCGACGTCGCCTGGGGCGAGCTCGACTATCTGATCGTCGACCTGCCGCCGGGGACGAGCGACGCGCCGCTCACAGTGATGCAGGCGCTGCCCGTCGACGGGGTCGTCCTCGTCACCACGCCGCAGGCGCTCGCGACGATGGTCGTCACGAAGGCCGTGCGCCTCGTGAAGCAGCTCGGCGGCGACATCCTCGGCGTCGTCGAGAACATGTCGTACGTCACCGCGCCGGACGGCTCGCGCATGGAGGTCTTCGGACCGTCGCAGGGGCTGAAGCTCGTCATCGCGTCGAACGCCCCGCTCCTCGCGAAGCTGCCGATCGACCCGAAGATCGCCGAGCTCGCCGACAACGGCGGGATCGAGGACTACGACTCGCCCGAGTTCGACGAGCTCATCACGAACTTCCTCGCGGTCGCGCCGCAGGCTCCGGCGGAGCCCGTCGGCGCGGGGCACCAGCACACCCACTAGCGCCGCTCGTGCTCCCGGCGCGCGCCCTCGCGATGGCCCGCGCGAACGCGGGCGCGCTGTGGCTGCTCGGCGCGACGAGCGTCGCGAACGTCCTCGCCTACGCCTACCAGTTCGTGATGGCGCGGCTGCTCACGAACGAGCAGTTCGCCATCCTCACCGCGTTCTTCGCCGTGCTCATCCTCGAGCAGCTCGGGGGCCAGGTCGTCCAATCGGCGACCGCGAGGCTGGCGGCCCAGTACAAGGCGCGCGGCGAGGAGGCCGCTCTGCATGTCTTCGTGCGGCGGTGGCTGCGCCGCATCCTGGTCGGCGCGGGGATCCCTGCGCTCGTCATCATCGCGTCGGCATTCGTCGTCACGGTCCCGCAGCTCCCGGCGTTCGCGATCGCCCTCATCGGAGCGACCCTCTTCCTCGCGATCGTCCTCACGTTCACGCTCGGCCTCCTCCAGGGCCTCGCGCGCTTCGGCTGGTTCGGCAGCGTGTTCATCGCGATGGCGCTCACGCGTCTCGTCCTCGGTGCCGTGCTGGTCCTCGCCTTCTCAGGGCCCGGCGCACCGACGGAGCCGGTGAACGGCGCGTTCCTCGGCGCGTCGGTCGCGGTCCTCGTCGGGGCCCTCGGCACCTTGATCCCGCTCGCACCGCTGCTGCGGGCGGCGCGCGGCGCCGTCCACGAGGTCGACCTCGGCCGGGCCGAGACGCGCTTCTTCCTGCTCGCCGCGGTGATCTTCTTCGGGTACGCCGCGCTCACGTTCGTCGACGGCCTGGTGGCGCCCTGGCGCATCCCCGCGGAGGCCGGCGCGTACGCGGGCGCGATCCTGCTCGGGAAGATCGTGCTGTTCGCGCCGATCGCCGTCGGCCTCCTGCTGCTCGAGCGCGTGAGCCGGGCGGATGCGCTCGGCGAGGACACGGACCGCTACCTGTTCTTGGCGCTCGCGTTCGTCCTCGTGACGAGCGGCGCAGTGACGGTCGCGTACCTCGTCGCGCCCGACTTCTTCACGACGCTCGTCGCCGGGGACCAGTTCCCCGAGACGGCGCGCATCGTCGGGCTCTACGGGATCGCGGCGCTGTCGAACGCGCTGCTCTCGCTCTGGGTCGCGTACTTCGTCGGCCGCGGGCGCATGGCGATCGGAGCGCTGCTCGCGATCGCCATCGTCGTCGAGCTCGTCCTGCTCGTCGGTATCGCTCGCGACGCCGCGACGATGGTGCGCATCGTCCTCGGCGTGTCGCTCGCGATGCAGGCGGCGGCCGTCGCGATCTACGCCGCCGATCGCCTGCGGCGCGGTACGCTCCGCCGCTGACATGACGGCCGCGCTGGTCTCGACGGCAGCGATGTCGATCGGGGCGATCGCGGCGACGCTCCGCCTCCACCCGCTCGTCCCGTTCGCGGCCTTCGCGGTCGCGCTGGCCGTCCTCGTCGTCGGCGCCGTCCGCCGCCGCGTCGAGGCACCCTGGGACCGCTTCGCGCGGCCGCTCGTCGTCATCGCGGTCCTCGCGGCGCTCCTCGACCGCCACGTGAACGTCGCGTCGAGCGCGGTCGCGCCCGACGACGTCCTCGCCGTGCTCGTCGTCATCGCGGCGTTCACGCTGCCGGCGCAGCGCCGCTGGCTCGCCCTCGGCGCCGGGCTCGTCCTCGCGACGTACGTCATGAGCGCCGCGATCCTCATCGCGGCGTCGCCGTACCACTCCGATGCGGTCGTGGCCGCGCACGGCGGCGCCGAGCTCGTGCTCGCGGGGCGCGAGCCGTACGCCGACTTCGACATGATCGACCAGCTCGCGCGCTTCGGCCTGCGCCCCGAATACGCGACGCCGCTCGAGGACGGCACGCGGCTGCGCGCGCTGCAGTACCCGGCGCTCGCGGTCCTCGTGCCCGCGCCGCTGATCGCCGCCGGCCTCGCGGACGTGCGCGTCCTCTACCTCGTCGAGGTGCTCGCGATCTTCGGGCTCGCGATGGCCTCCGTCGCGCTCCGGTGGCGCGCGGTCGTGCTCGCGGTGTGCGTCGGCAACGTCGTCGTCCTCGACCAATTCGTCCTCGCCGGTGTGGACCCGCTCTGGGCGCTCCTCGTCCTCGTCGCGTGGGTCTGGCGGCGGCATCTCTGGTCCGCGGTGCCGCTCGGGCTCGCCATCGCGACGCGCCAGCCCGCGTGGCTCGTCGCCCCGTTCGTGATCGCGTGGACCTGGCGCCGCGCCGGGCCTGGACGAGCGCTCGTGCGCGCCGCCATCGCGCTCGGCATCGCGCTCCTCGTCCACGCCCCGTACCTCGCGAGCGCACCGGGTCTGCTCCTCGCGAGCGTCACCGCGCCGGCGCTCCTGCCGCTCGAGCCGTGGGGTGTGGGCCCGGCGAAGCTCCTGGCCGACACGGTCGGCCCGATCGTGCCGCGCGTCCTGTTCGTGGTCGCCGCCGGCGTGGCCTATGTCGCAGCGCTCTGGGCGGTCGCGACGAGCGGCCTGCGCCTGAACGCGCCCGTCGTGCTGCCGCTGCTGCCGCTGTGGCTCTCGTGGCGCGCGTTGCAGTCCTATTTCGCGTTCCTGCCGCTCTTCGCTACGCTCGGGGACGATGCCGATCGATAAGGAGCTCCTCGAGATCCTCGCGTGCCCGGTCGACCACGCGCCGGTGCGCGAGGAGGGCGACCGTCTCATCTGTGCCGAGTGCGGGCGCCGCTATCCCGTTCGCGACGGGATCCCGGTCATGCTCATCGAAGAAGCCGAGCTGCCCGAGCCGCGCTGATACGGCGAACGTCGTAGGCGGATCGTCCGCCCGCACGATGCCGCGACGATCCGCGCGCTGCCATCGTTCTCGGCGCGATGAGCGCGCCGGCGGTCGTCATCCTCTCGCTGCTCGCTGAGGCCATGGTCGACGCGGCGCTCGCGCGCGGCGACGATGGTGGGTGGATCAGGGGATCCGTCGCCGCGCTCGAGCGGTACCGCGGCGCCGGCGCGCTCGGGGCCCTCGCGCTCTGGCGTTGGCGGCATGCGATGACCTCCCGCGACCGCGACGCGGTCGCCGTGCTCGCGCGCCTCGATCGCGATCTGCTGGTGGGCCTCACCGTCTAGAGCCGCGATACTGCGCGGCAGGTGAGCGCTCGCTCCGACCGCGAGGACTATCTCTCGCTCGTGCTCCACGAGCTCCGCAACCCGCTCGTCGGGATCGACGCCGCCGCGCGCGTGCTCACGCGCGAGCTCGGCCCGCATCCAGCGTCGACGCGCGCCTCCGCCATCGCATCCGAGGCGCGACACCTTCTGGCGCTGCTCGAGAGCGTGGCCGATGCCGAGGCCGCCGCGGCGGGACGCTTGCGCTCGCACGTGCGACGGGTCGACCTCGCGGCCTTGGTGCGCGACACCATCGCGGGCATGCACATCGAGGGTCACCCGGTGACGGTCGCGGGCGTTGAGGCGGCGCTCATGGTCCAGGCCGATAGCGGCCGCATCCGACAAGTGCTCTCGAACCTGCTCGCGAACGCGGCGCAGTACTCGCCCGCCGGCACCCCGATCGACGTCAGCGTGAACGCCGATCCGCGCCGCGCCACAGCGCGCGTCGAGGTTCGCGACCGCGGCCCCGGTATCGCCGCACCTGAACGTCGTCGCCTCTTCCGCAAGTTCACACGCCTCACCACCGCCGATGGCACGCGCGGATCGGGCCTCGGCCTCTACATCTGCAAAGCGATCGTCGAGGATCACGGAGGCGCGATCACGTATTCACGCGCGGACGTCGGCAGCGTCTTCTCGTTCGATCTGCCGTTGAAGAAGAAGCGGACCGCGGCGAAGCGATGACCACGAAGGTCGAGATCGTCGACGACCACTTCCTCTTCGCCGACGCGCTCGGGAGCGTGATCCGCGGGCTCGACGGCTACGAGGTCGCGGGGATCGCGCAGAGCGGGGCGCAGGCGATCAGCATCGCGCGGACGGCGCACCCCGACGTCATCCTCCTCGACTACCACCTCCCGGGGTACGACGCGGCCGACCTCATCCCGCGCCTGCGGTCGCTCAGCCCCGGCGTGCGCATCGTCGTGCTGACCAGCGACACGAGCGACGCGACGCTCGTGCGCGGCCTGCGCGCGGGCGTCGAGGGGTACATCACCAAGGAGCGCGCGCTCGACGACGTCCTCGACGCCCTCCGGGCCGTCGCGGCGGGGGAGCGGTACCTGAGCGACGAGCAGGTGGCGCGCACGCAGGCGGCCACGGGCGAGGGTACGGGCGAGGCCCTGACGGAGCGGGAGCTCGGGATCCTCCGCCTGCTGGCCCATGGGAAGGACTCCCAGGCCATCGCGGACGAGCTCACGATCAGCGCGAACACCGTCCGGACGCACCTGCAGAACATCTTCTCGAAGCTCGGCGTCCACTCGAAGCTGGAGGCCGTCACGACCGCCACGGCGAGGGGGCTCCTGGGCCGCTAGCAAGGCCCCGCGGGCGTACGTCATTCGTCGTAGGTGGGCTCACCACCCCGTCGGATGTCCGGGCGAGCGAGCGGCGCCAAGACTTCCGCCATGGCACGGGCTTCCCGACCGCGGCTGGGCGAGCTGCTGGTGCGCACCGGCGTCATCACGCCGGAGCAGGTCGACGCGGCCGCCGCGGTCCACCGCGCGAACGAGCGCACCATCGGGCAGCAGCTGCTCGCGGACCACGCCGTCACCGAGACGGATCTCGCCGCGGTGCTCTCGTACCAGCTCGACATCCCGTTCATCGCGCTCCACGCGTATCCCATCGACGAGGTCTCGGCGCTGCTGACGCCGCCCGACCTCGCGCGCCGCCACCACATGCTCGTCGTCGGCGTCCGCGACGAGGAGTTCCTCGTCGCGATGGCGGACCCGACCGACCTGAAGGGCCGCGACGCGCTGGCGGAGCGCATCGGCCGCCGGATCGTCCCGCTGCTCGCGCTCGCATCGGAGATCGCGAGCGAGCAGGACCGCCGCGGGCTCGCCGCGCGCGACGAGCCCGTTCGCGCCGCCGCGCCCGCGCCCGCGTCCATCACGGCCTACCGTCCCCCGGGCGCGCAGACCGAGGCGCGAAGCGACGAGGTCGAGCACCCGGGCCCGAAGCGAGGGGTCCCCCCGAGCGAGGGTCGGAATGAGGGCGAGTTGGTGCCCTTCCCGCGCGCGGGTCGTGTCGCCACCGAGGAGCCTGCTCCGCAGCAGCCGCCGGCGCCGCGCCTCGTCGAGGCGCCGCCGCCCACCGCGACGCTCGAGCCCGAGACGCCGCAGGAGATCCCGCGCGCCGTCGAGCCGCCGACGGAGACGCCGTACCCACCGCGCGCAGACCGAGGCCCGCAGGACGAGGTCGAGCACGGTGGCCGACCGAGCGGCTTCGCCGCGAGGGAGGTCGGAACGGGCCCTGAGACGCAGATCGTGCGGTTCGTGCTCGCGCAGGCCATCCGCGAGAGCGCGTCCGACATCCACGTCGAGCCGCTGGCCGACCGGCTGCGGGTGCGCTTCCGCGTGGAGGGCGCGCTGCGCGAGATCACGCAGCTCCCGCGCGACATGGCGACACCGGTCGCGTCGCGCATCCGCTCCCTCGCGGGCATGGGCCGCGACGAGACGCAGGGCCGCCTCGCGGTCCGCGACGAGAGCCGCGACGCCGCGTTCGACGTGACCACCGTCCCGACGCTGTGGGGCGAGAAGATCGTCCTGCGCCTCATCGAGCGCGGCGACGCGACGCCCGACCTCGACGACCTCGGGATGGAGAGCGGCACGCTCGAGCGCTGGCGCGAGCTGCTGCGCTCGCCGTACGGGCTCCTCCTCGTCGCGGGCGCGCCCGGGATGGGGAAGACGACGACGGTGTACGCGTCGCTGCGCGAGCTGCCGACCGCGACGAAGGACGTCACCACGGTCGAGGACCCGGTCGCGTACGCGCTCGACGGCGTGAACCAGGTGCAGGTCGATCGCGGCACCGGCGCGCCGCTCGCGGCGACGCTGCGTCGCGTCCTCTCGCAGGAGCCCGACGTCGTGATGGTCGGCGAGCTGCGCGAGAAGGACGTCGCCGAGATGACGATGAACGCGGCGCTCGGCGGACGCCTCGCGCTCTCCTCGATCCAGGCGCCCGACGCGCTCGGTGCCCTCTACCGGCTCATCTCGCTCGGCACCGACCCGTACCTCGTGAGCGCGAGCGTCGTCGCGGTGCTCGCGCAGATCCTCGTCCCGCGCCTCTGCGAGCACTGCCGCGTCGCGACGCAGCCCGCGATGATCGAGTCCGCGCTCCTGCGGCAGTCGGGGCTTCCGTCGGACCGCGTGTACGTCGCGCGCGGGTGCTCGCGCTGCAACGGCACGGGCCGCCGCGGTCGCGTCGCCGCGTTCGAGCTGCTCATCCCGGGCGAGGAGCTGCGCTCGGCGATCGAGCGCGGCGCGAAGATCGAGGAGGCGCGCGAGATCGCGTCGCGCGGCGGCCTCCTCACCGTGCGTGAGGCCGGCCTCCGCCTCGTGAGCGAGGGCCTCACGACGACGCAGGACCTCATGACCCGGCTCCCGGCCTCGGGCGCCTAGGGCCGGCGGATGCTCGACCTCCTCGTCACCGTCGCCGGGTCCATCTCGCTCGCGTTCTACCTCGCGGTCGCGGTCGTCCTGCCGAGCGGCATCGTCTTCCTCTTCGTCAACCTCATCGGGACGCTCCTGCGCCTCGCGATCGATCCGGTCGTGGCGGCGATCCCGGAGAGCGTCCGCGCGGGACCGCTCGCGCCGTTCGGCCGCTTCATCCGTGGCGCCACGACGCGCGGGATCGGGATCGTCCTGTTCCTCGCGCTCGTCGGCCTTTCGACGTCCGGCATCTCGGACGCCGTCGTCCAGGACGGCTTCCTGCAGCTGCTCATCACCTTCACGGCGATCCAGGACATCGTCGCGACCTGGATGACGGGCCGCGTGCTGAACGACCTGCTCGTCCAGGTGCAGC
>WNFU01005709.1_pt1 | contig 15347 bp, 12 predicted proteins | sample 5400121 | NCBI WGS metagenome assembly WNFU01 (sample SAMN13153360, study PRJNA577476) | soil metagenome | isolation source: 100 cm soil or saprolite under grassland replicate 1 | place: USA:California | collected 2016-06-15
AACCGGCGCTTCGGCTTCTCGGCCCGGCGCACGCTCCAGGCGGCGCAGTCGCTCTACGAGGACAAGAAGGCGATCACGTACCCGCGCACGAGCTCCCGCTGGCTCTCCGGCGACCTGGTCGCGCAGCTGAAGCCGACCGCGGCAACGCTCGAGCCGATCTCCGACTACGCCGAGGCCGCCCGTTACGTGCTCGGGCTCCAGCAGCTGCCGCTCGGCCGGGTGGTGAACGACTCGAAGGTCGACGACCACCACGCGATCGTCCCCACCGATGTCCAGCACGAGCTCGAGCGCTTCTCGCCCGACGAGCGGCGCGTCTTCGACCTCGTCGCGCGACGCTTCCTCGCCGTCTTCCACCCGCCGGCCCGCTATGCGCGGACGACGATCGTCACGCTGGTCGAGGAGGAGCGCTTCCGCACGCGCGGGAAGATCACGCTGGAGGCCGGCTGGCGCGGCGTCTACGGGCACGAGTCGGACGAGGACAAGAAGGCGCGGCAGGACGAGGACTCCGAGGAAGAGAGCGCGGAGCTGCCGCCGCTCGAGCAGGGCCAGAAGGTGCGCTGCGCCGAGGCCGAGGTCGAGGCGAAGGAGACGAAGCCGCCGCCGCGCTACACCGAGGCGACGCTGCTCTCCGCGATGGAGACCGCCGGCAAGCTCGTGGACGACGAGGAGCTGCGCGAGGCGATGAAGGAGCGCGGCCTCGGCACGCCGGCGACCCGGGCCGAGACGATCGAGACGCTGATCCGCAGAGAATACATCGAGCGGGCGGGCAAGGACCTCCAGCCGACCCCGAAGGGCCTCCAAGTGATCACGATGCTGGAGGAGCACCCGCTCACCTCGCCGGAGCTGACCGGCGACTGGGAGAAGCGTCTCACCGACATCGAGCACGGCCGCGACGAGCGCGAGGCCTTCATCGAGGACATCGCCGGCTTCACCCAGGCGACCGTCGACAAGATCGCCGCGCTCGACAAGGAAAAGCTGCGCCCCGAGCGGGTCGAGCTCGGCCTCTGCCCGCGCTGCGGGGCGGAGAGCGGCGAGATCATCAGGGAGAACTCGAAGGCCTACGGCTGCACGAGCTGGAAGAGCCGCGAGGAGCCCGGCTGCGGCTTCGTCATCTGGAAGCGCGTCGCCGGCCGCACGCTCACGCCCGAGATCGCCCGCCAGCTGCTCGCGGAGGGCCGGACGAAGGACGTCATCTCCGGCTTCCGCTCCCGCGCCGGCAAACCTTTTCGCGCGCGCCTCGTCTTGAACGGTGAGGGGAAGGTCGAGTTCGACTTCCCCGCGCGTACGCAAACCAAAGAGGCCGCCGTCGCGGAATAGGAAAGGCGAGGATCGCGTTTCGACGACCAAGCCCGGCAGGGGGGCCGGATCCCCCTGTTCAGGCGAGGAGAATGCTCGTACAGTGCGAAAGATCCACACAGAATCGACATCTAGTAGCCAAGAGGAGAAATTGACCCAGAATCAACTTCACGATCTGCTGGAGACCGAGCCCGCGCGCGTCCTGCTCGAGAGCTCCGAGGAGCGCGGCTTCGTCGAGCCGGCCGAGCTCGAGGCGTTCGCGCTCGAGCACGACCTCGCCGACGACGAGGTCGAGCAGCTGACGCGCGAGTTCGAGGCGATCGGCCTCGATGTCGGCGAGCCCGTCGCCGAGGCAGAGGCTGCGGCGAAGGCGGAGCCGGTTGCCCGCGAGCCCGAGGCGCAGGCCCAGGTGCTCGTCGGCGCCGCCGATAGCCTTCAGCTCTTCCTGGCCGACATCGGCCGGCACAAGCTGCTGACCGCGGCCGAGGAGGTCATGCTTGCGAAGGCGATCGAGCGCGGCGACGTGACCGCCAAGCGGCGGATGATCGAGTCGAACCTGCGACTGGTCGTCTCGATCGCCAAGGGCTACCGCGGCCTCGGCGTCCCGTTCCTGGACCTGATCCAGGAGGGAACGCTCGGACTCAACCGCGCGGTCGAGAAGTTCGACTGGCGGCGCGGCTTCAAGTTCTCGACGTACGCGACCTGGTGGATCCGCCAGTCCGTCCAGCGCGCCGTTGCCAACCAGGCGCGGACGATCCGCGTGCCCGTGCACGTGGTCGAGCGGCAGCAGAAGCTCGGCCGCGCCGCGCGCCGGCTCGAGGTCGAGCTCGGGCGCGAGGCGACGAAGCAGGAGCTCGCCGACGCGACCGGCCTGCCGATCCAGCACGTCGACGAGGCGCTCGGCGCCGCGCAGGCCTCGGTTTCGCTGAACCAGACGGTTGGCGCGGACGACGAAGGCGAGCTCGGCGACCTGTTCGCGGACCGCGAGGCGGTCGATCCGTTCGACGAAGCCGAGGAGTCGCTCCGCCGCCAGGGCGTGCGGCGGGCGCTCGACGCGCTGCCCGAGCGCGAGCGGCGGATTCTCGAGCTGCGCTTCGGCTTCGAGGGCGAGCCCTGGACGCTCGAGGCGATCGGCCACGAGCTCGACCTGACCCGCGAGCGGGTGCGCCAGCTCGAGGGCCAGGCGCTGGCGCGGCTCGCCGCGCTGCGCGAGCTCCAGACCGTCGCGGCGTAGACAACAACGCTTCGCGTCTGCCGGGGTCGAAGCGGTGCCTGTGCGCGCCGAGCCCGACGACGCGGCGGAGCAGGCGCTCGCAGGCGAGCCGCTCGCCGTGGAGGACACCAGGGGCGAGTGGGCGCGGATCCGGACCGCATACGACTATCCGGGCTGGATCCGCGCCGACGCCCTCGGCGGCGAGCCCGACGGCGAGTGGCCGGGCCTCCCGCGCGCTGGCGACCCGGTCGCGTAGGCCCGCGCCTACCTCGGCGCCCCGTACGAATGGGGCGGCCTCACCGAGCGCGGGATCGACTGCTCCGGCCTCGTGCACGTCGCGCACCGCCGCCTCGTCCGGCGCGACGCGCACCAGCAGGAGGCCGTGGCCGACCCGATCGAGAAGCGCGACGCGAGGCCCGGCGACCTCGTCTTCTTCGGCCCGCGCGGCCGCGCCCACCACGTCGCCTTCTGGGCTCGGCGAGGGGCGAATCCTGCATGCGACCGAGCGCGCGGAAGGCGCGGGAGTGGTCGAGGAAGAGCTCGCGCGCACCGTCGGCGACGATCCCGTACGCTTCGCTCGTTCCTAACCAGAAGCCGGCTAGGACGTCTCCACTTTGCGAAGATTGTCCCCGGCCACTCAGGGGGTCTAGCACGGGAGGTGCGATGACTAGAAGACGACGGTGGACCTGGCTCATGAGCGCGCTTGCGCTCGCAGCCGGGCTCTCACTGATGGTCGCGGCGTACGGCGTCGCGGCGAACCGTACGAACGCGGCGCCCAAGCAGTCGCAGGCATTCGGGACCTTGCGCGCCGTTATCGACACGATCGACTACCTCGACCCGCAGCAGTCCTACACCGCTCAGAGCATCTGGGCGATGTGGAACGCGTACACCCCGCTCGTCACCTACAAGCACGTGGACGGTGCGGCGGGCTACCAGATCGTTCCCGGCCTCGCGCAGTCGCTGCCGAAGATCTCGAGGAACGGGCGCCAGTACACGTTCACGCTGCGCAAGGGCCTCAAGTACTCGAACGGCAAACCGCTCAAGGCGAGCGACTTCAAGTTCACGATCAAGCGTGAATACCTGTCCACCGGGCAGGGCGTCGGCTTCTACGAGGCGATCGTGGGGGCAAAGAAGTTCGAGAAGAGCCTCAAGGGCGACATCCCCGGGATCCAGGTGAACAACGCCAAGCGGAAGATCGTGATCCGGCTGACGAAGCCGCGCGGCGACTTCCTGACGATCCTCGCACTCACGTTCGCCGCGCCGGTGCCTGCCGGGACGCCAAACGCGATCCAGAACGGCACGATCCCCTCGACGGGGCCGTACCGCATTGCGAACTACACGCCCAACGCGGACTTCACGATGGTGCGGAACAGGTTCTTCAAGCCCACCAAGTACATCCCGCGCGGGAACCCGAACCGGGTCGACGTCAAGCTGATCGGCGACGCGAACGCCGCCCTCCAGAGGGTGATCGGCGGGCAGGCGGATTACACGAACGCAGCGATTCCGCCCGACCGCATCGCGACCGCGAAGAGCAGGGGCAAGCTGCTCCTCCGCGCGAGCGCAAACACCTACTACTTCTGGATGAACATCCGGGAGGCGCCCTTCAACAAGCTGAAGGTGCGTCAGGCGGTGAACTACGCGATCGACCGCGGCGCGATGCAGCGGCTGGTTTGGGGCGGTCTCGGCAGGCCGACCCAGAACGTCCTGCCGCCGACCTACCCGTCGTACCGGAAGCTGAAGCTCTACGGCCACAACGTCAGCAAGGCCAAGCAACTGATCACCCAGGCCGGCGCAAAGGGCGCGAAGGTGACCGTCTGGACGCGGGACGTCTCCGACGCCCGCGACGCAGCTCAGTACTACACGAGCGTGCTCAACAACCTCGGCCTGGACGCGAAGCTGAACATCCTGCCGAGGACCACCTACTACACGACGATCGGGAACGCGAACACGCATGCGCAGACGGGCTGGGCGCGGTGGCTCGAGGACTACCCGCACCCGAGCGACTGGTTCGACGTGCTCCTGAACGGCAACCGCATCACCGCTCAGGACAACAACAACTACGCCAACTACAGCAACAAGAAGACCAACGCCGAGATCGAGAGCCTGAACAAGGCTCCGGTCCTCACGCCCGCGGTCAACGCGCGCTGGGCGAAGGTCGAGAAGCAGATCATGCAGCAGGCTCCGTGGGCCCCGTGGTCGAACCGCGTGTTCCCGGAGTTCTTCAGCAAGAAGATGGGCTGCATCCACGTGCAGCGCCTCTTCGGAATCGACCTCGCGCGTCTGTGCAAGAAGTAGCGAGGTAGTCGCACAGGAAGTGGAGTCGAGGGCGCCTGCGGGCGCCCTCGCTCCTCTAGACTCGCTGCAAAACCCACCTAGATGGCCGAGCCCGCAACCGAACTCCCGCTCGACAGCGCTGCGGTCCTCGCCGCCGAGGAGCACGAGGTGGCGATCGTCGGGCGCAGCCCCTGGTACCTGGCCTGGCGCCGCCTGCGCCGCAACTACGTCGCGCTGGTCGCCCTCGCGTTCTTCGTCGTGATCGTGACCGCCTGCGCGCTCGCGCCCGTCTACGCGCGCCACGTGGCACACACGGGCCCGAACGACACGCACGTCTCCGGAACCGTCCAGGTCAGCGGCAAGCCGAAGCAGATCATCGGCGGCGGGGCGGTCTACGACCCCAAGACCGGCACCTTCAAGATCGAGCCGGTGACGATCCTCGGCCCGACCTGGTGGCACGCTCGCGGCCGCTTCGTCCTCGGCGCCGACAACCTCGGCCGGGATGTCGCCGTCCGGCTGCTCTACGGCGGTTTCAACTCGCTCAGGATCGGAATCGGCTCGGCGCTGATCTGCACCTTCCTCGCCTCCGTGCTCGCCCTCCTGGCCGGCTACTTCGGCGGTTGGATCGACTGGATCATCACGCGCTTCTTCGATCTGATCTGGGCCTTCCCGGTCTTCCTGCTCGCGATCGCGCTCGGCAGCGCGCTCTCGATCAACGGCTTCCACCACTTCGGAATCAACATCGAGTCCGGGAGCCTCTGGATCCCGACGCTCGTGATCTCGTACGTGCTGATCCCGTACGTCGGGCGGCCGATTCGCGGCCAGGTCCTGTCGTTCCGCCAGAAGGAGTTCATCGACGCCGCCGTCGGCTCGGGCGCGGGTCCGCTCCGGATCATGTTCTCCGACCTGCTCCCGAACGTCGCCTCGACGATCCTCGTCTTCTTCACGCTGATTGTGGCCAGCAACATCCTCACCGAGGCGGGCCTCTCGTTCCTCGGCGCGGGGGTGAGGCTCCCGGACCCCTCCTGGGGGAACCTGATCGCGAGCGGCCAGGACCGGATCCAGACCGCCCCCTGGGAGGCGCTGGCCCCCGGCCTCGCGATCGTGTTCACCGTGCTGTCGCTGAACATCTTCGGCGACGGCCTCCGTGACGCCCTCGACCCGCGGGCCAAAGTGAGAATCGAACGCTGATGGGCGCCTTCGTCCTCAGACGGCTGATCGGGATGGTCGCAGTGCTGTTCGCGGTCAGCCTGCTCGTCTTCGTCGTCTTCATCCTGATCCCGGGCGGCGACCCGGCCGCGCGGATGGCCGGCAAGAACCCCACGCCTCAGAACATCGTCAACATCCGCAAGAAGTGGGGCTTCGACAAGCCTTTCTACATCCAGTACGCCGAGATGATGAAGAAGGCCGGGACCGGGCTGCTCCCGGGAAGGCACGGCGAGTACGACGTGCTCAGCTCCTTCCAGAACCGGCAGAACGTCGCCCACCAGATCGAGCGAGGGATTCCGGCGACCTTCTCCCTCTGCATCGGCGCCGGGATCATCTGGCTCTTCTTCGGAATCCTGGTCGGCGTCCTCTCCGCGGTCACGGCCGGGAGGTTCTCCGACCGGTTAATCACCGCCTTCGCGCTGGTGGGCGTCTCGATGCCCGTCTTCTGGCTCGGAATCGTGCTGCGCTTCTTCCTGGCAGAGAAGCCTGCGAATCCGCCCTTCCCGGACGGCGAGTACGTCCCGCTCACCCACAGCCCGGTGCAGTGGGCCTACCACCTGATCCTGCCCTGGTTCTGCCTCTCGGTGCTCTTCATCGGCTTCTACGGGCGCGTGCTCCGCTCGAACATGCTCGACGCCATCCACGAGGACTACGTCCGAACGGCCAAGGCAAAGGGCCTCCCGCCGAGGCGCGTCCTGCTCCGGCACGTGCTGCGGAACTCGCTGATCCCGATCGTCAGCCTGTTTGCCCTCGACTTCGCGGCGGTGCTCGGGGGCGGCGCAATCCTGACCGAGACGGTCTTCGACCTGCACGGCGTCGGCTGGTACGCGGCCCAGTCGGTCGGCGACCTCGACCTGCCGCCGATCATGGGCGTGACCCTCTACGGCGCGTTCTTCATCGTCATGTTCAGCGCTGTCGCGGACTTCGTCTACGCCTACCTCGACCCGAGGATCCGCCCAACCTGATGGCCGAACGCCTGCTGGAGGTGAAAGGCCTGAAGGTCCGGTTCACGACCGAGGACGGGGTCGTGCGCGCGGTGGACGGCGTCGACTTCGAGCTCGAGCGCGGCAAGGTGCTCGGGATCGTCGGCGAGTCCGGCTCCGGCAAGAGCGTGACCGCGATGACGATCCTCGGGCTCACGCGCGAGAAGAACACCAGCTTCGAGGGAGAGGTCGTCTACAAGGGCCGGGACCTGCTCGGCCTCTCGGAAGCGCGCCTGCGCGACGTGCGCGGGAGCGAGATCTCGATGATCTTCCAGGACCCGATGACCTCGCTGAACCCCGTCTACAAGGTCGGCGATCAGATCGTCGAGGCGATCCTCACCCACGAGGATGTGAGCAAGTCGACGGCGCGCAAGCGGGCGATCGAGCTCCTCGGGGCGGTCGGGATCCCGCACCCCGGGCAGCGCGTGGACGACTACCCGCACCAGTTCTCGGGCGGCATGCGCCAGCGCGCGATGATCGCGATGGCGCTCTCCTGCAACCCGGACGTCCTGATCGCCGACGAGCCGACGACCGCGCTCGACGTGACGATCCAGGCGCAGATCCTCGAGCTCCTCGACACGCTCCGCGCCGACTTCGACTCGGCGGTGATCATGATCACGCACGACCTCGGGGTCGTCGCCGAGGTCGCGGACGAGATCATCGTCATGTACGCCGGCCGCGTGGTCGAGCGCGGCGCCAAGCGCGAGGTCTTTTATGACCCGCAGCACCCGTACACGTGGGGCCTGCTCGGCTCGATTCCGCGGCTCGACCGGCCGAAGCCGAAGAAGCTGCACTCGATCGAGGGCATGCCGCCGTCGCTGATCAACCTGCCGCGCGGCTGCAAGTTCCGGCCGCGCTGCCCGCACGCCTTCGAGAGGTGCTACGAGGAGCCCGACCTGAAGAGCCGCGTCGACGAGCAGGGCCACCTCGACCGCTGCTGGCTCTTGGTCGACGACAAGCGCCGCCTGCGCGAGCGCACGATCGCGGGGGAGGCGCAGGTCGCGTGAGCGTGAGCGAGAACGGCGCCCTGATCGAGGTCAATAGCCTGAAGAAGTACTTCCCGATCAAGTCGGGCGTGCTCGGCCGCGAGGTCGCGCGCGTGCACGCGGTGGACGACGTCACGCTGAGCGTTCCCGAGGGCGAGACGCTCGGGCTCGTCGGCGAGTCGGGCTGCGGCAAGTCCACGCTCGGCCGCTGCGTCGTCCGCCTGCTCGAGCCCACCGGCGGCGACGTCGTCTTCGAGGGCCGCTCGATCGGCAAGCTCGGCCCGCGCGGGATGCGGCCGCTGCGCCGGCAGATGCAGATGATCTTCCAGGACCCGTACGCGAGCCTGAACCCGCGCAAGCGAGTCGGCACGATCATCGGCGACCCGATGCGGATCCACGGGATCGGCGACCGCAAGGAGCGCAAGGAGAAAGTCGAGGAGCTGCTCCAGAAGGTCGGCCTCTCGCCCGAGCACTACAACCGCTTCCCGCACGAGTTCTCGGGCGGGCAGCGCCAGCGGATCGGCGTCGCCCGCGCCCTCGCGCTGCGACCGAAGCTGATCGTCGCCGACGAGCCGGTCTCCGCGCTCGACGTCTCGATCCAGGCGCAGATGGTCAACCTGCTCGAGGAGCTCCAGGACGAGTTCCGCCTGACCTACATCTTCATCGCGCACGATCTCGGCGTCGTTCGCCACGTTTCCGACCGGATCGCGGTGATGTACCTGGGCAAGCTCGTCGAGCTCTCGCCGGCGGAGGAGCTCTACTCGCGCCCGATCATGCCGTACACCGAGGCGCTCCTTTCGGCCGTGCCGGTGCCCGATCCCGACCTCTCCGACAAGCGCGAGCGGATCGTGCTCGAGGGCGACGTGCCGAGCCCGATCCACCCGCCGTCGGGCTGTCGCTTCCACCCGCGTTGCCGCTACGCGACCGACGTCTGCAAGCAGATCGAGCCGCCGCTCGTGGACTACGGCAACGGCCACCTCGCCGCCTGCCACCACCCACTGAACGTGGACAAGGAGACCCTCGCGCGCGTGCGAGTTTCGCGCGAGTACACGCCGCGGGCCGCGGACGAGCAGGCCGTGCCCGAGGAGCCGGGAAAGACCGAGTCCAAGCCGGTTCCGACGCCCGAGCCCTAGCGCGCAGGCGTCATCCCTGGAACGAGTTAGCCCTTTCGGCTAAAGCGGCGGCGTGTCGAGGCCGATACGTCGCTTACCGTGGACGCTGCCGAGCGCAAGGAGATCCTGTCCCGATACGTCGACCACAGCCGCCGCTTCGACGCGGTGGCGAAGCGGCGCGGCGGCGGCGCCGAGGTGATTCCGTTCACGGGCCCGCTCCAGGAGCTGGAGCAGGAGCCGACGGCCCGCGAGATCGAGGTGCTCCAGCTGATCTCGGACGGCCTGGTCAACCGCGAGATCGGCGTACGCCTCTTCCTCTCGGAAGAGACCGTCAAGTCGCACGTGCGGCACTTGCTGGCCAAGCTCCAGGCACGCTCACGCGCCCACGCGGTAGCAGTGGGCTTCAGGCGCGGCCTGATCGCCTAGAGCGCTAGCTCAGAGACCCGATCCAGGTCTCCCGTTTTCCCCAGCCCTGTGGAAATCCCTCAACAGGGTGATGTCCGGGTGCTGTGGAAAACGGAAGCTAAGACGCCTAGAACGACTTTGAATTTCCCACGACGGCCGCGATGGCCACGAGGGTGCCCATGAGGCTTGCGATGCGGATACGGAATCCCGTCATGCCGGGATACCTCCATTCTGGGGGGACTGACGACGGCACCAGTGTATCCCCCTTTCGGGGGAGTATCAATAGGCCGAAGGACCTATCACGCTCCCTCGAGATCATCGGGGGCCTTGTGTCCAAGGAGCGTCGCACTCTGCTGTGGATCGTCTTTCTCTCAGCCGCATGCTTCGCCACCGCGTCTATCCTGTTCGCGGAAGGGTTCGAGCTTCCTGCGTGGTGGGAGTTTCTCGCCCTAGCCCTTGTGACTGCGGGTGCGGAGCGTCAGAGCGTCCGGTTGGGACGGAACGTCGAAACCTCGGTTGCATTCCTGCCGTTCGTCTTCACCGCCGTAGCCTTCGGCCCTCTCGCTGCCCTGGCTGTCGGGGTTGTTGCGAACGCGCTTGACTTTCGCCGTCCGTACCTGAGATGGGCGATCTACATCCCCGCTCGTGGGCTCACCGGGGCCGTCGTCGGTCTAACCGCAGCCCAGGTAATTACGCCGCATGCATCTTTTGGTACAGCGACGCTGGCCACGGTAGGCGCCGGCGTCGCGAATTTTCTGTTCGACAGTCTCTTTAACGTCGGGACCCTCGCCGTTCGCCGGTCAGCACCAGTAAGCGTGTATACGCGTTCGGTCGGTCCGCTGACGCTTCTGTCCCTCCCGCTCTACGTGCCACTTGTCGGTCTGATGGTGTTCGGCTATCAGCACTACTCGTTTTGGACCGCCGCGATGTTTCTTGGTCCGACGTTGGCACTGCAGCGCGTAGTTCACCTTTATCAGAAGCAGCGGGATGTCTCAGATGAATTGACTGAAGCCAATGAGCGACTCGAGGCGGCCAATATTTCGTTTGCAACCGCGCTGGTGACCACTCTTGACGCCCGTGACCGCTATACGGCGGGTCACTCCGCGCAGGTAGCAGCGTACGCCCGAGACATCGCTGGGCGGCTTGGGCTATCCGAGGAGGAGCAGCGACTCGTTCATCTGTGTGGTCTGGTGCACGACATCGGGAAGATCGGTTTGCCGCCCGGCTTGCTCGAGAAACGAGGCCCGCTCTCGCTCGAAGAGAGACGACAGATGGAGCAACATCCGATAATCGGTGAGAGGATACTTGCCAAGGTCGATGACTACGCCGAAATCGCGAGAATCGTGCGGCACCACCACGAACGGCTTGACGGACAGGGATATCCTGACGGAGTTGCGGGCGATGAAATCCCATTACTATCCAAGATAATCGCTGTCGCGGATGCGTACGACGCGATGACCTCGGATCGACCTTACAGAGGCCCGATGCCGAGTCGCGTGGCACGGCTACGCCTCGCACAGGCAGTTGGAAGCCAGTTTGATACTAACGTAATTCTGGCGTTCGAAGCTTTACTTGCCGGAGGTTACTCGGGGCGAGAAGCGGCAGTCGAAGTCTCGCCGCGTCCAGTGAGACGACGCGCAGTCGACGCCGCTTAACTTCCTCGTTCTTTAAGAGCAACCAGCGCGGCTTCAGTACGAGACCTAACGCCTAGCTTCCGGAGTATCCGCTGAACATGAACCTTCGCTGTGGTCTCAGCAATATACAAAGCGTCAGCGATCTCACGATTCGTGTATCCAAGGCTGAGAAGTTCGAGAACCTCCGCTTCCCGTGGAGAGAGAATTCCCTCTGGCCGGGTTGTTCTAAGAACAAATCCCATCGACCTCGCCAATTGCGTGTCCTGCGCGTCTAGTAAAATCTTCGCGAGCGCAGCGCGCCGTGCTATCGAAGATGCGGCAAAGCGCAGCAACTCGGGACAACCACGATACGTCACCACGAGTGGATCAAACACTGGATACTCGAAGAGCACGTCGAGCGCTTGATCAACAATCGCCTGTTGTGCAGTCCCGTCAGCTTCGTGAATCGCCGCGACGGCGCGTACGCACGCAACAAGGGCCGTCACTTCCGGTAATGCCGTCAGTGCGGCTGCTTCGTTTGCGCAAGCGACTGCATCGGTGATCTGAGCGCCGCAGGCAAACGCAAGAGCGCGGTTCGCCGTGTACTCCGCGCGCATCTCCGGCGTCACGCGACGGTTCCAGCGAGCGTCAGTTGTAACTTCGACCGCAAGGCCAAAGTCGCCTGTCGCGATCGCGAGTTTGCAGCGCAGCGTCTGTACTTCAATAAGGTTGTGAGTGTCGCCAATCTCTTCGGAGAGTTCCTGAGCTTGCTCAATCGCCGAGTGTGCCTGTCCGAAATGACGGAGGCCGAGCTCTGCGAGACCCTTCGCAACAAAGGCATGGGGCAGGACGAACGTCAAGCGCGTCCTCTCCGCCTCGTAGATCATTTCATCCGCGAACTCGAGCCCATCTGAATACCGGGCTAGAAGCACAAATGATCGAGCAAGGACGTTTAGGTAGGCAGTTCTCACGAGAGGATCGCGGGCGTCGCGGCGTACGCGCTTTACTCCTAGCGCCGACTCTAGTGCTTCGGGAAGACCACCTGTATTCGCCGCTACCATGACCTGGGCCGTCGCGGCTTGTAGAAGCTCATCTGTATCCCGCGTAATTTCCTGGAGAAAATCTGCAAGAGCGTCATGCAGGTCCTCGGAGCGCTCGTACGCGTGAAAGCAGCGGAGTTTCCCCCAACTGGCACGCCGCCTACTGTCACGATCTCGCGCAAGCTTTAGAGCGTGTTTGTAGTGAGCAAGAGCGTCTGCTTCTCGATTGTCGAGGTAGGCTGCCTGTCCCGCCACCGAAAACGCGCGTGAGCGAATATCCTTCGCAAGTTCATCGCGCCGGGTCATCTTGGCCGCGAGTGTCTCGGCGCGTGCGAGATTTCCCTGGCGCAATGCCACTTCAGCTTGGACGATATCCAGAACCGGCGCTTCGAGTTTCATCTCGGCAGACGCGGCCAGCCAGTCCGCTAGCGTGCTCAATCGCCCGGTGCGAAGCATTTCCTCGTTTGCGTTCTCGACCAGAGCGGTTAAGACGTCCGTAAGAGGGTAACGCTTGAAGATATCGAATACGTCATCCCAACGCTCATGATGAAGAAGGAAGGTCGCGATTCGTCGTACGGCGATTGCAGTCTCTACGGAGTCGCCTTCTCGCAGCTTACGAAGAAGAAATGTCCGGAGGAGAGGATGAAGGTCTAGTTCCTGCGCCGTCCCCGTCGTAAGGAATCCAAGTCGGTCAGCTTCTGCCAGCAGGCCGGATCCTTTGAGAGGACCAAATAGGAAATCAAGGAGATCGTCTGTAATGGGAGGACATACGGCGAGTCTGCGAAGCGCCTTTTGAAGCGGAACCGAGGCCGCCTGATAGAGCTCGTCCGCAAGGAACTCGTAGAGAGTCTCAGGGAGAGCATCTTTCGGCTGCTCGCTGTCGGTCAGCGCGGCAAGTGCAATCACCGCCGGCCAGCCATCTGCCAATGCGAGAAATCCTGCCATTGTTCCTCGGGGCCCCTGCGTGAGGATTCGTCGGGCTTCGTCGTCAGCCATCGCCAGCGGTGTCCGGCCGAGCTCGTAGAAGCGACCGTAGAGGAGGTGTCGTGAGGTTGCCCAGGAGGGGCGCACACGGCTAGTGATAAGGAGGCGGAGCGGAGCCGAATTGAGGAGAGCATCAATGTATAGCTCCGCAGCTTCCGAGCTAGCGATAAACTGATAATCGTCGATTGCGAGCCAAGCTCCTTCGGGCCAATCGGAAAGAGCATCCGCCTGTATCTGGGCGAGCGCGGGAATCTCATGCGACGCATCCTGCGTAGCGAGAAGGCGCTCGCTGAGGCGGTCGGCCGCACCAGGGGAGAGTTCGGCGAGGGATTCCGCGAGCGATACCGCAAGGCCGGCGACGTCTGCGGATGAAGGTTTTGCCTGATACCAGGCGTGAGGCCGGTTGGCCAGCCACTGGCGGGCCAAGGTGGTTTTGCCATAGCCCGCCGGCGCTACGAGCATGATCACGCGTGCCGACGTCGCCTCGAGGAGGCGTGTCAGCCGGGGGCGTTCGATGATATGCCGACGCCCGGTCGGAATCTCTACGTCAGTGTCTGCCATTCCGCTTGCGGTCCCCGAGGTCCGCATCCCGTAGCCTAGAACGGTAGCGGGGTGCAGCCAAGGCGTCCGAAAGGGACTCCGCGCCTGCGACCCGGGAGGCCGCAGGCGCGGTGCCGTCAGTCCCCGGAAGCGGTGGGTGCCGCTCCGAGGCTTTGGGAGAGGGGGTCGCGGCCGGTCTGCGCCCGGTAGGCGCTTGGGATCTGCCGACGCCGGGAGCATCCGAGCTTCTGCCGCAGCACGTCCGAGTGGGCCTTCGCCGTCCGCGGAGAAATTCCGAGACGGTGAGCAACTTCCTCGTTCGAGCAACCTGCGGCGATCAGCTCGATCACCTGGCGCTGCCGATCCGTGATGACCGGTGGGCCCTCATGCAGCACAGTGATCATGGCGCCGACGCTAACAACGGCCGTGCCCCGTGCCTATTGATCGGACGGCGTATCTTTGGCAGTACGCCGTTGGAAGTAGATGGCCCCGGGAGGAGTCGAACCTCCGCACGCGGATTCGAAGTCCGCCGCTCTTCCGCTGAGCTACGGGGCCAACCTTCAGGGCGAGTTTGCCAGACCCTCCTCGCGCTCCTGGCGTGAGGCGAGCGCCCGGCGGCTGACTCCGCCGGCCGCGGGGTCTCGCCTGCCAGGGACGCGAGGGGTGGCGGAGGGGACTCGAACCCCCGACCACCGGGACCACAACCCGGGGCTCTACCGACTGAGCTACCGCCACCGCGAGCGGAGACAGGATAGCTCTCTCGCCGAGCGGCGGCCGGTCGCGCTATGCGGCCGTTCGGCCGGCGGGGAGGTGGCGCCGGATGAGCGCGTAGACGAGCTCCTGCTGGGTGCGGACGAGCTCGGCGCGGTTGCGCTCAAGCTCCTCGGCGGTGGCGCCGACGGAGCGCATGGTCTGGCGCTCGTAGACCAAGCCGCGCACCTCCTCGCTGAGGGCCTCGACCGTGGGAAGTTGGACGACGACTGCGTTCATCACGACGCTTGAGACTGACGCCGCCGGAATTAGTTAGTCACCCTCGTTCTCCTCTTTTGGAGACGGCGGTTCCGGCAGTCGCTCGGCGAGGCGCTCGCGTTCCTCGGCCTCGTCCTCGACTGCTTCCTGGTACTTCGTCTCCGGGGGCTCCTGGCTTTCCCGCTCGGGCTGTTCTCTCTCGCTCATGGGCCGCTCGTTTCGCGCCTCTATCCTTCGTAAACGCCTGCGGGCGTGGCGGAATTGGCAGACGCGACGGGTTTAGGTCCCGTTGGGGCGAATGCCCTTTGGAGGTTCGAGTCCTCTCGCCCGCACTCGCTCGTCCGGAGCGGCCAGGGCCGGGGGTCTGACCCCGAGGCATGTCTCGAAGGACGGCTCAGCGGCGTCGGCGCCAGACGTACGAGAGGCCGGTGCCGACGAGTGTCAGGGTCGCCGCCAGCCCGCGCGGACCGAGACTCAGTCGGGCCCCTCGGCGACCGGCGCTGACACCGGCTCCGCGCTTGCTGACGTTGAGGCGAACGCCGGGGGCGGATCGTCCTCCGCCGCTAAAAGCGCCAGCCCATTCGCATCAAGTCGCAATGACCGGCGCGGTCGCCGCTGCGCGGTGAGAATCCCGGCGCCGTCCGGTTGACGCCGATAGAGGTTGCGACCACGAGTGCGTCATCAAGTCTGGCGCGGGGGCCTGGGGAACCGTTGACTGCTGCC
>WNFU01009188.1_pt1 | contig 15346 bp, 15 predicted proteins | sample 5400121 | NCBI WGS metagenome assembly WNFU01 (sample SAMN13153360, study PRJNA577476) | soil metagenome | isolation source: 100 cm soil or saprolite under grassland replicate 1 | place: USA:California | collected 2016-06-15
GGCCTTTCGATAATGCCCCACATGAATCGGTTCAGTTCTCTCGCTAGCTGCCAGCAAATCAGCTCGGTGAAATCGTTAACGCCCATGCGCCACCTGGACGCAATGACTGTACCTGCAGATGTGAGCACCTCCGCACCAAAGCACCGGCACCCTCGCACCCTCGCACCCTCGCACCCGCGCACCCGCAACTGTAGTTGCCTCCCGCTCGAAATCCTTGCAGAACACACGGTAACCGGGGTTCCGCCTAAGCAACTGCAGTCATAATCAGTACACCCTTATTGTGAAGATCAACTCCGTCGCCGTTCTGGGAGCCGGAACGATGGGGGCGCAGATTGCGCTCCACTGCGGCAACGCCGGCATTCCGTCGCTGCTGCTCGATATGACGCCGGAGCTCGCGCGCGAGGGGTTGCAGCGTGCGCTCCGCTTGAAGCCCGACCCTCAGTTCACGCCAGACGCCCATCGTCTCGTGACCACGGCCGGATTCGACGAAGGCCTTTCCCGGCTCGAGCACGCGGACTGGATCATCGAGGCAGTCGTGGAGCGGCTCGACATCAAGCAGCAGCTTCTTGCGCGAGTCGAGGGTGCGCGGCGCCGTGGATCGATTGTCAGCTCCAACACCTCGGGCATTCCAATCGGAGCTCTCGCCGAGGGTCGCGGTGCCGAGTTCCGCAGCCAGTGGCTTGGGACGCACTTCTTCAACCCTCCGCGCTATCTGCGGCTGCTCGAGATCATCCCGACACCGGACACGGATCCTTCTGTCCTGGCGGTGATCTCCGAATTCGCCGATCGGCATCTTGGCAAGGGCGTAGTGGTTGCGAAAGATACGCCCAACTTCATCGGCAATCACATCGCGCTGTACGGCGTTGTGCGCGCGCTCGAGGCAGTGGCGAGCGGGCGATACACGATCGAGGAGGTGGACGCGATCACCGGTCCCGCGCTGGGACGCCCTGCCAGCGCCACGTTCCGCACCATGGACATCGCGGGCCTGGATGTGCTCGCTCACGTGATGCGCAATCTCGCGGAGCGTCTGCCGGATGATGACGATCGCGCGGCGTTTCGGATGCCGTCGTTCCTGCAGCAGATGCTCGACCGCGGGCTGATCGGCGAAAAAGCGGGACGAGGGTTTTACGAGCGTCGCAAGAGCAGCTCCGGTGAGACGGAAATCTGGACGATCGATCTGAACACGCTCGAGTATCGCGCTCGCCAATCCGCGCGAATTCCATCGCTCGAATCAGCCAAATCGGTGGACAACGTCCGCGAACGTGCGCGGCTCCTGTTCACCGCGCGCGACAAGGCTGGCGAATTCCTCCGCGAGACGGTCGCGCCGACGCTCGTATACACCGCGCGGGTCGCACCCGACATCGCCCACTCGATAGACGACGTGGATCGGGTGATGCGGTGGGGATTCGGCTGGGATCTCGGCCCATTCGAGTTGTTCGACGCAATTGGTGTTCGCGAGGTCGTCGCGGCAGCCGAAACCGTTGGCGGCCACGCGGTGAAGCACGGCCTGCCCCCGCTCGTCCAACGGGTGCTCGATTCTGACACCAATCGATTTCGTGACGACCTCGTGCCGCCTGCCGGTCCAGACCTGCTCCTGGCGCGACAGGCGCGTGAAGCCCGCCGCGTGATGAAGAAAAACGCGGGCGCCAGCTTGCTGGATCTCGGCGATGGCGTGTTCTGCGTCGAGTTCCACTCGAAGATGAACGCCATCGGTGGCGACACGGTGCAGATGCTGCAGACGGGCGTGAAAGAAGCGGCGAGGAATGGCACTGCGCTTGTCGTCGGCAACGAGGCGACGCACTTCTCCGCCGGCGCAAATCTGATGCTGGTCCTGCTCGAAGCCCAGGAGGCCAACTGGGAAGAGATCGATTTGATGATTCGCGCGTTTCAGCAGGCGACGATGGCCCTGCGGTATAGCGACGTGCCGGTCGTCGTAGCCCCGGCCGGTTTGACGCTCGGCGGTGGTGCCGAAATCGCGTTGCACGGCGATCGCGTACAGGCGGCGGGCGAAACGTATCTCGGCCTCGTCGAGGTCGGAGTGGGTCTTATTCCGGCGGGCGGCGGCACAAAGGAAATGCTGGTGCGCGCGATGAGCGAGCTGCCGACGCCGCAAAGCGACCCATTGCCGTACGTCCAGAAGGCGTTCGAAACGGTTGCGCTGGCGCGAGTGTCGGCGAGCGGACCTGACGCATTGCGGCTGGGCTATCTCGCCTCCACAGATGCGTTCACAATGAATCGTGAGCGTTTGATCGCGGACGCGAAGGCGCGCGCGCTCGAACGCGTTCGTGAGGGCTATCACAAGCCGGCCCTACGCGCGTCGATTCCGGTCGGCGGCGCCTCGCTTCGCGCCGCGCTGCAGCTTGGCGTGCATCTGGCCTGGCGGTCGGGCCGCGCATCGGATCACGACGCGCTCATCGGCCGGAAACTGGCGCACATTTTTGCGGGCGGTGACGTCCCCCACGCGACGATGGTCAGCGAGCAGTACTTGCTCGACCTCGAGCGGGAGGCGTTTTTGAGTCTGCTGGGCGAGCCGAAGACGCTGGAACGCATTCAGCACACGCTGAAAACCGGCAAACCGCTCAGAAACTAGCGTTCTGAACATGATCGATCGAGGCTCCGGAATTCCAATCGTGCTCATCCCCGGCATTCAGGGCCGATGGGAATGGATGGCGCCCACAGTCGACGCGCTGGCGGAGCGCTGCCGCGTCCTCTCCTTTTCGCTGTGCGACGAGCCGACCAGCGGCTTTCGGTTCGATGCAGGCGCGGGTTTCGAATCCTATGTTCGCCAGGTGCTCGACGCGCTCGATCGCGCACGCGTTCGCCGCGCGGTGATCGTGGGCGTCTCCTTCAGCGGACTCATCGCGACCGAATTCGCGCGCCTCCATCCGAATCGAGTCGCCGCTCTCGTGCTGGTCTCTGCGCTGCCGCCAGGATGGACACCGGACAGGCGGGCGCGGTTCTACCTGCGCGCGCCGCGGTTGCTGAGTCCCTTGTTCTATCTCGCGTCGCCGGCGCGCATGCTGCCTGAGCTGCGCACGGCAATTCCGGCAGGACGTCGCGCGCGGTTCATGCTTGCGTGCGGCTACCGAGTCGTTGCCGCGCCATTGTCGCCGAAACGAATGGCGCAACGTGTGCGCTGCGCAGAGCATCACAGGTTTGGGGACCTTTCAGAGGTCCACGTGCCGGCGCTCGTGATCACGGGTGAGGACGGGCTCGATCGCGTCGTTTCACCGTCGCTGACCCGGCAGTACGTAGAGCACCTGCCCGATGCACGGCATGTCGCGCTCGCCGGCACGGGGCACATCGGGCTGGTCACGAAACCCGGCGAGTTTGCGAATCTCGTGTGCCGTTTTGCCGCAGAGGTCTCAACCGATGGCGACCGAATTTCTGCGTGAGATTCGCGGTCCCGCGGGTCCGCTCGAAGCCTTGATCGACACGCCGTCGAGTGCCGACACGCTTCGCGCAGCCGCCGGTGCCGGTGCTCCGATTCAACTTCCGCGGCGTCGGCGCGAGCGCCGGAATCTTCGACGGCGGGCCGGGCGAAATGGAAGACTTTCGCGCTGCGCTCGACTTCATGGCAGGCCGCTATCCGGGCGTTGAGCTGTGGGCCGCGGGCTTCTCGTTCGGCGCCTGGATCGCGCTGACGGTCGGCGCCGAGGATCCGCGCGTTCGGCTGCTGATTGGCGTCTCCCCACCGGTGGATCGATACGATTTCGCCGCCGTCAAGCAGACGGACAAACCGACGTTCATCATCCACGGCGAGAAGGACGAGCTCGTCTCGCTCAAAGATGTGCGGCGCTTCTACGCTGAGCTGAAGGAGCCGAAAGAGCTCGTCGTCATCGACGCGGCAGATCATTTGTTCGACGGGAAGACGTCTGAAGTGGGCGAAGCCGTCGAAGATCTGCTCGCGGATTATCGGGAAAGCGCCGCCGCGACCAGCGGGAAGGAACCGTCATGAGAGATGCAGTCATTGTGTCAGCGGTGCGCACCGCCGTCGGACGCGCGCCAAAGGGGACGTTGAACGTCATGCGGCCCGACGATATGGCGGCGGCGGTCATCGCCGAAGCCATTCGGCGCGCGCCAGGCCTTGACAAGGCAGATATCGACGATGTGATCGTCGGGTGCGCCATGCCCGAAGGCGAACAGGGACTGAATGTGGCGAGAATCGCAAGTCTGCGCGCGGGAGTGCCGATTGAGGCATCGGCGGGCACGGCCGAGTCGATGAGCATGGTGCCGATGGGCGGCAACAAAGTCTCGCCGAACCCGACGCTCGTCGACACGTATCCCGACGTTTATCTCAGCACCGGACTGGTCGCTGAGAACCACGCGCGGCAGTCGGGCATCTCGCGCGCGGAACAGGACGCCTTTGCGCTCAGGAGTCACCAACGGGCGGTTGCAGCAATCGATGCCGGCCGCTTCAAGGACGAAATCGTCCCTCTGACGGTAAGGCGGGTCGATCCGATGACCAATGGCGGAAAGCCCCACACGAGCGAGATCGTGTTCGACACCGACGAAGGTCCGCGTCGCGACACGTCTTCCGACGCGCTTCGGAAGCTCAAGCCTGCCTTTCATGTGCAGGGCACCGTCACGGCGGGCAATTCGTCGCAAACGAGCGACGGAGCCGCGGCTGTGGTCGTCACTTCTGCGGCGTACGCCGAGTCCCACGGCTTGAAGCCGCTTGCCCGATTCGTCGCGTTTGCCACGGCGGGCGTCGCACCTGAGTTGTTCGGCATCGGACCGGTGCCTGCAATCAAAAAGGCGCTCAAGCTGGCCGGGCTCAGCCTCGATACAATCGATCTCATCGAGCTCAACGAAGCATTCGCCGCGCAGGTGCTCGCCTGCACCAAGGAGTTGCCGCTGGACCCCGAGCGGCTCAACGTCAACGGCGGCGCTATCGCGCTGGGCCACCCGCTCGGGTGCACCGGCGCGAAACTCACGACTTCCCTCGTGTACGAGATGCGGCGGCGCCGGTCGCGCTACGGTATGGTCACGATGTGTGTCGGCGGCGGCATGGGCGCCGCCGGAATCTTTGAGCGGCTGTAACGCCCGGAGGATCAATGGCAACGAGCACCGAACAGGACGTCAAAGGCGGCGCGTGGCTCCTCGACGAAACGGATCCGGCCAGCATCATGACGCCGGAACGTCTCACCGACGAGCACAGGCTCATCGCGCAGACGGCTGCCGAGTTCATCGAGAACGAAGTCCTTCCGGTTGTCGAGAAACTGGAGGCGAAAGACTGGACGCTCCTTCGCACGTTGCTTGGAAAATGCGCGGCGCTTGGCCTTCTTGGGACGAACGTGCCGGAGGAGTACGGCGGCGTCGCCCTCGACAAGATCTCGGCGCTGGTCGTATCGGAACAGCTCTCCCGATACGCGTCATTCGGTGCAACGGTCGGCGCGCAAGGCAACCTCACCATCACGCCCATCTTCATGTTTGGTACTGAAGAACAGAAACGCAAATACCTTCCGCCGCTCATGAGCGGCGAAATGGTGGGCGCGTATTGCCTGAGCGAGTCCGGATCGGGTTCCGACGCGCTTGGCGCGAAAGCACGCGCAAACCGGCAGCCGGATGGAAGCTTCGTGTTGTCGGGCGAGAAGATGTGGATTACAAACGGCGGCTTCGCAGACGTCTATATCGTCTTCGCGAAGGTCGACGGCGAGGAGTTCACCGCCTTCATCGTCGAGCGCAACTGGCCCGGCGTGTCTGCCGGCAAGGAAGAGCACAAGCTCGGGCTCCACGGATCGTCGACCACTCCTGTGATCCTCCAAGACGTCCATGTCCCTGCGACGGCAGTACTCGGTGAAGTCGGCAAAGGCCACAAGGTCGCCTTCAATGTTCTGAACTTCGGGCGTTTCAAACTCGGCGCGATGTGCTCGGGCGGCGCCCGCGGCGCTATCGCCGAAGCCGCCCGTTACGCCGCGTCGCGGAAGCAATTCGGCGTTCCCATCGCGAGCTTCGGCGCGATCAAATACAAGCTCGGTGAAATGGTCTCGCGCCAGTTTGCGCTCGAGAGCATGTTGTACCGAACGGGCGGGTTGATCGACAGCTACATCGACGCGCGTCGACAACAGCACGGCGTCGCGAGCGATGAGGGAACGGCGATGCTGCAAGCGCTCGAGGAATTCGCGGTTGAAGCGTCCATCGCGAAGGTGCTTGGCAGCGAGGCGCTGGACTACATTCTCGACGAGAACGTCCAGATTCACGGCGGCAACGGGTTCGTCCGGGACTACCCTGCCGAATCGCACTACCGCGACGCACGCGTGAATCGCATCTTCGAGGGCACGAACGAGATCAACCGGCTGCTGATTCCCGGCATGTTGATGAAACGCGCGATCAAAGGCGAGCTGCCGCTCATTCCGGCGGCGAAACAGCTGCAGGACGAAATCATGAGCCCGTCGCTCGCCGGCGGTGACGATGGTGAACGCGTTTTAGGCGCGGAAGGGCGCGCCGTCGCGGCCTTCAAGAAGGTCGTTCTCCTGATCGCGGGCTCCGCGATGCAGCGTTACGGCGAGAAGCTGCAGGACGAACAGGAAGTGCTCAGCTACATTGCGGATGTCGTCATCGACACCTTCGCGGCTGAAAGCGCGGTGCTGCGCGCACGCGCGAGCGCCGAAGTACACATCTCCACGGCTGCCTTGCAGGAGGACGCCGCCAGCGTGTACGTTCACGAGGCCGCCGGACGGATTGAGCTGGCGGCGCGCTCGGCCCTCGCGGCGATGAGCGAGGGCGACACACTCCGCACGCAACTTGCCGCGCTGCGTCGTCTGCTGAAAGTCTCGCCATCGAACACCGTCGCGATGCGTCGTCGACTGGCGGACGAGACCGTCGCGAAGGGCGGCTACGTTTTTTATATGGCATAGTTGAATCGTGGGTTTGCATCCACCGCGACGCGCACAGTTCGCGCGTTGGGGGTGTCCGATTCAGTGGCTTGCCGCGTTCGTGATTGCCGTCGTTTCCTCTGCAAGCGCCGCGTGCTCGAAACCTCCAGAGAATTACGCGGAGAAGATCGCCGGGCAGCGCGCGGAAAAGGACGAGTTCCTCCGCCGGTCAGACGACATCATTCGGCCGGCGGACCGCGACAAATTCCTTCCCCTCTCGTATTTTCCAATCGATGAAAGCTACGCCGTGCCCGCGCAACTGCAACCGTCGGAGCAGCGTGTCGTGATGAAAGTGCCCACCTCCACCGGGAAGCTGCGCGACATGGAGCGGGTCGGTGTTTTGCAATTCACGCTCAAGGGCCAGCCGCTCAAGCTGAGCGCGCTCGTCGACGCCGGCAGCACGAAAATCGAGCGGCTTTCCGTGTTGTTTTCCGACCTGACGAGCGGCACGGAGACATACCAGGCCGGACGTTACATGGATCTCGATCCCACCGCGAGCGGCATCTACATCGTCGACTTCAACGGTGCGTATCACCCCTACTGCTACTACAACCCGGAATACGACTGCCCGTACCCGCCTGCGGAGAATCGTCTACACCTTCCCGTCCGAGCCGGCGAAAAACTGCGCGCCGCGGACATGACGGTGCCGCGATGACGGCGCCGCGCACGCTCGCCGAACAACTCGCCGCGGCCGCGGATCGTCCAGGTCCGGATCTGGCCGCGCCGGCGTTTCTGATTGCGCGTGTCGAATATCCAAAGCTCGACCCTGGGCCTTATCTCGACCGCATCGACACATTCGGCGAGGCAGCGTTTCATCGGCTGGCGCGCGATCCAGGGCACGACGCGCCGCTTGCCGCGCGCGTGGACGCGCTCAACCGGTATCTCTTCAACGAGCTGGGGTTCTTCGGCAACCGGGAGCAGTATGAAGACCCGCGAAACAGCTGTCTCAACGAAGTGATCGACCGCCGCACGGGCATCCCCATTTCGCTGGCACTCGTGTACGTCGAGGTTGCGCGTCGTGCCGGGTTGCGCGCCGAGGGCATCAACTTTCCGGGTCATTTTCTCGTTCGCGTGCTGCACGATCTCCACACCGACGATCCCGATGAGGGGTTGATCGTCGATGCCTTTCACGGCGGCGCCATTCTCAACGAGCACGATTGTCGCGCGCTCCTGCACCGCCACATGGGCGATGAAGCGGCGTTCGAGCCGCAGCTTCTGGCGCGGGCAACCAGGCGCCAGATTCTCGTACGGATGCTGTTGAACCTGAAGCGGATTTACGTCCGGTGGCGTTCGTTTCCGCAGGCGCGCACGATCACCGACCTTCTGCTGGCAATTGCGCCGTCGTCGATGAGTGAGCTGCGCGACCGCGGTCTGCTCGCGTATCACATGAACGACTTTGCCGCGGCGCTGCGGGATCTCGAGGAGTACCTGAAGCTTTCACGCCTGAATGAGCCGGATGAGGATCAGCGCAAAGAAGCCGAGCAAGTGTGGGAGCACGTCAAAGCGCTCCGCCGGCGCGTCGCGTCGATGAATTGAGTGCAACGACTGGTTCCGACGATATACGCTTTCGGCGCTACGCCGTGATGTGGCGGTGCGCCGCAACGCGCCAGCGAGCACTCGAGCGGGCAATTCGCGTCGGCCCCCGCTCGCTATCGCTGAATGCTGGCGCCTCCATGCACGAGAGATCCGGAAGAACGCAGTTTCAAGCAAGCCCACCGATCTCCTTGTAGAGATATGCCGACGCAATGATCCCGTTGTGGAAGTTGCCGATATCGAGCTTCTCGTCAGGTGCGTGCGCGTTCTCGTCCGGCAGCCCAACTCCGAACAGCACACACGGTAATCCGAGCTCTTCCTGAAAGGTCGCCACCACGGGTATCGAGCCGCCCTCGCGATTGAACACGGGGCGCTGCCCAAAGCCCTGTTCGATAGCCCGGCCAGCGGCCTGAACATAGGGATTGTCAAACGCCGTCATCCACGGCTTGCCGCCGTGCATGCGCGTCACCTTCAGCTCCACGGTCTTCGGCGTCACCTTCTTCACGTACGCCTCGAACAGATCGCCGATCTTCTCGGGGTCCTGATTCGGGACGAGCCGCATGCTGACTTTGGCCATCGCCACTGCCGGAATGACCGTCTTGGCGCCTTCACCCGTAAAGCCGGCAAGCAGTCCGTTGACCTCGAACGTTGGACGTGCCCAGATGCGTTCGAGCGTCGTGTAGCGAGATTCCCCATAGAGCTTGGGCGCACCCAGATCCTGCTTGTATTTCTTTTCCTTGAACGGGAGCTTCGCAAACTCCTGGCGCTCTTCATCTTTGAGCGGCACGACATCGTCATAGAAGTTTGGAATCTTCACACGGCCGCCCTTGTCTTTCATTTGCGCGAGCACCTGCGCCAGCACCATCGCGGGGTTGGCGACTGCGCCGCCGAACGATCCCGAGTGCAGATCGGATTTCGTGCCCCGTAGATCGATTTGAAAATAGGTCAGTCCCCGCAGGCCGTAGCAGATCGACGGGATACCACGATCGAACATCGGCGAATCGCTGATGACGACAACGTTTGCCTTCAGCAGATCCTTGTGTGCGCGAATGAAGTTGTCGAGATTCGCGCTGCCGACCTCTTCCTCGCCTTCGATGAGGAACTTCATATTGACCGGCAGGCCGCCGTGCTCCCTCATGTGCGCTTCAACAGCCTTGAAATGCATGAACACCTGACCCTTGTCGTCGGCGGACCCGCGCGCGTAGATCTCGCCGTCGCGGATGGTCGCTTCGAACGGCGGCGACGTCCAGAGGTTCACCGGATCGACAGGCTGGACGTCGTAATGTCCGTAGAAAAGAATCGTGGGCGCGCCGGCGGCGTCCAGCCATTCGGCGTAGACGACGGGATTGCCGGGAGTTTCTTCGAGCCGCACGTTCTGCATGCCGATGCGCCGCATTTCCGTGGCGGTCCACTCGGCGCATCGACGCACGTCAGCCGCGTGTTGAGGCAGAGCGCTGATACTGGGAATCGCCAGGTACTCTTTCAGTTCTTCGATGTAGCGGTCGCGATTGACGTTGATGAAATCAACCACCTTCTCCATCTGCAGCTCTGCTGTCGGTGCGGACATGTGTGTGGCCTCGCAGCCAGTATAGTCCTTGACTTTTTGAGCGTTCAAAGCAGACGGCGGGGCTAAAGCTCCGTTACTACGTACGGTGATGTTGCCAGCGCGACGGCGGGGCTGAAGCCCCGCCACTACTCACGATGACGTCAGCGGCGCGTGACGGCGGGGCGGAAGAACTGGGCGGGGCTTTAGCCCCGCCGATCTCGCACGGCCGCTTCCCAGCGATCGTCAACGCGATGGACAGCGCCCTCGGTCTCGAGCTTGATGAGATGCGCGAGCACGCTTTCACGCGCCGCTGGCACCAACGTCGGCGCCAGGCCGACGTAGATTCGATTGGTAATCGAGTCCACCTCGCGCAGCCCCGCGTCGATTGCTGCCAGCACCTCACGCTCTCGGGTTCTTCGATGTTCGAGGTAGTCGCGGATGAGAGACGGCGGATGCTCGACCATCGGCCCGTGTGCAGGCATGAAGCGCCCCGCATCGAGTGCGCGCACGCGCTCGAGCGACTTCAGATAATCGGCCAGATTACCGCCGGCAGACGCAGGAATCACCACCGTACCGCCGAGAACGACGAGGTCGCCCGAAAACAACGTGCGCGTCGCCGCATGCCAGACGGCAACGTGATCCGGCGAGTGGCCCGGCGTATGAACGATCTCGAGCACGCCGTCACCGCCAGCCGAAAACGTCGCTCCGTCCGTGAGCGTTCGCCACCGAACGGGATAACGACCGTCACGTTCAGGCCACGGCATCTTCCAGAAGCGCGTCTGCGGCCAGCGCTCGGCTATTGGACCAACGCCTGTCGCATGGTCCTCATGCGCGTGCGTGACGATCACGTCGGCGGGACCGTTTGGAACGTGCGCGGCGAGCTCGTCGAGGTGAGAGCGCTTGCCAATGCCCGCGTCGATGAGCACGGGTGATTCGCCCGTGATCAGATACGTCCAGTTCCCCTCGCCGGTGAGCGTCCCTGGATTTGCGGCATGGATGGGAATGATCATCGATCGAAGCCGACCGGCTCCGTTTAGACGCCTCAGGTGCCGCCGAAACCAATTGTCACTTTACCGGCGTCCACGATCACCGGCACCAGCCGCTTGCCAGCCGAATATTCGAGCATGCGCTTCAACGCCGCGGCGTCTTTCCTGACGTTGAAGTATTGGAGCGCGACCTGCCGCTTCTGGTAATCCTCACGGGCGGCTGTTGTGTACGGTCAGGTGTCCTTGCCGAAGATCAAGACTTCGTCGGCCATGGTCTCAGTGTAGCGCGACACATCATCTCCGGGAGCTCCAGTCGAGCCAGAACGAGAGCGCCATGTAATAGATTGGAAAGCCCAGCGAGACGAGCGGCCACGGACCACCGCGTTCCGGCAGACGCCACACAAACCATATGACCACTGCGCCCCACACGACGCCCAGCACAGTCGTCAAAGCGCGCAGGGTCTGCGTGCGCGACGGGTAGATGTACCGCAGCGGCACGAAGACGAGCGCGGCCAGCGTGAGGACCGCCGCCGCGTTTGCGACCTTCGACAGCTGCAGCGCATACACATACAGCACGACGATGTTCCAGTAGGACGGAAAGCCGGTGAAAAAGTAGTCGCCGCCGTGCTGCACCTTCGCGTCGGTTCTGCTGAAACCGTAGCCGCTGGCGACGAGCACGATCGATCCGATTGCGACACTCCAACGCGCGGGCAGAAGATCCGCGCGCAGGAGGATCAAGACCGGCACAAACACGTACGTGATGTAGTCGATCAGGTTATCGAGCAGAGCGCCATCGAACCATGGCAGACGCTCTTTGACGTGAACCGCCCGTGCGAGCAGGCCATCGGTGGAATCGATGAACACCTGTACGCCGAGCCAGACAAACGCCGCGCGAAAGTCGTTGCTGAAGACTGCGACGGTCGCAAGCAGCGCCGCGACAGCACCGAGCGCGGTATAGAGATGCGCAACCCAAGGCAGGATCACAGCCGGCGTTGTGCGTGAGGGAAGCTGTTCCACACCGGCACGCCGCAGAAGTGAGTGCCTTCCGTGCAACGCGGCGAGACGATTTTATTCCTCAGCACGCACGGCGGGCCGAGATACCGGCCCAGCCGGGGATGAGTCGCGCGCACTTGCTCGATCTCGTCCATCGACGCGAGGTAAATCTCTTCCTGCGCGTTGAAGCATGTACGGAGCGTCCATTTGTGCTGCAGCGCGATCATCGAGCCCGACTCCACCAGCCGCAACGCTTTCGCGTACGGCAGCACGTAGAGCGCAAACTCGAGAGGGACCCCGAGCCTCAGCAGACGGTTTTTTGCGGCCCACGACTCACGCATCGACTGCTCATACACACTCGCCGCCGCAGCGTTCTGCCTGATGAGACGAGGCGTGACGTAATCGGGCGCCGACGTATCGGCAAACGTCATGAGCGGGCGAGAGGCAGGCACCATGCGATGACGCTGATCCTGCGAGTCGGCAGTGTGGCTCAGTCGCTTCTCGAAAACGTAATTTGCGTGATGCAGAGCGCGCATCATCGGCGAGTGGTACGACACGTTGAGCATGTCCGTCCGGTACATGTTGCGCGCCGGATTCATCAGCCGCTCGAGCGCCTCGTCGTCTGACAGCTCCTCAGGGGTCAGACTGAACGTCGATCGCAGCGCTTCGCACACGACGGCCTCGGCATGAGGCGACCAGTCGCGCAGCTTTGATACTCGGCCGCCCAGGCGCGCGTCGAAGTCGGCCGCGAATGTGTCTCCGTTCGCACGCGGCTTCGGGAACGCTGCTTCGGGAAGCTCCTCCGGATGGAGAGTGTCGAGGCCAACCTTTTCAAAAAACAGCGGATCGCGTTCGCCCACCAGATCGACCATCGCGCCAATCACCTGGCGCGCCTCGAACGGCGTGTCGCCCGCGCTCAGCATGCGATGAAGACGATGCAGCACCAGGCCTGACACCGTGTGCACCATCGACGTGAACGCCGCGATAGGGACGACGTATCGGGCGGTTTCGATGGCTTTCTTCTCGGCCTCGCGCTCGACCGCCTTCAACCGCTCCGGCGTGTTGCCGGGACGCACATAGCGGAGCTCCTTCAAAATGGCCCAGGCATCATCCTTGAGCAGGTCTGAGAGCTTCGCGTACGCGTCCCAGGCGCGGACGATCTCCCGCTCGTAGATGTCGAGCGCTTCGCCGTCAATCGGCGGAACAAACGCGCGAGGCTCGCGGAGCTTGACGTAGCGCTGACTCGATTGCTCGGAGTTGTAGAAGGGATAGGCATGCAGCACGCTCCAGACGAACTGCCTGGAGATGTTTTCCATGCCGAACTCGAAATGTGCGTGTTGAAAGACCGTGTGGTGCCCGCCGTCGAAGGTCAGCGGCCCGATCGAGTCTCGCTGGCGATCGGTGACTTCGCTCGTCGAAATGACTCGCGGTGAATAGCACGTGCGCGCGGCCGCGATGGCGCCGTCATACGGCACGCCTGGGGCGTTTCTGAGCGTGATCTTTGGAGGCGCTGTTTCGAGACTCACCGCAGGCATTCACGGAACAGCTTACGGCAAAAGTTACCGCCGATTGACATTGGGGCGTTTGCCCGTTTCAATCCATGGTCTGACCGCCGCAAATGTTGTAGGTCTGTCCCGTGATGGCACTCGACTCCGGTTCCGCGAGGAAACGCACCAGCCGCGCCACTTCCTCGGGCTGAATGATCCGCTGGATCGGCACGGCCTGGATCGCGCCCTTCTTGAATTCGTCGAACGTGATTCCCGTCGCCTCGGCACCAAGCGTCATCCCCTGCCGAGCCATGTCGCGCCTCCGCCGACACCGGCGTTGTTCACGAGGACATCAACATGAAACCCGGCGTCGGCGCGCAGTGACGCGAGAGCGCTCGCGACCGACTCCTCCCGTGCGACGTCCATGACGACGGCGGTTGCACGCGCCTCGCGACGGCGAATCTCAACGGCTGTCTCCTGCAGCGATTCCTGATGCCGGCCGGTCACGACGGTGTGATGGCCGGGCGTCGCAACGGCAAGCGCAATCGCACGGCCGATGCCGCGACGACCGCCCGTAATCAGGCTGGTAGGCATCACCTACTCATCGTCTTCCGCGTGCTTTGCGTGATACCGCGAGAATTCCTCCATATAGGTCAGCGACTCGAACGAACGCATTCGATCGAAAAACAAGATGCCGTCGAGGTGATCGGTTTCGTGTTGAATGACGCGCGCCGGAAAGTCTCTGGCCTCGAACTCGACCCGTTTTCCGTAGCGATCCAGCGCCGCGACGGAGATGTACGAGGCGCGCGGCACGAGGCCGCGAATGTCTGGAATGCTGAGACATCCCTCCCAGCCTTCGACACTCTCGTTATCCAGCGCAGAGATCTGTGGGTTGATGATGACCGTCGCATCGTCGTTTCCGCGGCCCTCCTGGTCGAGATGGGCGACGAAGACTCGGATGCTTTCATGGACCTGCGGAGCGGCCAGGCCGATGCCGGAATACTCGTGCATCGTCGCGATCATGTCGTCGATGAACTGCTGCATGGCGGGGAGCTTGAGCTCCTGCTTGTCGACCATGCGCGCCTTCTGGCGCAGCACCGGATGGCCCATGCGCGCGACTTTCAGAATGGCCATGCGTGGATCTTATACTGTCGCTGTCGGTGCCATGTGCATTCGCACGACATCACGCCGCCCTATCGCTTTTGTCCAGTCTGTGGTTCGACGCTCGAAGCTCGGGTCCTCAAAGTCACCGAGCCGAAGCGGCTCGTCTGCACGAGCACGACCTGCGGATTCATCTTCTATCTCGACCCGAAGATCGCTGTCGGAACGATCATTCGGGTCGACGAAGAGCGCATCGTGCTCGTGCGCCGCGCCATCGAGCCGGGATACGGCAAGTGGGTGTTTCCGGGCGGCTACGTGGATCGCGGCGAAGAGATCCAGCTTGCAGCCATTCGTGAAGCACGCGAGGAGTCGGGACTCGACGTGCAGATCGATCGCTTGATCAACATCTACTCATACCCGGGTCGCGCGCCGATTGTCGTCGTCTATGCCGCCACGCGTGTCGGAGGGGAACTGGCCGTCGACGATGAGGGGCTCGAGGCGAGAGCATTCGAGCCGGATGCGATTCCCTGGGAGGAGCTCGCCTTCCGAAGCACGCGCGAGGCGCTCACAGACTACCTCGAACGCAGAACCAAGACCTGAGGACTACGAGCGACGTACGCGGCCACAGAGACGCAGAGGCACAGAGAAATTCTTTTCAAGAGGTCACTGAATCAGCACGCGGCCGGGGGTCGTGTCTCTAATCTGGTTGAAAAGAAAAATGCCGTATCCTCCCGGTGACCACAAATCACCGAACGGTCGCCGGCTAGCGACCAAGGAGGAACGGCATGAAGAAGAGTACCAGAAAACGACGAGCGTCGAATC
>WNFU01005710.1_pt1 | contig 15345 bp, 11 predicted proteins | sample 5400121 | NCBI WGS metagenome assembly WNFU01 (sample SAMN13153360, study PRJNA577476) | soil metagenome | isolation source: 100 cm soil or saprolite under grassland replicate 1 | place: USA:California | collected 2016-06-15
TTGTCGACCTGCTGGTTGGCGATGGCGTCGACGGTGGCCTGGATCTGACTCGTTGGCATGCTCGGATCGAAGATGATCACGTTAGGGCCGAGGTCCGGCGGGCCTGACCCACCGGGAATACCGGCCCCCGCGGCGCCGAGTCCCGCAGTGAACACTGCGGCAGTGACGGCGGCGGCGACGAGGATCAGGCGTCGGCCGGGACGGCCTCCGCCACTCCGGCGGCGGACTGGCGGCAAACGGCTGTCAAAAGGATGGAACCATGGCGTCACTTGCAGCCCCCTTTGATAGAGGTCCAAGTGCCGAGATTAGTGGACCCGCGCCGTTGACTCTCGACGGGAGTCTGCCTCCCCCGAGAGCTCGAGGCCTCGGAACGATCAGCCCTATCCCCTCCGATGCGCCTCACCGTCGTCAGGGGTGAGGACGCTTGCGCAGCCTACGATGCCGTCTTACGTCGCGTCTGTATGCGGTCGCGGGCGTCATGGCAGGCTGATTTCTGGTCGCGGCGAGGGTGATCGTGAAGGCAGGGCTCCCGGACTCGGAAGGGTCCCGGAGCACGGTGGGTCTTCGGGTCAGTCTCCCCCGTCGCGCAGAGCGCGAAGCCGTCGACCTGCCACAGCGCGTTGTTACCGTTCGACAGCCACTGCTGCGGCGAGACTGCCTGCGCGAGCCACTGGTTCGGGTTGAACGGCCTGCTCGCCGTGATGCGCGGGCCGAATCCCTCGGCGTCGCCGACGAGCCCAAGGATGTCGGCCTCCGCCGCCTGTCAGCGTCGTTCCCGCAGGGCAGTTGATCAAGACGGTGGCGAATCCGCTCGACGACGGCGTGGCGGTCGCTTGCACCACTTGGACCGTGTTCAGGCCACCGGGAGGTCCCTGCGGGCCGGTGTCCCCCGTCGCCCCCTGCGGGCCGGTGGCCCCGGTCGCCCCCTGCGTGCCGGTCGCCCCGGAAGCAGTGAAACCGCTCGGCCTCGCGCTCGCTGTCTTCGTCAACGCCGGCGCGGGCGAATCGCGGCTACGTCGGCGCAAGTCCGGTCTTGTGTGACCCGTCCCGATCGCGCGGACACGACCACCGGGATCCGCCGTCCGACCTTCTGCTAAGCGGAATCTGGATTCAAGGCCGAGTACGCCGCGAAGTGGCTGCTGACGAGCTAGGGCCGGCGTCCAAGTCCGACGCCGACCCTCGGCACTCTTGAACCGGCACATCGACGCGGACCCCGATCAATCGCGACGGATTCAGCGCGAACGGGGGTGACGCGCGGTGCTTCGACGTGTTTGCGGTAGTCGAATCAGACAACAATCGGCGGCGAGTTGTTCGCCATTTGTGCGCCAGGGAGCACCCCCGAGCGATTTTCGAGACCGCGCAGAACATTGCGATTTGCAGGGCTTTTCGTTCCGGTGCGCCAGTCTGTGCGCCCAGCGGTACCAGTCCCGAAGTCCTCGACCCCCGACACGCTCAAAGACCAGCTCTTCCCTCGAACGCCACGGCGGCCGGACCCGCGCCTCGTCAGCCGTATCGCCCGCCGGCGGCTCGCGCCAGGAGTGGTTAACTCGCCACGCCGGCGATCGACTCGAGCTCGCGGGCGGTCTCGTGGATGAGGAATCCGATCGTCTAGCCAGCGCGCTTCACTGTCACCGTGAACGTCATGGTGGCGCGATTCCCGCTCGTGTCGTCGGCCGAGCAGCGTCCGCGCGTCCGGCCATCTGGAACCAGCTCCGCGACCAAAAAGGTAAGGCTCGCGTGCAGCTGAAGCCGCACGTGGGTCAGCACGGGGACGTCAAAACCGGTGAGGCGGCGCAACCCGCCGCTGGGTAGGTTCGACTCCTGCGCCGCTCCGCTTGCCTCGCGGCTTGCATTCGGCGCCGCAGCCGCAGATAATCGCCGCGCGTCGACAAGCGCCGAGAGGGCGTCATCCCGCTTCTTGCCGCCGCGCTATCGCCACAGGAAGCCGTCTTGGCTTCCGCACAAAAAGGGGGGACGTCATGGCGAGTCCGCGCCGGGCAATCCGTCGGGCAGGCGCTTACCGAATCGTTGTTCTGCTGGGTATCGTCGCGATGCTGGCTGTCGTCGGCCGCGCGTCTGCAACGCCCACGGGGATCAGCTTCGTATCGATCACGCCCTCGAGCGGCACCACGCTGTACGTGGCGCGGACGGCAGCCAACAACCCGCTCGACCCGCCGACGTTCCAGCTCAAGGCCGACGTCTTCTTCAACAACTTCTCGGGGGCGGACGCCGAGGTGACCGATGTGACCTTCCGCTACCCCGGATCGTCCATTCCCGAGACGTCGAATACGCCCAAGCGGTTCATCGACACGGACGTCGACGAGGATGACGACCCCGACACCATCGTCAACTGGGTGCTCGCGCCGGGCACGAATCAGCGCGTGGCGATCCACCACGGCCTGGACACGGACCTCCCGACCCCACTGCCGGACACCGTCGAGATCGACTTTGAGTTCAACGACGACGGCAATCCCCTCACGCTGACCTTCGACCTCGCGTTCTACGAGAACACAGTTCCGCTGCACGCCCACTTCTTCCCGGCGAAGGCCGAGGACCTCGATGCGGGCGAGTACTGGTACTGGGGGACGCGCCACTCGGTCGACTCCGGAGGAGGGCTCGGCGGGTTGATCAACCCGTCCACCGGCTCGCAGCGCTACGCCCTCGACATGGGCGTCGTCGCCTGGGACGGCTCGGGCTGGAGCGAGTCGTTCGACGGCACCTACGACGAGAACACCGACTTCCGCGTCTGGGACAAGCCGCTGTACTCGATGGGCGATGGCGTGATCGTGTCCTGCTACCGGGGCGAGCCGGATGAGGCGCCCGCGGACTTTGACGAGATCGACTTCCACTTCGGGTTCGGCAACAGCCTCTTCATCAAGTACGGGGACGACCTCATCTCGTACGGGCACATGAAGCAGGGCAGCATCCCCGAGTCGCTCTGCCCGACTCCGAGCAGCCCGGGGCCCGGGCTCTGGCCGAACGACGACCCGCAGACGGGCCTCAATATCCCCGTCGTGGCGGGCCAACTGCTCGGCCACGTCGGCAACACGGGCCGTTCGACGGCGCCGCACATTCATTTCCAGGTCGAGGGCGTCCCGCCCAGCGGGCCGAACACCATCTCCGGCGCCCCGATGCAGTTCATCAACGTCCGTGCGCTCGCCGACGACACGAACGTCAACAACCTGGGCGAGTCGCCCACCCTCCGGCCACTCCAGGGAATGACGCTCCACCGGCGCACGCTCGTTCTCCCGAACCCGTGTGGGTTCGACCTTCCGCCGGCCGGCGCACTCGAGGTCAGTCGCCACGGGATCCCCGCGGACTGTTACCAGGACGTGTTCAACATGATCGTCGCGCGCGGCTACTCGCCCAAGTTCGTCGACGGCTACGACGTCGGCGGCGAGACCTTCTTCAACGCGACCTTCCATCCGACGGACGTGGCCTGGGTCGCCCGCCACGGGCTGACCAGCGACGAGTACCAGGACCTATTCGACGATCTGACGGCGGACGGCTACCGGCTCCACCAGGTGGACTCGTATCTGGACGGAGGGAGCGTGCGCTACGCCGCGATCTTCGAGAACCGGCCCGGCCATCCATTTGCAGCCTTCCACGGGCTCGACGACGCCGAGTATGCGACGCAGCTCGACGACCTGGCGGCCGCCGGCTTCGTGCCGGTCAACGTCTCCTCGGTCGTCGTGGGCGGCAACTTCTACTGGACCGGCCTCTTCGAGCAGGTTGACGTCACCGGCTGGACGCTCGAGACGGTCCCCGTAGCCGACTACCAGGACACCTTCGACGACAACGTCGACGCCGGTCGTCTCCCCATCTACGTGCACGGGATCAGCACGGGTGCCGGGCCGTACCTCACCGCCATCTGGGTTGATCCGATCGGCGGGGGCTGGGCTGCCGTCCACGGCAAGACCGGCGCGGAGTACCAGGCCGACTGGGAGGCGAACACGGATGCCGGCCGCTTTACGCGCTACACGACCGGCTACGACGACGGCGCTGGGTCAGCTCGGTTTGCCGCTGTCTGGCGCGGCCGGCCGGAAACGTCGATTACCGACACCCCGGCTGACCCGACGAACCAGACGAGCGCCTCTTTCGCGTTCGACTCCGACAACCCGTTCGCCACGTTCCAGTGCAGGCTCGACGGCGGCGCCTTCGCGAACTGCTCGAGCCCGAGGAACCTCGCTGGGCTGTCCGAGGGATTTCACACGTTCGGCGTCCGAGCGCTCGACCGCGACCGCGTCCGCGACGCCTCGCCCGCGTCGTTCACCTGGCTCGTCGACGTGACGCCGCCGAACATCACCATCACCGAGCCGATCGTCAACACGAAAACGGTCAACGGCGTCCTCAAGAACGACCCGGTCGCGACGACCACCGTCATCGGCTGGGCGAATTTCAAGGCCAACGTCACCGACAACCTCTCCGGCGTGGACACGGTCGTCTTCAAGGTCGACGGCTTCGCTGTACCCGGCGCGAGTGTCACGCACGTCGGCGCCACCTGGAGCTTCACGTTCGAGCCCAACATCAGCGGGGAGCACGTCTACACGATCGAGGTGATCGCCACCGACCACGCAGGCAACAGCGCCACGAAATCCATGGCCATACTGGGGGTGAAGACGAACAAGCCGAACTGACGTCAGCTCTCGAGGACTTGCCTGAGCCGCTCCAGCGCCTGCACCTCGCTCGACATCGTCTTCTGCACGATCGGCCGATCGTTAGTCGAAAGCTCAGGCAGAGGAGCGGCTTGTTGGATGAGAACCGCGGTTACAAGAACCGCCGCACGTCCCGCGAAGCGGCTTCACTATCTAGGAACCGCTTGGTCAAGCGGAGGGGGAGGGATTCGAACCCTCGATCCGCGTTTACGGATAACGGCTTTCGAGACCGCCGCATCCCGAATGGCCGCGATTGGAACACCGTGGAACACATCGCTGGAGAGCTCTGGGCTTTTGTGGACTTCGACGGACTAGCCTTCCGGCGGCGTCCGCCGCATTTGCTCGTAAGACAGGGAACCCATCAACTAGACGCGCTTAACTCGTAATGAAGGGGTCCGCGGTTCGAATCCGCGCGTCGGCTTCGCGCTTTGCAGGGAAGATGTGGGCACCGGGAGCGCCCGCACGGCCAGGCATCTGGAACACATGCCTGCAAAGCTGTATTCCAAGACCGGGCTTGTGACCGGCGAAGCCGGCCCTGACGTTTCGCTGAGATACGCCCTCGACGGAGTATCCCGCGATCGGGCGGAAACCCTATACCCCTTCATACCGCAGCAGAGGGGCTGCGCCGATACGGATGACAGGCTCCTTCACCTCAGTCGTGGCGACCGCACTTGCACCGAATAGCGACCTATCACAACGGCGTCGACGTTGCCGTCCGCGACGACCGGCCGGAACGCGGGGCGCCCCAGGGCCGGACGCATCGCGTGTATGCGATCGAAGGCGGGCGGGTCGAAGCCGCCACCCGGCCCGGCGTGCGCGGGCTCGTCGACGTCCGCCGCTTTCGCTACGAGCACGTCGATGCGCTCGTGCGGCCGGGCGAGCGCGCCGATGCGGGACAGCCGATCGGGTGGACCTGGGAAGGGACCTGGCACGTGCACTTGGGCGAGCGCGTCGCCGGCCCCGACGGCCGGCGCCACTGGATCAACCCGCTGCGGCGACAAGGAAAGCTCCACCCCTACGTCGACCGGGCCGACCCGAAGATCCACGAGATCCGCTACTACACCCCCGCATCGCCGCACTGGGGACTCCGTCGGAGAGGGAATGTCGTGCGCCTGCCGCCGGCCGGGCGCCGGCTGGACAAGGATCGGCTTTCCGGCACGATCGACGTACGCGTGCGCGCGGACGACCCGCAGTCGTTCATCGGGTGGTTCGCGGACCTGCCCTGGTTGGCAGCGCCGCGCCACCCGTTCCGGCTCGCGCTCGAGATCGTCCATCTCGCGAGCGGCGAGGTCGTCGATCAACGCGACGTCTTCCGGTCGGACCACTACCTGACACTGCCCGCCGGTCAGCACTACGCGCCCGGTGCCGACCAGAACCTGCCGGCTAACGGCTGCCTGCGCCTTCACCGCACGATGCGCTGCGACGGCGTCTAGTGGTTCCGGCTTTTCCCCATCCTACTGGGACACGACCCACCTTCCGAACGGCCGCTACCGGCTACGCGTCCGCGCCTGGGACATCGCCGGCAACAGCGCCAAGGCCGACTCGAACGTGACAATCAGGAACTGACGTGCGCCGCGATCCTCGCTCGAGCGGCCGTCAATTGGACGAGCAGTGGCGTACGGTCCGGCACGTAGTCTACGTCGCCGGACGGGGCCAAATTCAAGCTCATCCGTTCGCCAGGCGTTCGCCAGTGACGACGCAATCCAGTGGATTTCTTTGGACTTCAACGGACTGGACGCTGCGGTCCGTTCGCCAGCGTGTTCGCCACTCTCCGCTGTGCTGTGTTGCTGAGATAGGCCACGACCACCTCGGGCGCGTGAGGCTGCTGCGTGGGCGCCCGGTCAGACCTCCTGGGACGTTGCGATCCAGGCATCGATTTCCGCCCGGGATGGTGGGACGGCTCCCAGTCGCGTGCACGTGATCGCGGAGGCCGTGACCGCGTACTCGAGTGCGTCCTCGAGCAGCGAGTCGTCGAGTGACCGCCTCGCTCTCGGGTCGAGCGCGTCGCGCTCGACGAGAGCCGCGAGAAGTGCGGCGCCGAAGCTGTCGCCGGCGCCGACGGTGTCCACGACGGTGACCGGGACAGCCGCGACGCGCGCGTACCCGTCACGCGAGGCCGCGACTGCGCCGAGCGTGCCCATGGTGATCGCGACGAGGCGCGGGCCGAGGTCGAGGACGCGCTCGAGAACGTCAGCGAGCTCGTGCTCCGGGTAGATCCACGTCGCGTCGTCGTCGCTCAGCTTGACGATGTCGGCCGACCTCGCGAACCGTTCGAATCGAGTGCGGTATGAGGCCTGGTCGCCGAACACTGCCGGCCGGACGTTCGGATCGAGGACGATCGTCCGGCGCCCTGCCTCGCGATCGAGCAACGCCTCGTATGCGGCGGCGGGCGGGTCGACCGCCAAGCCGAGCGTCCCCACGTGAATCGCCCACACGTGCTCTGGCAGGACGGGCACGGCCTCCGGCGGGAAGTCGGTGAGCGATGTTCCCGTCAAATAGAAGGTGTATGAGTTCTCGCCGTCGTCATGACGATGGACCACGGCGAGCGGTGTCGGAGCATCGGACCACCGGACGAGCGACATGTCGACCCCGGCCTCGAACAGCAGCCGGGCGAGCAGGCTCCCGTACTCGTCGTGCGAGAGCGTGCCGAGATACGCCACCGGGACCCCGAGACGACCGAGCGCGATCGCGGTGTTGAATGGTCCGCCGCCGGGGACCGGACTGAGCAGGCCGTGTTCGTCGACGAGGTCGACGAGAGCCTCGCCGCCGACAACGATCACGGGGCACGCTCAGCCGGTGGGATCTCGCCCGACCCGCGCGCGATCAGCTTGACCGGGACGACCTGGTGTACCGACGGTGACGCGTCGCCGTCCAGTCGTCGGAACAGAAGATCGGCGGCGGAGCGGCCGAGCGCCTGCGGATTCTGGGCGACGACCGAGATCGCGGGATCGAGGACGTCGGCGAGCACGACGTCGTCGAAGCCGATCAGCGCGATCCGGCGTTCGAGCGCGGCGCTCCGGAGCGCCCGAATGCCGCCGATCGTCGAGAGGTTCTGGCTGGTGAAGAGCGCCGTCGGCGGGTCGGGGAGCGCGAGCAGTTCCTCGACGGCGTGCGCGGCGGCTTCGGGGTCACGAAGTTCGGTCCGGATCAACTCCTCGCCGTCGCGGCCGATCCCGGCCCGCTCGAGCGCCTGGGTGTACCCCTGCAGGCGCTCCGCGGCCGTCGAGATCGAGAGAAGGTCGCCGAGGAAGGCGATTCGTCGATGGCCGTGTGCGAGGAGATGCTCGACGGCTTCGACGGAGCCTCCCAGGTTGTTCGAGGCCACGCTGTCCGCGTCGAGATGCCCTGGCGGTCGGTCGACGAACACGAGGGCGGTGCCCGCCCGCTGCTCGATGTAGAGATATGCGTGGTCGTGGCTCGCCGGAACGACGATGATCCCGTCGACGCGCCGGTCGCGAAACGTGCCAATCAGCTCGCGCTCGCGGCGCGGGTCCTCGTCGCAGCTGCCGGCGAAGACGAGCACGTTCCGGGCACGAGCCGAATCCTCGATCGCGCGGTGAAGCGCGGAGGAGAACGGGTTGGCCACGTCCTCCAGGACGAGCCCGATCGTCTGGGTCTTGCCGCCGAGCCGCCGGAGCATCGACGCGTTCGCGTCACGTCGATAATTGAGCTGCTCGATCGCGCGCCTGACCTTCGCCTCGAGCGTCGGGCTCACACCCGGCTCCCCGTTGACGACGCGCGAAACGGTCTTCAAGCCGACCCCCGCGAGCGCCGCGACGTTGAGCATCGTCGGACGCCGTGCGGTCTCAGGAGGTTGTTCTGACAACGAAGTCTCGTCTTGAGTCGTCAATGCCGAGCTGATCGTATAGCCATCGAACGGCTCTTGACAAGAGCTTTCTGACAACGTTATCGTCCTGTATCGGACCGTCGCGCACCTACCCAGGAGCATCGCCGGCCATCTCCGTTCGCGCAGGCGAAGAGCCGACCATCCCGATCTGTCCGTCGGACGGAGACCGCATCAACGACCCAGGCGGAACGGCGGCGACGAAGGTCTCGTGTTGCGCGGCCGTATTCCGCACGGGAGGAGGCATCAGCCATGCATGAAGCACGGAACGGGAGCACCCGTTGGCGTGTGAAGGTTCTCGTCCCCATCTTCGTGGTGGGCGTCGCGCTCGCGTCGCTCGCCGCCGCGGCGACGGGGGGTACCGCCGGCAAGACGATCAGCGTCGCAATCGTCGCGAACCCGCAGATGCAGGACATCGCGTCACTGACGCCCTCGCTCTTCACCGCAAAGACGGGGATCAAGGTGAAGTACACGATCCTCGACGAGGGCAAGCTGCGCGAGGTCACGACCCGCGATGTGGGCTCCGGCGGCAAGGCGTTCGACGCCGTCATGATCGGCATGTACGAGACGCCGCAATTCGGCTCCGCCGGGCTGCTCTACGACCTGACCGCTCGGGCGAAGGGCGACAAGGCGTACAACTACAACGACCTGATTCCAGCGGTTCGCAGCGGGCTGTCGGCGAGGGGCAAGCTTTACGCCTCGCCGTTCTACGCAGAGTCGTCGTTCGTGATGTATCGCAAGGACGTCCTCAAGTCCAAGGGTGTGACGATGCCCGCGAGTCCGACCTGGAGCCAGGTAGCCGCGATCGCACGCAAGATCAACTCGTCCTCGATGGCCGGCATCTGTTTGCGAGGCAAGCCCGGCTGGGGCGATCTCGGTGCTTCGTTCACCACGGTGCTGAACACGTTCGGCGGCACTTGGTGGTCCTCGACGGCGGACGGCAAGCCCGCCAAGGCGCAGGTCGACCAGCCGGCGTTCAAGACGGCCCTCGACTTCTACGCGAAGCTTGTGCAGGACGCGGGTGAGAAGGACGCGGCCAACTCGAGCTTCAACGAGTGCCTCGCGCAGTATCAGGCCGGCAAGGTCGCCATCTGGTACGACGCGACCGTCGCCGCCGGCCTGCTCGAGGCCAAGGACAGCCCGGTGAAGGGCAAGAACGGCTACGCGCTCGCGCCGGTGGTCAAGACGAAGGCGTCCGGCTGGCTGTGGAGTTGGGCGCTCGCGATCCCGAAGAGCTCACCCGATTCGGCCGACGCGTGGAAGTACATCTCGTGGGCGACCGGCCCGTCGTACATCAAAGCCGCAGGCACGAAGACGAAGGGCGGCTGGGCAGCGATCCCACCGGGGACGCGGCTCTCGACGTACAAGATCCCGCAGTACAAGCAGGCGGCCGCCGCGTTCGCCGCGAAGACCCTTGCCGCGATGAAGGCTGCGCCGATCAACAACCCCGGCACCACGAAGCGTCCCGGCCTACCGGGTGTGCAGTACGTTGGCATCCCGCAGTTCCAGGATGTCGGCAACCGGTGCACGCAGCTCTTCTCGAGCGTGATCGCAGGTTCGACGAAGGACACGACTGCGCTCAGCCAGTGTCAGCAGATCGCTTCGAGGGCGATCAAGTAGTAGCTCGGCCATGACCGTGACTGCCGCCGATGCCACGCTGAGGGGAAAGGGAAAGGTTGGAGATCCCTTCTCCTCTCCGTGGCGTCGGCGGCTGCCGCTGCTCCCGGCGCTGGTCTTCGCGATCGCGATCACGCAGCTGCCGTTCCTCGTCAGCATCTACTACAGCCTCACCAACCTGAAGGACCGGACGCAGTCGCTGATTCCCGAGCCGACGAAGTTCGTCGGGATCGACAACTACAGGGCGATCTTCAACGATCCGTTCTTCCGTCAGGCGATGTGGACGAGCGTGAAGATGACCGTGCTCGCGGTCGTCCTGTCGCTCGTCTTCGGAACGCTGTTCGCCATCCTCCTCGACCGCAGGTTCGTCGGGCAGGGGTTCGTGCGGACCCTGCTGATCACCCCGTTCCTCCTCATGCCGGTCGTGGCCGCGCTGATCTGGAAGCAGCAGATGTTCTCGTCGCTCTTCGGGATCCTCGACAAAGTGCTCAACTTCCTCGGTCTGAACTCGGTGGCCTTCATCTCCGACCATCCGCTCGCGTCGATCGTGACGGTGCTCGTCTGGCAGTGGACGCCGTTCATGATGTTGATCATGCTCGCCGGGCTGCAGAGCCAGCCCTCGGACATAATCGAGGCTGCGGGCGTCGACGGGGCCACGCCGTTCGGAATCTTCAGGCAGCTGACGCTGCCGCATCTGCGTCGGTACCTGGAGCTCGGCGCGCTGCTTGGCTCGATCTACATCGTCCAGGCGTTCGACGCGATCGACGTGATGACCGGAGGCGGCCCCGGATCGACGAACATCCCGTATTTCGTCTACCAGGAGTCGATCGGCGGAGGGTTCCGCTACGGCTCGGCGTCGGCGTACGCGATCGTCGTCGTCGTCTTCTCGATCGTCATCGCGACGTTCAGTCTGCGGGTCCTGTCCGGTCTCCTGAAGGACGAAGAGCGCGCGTGAGCCGTCGCGAGCGTCGGGGAGCGAGGCTCGGCGTCGGCGAGAGCCGTTCCGGCGCGATCGGTCTCGGTGCGGCCGGGTGGGTGGTCGGCCTGCTCTGGATCTTTCCGGTCGCCTGGACGCTTTTCACGAGCTTCAAGACCGAGCAGGATGCGTCGGCCCAGACGCTGCACCAAGGTCTCTCGCTCGCCCGCTACAGCGAGGTCAGCCACTCTACCGAGGGAACACTGTCGCTCGGAGCGGCGTTCACGAACTCGCTAGTCGTCGTGCTCGTCTCGACGACCATCGTGATGCTGCTCGCGTTGCCTGCGGCCTACGCGCTCGCGATCCGCCCGGTGCCCAAGTGGCGCGACGTGCTCTTCTTCTTTATCTCGACGAAGTTCCTGCCGATCGTCGCGTCGATCTTCCCGATCTATGTCTACGCCGAGAAATGGAATCTGATCGGCACGCGCACGATCCTCATCATCCTTTACATCGCCATCAACCTGCCGCTCGCGATCTGGATGTTGCGCTCGTTTTTCATCGAGGTTCCGCGCGAGCTGATCGAGGCGGCCGAGATCGACGGCACATCGCTCATCAACCAGCTTCGCTCCGTGATTCTTCCGATCGCCGCGCCTGGGATTGCGGCGACCGCACTCCTCTGCGTGATCTTCGCGTGGAACGAGTACTTCTACGCCATCCAGCTGAACTTCGCGGGTGCGTCGACGATGCCGCAGTGGGTGATCGGGCACGTCTCGACGCGCGGCAACTTCCTCGCGAAGCTCTCCGCTGCGTCGATCATCGCCTGCCTCCCCGTCGTCCTCGCAGGCTGGGCCGCGCAGAAGCGGATGATCCGCGGGCTCTCGATGGGTGCGCTCAAGTGAGAAGAGACTGATCTCTTGGCCTCGGTGCAATACGACACGGCAACGCGCCTCTACCCCGGTACCGCCAAGCCGGCGGTCAACGAGCTGAACCTGTCGATCGCGGATGGCGAGCTGCTCGTGCTCGTCGGCCCGTCGGGGTCCGGCAAGTCGACGGCGCTCCGCATGCTCGCCGGGCTCGAGCCGCTCGATGAGGGCAAGATCCTGATCGGCGGCAAGGACGTCTCGACGGTGCGTCCCCGAGACCGCGACATCGCGATGGTGTTCCAGAGCTATGCGCTCTACCCGCAGCTCGATGTCGCGGCGAACATGGGCTTTGCGCTCAAGCAGCAGGGCGTTCCGAAGGAAGAGCGCCGGAAGCGCGTATTGGACGTTGCGAAGCTCCTCGATCTCGAGCCGTATCTCGACCGAAAGCCGAGGAACCTCTCCGGAGGTCAGCGCCAGCGGGTCGCGATGGGGCGCGCGATTGTACGACATCCGCAGGTCTACCTGATGGACGAGCCCCTCTCGAATCTCGATGCGAAGCTCCGCGTGCAGACACGCGCCGAGCTCGTCGAGCTGCAGCAGCGGCTTGCGGTCACGACCGTCTACGTGACGCACGATCAGGTCGAGGCGATGACGATGGGGCATCGCGTCGCCGTGCTCCGCGACGGAGATTTGCAGCAGTGCGACACACCGTCGATCCTCTACCACGAGCCGGCAAATCTGTTCGTCGCCGGGTTCATCGGGTCGCCCGCGATGAACATGTTGTCGGTGTCGGCGAGCGGTCCGCTGCGAATCGGCGGCGCCGAGATCGGCGTGGCCGACGACCTCGGAGGCGAGCGCGCGACGGTCGGCTTTCGACCGGAGACGGTCGTCGTTGGCGAAGGCCCCATTGCCGGCCGGATCCGCGTCGTCGAGGATCTCGGCTCCGAGGTGTTCGTCCACCTGGTGATCGATCACGAGGGTGACGAGCGTCGCATCGTGGCGAAGGCCGCCGCGCCGTTCGGCGGAACGCCCGGCGACCACGTCCGCCTGACGCTGCGCGGCAGCATCCACCTCTTCGACACCGCGGAGGTGAGGCGGAAGACCGTCACGTTGTGACGACCGTCCTCGTGACCGGTGCAGCGGGCGACATCGGAGCCGCGATCGCCGAAGTGCTCGCGCAGCGGGGGCACAAGCTCGCGCTCGCCGATCATCCGGATGTCACAGCGCGTCTGGACGAGACCTTGGAGCGCTGCCGCGGGCTCGGCGCCGACGCCGAGAGAGTGACCTTCGATGTGACCGACGACGCCGCCGTCACCGCGGCCGTACGAGAGTTTGGTTCACTCGGCGGGCTCGTGAACAGCGCCGGGTATCAGGGCGTCTTCATGCCCGTCGACAGCTATCCGCCCGACGACGCGCGACGCGTGATCGAGGTCAACGTGCTCGGGGTCATGACCGTCCTCGCCGCTGTCGGCCGAGCGATGATCGCCGCCGGATCCCGCGGTGCGGTCGTCAACGTCGCTTCCATGGCGGGCGTTTCCGGCGCACCGAACATGCCCGCGTACGCCGCATCGAAGGCGGCCGTAATCGGGCTGACGAAGGCGGCGGCGAAGGATCTTGCGCCGCACGGCGTGCGCGTCAACGCCGTTTCGCCCGCGTTCGTCGGGCCCGGCCGCATGTGGGACACGCAAGTCGCTCGTCAGGCTGCAGCCGGCAGCCAGTACTACGCGACCGATCCGGACGCGGTCGCTGCTCAGATGATCGGCATGGTGCCGCTGCGTCGATACGGCTCGGCGCACGAGGTCGCGACAGTAGTCGCCTTCCTCCTCTCGGACGATGCGTCGTACGTCACCGGGGTCAACGTCGAGGTCTCCGGCGGCTCCACCTAGCTGCCGAGCAGCCCCTCCATCGCACCGATCGCCCCGCGTTCGGCGAGCGCATTGCTCGCCGCGACGAAGGCGTCGCGGAACCGGCTGCTCTCGCGGAGGCGGGGTGTGAAGACCAGGTCGAATTCGAGAAACGCCTGAGGATCGGCGATGGATCTGGCAGCGAACGTCGCCGCGCGATCCCCGTGCGGGTCCTGCGCGCGCTCGGCGGCCGGCACGGTCGCGAGATAGCGGGCCCAGCCTGCGAGCGCGAGCGCCGCGCACTCGATCGGCCCATCGAGCTCGAGCTGTCGTTCGACTGTCGGAATGAGGAAGCTCGGGAACTTCGCCGTCCCGTCGATGCAGAGGCGGGCGATCTGGTCGCGCACGCCCGTATTCTGGAACCGGCCGAGCACAGTACGGCCGTAGTCCGTCGCGGGATGCCCGGGAATCTCAGTGAGTGTCGGTATCGCTTCTCTCGAGAGGAACCGCTCCAGGTACTGCCTCGTTGCGGGAACGGCGACCGCCTCGTCGACGTAGACGACGCCTGCGATCGCCATCAAGTACGCCATGCACGAATGCGTCGCATTCAGCATCCGCAGCTTGTATAGCTCCCAATCGTGCACGCGGTCGCTGAAGAGAACGCCGACGTCCTCGAACCGGGGCCGACCCGCCGCGAACGAGTCTTCGAGCACCCACTGACGAAACAACTCCGTGACAACGGGCCACCCGTCGTCGAGCCCACACTCGTCGTGCAGGAAGGCGCGATCGGCGTCGGTCGTCTGCGGCGTGATGCGGTCGACCATCGAGTTGGGGAAGCTGCACGCTGTCTCGACATAGCCAAGCAGAGCGTCGCTGCGGGCCTCGCAGATACGCGTTACCGCCTCCCGAGCGACGTTGCCGTTCCCAGGCAGGTTGTCGCAGCTGAGAATCGTCAGCGGCATCCCGCCATTCGCACGGCGAACGTCGAGGCCGGTGGCGATGGCGTCGATCGTCGGGTTCGGCTTGTCCAGGAAGTAGCCGCCCTCGGTGATCGTCATCGACAGAATCGCGACATCCGGCTGCGCGACCTGCTGCGCGAACGCGGCGGCGTCACCGGCGACGAGTTGGAAGTCGACGATGCTCCCGACGATCCGGGGACGGGAGCCGTTGCTGTCCCGCTCGATCAGGGTGTACAGATGATCCTGCGACTCGAGCACGCTCGCGATGCGACGATCGGCGTCGAGGAGCCCGATGCCCCGAATCCCCCAGCCGCCGCCGGCTTCCGCCAGTTCGTCGATGTAGCGCGCCAAGTGGGAGCGGTGGAAGCCGCCGACGCCGATATGAAGGACTCGCGGAGTGAGCGCTGCGCGATCGTAGTGCGGTACGGGGATGCCGGCACGTTCGATCGCTTCGAGCGTCGACGTCGAGAGTCGAAGCGTCACGTCGCGAACGTAGCACGGGAAATCCGTCGAACCCTGAAGCCGCGCCCGACGCGCTCGCCCACGGCGAAGCCCGCTTCCGGACTCGAGCGAACCGGGGATTGGCGCTGTCTCCTGTTCCCTGACTCAATCATGCGGACCGAACGCACTGACGGAGAGCGTGATGG
>WNFU01005714.1_pt2 | contig 15344 bp, 16 predicted proteins | sample 5400121 | NCBI WGS metagenome assembly WNFU01 (sample SAMN13153360, study PRJNA577476) | soil metagenome | isolation source: 100 cm soil or saprolite under grassland replicate 1 | place: USA:California | collected 2016-06-15
CTCACGCTTCGGCGCCGACACGCCGCGTCGCAGATCGACCCGCGCACGGCGAAGGCGTATTCGCTGAAGCGTCTCCTCGAGTGCTACGCGATCGGCGCACGCGAGATCGGCTGGTCCAAACGGCGCACTGGCGGCACACGCGGCTCGGCGCCGCATCGCCGGCGCGGCATCGGCATGGCGAGCCAGATCTGGGGCGGCGGCGGCGGGCCGCCGGCCTACGCGACGGTGCATTTCAACGCCGACGGCACCGTCATCCTGCGCGCCGGCACGCAGGACATCGGCACCGGCACGCGCACCGTGCTTGCCCAGATCTGCTCCGAGGAACTCGGCATCGACCTGGACCGGATCTCGGTGCGGATCGGTGACACGGAGGGCCCGTACGGTCCGATCTCGGCCGGCTCGCTCACGCTCGCGTCGGTCGGACCCGCCGTGCGGCTGGCCTCGCGGGACGCGCGCGAGCAGTTCCTCGCGGCGGCGGCCGGGGTCCTCGAGGTGCGCAAGACCGAGCTTCGGATGGAGCGCGGCCACATCGTGAGCAAGGGTGCGCGCACGCCGATCTCCGAGGTGAGCAGGAAGCTCGAGAACAACACCGTGATCGGCAAGGGCTCGCGCTGGCCGAATCCGGACAGCCTGTCCATCAAGACGTTCGGCGCGCACTTCGCGCAGGTCGAGGTCGACACGCGGACCGGCGAGATCTTCGTGGAGAAGATCGTCGCGGTGCACGACGTCGGGCGGATCGTCAATCCGCTCACGGCGGCGTCGCAGGTGAAGGGCGGCGTGGTGCAGGCGCTCGGTTTCGCGCTGAGCGAGGAGCGCGTCGTCGATCGCGCGCTCGGTCGTGTCATGAACGCGAATCTCGAGTGGTACAAGATCCCGACCGCGATGGACGCGCCCGAGATCGTCGTGCGGTTCGTCGACCGGCCGGACCGCAAGGCGAACAACCTCGGCGCGAAGGGCCTGGGCGAGCCGCCGATCATCCCCGCCGCGGCCGCCGTCGCGAACGCCGTCGCCAACGCGATCGGCGTCCGCGTGCGCCACGCGCCGATGACGCGCGCGCGCGTGCTCGAAGCGCTGGCGGGCGTCCCGTGAGCCTCTTCTCGTACGCGCGCCCGCGCGCGCTGGGAGAGGCCCTGCGTCTGCTGCGCGAGAACACCTCGGCGATCGCGGGCGGGACGGACCTGGTCACGCTCATGCGCCACGGCCTCGCGCGGCCGGATCGGCTGGTGGATCTCACGGGCATCGACGGCCTGCGCGGGTGGACACTCGAGAAAGGGAAGGGTCTGCGCATCGGCGCGCTCACACCGCTCGCGGATCTCGAGACATCCGCGCAGCTCGCGCGCATCGCGCCGATCATCGGCCAGGCACTGCGCGACGCCGCGACACCGCAGCTGCGCAATATGGGCACCGTCGGCGGGAATCTTCTTCAACGAAATCGCTGCTGGTACTTCCGCGACGAGGAGGTCCCCTGCTGGCTCAAAGGAGGCGAGCGCTGCTTCGCGGTCGACGGCGAGAATCGCTACCACGCGATCATCGGTGCCGCCGACTGCGTGATGGTCGCGCCTTCCGACCTCGCGCCGGCGCTGGTCGCGTACGACGCCGAGATCGAGCTCGCCTCCAGTCGCGGCCGGCGCAGGATGAAGCTGGCGGACCTGTTCGTCGCGCCGCGCGGCAAGACGCGCAAGGAGCACACGCTGCGCTCCGGCGAGCTCATCACCGCTGTGCGTGTGAGCGAGGCCGCTCTGGAGCGGCGCGGAACGTTCCTGAAAGCGATGGAGCGAAAGGCGTGGAGCTTCGCGCTCGTCTCTGTCGCGGCGTCAGCGCGCGTGCGCGACGGCAAGGCGCATGACGTGCGCGTGGTCCTCGGCGGCGTCGCGCCGATCCCGTGGCGGGTGTCGGCGGCGGAGAAGATGCTCGAAGGCAGCGCGCTCGACGACAACGCGTGCCTCGCGGTGGCCGACGTCATCCTCGCGGATGCCCGGCCCCTGCGGGACAACGGCTACAAGGTGACCCTCGCGCGCGAGCTCGTACGCCGCGCGCTGCGCTCGCTCGTGGCGTGACCATCGCGGAGCGCGACCTCGTCCGCGCCATCGAGGCGACGCTCCACTTCTACCCACCGGTCCCAGGACTATCGGACGACCTCGACGTCCCCGGCGTCCACGGCCGCGTGACCGCACTTTCGCATCCGCTCGCGAACCTGGTGGGCATGGCACATCTCACCGAGCGCAACGCGGATGCGGTGATCGCCGCCGTGCGTGAGCGCTATGGAGCTGGCAAAGCGTTCGGTTGGATCATGGGACCCGGCACCACGCCGGACGACCTGCCCGCGCGGCTCCAGCGCACCGGACTCGCACACGCCAGCTCGATCGCGCGTATGTCCCTCACCGATCTTGCGTCACCGATACGCGGCAATCCGTCGGTGCGCGTCGAGGAGGTCGCGCCGGCCGACGCCATTCGTGAGGCCGACATGATGGGACGGGCCTATGAGCTCCCGACCGACGTCGCGGCGTTCTTCGTTCGGTTGCTCGGGCAGAAGGGCGCGATCCGTTCGCGTGGTTATTTCGCCTACCTCGACGGCAACGCGCCGGTCGCGTGGAGCTTCCTCGTCTACATCCCCGGGACGCGCATCGTGCTGCTCGGCGGCGCCGCGACGCTGCCCGAGGCACGCCGCAATGGCATCTACACGGCGCTGGTCAAGCGCCGCCTCGACGACGCGCGCGCCGACGGCGCCGAGGCGGCGATCATCCAGGCCGACCGCGACACCTCGGCGCCGATCTGCGCGAAGCTCGGCTTTCGCGAGCTCTGCGGGCTCGAGCTCTACGTCTGGACGCCGTCGTGATCGGGCCACGCCAGCAGGCGCGGATCCTGAAGCGGCTGCGCGAGATCTGCCTCGCGCTTCCCGAGACCAGCGAGCGGCTCAGCCATGGCGAGCCGGCGTTCTTCTTCCACGAGAAGAAGGCGTTCCTCAACATGGACACCGACCATCACGGGAGCGGCCACTACGCCGCGTGGTGCGCCGCGCCGCTCGGCGCGCAGGACACGCTCGTGCGCAGCGATCCGGAGCACTACTTCGTCCCGCCGTACGTCGGCTATCGCGGCTGGGTCGGCGTTCGGCTCGATCGTGGCCTCGACTGGGATGAGGTCAAGGCCGTCGTCGAGGACGCGTACGCGCAGGTGGCGTCCAAGAAGCGCGCCACGAAACGCGAATAGCGTGCCCGCTGTTCGGCGCACTCCGCTGGTCGTGCTCGGATGGCGAATCCACCGCGCGCTCTTCCGCGCGAGCAGTGGACGCATCGGCGCGCGCATGGGCGCGCTTCCGGTGCTCCTTCTAACGGTGCGCGGGCGCAAGAGCGGCGAGCCGCGCGATGTCGCGCTCAATTACATCCGCGACGGAGACCGCTACGTCGTCTTTGCGTCGCACGCCGGCGAGGAGCGCGATCCGCCGTGGGCACTGAATCTACGCGCGGCAGGCGAAGCCGACGTGCTCGTGGAGGGCCGACGTCTTCAGGTCCGGGCGAAAGAGCTGGCCGGCGAGGAGCGCGAGCGACTCTGGTCGCGCGTGAAGGCGCTAGACGACGGCTACCGCGTTTACGAGGAACGCACGAAACGACGGATCCCGGTCATCGCGCTGGAGCCGATGGGTTAGAAGCCGCGGCGGACGAGGCTCCAGGGATCCGGCGATCCGCCCTGCGTCTTCAGCTCCGCCGCGCAGGTCGCGCTTCCGTTAGCGCGCAGCCCGCACGTGGAGCACGCCTCGACGTCGACGCCAGTGTGGCGGAGCGGACAGTAGACCCGCGCGTCGGCGCGACGCTGGGCAGGATGCAGACGCTTCAGCAGGGCATGCACATGCGACCTCCGGGGTGGCGCTCAAGTACAACGCGTCGACGACCGCGCAGCCGAGAGCGCTTCACCGGTCCGCGTGTCGGGCGCTACCCGACAGGAGCTCAGCCCTCGATCGTCGCGGCGTGCACCGATGTCACATACGGCAGGTACTGCGCGATCCGGTCCCAAGACTTGCCCTCGTCGCGGCTCGCGTAGACCTCGCCGTTCGCGGTGCCGAAGTAGATACCGACCGGATCGAACGTGTCGGTGTGCATGCCTTCGCGCAGCGCCTCGAGCGGTGCGGCCGGAAGACCCTTGTCGTTGCGCGTCCACGTCGCGCCGCGGTCACGCGTCGAGTACACGGCGATGCCGGGCTCGACGGCGAGACGCTTCATGTCGTGCAACGGGATCACGTATGCGGCGGCGCGATCGTACGGGTGGATCGCCGCGGCGAAGCCGAAGCTCGTCGGCAAGCCGGCCGTGCGATAGGTCCAGGTGGTCTCGCCCGGCTCGCGCCAGTAGACCTCGAGGTGGACGCGCATGAAACGCACGCCACTCACCTTCGGATGTGCGAGCAGCTTGTGAATGCAGCTGAAAACGTCCGGACGCTCGGACTGTCCGGTCGCCACGTTGTCCGCATTCCACGTCGCGCCGCCGTCCGTCGTGTTGAACGCGCCGGCGGCGCTGATGCCGATGTTCATCTTCTTCGGGTCGTCGGCGTCGATCGCGATCGAATGCAGGCCGAGGCCACCCGCTCCGGGGTTCCACTTCGGGCGTGAGGGATGCTCCTCGAGGCTGCGGATCCACTGCCATGTCTCGCCCCGGTCCTCGCTCTTGAACAGTGCCGCCGGCTCGACGCCCGCCCAGACTACGTTCGGCGTCTTCGCGTGGCCCGGCTCGATGTGCCAGGTCTGGTAGAAGGTCCGGCCGGAGTCCTCGGGGAAAGCCGGATTCTTCGAGACCGTCCAGGTCTTGCCGAGATCGCGGCTGTATTCGACACGCGAACCGCCCCAGGTCGAGTTGATCGCGGCGTACATCGAGCCGTCGCGCGGGTCATACGAGGCGTGATGGATCGGCGCGGGAGCGCCGTACGGATCTTCGGTCGTCCATTTCTTGCGGTCCGCGTCGCTGTGCATCCGGTAGAGACCCTTCTTCGTGCCGACCAGGAGGATCACCTGCTTCGCCATGTCCGTACCTCCGTACTTCCGCCCGAGAGCGCGGGGATCACGTGCACGATGTCGCCGTCGCGGAGCGTAGCGTCTTCCCCGCCGATGAAGCGCACGTCGTCCTCGTTCACGAAGAGGCTGAGATGCGCGCGCAGCGCGCCGCGCTCGTCGCGCAGGCGCTCGGCGAGGCTTGGGTGTGCGCGGACCAAGCCGTCAAGCGCCTCGCGCAGCGTCGCGGCGTCGACGGACACCTCGCGCGCGCCGCCCGCGAAGCCGCGCCAGGCCCCGTGCAGGAGCAACTTCACCTGAGGACGACGAACGGACTCCCCGATTCTGGACAGAGTAGCGAGGACGAGCGGGGGTCCGCTGGGCGAGGCTAGGAGGGCGGCGCGATCCGGAAGTTGATGTTCTTGATGATCCCGGCGGCGCGGATCGTGAAGACGTAGCTATCCGGCGGAAACTGCGCGCCCTGCGTCCGCAGGACGACGAGCGCGGTGCCGCTCGACGTCACCTCGCCCGTCACGTAATTCGTCGTCACTCCGCCGCGCGTGTAGCTCGTGCGATATGTCTCCGACGGAGGCAGACCGGTGAACGTGAACACGAACGGCGTGCCTGGCGGTCCGACCACCGGCGAGACGAAGTCGGGAGCCACGGTCGGCGCGACGGTCGGGGCAGGCGTGGCCGGCCGCGGCGTACTGACGGGTGGCCGTGCGGTCGTCGTCTGGGCCGCGGTCGCGACGGCGGTCGCGCTCGGGCTCGCGCTCGCCGCTGCCGTCGCGTCGCCTGCGGATGGTTTCACGGTGGCGGCCGATCCAGCGAGCGATGCGACGTCTGTCCCCGAACGCAGCGCGAACATCGCTCCACCGAGGACGAGCGCGCCGACCAGCACGGTCACGATCGCGAACACGGGCACCGAGCGCTGCTTCTTGCTCGGCTTCAGCGCAGACTTGTCGGTGAGCTTCATTCCCGCGTAGCGGAGCGGCCGCAGCAGCGGCTCGAGCTCTTCGGGATACGGTCGGTCGTCGGGACGCTTCGCGAGCATCTTCGCGAAGAGCGCGTTCCATCCGCTCGTCGACGGTTCGCCCGGAACGGACGGGATCTGCGCCGCGCGATGCAGCTTGTGGATCTGCTGTTCGTCGTTCGCGGAATAGGGCGGCTTGCCGCCGACCGCGCGGAACAGCACGCATCCGAGCGAATACACGTCGGATCGGATGTCGTCGCTCTCGTGGTCGACGGCCTCGGGCGGCGTGTAGCGCGGATCGTTCACCGTGACGCCGTCACGCAGCACGTCGGGCGATCCGATGGCGCGCACGCCCTCGAGGCCGAGCAGCGACGCCCGTCCTTCCGGCGTGACGAAGACGACGTCCGGGTTGATCGATCGGTGAACGAGACCGTTCTGTCGAAGCGCGCGCAGCGCCCACGAGATGTCGGTGCCGATCTCGACGATCATCTCCCGCGAGAGCCCGCGCTCGAGTGCCGACGTGAGCGTCGCGCCGGAGTGAGCGAAGGCGACCCAGTACCGATCTTCCTCGACGTCCCAGTCGACGATCTCCGCGAGGCCGCGCGCCTTTGTCGCGCCGAGGGCGCGCGTCGCGCGGTCGAGGGTGCGCTCGACGGTCTCGCGTGACGCCGCGTCGATCGGCGTGATCTGCACGATGACGCGCTGAGCGTTCGCACGCGAAACGCCCTCGTGCAGCTCCGACAGGCGTGTCTTCGCGACGACAGGGCCGATCTGGCAGCGGTTCTCTAGGCCACCCACGAAGTGACAGCCTACTTAACCGGCGACTGAAAAATGGTCGCCGAACGGATACAACGGCCCGTCAGGCGCGCAGGCGGCGCTCCAAAAGGGCCTGTTCGGCGGGGTTCTCGGTCAGCTCGAGCGCTCGGCGGTCGGCGCGCCGGGCTTCGTCGGTCCGGCCCAACGCGCGGAGGAGCTCGGCGCGCGTCGCGTGGAACAGGTGGTAGCGGTCGAGCTCGGCGGCCAGCTGGTCCACCTCGTCGAGCGCGCCCCGCGCGCCTCGGACGTGCCACAGCGCGATCGCCGGTTGAGCCGGACCACCGGGGAGTCGCCCAGATCCAGCAGTGCGTCGTACGCCCGAAGAATGTCGGGCCAGCGGGTCCGGTCCCAGCTCGGCGCCTCGGCGTGCGCCATCGCGATGAGCGCCTGCAGCTGGTACGAGCCGCTGCGCCGCATGCGCAGGAAGCGGCTCACGATGCGAACGGCGTCCTGGATGCGCGCGTGGTCCCACTTCGATCGATCCTGATCCCGCAGGAGGACGATCTCGCCGCGCCCGTCGAAGCGGGCGTCGGCGCGCGCGAGGTGGAAGCGCATGAGCGCGAGCAACCCCAGCACCTCAGGCTCGTCCGGCATCAGTCGCGACAGCAGACCGACGAGCCATTCGGCCTCCGACGCGAGGTCGCGGTCGCTCGCGCCGCGCGAGCCGGTCGCGAGATAGCCCTCGTTGAACATGAGATAGAGGACGGTGAGGACTTCCTCGAGGCGTTCCGGCAGCTCGTGGTCCTCGGGCACGCGGAACGGGATCTTCGCGTCCACGATCTTCCGTTTCGCTCGGACGAGACGCTGCGCGATGGTGGCCTCCGGCTGGAGGAAGGCGCGCGCGATCTCCGCGGTGGTGAGGCCCGCGACCGAGCGCAGTGTCAGCGCGAGCTGCGCCTCGCGCGCGAGCGCGGGATGGCAGCAGGTGAAGATGAGCTCGAGCCGCTCGTCGTGCATCAGTTTCTCCGGGGGGTTCTCGGGGGGCGCAGCCCCCCGGTGGTCGTCCTCCAGCTCCGCGATCTTCTCTCGGTACTTCGCCTCGCGCCGCAGCCGATCGATGCCCTTGCGCCTCGCCGCCGTCATGAGCCACGCGCCGGGATTGTCGGGAAGTCCGTCGCGTGGCCAGTGCTCGAGCGCGGACACCAGCGCGTCCTGCACGCACTCCTCCGCGAGATCGAAGTCCCCGAGGCTTCGCACGAGGGCCGCGGTGAGCCGGCCCGCCTCCTCGCGGAAGACGGCGGCCACCGCGTCGCTCGTGATCGTGTTCGCCGCTAGTGCTCCACGATCGGTCGGACCTCGACGTCGCCGGCCGGCCAGCTCTTCGCGAGTGCGATCGCGGCGTCGAGATCGGGCACTTCGATGAGCGCGTACCCGCCGACGTGCTCCTTCGACTCGATGAACGGCCCGTCCTGTACGGTCATCGTTCCATTCACGCGACGCACGGTGGTGGCCGTGCGCCGCGGCGCAAGCTGCTCGCCTTCCTTGATGACGCCTTTCTTGCTGAGATCGTCCCACCAGCGGCCGATCTCGGCGTACGCCTTGTCGAGCTTGTCCTTCGGCATCGTCTCCAGCTGTTCATCCGTGCCGAGGAACATCAGCATGTATTGCGGCATCTCTTTTCCCTCCTTACATCGTGACGATCTGACGGATCTCGACGGCGTACCCGGGCCACGTCTTCGCCAGGTCGATGGCCGCGGCCTTGTCCGGGAGCTCGAAGATCGTGACGCCGCCGACGGACTCCTTCGCCTCGACGAAGGGACCGTCCACGACCGTCACCTTGCCGTCGCGCTTGCGGATCGTGGTCGCGGTGCGCGTCGGCTGAAGCTCCGCGCCTTCGTCCGCGATCTTCGCACCGTTGGTCTCGAACCACTTGAAGATCTCGCCGTAGACCGCCTGCTGCTCCGGCGTCGGGTTCCCCTGGTAGTCGACGCCATCGTCGATGAAGAGGAATGCGTACTTCGACATCACCTGCTCCTCCTTGGCCGTTCTGCCGATATGACGAACGGCACGGCCCGGAATAGACAACCGAAACTAGCGAATCGCGCCGCTCTTGGGCCAGCCTCCGGGGGGAACGGACCCGCGCTCGAGCTGGAGAAGACGGCGCTTCGCGTCCAGACCGCCGGCGTAGCCCCCGAGCGTCCCGTCGGTCGCGACGACGCGATGGCAGGGCACCACGATCGGGATCGGATTCGCGCCGATCGCGCCACCCGCGGCGCGCGAGGCCCGCTCGTTCCCCGCCGCGCGCGCGACCCGCGCATAGGTCGTGAGGTCGCCGTAGGCCACGCGAGCCGTGGCCGCCAGGACCTTGCGCTGGAACGGCGTGAGCGGCGAGAGATCGACCTCGACATCGAAAGCGCGCCGCTTGCCGGCGAAGTACTGGTCGAGCTCGCGCGCCACGGGATCGATCCGCCGCGCGTCAGGGAGCACTCCGGGTCCATACGCGCGCACGATCCGGGCGAGCTCGCGTGGGGAGGGGTCCGCGCCGTAGTGGATGGACAGCACGCCACGGGGTCCGACGGCCACCCAGAGCGGTCCGAGCGGCGATTCGATGACCCGGTAGGCGACCGTCTCGAGCCCTTCCCGTCGCGCACGCGCGACCAATCGCTCGCGCGCCTCCATGACCATCTCGTTCATCTCATCGCCTCCCGCACCTTCTTCATCGCCTCCGCGACCCGCGCGCGCGCCGCGTCCTCACTGCACTCGAGCGCGCGCGACACGTCCGCGTACGACAGCCCCTGCACCTTCCGCAGGACGAACGCCGCGCGCTGCCCGACCGGCAGCGCCTTCACCGCGACCGCGAGGTCCGCCATCGCGACGCCGTCGCGCTCGGGCGCCGCGAGCGCGAGATCGCCGATTCGCACGAGCCGCTTCGAGCGCCGGCTCCGGTCGATCGCCTTGTTCGTCGCGATGCGATAGAGCCACGCGCGCTCCGCGCCGCTTCGCGGCGGCGGCCACGCGCGGAACGCGGCGAGGAACGTGTCCTGATACACATCGTCGGCGTCATCACGATCGCCGGTGATGCGGAGGGCATACACGTAGATCTCGCGCTCGTGCCGCTCGAGCAGCTCGCCGAACGTCGCAGGCGATGTCATTCGTCCTGTATAGAACGTCCACGCGGGCGCGGGTGTGAGATGGCGTAGAGTCGTCGCCCGATGAAGGGGATGCGGGCGGTCATCCTGTTCGCGTTGCTGGCCGCATCCTCATGCGGCGCGCCGACGGCAATTGGGTCGCCGGCCAGCGCGCGAGCCGACACGAGCACGCAGGCCGCGAGCGCTGCCCCCTCGAACCCGGCGGGGGTACCTGTCCCTGTCGCGGGTGCGCCGTCGTTCCGCCAGATCGTCGGGGCGGCGAAGGTGAGCGAGTACAAGGTCGTGTACAAGCTGAGCTCCACGTCGGGCAACGACACGGTCACCGGCGAGCAGGTGTGGTTCTTCAAGCCGCCGAAGGCGCGCTTCGATTTCTCCGCGACGAGCCAGGGCCAGACCGGCGGTGTGTCGCTGTTCGTGCTGGCCGACGGCACGTACCTCTGCTTCACCGAGAGCGCGCAGGCCACGTGTCTTGGCATGTCGAGCGCCGAAGTCGGGCTGCAGCAGAACAGCGCCGCGCTGATGCAGGAGTCGATCGTCGATCACCCCGAGCGCTTCGACGGCGTGCTGGTCGAGACGCGCCAGATCGCGGGACAGGTCGCGCACTGCTACGACGTTCGCGCGCTCGCGGTGACCGCGGCGCCCTTCACCGACGGCCGCTTCTGTTACAACACGCGCGGCATTCCGCTCCTGCAGCGCTTCAAGACGCCCGGCGCGGACTACACGCTCGAGGCCACGAGCCTGTCCTTCAGCGTGCCGGACTCGGACTTCACGCTGCCGGCGCAGCCGACGACGCTCGGGCGACCCTAGCGCCCGTGCGCTGGGACCTCCACACCCACTACTACCCCGACGCGTTCTTCCGCCTCATCGAGGAGATCGGCGGCGCGTTCTCGTTCGGTACCGATCCGACGGGGCGGACGATCATCAAGTATCAGGGCGCGCGCTTCTTCGGCGTCACGCCGCCGATGACCGATCCCCGCAAAACGCCTCGCGGATATGGATCGCGTCGGGATCGACGTCGAGGTGCTGTCGCTGTCGACGCCGAACGTCTACTTCGCGCCGCCCGAGCGCCAGGCCGAGGTCGCGCGGCTGGTGAACGACGCGTACGCCGAGCTCGCCGCGAAGCATCCCAAGCGCTTCAAGGGATTCGCCTCGATCCCGATGGACGATCCGGAGGCCGCCGTGCGCGAGCTGCATCGATCGCTCGACGAGCTGCGCCTGAACGGCGTGATCGTCCTTTCGAACATCAACGGCCGTCCGCTCACCGACGCGCGCTACCGTCCGTTCTTCGAGGAGTGCGACCGCCGCGGCGTCTGCGTGTTCATCCATCCGATGATCCCGGCCAGCGCGGAGCCGTTCGCCGAGTACGTCCTCGGCCCCATCATCGGCTTCCCGTTCGACACCACGCTCGCTGCCGCGCGGCTCTGCTACGACGGCGTGTTCCGCGATCTCCCGCACATCCGCTGGATCCTCGGCCACCTCGGTGGTGCGGTGCCGTATCTGATGGAGCGCATGGACAACGGCTGGCGCGACTTCGCGGAGTGCCGCGTGAAGATCGACGAGCTGCCCAGCGTCTACCTGAAGCGTCTCCACTACGACACCGTGTCGTTCAGTCCCGCCGCGCTGCGCCTGACGCGCGAGCTCGTCGGCGCGGACCACATGGTCATGGGCAGTGACTACCCGCACCTGCTCGGATCGATCGAGCGTGCCGTGTCGAGCATCGAGGCGCTGGACATTCCCGCCGCGGACAAGGAGCGGATCTTCAGCGGCACCGCGCGCTCGATCCTGAACAACCTCTAGCGCAAGGCCTGGCCGCTCATGAGATGTGGCCTCCGCCACATTGCTGCTGTGTTTTCTTTCCCTAGACATCGCCCCTGGGCCGGCGCATCGTCCGGCCCGAGGATCGGATGAAACGCTGCGCGTTCTGCTCCTACTCGAGCGACGACGAGGCCGCATTCGCGGCGCACGCCGTCTCGGCCCACGGGTGGGGTGCGACGGCCCGGGTCACCGCGCAGCCGCCTCCGATGCCCCGCGGCCCGATCATGTACTGCTACAGCTGCGGATCGGCGCAGCCGAGCTCGGCGCCGACCTGCGGTCGCTGCGGTGGACTTCTACATCTCAGCGAGAAGGCGGAGCTCTTCGGACGCGCGTACCTGCTCAACAACCTCGACGCGCTCGTCGCCCGAGCGCTCATCACGGAAGAGACAGCCGACCGCATCCGCGCGGCGGTCACCCCGTTCGTGTCGGGAGCCTCTCCGGTCCCCAGAGTCGTGGCACCGACAGCCCAGCCGACCACGCGCACCGAGCCCGTAGTCCAAGAACCCGTCCCACCGCGCGAGCCACCGCCGCCCGCGATCGATGTCGCTGGCCTGTTCACGCCCGAGCGAGCGCCGAGCCTGCTCCTCTATCTGGGCGCGTTCCTCATCGTCGTATCCGCGCTGATCTTCGTGAGCGTTTCCGGCCGCCAGATCTCCGACGCCCTGAAGCTCGTCCTGCTGCTGGTCGGCACGCTCGCGTTCCTCGCCGGCGGACTGGTGTGCCACCGGGTCCCTCGCGTGCTCGAGGCTGGGCGCACCTTCCTCGTCATCGGCGCTCTTCTCGTACCGCTGGATTTCGTCGCGTACTACGCCCTGATCTCGCACGCCCAGCCGCTGTCGTCCCCGGCCATGTGGGTCATCGGCTCGCTCGTGTCGGCGTCGCTGTACGGCATTTTCGCGGCGCGCGCGTACGGCCGCGCCTATTCCTTCCTCTGGTTCGCCGCGGCGATCAGCGCCGTCGCGGGTGCGGGTTACCTCTTCGAGCTGCGTCTGCCATGGGCTTACGTTGCGTTCGCGATCCTCGCGCTCGCGATCGACATCGTCGACGATCGCGCACCAGCCGTCATCCGGCGCATCACCGAGCCCCTCGACCTCGTGAATCGCGTGTTCGCTGCCGCGTCGTTCGTGCTCGTCGCGTACGTGACGCCCCGATTCGACGCGGATCGCTGGGGCCTTGTGGCGATGCTTGCCATCGCGACAGCGTATTACGGCTCGCGGTCGGCGCTGGAATACGCATGGGAACGGTGGCTCGCGATCGCCGGACCGGGCGCGATCGGCCTCTCGATCGTGTACGCGCTGCACGGAGCCGCGCAGACGTACGGCTTCGCCTGTGCGCTCCTCGCGATCGGATACGCCATCGCCGGAGACACCGCGAAGGTGGGCACGCCTATTCCTGTGGCCGCCTGGATCCGCGAGCGTGCTCGCGCACTCTCCTATGTCGGCGTGCTTGGCGCGCTCCTCCCGATGAGCGCGTACTGGCGGGCGCCTTTCGTCGGCGCGGTGGTCGAGCTCGGCATGGCGGCGCTCCTGGGCACCATCGCGTTCATCGTCGCGACCCGCGAGGCGCGCTCGAGCAAGCAGCATGACCTCGGCGGCTTTGTGCTGGTCGCCGCGCTTGCCCTGCATTTCGGCGCGCTCTATCTGCTGCTCACGCTCGGCGTGATCACCGGCGGCATCGCTCCGTTCACGCAGCTCGAGGCGCGCGACTTTGCCCTAGCGTTCGCGCCTCTCGCGACCGGCCTCGCCCTCGCGGCTGCCTTCGCGTACCGGCGTGCGCCGGCGCTGCTCCCGAGCGTTCCGTTCGCCGTGCTCTTCAGCGCGGCGGCGACCGTCGCGCTGACCTTCCGCGACGCGCCGCTCGGAACCCTCACCGCGAGCGCGGCGGCCCTCGGCGTGATCGTGGGTGCCGTCATGTCGCGGCGGTCTCGCGGACTGTGGATCGCCGCCGCGTTCGCGGCGGTCGCTGCGGTCTGCGCGAATACGTCGCTGAAGCCTCCCGCCGAGCTCCCGCCGGTCTTCATCGCCGCCGTCGCGCTCGCGCTCTTCATCCCGTCGTTCGATGTGCGGGTCCGTCGCGACGACTTCGCGAGAGTGACCCGGGAGATCGCCGTCGTCGCTGCCGGCACGGCGGTCGTGATCGGGTACTTGACGATCGCGCAACGCGGCTTCCGCATCGATGCGACCCAGACGAGTGCCTGGCTCGCGACCGTGCCCGCGCTCCTGGTGCTCGGCGGTCTCGGTGTCACCGAGGCGCTGCATCGACGCAGCGAACGAGGCGTCATCGCGTTCACGATCTTCTTCCTCGCCGCGGCTCTGATGATCATCGCTCGTCTGGGTCCATCCGAGCTGGAGGCCTACACCGTGCCGATGGCGGCGTATCTCGCGACCGTGGCGTGGGGCATCGAGCGCTTCGGGAGCGCCAACCTGCGCGCGAGCGTCTTGACGCTCGCGGAGGTCGCCGCCGCGGTGATGCTCATTGCGCCCACGTACCTGGTGGGGTCGACGAGCTCCTCGGTCACGCGGCCCGGCGACATTCCGCGCAGCGCAGCGGTGCTCGGGGAGGCGCTGGTGGTCCTCCGGATCGCCAGCCTGCGCGGATCGAACGCGCTCGGCGTCACTGCCCTTTCCTTCATGGGCCTGGTGGTCTTGCGAGGCGCCGGCGCGCCGCTGGCGCTCGAGGCCACGACGGCGATCTTCGGCGCGATCGCTCTCGTCTTCGCGTTGCTCGCGCCGCGTCTGATCGAGTGGCGGATGGATCCGCGCCTGCTCGAGCTCACGGAGCTCGTCGGCGCGCTTCTGATCCTCGCGCCCCCTCTCGCTCGTGCCGCCGCGAATCGATCCGACGCGCTCGAGCATGGTCTGTCCGTCCTCATCGCGGGCGTCGTCATCGTCCTCTTCGGTCTGCTCTGGGCGCGCCGCGTACCGGTCGCGACCGCGCTCGGCGCGCTCGCGCTGGTGGGCCTCCTCGCGCTCAGTGATACGCGGCGCTCGGAGCCATACGTCGCGGCAGCCGGTGTCGCACTGCTGCTCATCGCGCTGGCAATCCCGCGTTACCTGCCGCGGCGCTTGCGCGTCGAGTACGAGTGGGCGCTCGAGGCGGTCGGCGTCGGTCTGGTCCTGTCGGGGGCGATCGATCGCACGTTCCGCGTCGGCGACGTCCATGCGGCTCGTGCGCTCGCCGAGGCACTCGCGCTCATCACGATCGGCGTCGCGAGCGGGCGGGGCGGGCTCTCCGTGGCATCCATCGGGGCGCTCGCGATCCTGTCGGCGTGGATCTTCGGCGATCCGCGCGCGCGCGAATTCCACGGGATCGCCGCCGGCGCGTACCTGATCGCGCTCGCGCTCGTCGCGCTGCGCTACGCGCGCTCGCGGCTGGACCCCCGCCTCCTGCTCGCTCTGGAGCTGGGCGGTGTCGCGCTCTTCGTCCTTCCCACGCTGCTCGGCGGATGGTCCGCGGAATTCTTCCCGCAGACGATCATGGTCTTCGCCGAGATCCTCATCGTGCTGGGCGTGGGCATCGCCTTCCATCGGCGCTGGCTCGTGGCCGGCGCGCTCGCCGCGATCGGTGTCGAGACGCTCCGCGCGCTCATTGACGTTGTGAACAGGCTGCCGAACTGGGCGCTCTTCGGAGCGAGCGGAGCGCTCCTCCTCACGATCGGCTTCGTGCTGCTGCTCAGGC
>WNFU01005718.1_pt1 | contig 15339 bp, 12 predicted proteins | sample 5400121 | NCBI WGS metagenome assembly WNFU01 (sample SAMN13153360, study PRJNA577476) | soil metagenome | isolation source: 100 cm soil or saprolite under grassland replicate 1 | place: USA:California | collected 2016-06-15
GGCTCCGCGGTGCTCGGCGCGGCGGTCGACCTCGGAGGCGCGCGCACCCCCTCCGCCCCCCACCGTCGCCTGCGAGATCAGGTGGCCGAGCTCCGCGCGCTGCTCCGGAGCGCCGCGCTGCGGCCCATCCTCGCCGCCGAGCTGCTCGGCGCCGCGACGTTCTCGGCCTTCACCACCACGGTCGTGGTGCTCTCCGTGCGGGTCTTGGGCGCCGACGCCGCGGTCACGTCACGGCTCCTGATCGTCGAGGGGCTCGCTTTCGTCCTCTCCGCGCTGCTCGGGAGCCGGCTCGCCGCCACGCGCGGGCGGCTGGTGGCGGCCGGGCTCGCAGGCGCCGCCGGGGTCGTCGGCACGGCGCTCGCCCCCGGCCCGATCTCGCTCGCCATCGCGGGGATCGCCGTCGGGATCGCGACGGGGCTCCTCCACGTCCACGTCGCGTCCTGGGTCGGCGCGCAGGGGGGCCCGAAGGGCCGGATCGCGGCGCTCTTCCAGGTGGCGGCGGGCTCGGGGATCACCGCCGGGCCGCTCGCGTGCGCGCTGGCCGGCCGGTGGCTGCCCACCGGGGCAACCCTCCTCGTCCTCGTCCCCTTCTTCCTCGCGCTGGCCTGGCGCGGCGTGCGCGACACCCCACCCGATCACACCAGGAGAGGTCCCATGTCGCTCGAACGGCAGCAGATCCCGCAGTACCTCGACGAGACCCGCTTCATCGTCCTCTCGACGGTGGACGGGTCGAATGCACCCGCGACCCGGACCTTGGCCTCCTTCGCGGCGGATGGTCTCACCGTCTACTTCTCGACGGGCAAGGCCTCGGACAAGGTGGTCCAGATCGGCGGGAACCCGAATGTCTCGGTGCTCTTCCAGCACGAGAAGCAGGAGTTGCCGGCCTTCGCGAACGTCGAGATCCGGGGCGTGGCGGAGGTGCTCGCGGACGGCGAGGAGAAGGCGAAGGCCATCCGGCTCATCTCGCGGCGGAACCCCCGTTTCAAGGAGCGGGCGGAGAAGGGTGAGCTGAGCGGGAGCGCCCTCGTCCGCGTCACCCCGAAGAAGTTGAAGGTCGTGGACTTCTCGCGCGGCATCGGGCCCGCGGCCGTCTCGACGGTCGAGGTCTGACCCCCGGGCACCGGAGGACGAACGAGATGACGACCGAGCCGAGGCGGTTCTCCAGCGACCTGAAGCAGAAGCTCTGGCGAGAGCTCGTGGTGAAGACCGACGTCGTCACCGACGGCGTCGCCGTGGACCCGGACGCGCTCCGCGCACTGCGCCTCGGCCAGCGAGTGAAGGAGCAGGTCCACTGCCTCTTCGTCATGGACTTCGAGCCGCACGAGGGGGACCTCCCGGCGGAGTTCGTGACGCCGCATGGCCTCGACGTGCCGGTTCGCTGGAACCCGAGGGCGCGTCACCGGCTGGCGCTCGACGGCGAGCGCTTCGTGCTCGCGGAGGGCGACCACGAGCTGTTCGAGGTGGGGTTCCATCCCCGCCCGGCGTTCTACGACCTGAAGACCTCCGACGGGAAGGCGATGCAGACCATCGCCATCGCGAGCCCGGATGGGCACATCTTCATCGTCTACAGCAACGAGTGCTCGTACAAGGACCGGGGCGAGGACTGCCTCTTCTGCAACATCAACCACACGAAGAACGTGTTCCACGACAAGTACGGGGTCGGGTGGAAGACACCGGGGCAGATCGCCGAGACCGTCGCGGCGGCGAAGGCGGCGGGGCTCTTCCGCCACCTCACGGTGACCGGCGGCGTGATCCCGGAGCGGCGCGAGCTCGACTACTACCTCGACGTCGCCGAGGCGATCCGGGAGAAGACCGGCCTCGACCAGTTCAACGGCACGGCCACGGTCGCCGCCCCGCTCGACCTCGGGAACCTCGACCGGTTCAAGGAGGCGGGGTTCCGGACGACTGCGATGAATCTCGAGATCTGGGACAAGCGGATCTACGAGGTCATCTGCCCCGGCAAGGCCCGCAGCTCGGGCGGATGGGACCACTGGGTCCGTGCGCTCGAGCACGCCGTCCGCGTCTTCGGGCACGGGCGGGTGCGCTCCAACTTCGTCGCAGGGATCGAGCCGAAGGCGCGGACGCTCGAGGGGCTCGAGGTGCTCGCCGAGAAGGGCGTCGTCTCGACCTTCACGGTGTGGTGCCCCAACCCCGGCTCGGAGCTGCGCGGCCACCGCGCGCCGGAGCCGGGCTGGTACCTCGACCTCGCCGAGAAGCTCGTGACGATCTGGAAGAAGCACGGGATCACGTACGACCACGTCTACGACTCCAACGCATCGTCGCTGGGGATCCAGCAGGACCTCTACCGGATCGAGGACGAGCTCCTCCCGGTCTTTCACGCGCGGCCCCACCAGGCCCCACCTCTCGAGGAGAAGCACGCGTCATGAAGATCATCATCGCAGCACTGCTCGCCGTCCTCTCGCTCTCTCCGGCCGCCGCCGAGGAGAAGCCCTCCGTCATCCGCATCGGCGTCGCCGGCGTCGGGACCGGCAGCCGGCCCGTCGCCGGCTGGTCCTACTCGTCCGTCGTCGCGGCCCACGGGTCGCTTGAGGCCGAGTTCGCGAAGGACGGCATCCCCGTGAAGTGGACCTACTTCTCGGGCGCCGGGCCGGCGGTCAACGAGGCCATCGCGAACCGGCAGCTCGACTTCGCGTTCGAGGGCGACCTGCCCGCCCTCGTCGCGCGCGCCGGCGGACTGCCAACGCGGGTGATCCTCGCCCACACGCGCTGGGAGCCCATCTACATCGGCGTCCCGGCGGACTCGAGCGCGAAGTCCCTCGAGGATCTGAAGGGCAAGCGGATCGCGGTGTTCAAGGGGACGAACCTCCAGCTCGCGTTCTACCGGGTTCTCGAGAGCAAGGGGCTGAAGGACACGGACTTCAAGCTCGTCAACATGTCGTTCAACGACGCCAGCGCGGCGATCCTCTCGAAGGACATCGACGGCGCGGTGACGGGGGCGGAGATCTTCCCGCTCGTCGAGCGCGGGGTCGCGCGGGTGGTCCACTCCACGGCCGGCGAGCCGAAGATCGGCCGCCTGAGCCACCTGCTCGTGACCGACGAGTTCAACGCGCGCCACCCGTCCGCCGTGCAGCGGGTGGTGAACGCGGTCCTGAAGGACGCGGGATGGCTCGCCAACGAGGCGAACCGCGGGGCCGCGTACGAGATCTGGGCGCGGAGCGGGCTCGGGCCGCCGGCCTGGAAGGGTGACTGGGACCGGTTCGTGCTCCGCGATCGCAGCTCGCCGCTCTTCGACGAGTTCTACCGGGCACAGTACAAGCGGGCGCTGCAGGCCGGCCGGGCGCTGAAGCTCGTCCGGCGCGACTTCGACCTGGACGCCTGGCTCGACCCCACCTACCTCGAGCGCGGGCTCCAGACGCTTGGGCTCGCCGGCACGTGGCGCGAGTTCGACGCGGACGGGAACCCGAAGCCCTCGCCGGTGGCGAAGCGGTAGGACCGACCGGCGCGCGCCCGCCCCCCAGAGCGGGCGCGCGCCGGCTTTCCCGACGGAGACCACCCCCATGACGCTGGCGACCCGCTTCGTCCCCGTCGAGCCGGTCGCCCCTGTCCCCGGCGCGGCGACCGGTCGAGCCGCTGCGGTCCACGCGATCATCGCGGGGCGCCGGAGCATCCGGAAGTACCGGCCCGATCCCGTCGAGGAGGAGAAGCTCTCGCGCGTGCTCGAAGCCGCGCGGCTCGCCCCCTCGGCGCGGAACCGCCAGCCCTGGCACTACGTCGTCGTCACGGACCCGCTCATCCGCGCGCGGCTCCAGCGCGCCTATGACCGCGACTGGTTCTACGGCGCGCCGGTGATCGTGTGCGCCTGCGGGGAGCCGTCGCGCAACCCGGCGCGCAAGCACGCCCGCGACTGGCGGGACGTCGACGTCGCGATCTCGTTTGACCACCTCGTCCTCGCCGCCACCGCCGAGGGGCTCGGCACCTGCTGGGTGGGCGCGTTCGACCCGTTCCTCGTGCGGCAGGAGTTGCACATCCCCGAGGGAATCGAGCCGATCGTGATGACGCCGCTCGGCTATCCCGACGAGGCTCCGGCCGCGCACGAGCGCCGGCCGCTCGTCGAGATCGTCCACCGCGACCGCTGGAACGCGGCTGAGGGCGGTTGAGAGCTACGCCGCGCGGTTCACGGTGCACCTCACCCCGCCCTTGCGGATCGAGGCGAAGCAGCCGAAGCACTCCGAGCACTGCTGGATACTCTCCTCGCGGCCGTCGAGGAGCTTCCGGGCGGCGTCGGGATCCGCGATGAGCTGGCGGGCGAGCGCGACGAGATCGGCCTGGCCCTGGTCGAGGACGCGTTGCGCGACGCCCTGGGAAGCGAGCTGCCCCACCGTGACCACGGGGACGGTCACCGCGGTCTTGAGCCGGCCCGCGAACGGTGCATAGGAACCCGGCGGCGTCCCCTTCGGCGGCGCGGAGCTCGTGTTCAGGAAGGACCGGCCCTCCCAGACCTGCAGCGAGGCCTGCCCAATGCCCGAGGCGTCGATGAGGTCCACCCCTGCCTCCTCGAACGCGCGCGCAGCGTGGGCCGCGTCCTCCGGCGTCAGCCCGCCCTCCACGGCCTCGACGGCATGCATGCGGCAGAACACCGGGTACTCGGGGCCGACCGCGCGCCGCACCGCGCGCGTCACCTCCACGCCGAGCCGCGCGCGCTCTGGGCGGCCGCCGCCCCAGCGGTCCGTCCGCCGGTTCGAGTAGGGGGAGAGGAACTCCGAGATCAAGTAGTAGTGCGCGGCGTGGATCTCCACGCCGTCGAAGCCCGCGGCCTTCACCCTGCGCGCGGCGGCGGCGAAAGCGGCGATCGTCGCCTCGATCTCCGCCTCCGTCATCGCGCGGGGAGCAGGTCCCGCCGCGAGGGGCACCGCCGAGGGCCCGACCCGCTCCTCGCCGTCCGGATCGTCCCGCCACGCGCGCGCGCCGCCGTGGACGATCTGCAGGATCGCGGGGACGCTCTCCGCCCGGATCGCCCTCGCGAGGCGCGACAGCCCGGGGATCTGGGCGTCGTCCCACACGCCCAGCATGGCAGGAAGGAGCCGCGCGTTCGGCGCGATCGCGGCGGCCTCCACGATCACGAGCCCGACGCCAGCCCGGGCGCGGCGCGCGTACCAGGCGAGTTGGGCGTCGCTGGGCGCGTCGGCGACGGCGAGCCCGGTCACCATGGGCGCCATGACGAGGCGGTTCGCGAGGCGGAGGTCCTTCAACTGAAGCGGATCGTGGATGCGCGGCAAAGTCGATCTCCCTGCGGTTTTCTGCTGCCCGAACGTCCTCGTCCCGATGACCATGACGCTGACGTCGAGCTGGTTCGGCCGAGCCTACCCGTAGCTCACGAGGGCTCGCCTATCCGGTCCAGTCGGAACATGCATCCGCTATGACGGACGCGCGTCAACGCCTCCCTATGTGGCCCGCTGGGGCTTCCGCGCGCGGGTCACGGCGTCCGTGATAACGGACGGACATCCGTGCCCGCTGCTGGGTGCCCGTGAACGGTCCGGGCCTCTGAACCGGGCGGCGCGCGACACGACGCCCATCCGTTATGACGGATGCGTTGCACGCCGCTTGCAGACATCCCTGCACGTCTTCTTTCCCACGGGAACCCACCACGTGACCATCCGAGCCCTCCTCGCAGCGACCTTCCTGCTTGCCGGCGCGCGCGCCGCCGGCCAGACCCCGCCCGCCACCACATCCCAGCCCCCCGCTGCCGCTCCGACGGTGGCGCCCCAGCCCGCCTCCCCGAGCGACGATCTCGCAGCGCTCAAGAAGGAGCTCGCGGCGCTGAAGGCCCGCCTCGAGGAGGCGAAGAGCACCGCCGCCTCGCCCGGGGACGTGCAGGGCGTCCAGGCCGACCTGGAGAACTTCAAGTACCAGTACCAGCGCGACCGCGAGACGAAGAGCGCGCTCTCCACGCGCAACCTGCTCGTCAGCGGCATCGTGCAGGCGCGCGGCGCCTGGTACAGCGCCGACATCAGCAACCAGCCGGCGAACAAGCTGTCGCCGAACGTGGCGAGCACGTCGGTGAACAATCCGACCCTCCTCGACGACCGGAAGACCACCTTCGACGTCCCCGCCGCGATCCTCGCGTTCAACGGGCTCCTCTACCGCGACTACGAGCAGGCGCGGAACCTCGGCTTCACGCTCAGCGTGGCCGCGGCCGCGACGGCCGGGACCAACGTCAGCGCCCCCAGCATCCTCGACGCGAACCTCTCGTACCAGCTCCTCCCGACCATCGAGAACGACGGCCCGCGGCTCTCGCTCGCGCTCGGTCAGCAGCTCCTGCCCTTCGGCCTCGAGAGCAACACCAGCGAGGAGCTGAAGCCGGTCATCAACAACGCACAGTTCGTCGGGCAGACTGCCCTCGGCGCGCGGCAGATCGGCCTCGTCGCCCGCGGCGAGTTCTTCACCCAATACGACTTCGGCTACGCGTACCGGCAGGCGCTGCTCGCCTTCGCCCTCGGCATCGTCAACGGGACCGGGCCGAACCGGGACGACGACAACTCCTTCAAGGACGTGATCGGGCGCGTCGCGATCACGATCCCGGCCGAATACAACTCGTGGCTGCGCGAGCTGCGCGTCGGCGCGTCCGCCTACCTCGGCCGCGTCACGCTCAACGACGCCACCGCGACGGCCGCCGCCACCAAGATCACCGGGACCGGGCTCCGAAACCGGTTCGGCGCGGACCTCTACTACAACCACTTCCCCTTCGGTCTCACCTACGAGCTCGTCCGGGCCGTCGACGACGTCTGGGATGTCGGCACGTCGAAGGAGGTCCGCTTCGAGCGGAACGCCCACACCGTCACGGCGTTCTACAGCTTCGGCGAGCAGTTCCTCAAGAGCATCAAGACCCAGGGCAAGTTCGACGACTGGTGGCCCAAGACCTGGCAGCCGTTCGTCCGCTACGACCGCTGGGAGGCCGACCGGAACCACCCCGGCAGCGGCAACGACATCTACACCGCCGGCCTGAACGTCTTCTTCGCCGAGACGACGAAGGCGCAGGTCAACGTCAACCGCCGCGAGCAGCACGTCATCGGGGGGAAGGACGTCGCCTCGACCGAGGTGCTCGCCCAGCTCCAGTTCGGCTTCTGAGACGAGAGGAGATCCAGCCATGATCCGCAGACTCGCAGCGCTCGTCCTCGTCCTCGCCTCACTCTCGTCCGTCGCCCGCGCCGAGGAGAAGCCCGCGGCGATCCGCATCGGCTTCGCCGGTGTCGGCGCCGGCGGGCGGCCCGTCGCCGGGGGCAACCCGTCCTCCATCGCCGCCGACAAGGGGGCCGTCGAGGACGAGTTCAAGGCCGACGGCATCCTCGTGAAGTCCACCTACTTCACCGGCGCCGGCCCCGCCGTGAACGAGGCCCTCGCGAACGGCCAGCTCGACTTCGCGATCCAGGGCGATCTGCCCGCCCTCGTCGCCCGGGGGGGAGGGCTCCCGACGAAGCTCATCCTCGCGCAGACGCGCTTCGACCACATCTACGTGAACGTCCCGGCGGGCTCGCCCGCGAAGACCCTCGAGGACCTCAAGGGCAAGCGGATCGCGGTCTTCAAGGGGACGAACCTCCAGCTCGCGTTCTACCGGGTTCTCAAGAGCAAGGGGCTGAAGGACTCCGATTTCAAGCTCATCAACATGTCCATCAGCGACAGCAACGCGGCGCTGCTGTCGAACGACATCGACGCCCAGGTCTCCCAGTCCGACGTCTTCCCACTGGTCGACCGCGGCGTCGCCCGGATCGTCTACTCGAGCGACGCCGATCCCAAGCTCGGCCGCGTGAGCCACCTGCTCGTCACGGAGCAGTTCGCGGCGAGGTACCCGCAGATCGTCCAGCGTGTCGTGAACGTCTACCTGCGCGCGGCGGCGTGGCTCGCGGACGAGCGAAATCGCGCTCGCGCGTACCAGATCTGGACGAAGAGCGGCTACGGCCTGTCGTCGTGGAAGGGCGACTGGGACCGCGCCGTCCTGCGAGATCGCAGCTCGCCGCTCTTCGACGAGTTCTACCGCGCCCAGTACCGGCGGCTGCTCGACGCCGGGCGCGAGCTGAAGCTCGTGCGGCAGGACTTCGACCTCGACCGCTGGCTCGACCCGACGTTCCTGAACCGCGGGCTCGAGACGCTGGGGCTGAAGGGCGTCTGGCGCGAGCTCGACGCGGACGGGAACCCGAAGCTCAGCCCCGTCGTGAACCGCTAGCCCGAAGAGAGGGGACGACCATGGACAGCGACCTCACCGTCGTATCGCTGCTCGACGCGGAGCTCAAGGACCAGGCGATCGCCGCGCAGCGCGAGGACCCCGCCGCCCGGGCCTGGCGGCGCCTCGGAGCGGCCCTGCGCAGGCCGGAGCTCGCCCGCGCGGGGACGATCGTCGCCGCCGCGATCTTCCCGGTGACGCTCGTCGCGCTGTGGCAGCTCGTGGCGGAGCGCGAGTGGGTGTCCCCTCTCATCCTGCCGCCGCCGGCCCTCGTCGCGCAGACGCTCCGCGAGCTGTGGGGCGACGGCACGATCCAGACCAACCTCGCAGTGAGCGCGGCCCGCGTCGCCCGAGGCTTCGGGACCGGGGCGGCCGCCGGCCTCGTGCTCGGGACGGCGCTCGGCCTGTCGCGGACGTTCCGGGCCTACGTCGAGCCGACCGTCCTCGCCGTGTACCAGGTCAACGTCATGGCCTGGATCCCGCTCCTCATCCTGGTCGTCGGGATCGACGAGCCGCTGAAGACCGCGGCCATCGCATACGCCACCGTCCTGCCCGTCACGCTCAACACGGCGAACGGAATCGCCGGGATCCCCGGCGAGTGGTTCGAGCTCGCCCGCGTCCACCAGCTCCGCCGGCACGAGGTCGTCTGGAAGATCGCGGTGCCCGCCGCCCTCCCCTCGCTCTTCACCGGCCTGCGCAGCGGCCTGGCTGCGGCCTGGATGTCCCTCGTCGTGGTCGAGCTGGTCGCCTCGAGCGAGGGGGTCGGCTTCATGGTGGTCTGGGGGCGCCAGCTCTTCCAGCTCGACGTGGTGCTCGCGGCGATCGTCGTGATCGGCACCGTGGGGCTCGCCCTGGACCTCGTGCTGAGCGCGGCCGAGCGCCGCCTCCGCGTCTGGCACCGCGCCGCGCTCTAGGAGACCCGACCGTGTCCGGCCCCCGCTTCCTCTCGCGCCGCACGCTTGCCCCCGGGCGCGCGATGGTCCTCCCCGCGGCGCTCCTCGGCGCATGGTTCGCAGCCGCGCGCCTCGTGCACGTGGATCCGAACCTCCTCCCTCCCCCGGCGACGGTCCTCGCAACGGCCCGGGAGCACCTCCTCCAGCCCGGCTTCTGGGGCGGCGTCACCGCCAGCCTCGCCCGAACCTTCGCCGGCTTCGCCATCGCCGCCGCGCTCGGGATCGCCCTTGGGGTCCTTCTCGGCGTCTCGCGGCTCGCGGATCGCCTCGTCGGTCCCACCTTCCACGCCTGGCGACAGGTGGCGGTGTTCGCCTGGATCCCGCTCATCTCCGCCTGGTTCGGCGGCGGCGACGGCTGCAAGGTGGCCTTCATCGCCGTCGCCTCGGTCGCGCCGGTGATCCTCAACACCTTCGTGGGCGTCCGCTCCGTCCAGCGCGAGCACGTCGAGCTCGCGCGCGTCCTCGAGATCGGCCGCGCGCGCTACCTGACCGGGGTCGTGATCCCCTCCGCCGCCCCGCAGATCCTCACCGGGCTCCACCTCGCCCTCATCACCGCCTGGCTCGCGACCTTCGGCTCCGAGTTCTTCCTCCAGATCACCCAGGGCGTCGGCAGCGTCCTCATCGAGGGACGCTCCCTCGGGCGCATGGACATGGTGCTCGTCGGGATCGCCGTCATCGGCGCGATCGGCTTCGGCCTGAATGCCGCCATGGGCCTCCTCGAGCGCCACGTGCTGCGCTGGCGCCCGTCCCACACCCAGGTCGAGGCCTGAGTCCCCACTCCACCGGAGCGATCCCCATGAGCTTCAGCCCGTCCATCCAGAACGACCGCCGCCCGGCGCCGCCGATCCGGGCCACGGGCATCGGCAAGCGCTTCGACGCGAACGGCACCCAGGTCGTCGCCCTCGAGCGCGTGGACCTCGACGTCCGGCCCGGCGAGTTCCTCTCCATCATCGGGGGCAGCGGCTGCGGGAAGAGCACCTTCCTCCGCATCGTCGCGGGGCTCGAGCGGAACGACACCGGCACGGTGACGGTGGACGGCACGCGCATCGACGGCCCGTCCCTGGAGCGCGGGATCATGTTCCAGGACAGCCGGCTCCTCCCGTGGCTGACGGTGGAGCACAACGTGGCGTTCGCGCTCTCCCGCGTACCGAAGGCCGAGGCGCGCGCGCGCGTGGCGGACGCGCTCCGGGTCGTCGGGCTCGCCGGGTTCGAGAAGGCCTACCCGCACCAGCTCTCCGGCGGTATGGCCCAGCGCGCCGCGATCGCCCGGGTCCTCGTGAACAAGCCCCGCGTGCTGCTCCTCGACGAGCCCTTCGGCGCCCTCGATGCCCTCACCAAGATCCAGATGCAGCAGGAGCTGCTCCGGATTTGGGAGGCGGAGCGCTCCACGGTCATCCTCGTCACGCACGACATCGAAGAGGCGGTCTTCCTCGGCGACCGGGTCGCGATCATGTCGAGCCGCCCGGGCACCGTGCGCCGCTTCGTCGACGTGGATCTGCCGCGGCCGCGCGACCGCAGTGACGCCGCGTTCGCCAGCCTCCGCAAGAAGCTCTACTCAGAGTTCTTCACCGTCTCCGACCCCCGCATCGAGTACCAGATCTGACGCGCCGTGAATGGCGCCGAGGCACGCCCATGAGCCACAGGCCCCAGCACATCGCCATCTACGGAAAGGGTGGCATCGGCAAGTCCACCACCACGTCGAACCTCGCCGCCGCCCTGGCGGAGGCAGGGAACCGGGTGATCCAGATCGGCTGCGACCCGAAGAGCGACTCCACCAGCACGCTGCGCGGCGGCGCCTACCTGACGAGCGTCCTCGACGCGACCCGCGACGGCTCGAACGTGAAGCTCTCCGACGTCTCGGTCGCCGGCTTTGGCGGGGTCCTGTGCATCGAGGCCGGCGGCCCGGTGCCCGGCGTCGGCTGCGCCGGCCGCGGCATCAACGCGGCCATCGAGCTCCTGCGCGAGCTCCGCCTGTTCGAGGAGTTCCGGCCCGACGTCGTCCTCTACGACGTGCTCGGCGACGTCGTCTGCGGCGGCTTCGCCGTCCCGATCCGCGAGGGGCTGACCGACCGGGTGTACGTGGTCTCGTCCTCGGACTTCATGTCGATCTACGCCGCGAACAACCTGTTCCGCGCGATCAACAAGTACGCGCCGTCGGGAGGCGCGAAGCTCGGCGGGATCATCGCCAACTCCCTCGCGGCGCCTTACGCCCGCTCGCTCATCGACGACTTCGCCTCCACGACGGGGACCCGCGCCGTGGAGTACGTCCCGCGCTCCACGACGGTCGCTCAGGCCGAGCTCTACGGGCAGACGGTGATCGAGGCGAGCCTCGGGTCGGAGCAGGCCGACGTCTATCGCAGGCTCGCCCGGACCGTGGTCGAGGATCGTGCGTCCGTCATCCCGAAGCCCCTCGCCGTGAACGACCTGCGAGCGTGGGCCCGGAAGTGGGGGAGCCTCGTGCTCGACACCGAGCAGGGCGTCGTGGCCGCGCGGGCGGGCATCTGACCGGAGCCGCCGCCATGTCCACCGCCCAGCGAACCGCCCCGATCCGCGAGAAGCGCACCGGCGTCATCGCCGCCTTCGCGGGCACCGTTGATGCGCTCGCGCGCGAAGCGTCGGCGGGCCCCCTCCCGCAGCGCGTCCGCACCTTCACCCAGGACGGACCGAGCGACCTGCAGCGCGCACTGTCGCTGCTCCGCTCCATCGAAGGGCTCGGGATCATCGTCCACGGGCCGGCGGGCTGTGCCGCCGGCCTCCTCGCCGACGGCGCGGAGGCGCCCTGGATCTCGTCCGGGCTCGACCAGCGCGATTCGATCATGGGGGGCGACGCGAAGCTCGAGGCCGCCATCCGCGCGCTCCACGCGAGCCGCTCGCCGCGCGCGATCGCGGTCGTCACCACGCCGGTCGTGGCGATCAACAACGACGACGTCCTCTCGGTGGCCTGGGCGCTCCGGGACGAGCTGGGCCTCCCCGTCTTCCCCGTCTTGGCCGACGGGTTCCGCTCCAAGATCGCGGCGACCGGCCATGACGTGGCGATCCACGCGGTCGCCTCCCACCTCCTGCCGCACCGCCAGGCGATCGCGGGCGACGGGATCACGCTCCTCGCCGTCGCCGAGGGGGCCGAGGACATCGCCGGGCTCGCGGCCCTCCTCGTGGAGGCCGGCATCGAGAGCACGCCGTTCCCGCGGTCCACGCGCCTGTCCGACCTCGGGCGCGTCGCGTCGTCTCGCCTGTCCGTCGCGATCGATCCCGACGAGGCGGACTACGCGGGCGAGATGCTCCGGCGGCTCCGCGGCGTGCCGTACCTCGCGCCGCCGGTGCCCGTCGGCTTCGCCGGAACGACCCGGTGGCTCTCGGCGATCGCAGAGGCGACCGGGCGACCGGAGGAAGGCGTCGCGGTCGCCGCGCGGCACGCGCGGCGCCTCCGCGAGTCGCGCGAGCTGCTCGGGCCTCACGCCGGGGCCCGGATCTTCGTGAGCCTCCCGGCGCCCCTCGCCTTCGGCGTCGCCGCGCTGATCTCCGAGCTCGGCCTCGTTCTCGCCGGGGTGGCGGTCCCGTCCATCGGCGCGCACCACGCGCCGCGGCTCACCGAGCTCGCGGCCGCGCATCCGGGGCTGCCGATCCTCGTCGGAGAGGGGCAGGCGTTCGAGGAGGTGAACCTGCTCCGCGGTCTCGAGCCCGCCCTCCACGTCGCGAGCGGCGCGGCCGCCGTCCACGCGCTGCGTCTCGGGATCCCGGCGCTCGACCTGCAGCGCGTGCCGCTCCTTGGCTACGCCGGCGCCGAGCGATTCGCCGCCTCCGCCGCGCGCCGGCTCGCGCACCCGGCGTTCGCGCGGTTCCTCGCGGGGAAGCCCGACGGCACCTACCAGCCCGCGTGGCTCGCGAAGAGCACCCACTGGTTCATCAAGCACGAGGTGAAGTAGCGATGGCCCTCCACGAGGACCGGAACGGCTGCGCCCTGCACGGCGCGCTCCGCCTGCTCGACGCGATCCCCGGCGTGGTGCCGATCCTCCACGCGAACGCGGGGTGCGGCGTCTCCGCGCGGGCGGCCGGCGACGCGCTCACGGGCTCTCTCGGCGAGCTGTCGGCGTCATCGGGCGAGACGAGCGCGACCGCGCTGCTCGAGAAGCAGGTCATCTTCGGCGGCACCTCCCGGCTGCGCGAGCAGATCAAGAACACGGTCAAGGTCCTCGCGGGCGACCTGTACGTGGTCGTGAGCGGCTGCGTGCCCGAGGTGGTCGGCGACGACGTCCCGGCGATGGTGAAGGAGGCGCGCGAGCAACGCTTTCCCGTGCTCGGGATCGCCGCACCCGGCTTCAAGGGCAACGGCTGGGCGGGGTACGCGTCCACCGCGCGCGCGCTTCTGGACCAGCTCCCCTCGCTCGCGCCGCCGGGCGATGGGGCCGCGCCCTTCGACGTGAACCTCTTCGGCGTCGTTCCTGGCCACGATCCAGGGTCGGAGGGCGACCTGCTGGGCGTGGAGGCGGTCCTCGTCGCGGCGGGGCTGCGCGTGAACCGGCTCGTCGGTCTCGGTCAGGGGGTCGGATCGTGGCGGGAGGCGCCGCGCGCTCGCGTCTCGGTCTCGCTCTCGCCATGGGGCCTCGACGCGGCCCGGCTCCTCGCGGAGCGCCACGGGATGCCGGTCGTGGATCTCGGGTTCGTTCCGGTCGGGAGCGCGGACGCCGCGCACCTCCTGGAGCAGGTGGGCGCGGCCCTCTCGCTCCATCCGTCGGCGCTCGGCGCGGCGCGCGCCCAGCTCGACGCCCGGCAGCGCCACTTTCTCCGCAAGGCGGCCTCCAGCCTCCTCCTCGGCGACGTCCAGGAGCGGGTCGCCGTCGTCGGCGGCACGGGCGCGGCGGTCGGACAGGCACGCTTCCTCGCAGGGACCCTCGGGCAGATCGTCGAGCAGGTGATCGTCACGGATCGGCCGCCGCCCGAGCGGCGCGCCGGGATCGCGGAGGCCATCCGTGCGGTCGCCGGCGCTGCCGCGGACGTGCGCTTCCTCGAGAGTCGCCACGACATCGCGCGCGCCCTCGCCGAGTCGAGCCCCGAGCTCGTGCTCGCGAGCGCGCTCGAGCGCCGCGCCGCACGCGACGCGGGCGCGGCCCTCGTCGAGACGGCCGCGCCGCTGCGCGCGGCGCCTGCGTTCCGCCGCGGCTTCGCCGGGGTGGACGGCGCCGTCACCCTCGTCGAGGAGCTGCTCGGCGCGGTGCGACGCGAGCGCGAGGAGTCCGCGCGCGACGCGGCGACGCGCGCGCCGCCTGCAGCCGAGACCTCCGGCGGCGAGGCGGCTACAGACCCCGCGAGCTCCCGCCCGACTTCGAGACCCCCGATTCACCTCACCCACAACTGAACCAGGAGAGAGACGAATGGCCTGCCACAGGGACGTGCTGTACCGCGAGCTCCAGCTGAAGGCCGAGCTCGCGCAGGAAGGGATCACCTTCGATCCGAGGATCTTCGAGGGGCTCGACGTCGGTGGGGCGATCCAGGAGCAGGTGCACTGCCTCTTCGAGTACGACACCGACACGCACGTCGGCCTCGACCTGCCCCCGTACCTCGTCCTCCCGAACGGGCTCGTCACGCTGTTCAACTACACGCGGCGTTCGGCGAACCGGCTCGAGCGCGACGGGAGCCGGCTCTTCGTCGTCCGGCGCGACGGCGAGGCGGTCCCGGTCGAGCTCGCGAAGCGGCCCCGCTACTACGCGAAGAAGACCTCGGACGGCACGCCGATGCGCACCGTCGCGGTCCACAACACGGACGACGTCGTGTTCGTCGCCTACAGCAACGAGTGCTCGCTCAAGTCCACGGGCAAGGACTGCCTGTTCTGCAACATCAACGCGACCAAGGACACCTACGGCGAGGCCGAGGGCGTGCGGTGGAAGTACCCGCGGCAGATCGGCGAGACCATCGCGGCCGCCTACGCCGACGGCGCGCGCCACGTCACCATCAGCGGCGGCTTCGTCCCCGAGCGCCGCGAGGTGGACTACTACCTGGACGTCGCGGAGAGCATCAAGGAGCACACCGGCCTCGCGGACTTCAACGGCACCGCATGCATCGGCGCGCCGCAGGACCTCGCCATCATCGAGAAGTACCGGGAGGTCGGCTACCGGACGCTGGCGATCAACATCGAGGTCTGGAACGAGCACTTCTTCCGCGCGTACTGCCCCGGCAAGGACCAGCTCTGCGGGGGGCAGAAGCACTGGATCAAGG
>WNFU01007125.1_pt1 | contig 15338 bp, 12 predicted proteins | sample 5400121 | NCBI WGS metagenome assembly WNFU01 (sample SAMN13153360, study PRJNA577476) | soil metagenome | isolation source: 100 cm soil or saprolite under grassland replicate 1 | place: USA:California | collected 2016-06-15
AAGGCAGGGGTCCAATGGTTGATTAGGGGTGGCACACTGTTTGGATATGCCACGAGCGTACCGCCCACGAGCAAGACGCCCAAGCCGGAGGCGAGTATGAGAAACGCGGCCGGATGACGCCAGTGCCACAAAAGCAGGGCAACACCCGGGACTAGGAGCGCGCTTTCGGCAGGTAATAATAGGGGCCCATAGAATATGATGTCTTGTGAAGTGTGAGTGCTGATTCCAAGCAAGTTCTCGGACAACACTGGCCAAATCGTTTTCCAGGCCTGGTGGAAGTCGGCGAAACTGATCGGAATATGCGGGGACCAGATGAGGAGACTTGCTCCTCGCCCCAGGTAGAGTTTCGGATTCCGAATGAAGTGAACTAACAGCGGACCAAATCCTACGAGATAACTTCCCGCAAGCAGGAGGAAACCGCCCACGTACTGGCGTGCTTGTTTCCAATGCAATGCAACGAGGAACACCATAAACACTGCCAGGATGAAGGGCAGAAGCCGTGTTCCATAATAGAAGTACTCGCTTAACCCGGCGGACAGACCTGCCAGAACCCAATCAGATGGGCGACGCGATCGCAACGCGCGCAACAAGAAAAAGAAGCAAGTGGCCCAGAAAAACTGAGTGACGATGTTGTTAAGCGCCAGGCGGCTGTAATGAACATTCGAAACGCTGAAAGCGATGATTGTGGTTCCAGCTATCGCCGCGTATCTGTCCCATGTTCCGCGTAACAATGCGTAAAGCGCGATAACCGTAGCCGCCCCGAACAAAGCGGCAGGCAGCCTTAACATTGCAAGGGAGGTCCCGCCCAGCTTCAGAAATACGGCCACGAACCAGAACCAAAGAGCGGGCAGATCAATCCCGCTCCACAACGTGCTAAAGACCGACGGTGGCGGAGTTGTTGGACTGATATAACTCTGGGTGGCGACGGTGCCGGTCATGATTTCGTCCGGATAAATGTTATCTGGAAAATCCGTCAGGTTCCAAACTCGACTGAGCAACGCCAGGACGAACAGCACAGCCAGAAGCGCCATTTCCCATGTTGGCCAACGCGGAAGGCGTGTTGCACTGGAATCACCCCATAATGCGTGTGAGCCGAAGAAAGCAGAGCAAAGCAGCACGGCTATGCCTGCGATCCATAGGATACCTGCGAGCCCAAAGGTCTCGGTTGGCGATGCGGCATACCGAAGGTCCGCTGCAAGCATAAGCAGCAGCGCGATGGTAACTCCAAACAAGTACAACAAGCGGCTGCGGTTTACACGCGTCCGAGCAGTAGCATCGGATGGAAACGCGGATATCCAATTTTGCCGACCCCACAGCACGACCGCCAGAACTGCGGAGGCAACGAGTAGCAAAACGGACCAAGGCCGGGCGCTCTCGTTTGCTAACAGCAAAGTGCCAAGCAGCGCGACTAAATAGACGATCGGACCGGCCCAAACTCTGGGCCCGTATGGGGCACGCATCTGTTGCCCGACTACCGCTGAATAGCTACGAAAAAGCCAGAACTATTTCTTGCCTGGTTCTTTCTTCGATTCGCCGTTCGAGTCGCTAGACTCCTTTGCGGCACGCTTGGATTCCCCGGGGCGATACTCTTCCTGTTCGGCTGCAGCGAAAGCTTTTTCCAATCCAACCATATCTTCGCCGGGACGAAGCGTATCAAAAGACTCGACTTCCTTGCGCAGTTGTTCTTCGGAATAATTCGCCGCCTTGATCGAGAGCCCGATGCGGCGCTCGATTTTGTCCACCTTAATCACGCGCGCTTCGACTTCCTGGCCAACTTTAAGGACGTCCTTAACCTTGGCGACATGATCCTCGCTCAACTGTGAGATGTGAACGAGCCCATCAATGTCGTCCTGCAATTGCACAAAGGCGCCAAAGCTGGCGAGCTTGGTTACTTTACCTTTGACCAGGTCACCGATCTTATATTTCTCATCGATCATTTTCCACGGATCTTCGGCGAGCTGTTTAATCCCAAGACTGATGCGTTGATTGACTTTGTCGATGTCGATCACGACCGCTTCCACTTCATCACCTTTTTTAAACATCTCGCTGGGGTGATTGATTTTGCGGGTCCAGCTTAAATCGGAGACGTGGATCATGCCGTCGATGCCTTCTTCCAGTTCAACGAACGCGCCATAAGCGGTCATGTTCCGAATCGTGCCCTTGACCTGCCTACCGATGGTGAACTTCTTCTCGATCTCATCCCACGGATTTGGCTCGAGCTGGCGTAGCCCGAGTGAAATTTTTTGTTCCTCTTTGTTCACGCCGAGAACAACGGCTTCCACTTCCTGGCCAACACTGATCGATCTGATCCCATGGGTTCTTCTGCGTTTGTTTCAGTCCGAGCGAAACGCGCTCTTTTTCCTTGTTAATGTCAAGCACAACGACTTCCAACTGCTGCCCGACTTTCAACAGCTCGCTGGGATGTCCCAGTCGGCCCCACGTGATGTCGGTCACGTGCAGCAAACCATCCATGCCGTCGAGATCAATAAACGCGCCGAAGTCCGTGATGTTTTTCACGGTGCCGACTACGCGATCGCCGAGGTTCACATTTTCCAGGAATTTTTGGCGCTTTTCGCTGCGCTCCTGTTCGATCACCTCGCGTCGACTGAGCACAACGTTCTTTCGGTCGTCATTGAGCTTAACGATTTTGAAGTCATAGGTGTTGCCGACGAACTGCTGTAAATCCTTTGGCGGAACGACATCGATTTGCGAAGCCGGCAAAAATGCCTCCACGCCGATGTTCACCATCAGTCCGCCTTTGACTACCGATCTGACCTTACCCTTGATCAGGCCGTCACCCTGAAAAACGTGAACAATCTTGTTCCAGTTTTGGCGGTAGGCTGCTTTCTCCTTCGAGAGCACTACCATGCCTTCTTCGTTCTCCAGCCGCTCCAGGAGAACGTCCACCTCGTCGCCAACTTGCAGCGACTCGGGATCTTCAAATTCGCTCAACGGAATGACACCCTCAGATTTATATCCGACATCGACGAGCACTTCGCGTGGACGAACTTCCAAAATCTGCCCTTTGATAATGCTTCCTTCCCGGAAGTCCGGCATCGGCTTCGACATCACGTCCTGCATTTGAATCATAAAGTAAGTAGGCCTCCTCTTCAGTACAGCGGCGCTCTAAATTGAACACCGATGTCCGCGCATCCGGCTGCTGCCGGCAGCGGAATGGAGACGGAATACTAGGCGTTTTTGTGCCTCTGGTCAACTGACATGCGCGGCGCTACCGCCGCACGTCATCCTGAGCGCAGCGAAGCGGAGTCGAAGGATCCCGCGAAGTTTTAATCGATTTAATCAGGGGTTAAAAGCCTGGGCTCGTGGACTTCGTCCGCTGTGTTGCGGCTTCGACTTCGCTCGAAATGACTGCATTGAACCTTGGGCGTTCAGCGTTGAGCGTTGGATGTTTCGGCTCTATCCTAGAGTAGAAGATGTTGATTGTCCGCTTCCTCATATTGATCCTTCTCGTCTCAGCCGCTTCAATGCATGCTGAATCCCCGGCAGAACAAGCTCTTCTCACCGCAATCAAATCGCCACAAACCACCGTCGTTCACCTCTGGGCGCCGTGGTGCTCCAACTGCCAGGCTGAGCTCAAAACCGGCGGGTGGACCAAAACGATCAATGAAAATCCACAGGTGAAGTTTTATTTCGTCTCGATCTGGAATGATGGGCAGGACGGGCGCGCGATGCTGAACAAATTCGGGATCGCTGCGCAGCCGAACGTGACAATTCTCGCTGATCCCGGTCCGCGTCGCGGCGAAAACAAAATCAAACAGCTTGCTGGTCTGCCGCTGAGTTGGATTCCGACGACTTGGATTTACAAAGGCGGCGATCTCCGCTACGCATTGAATTACGGCGAGGTTCGCTTTCCTGTGCTCCAACAGTTTCTGGCAGACAGCCAGTCGGAATGGTCGCATAAAGGCGAGCCATCGATTGAATAAGCTTTATGAGTCAGAGTTCCGCAGCCCCCGCCATTACACACAACAAACCGCCCGACATTCTTTCGCTCATCGGCGATACGCCGCTAGTGGAAGTAACGCAGTTCGACACCGGTCCGTGCCGGCTTTTTCTCAAACTTGAAAATCAAAATCCGGGTGGCTCGATCAAGGACCGGATCGCGCTGTCGATGATCGAAGCTGCGGAAGCCGCGGGACAATTGGAGCCTGGCGGCACGGTCATTGAGGCCACGGCAGGCAACACCGGTTTAGGACTCGCGCTGGTCGCGGGCGCGAAGGGCTATCGCGTCTTGCTGGTAATTCCCGACAAGATGTCGCAAGAAAAGATATCGCACGTGAGAGCGCTCGGCGCCGAAGTGCGGATCACGCGGTCTGATGTGATACGCGGGCATCCGGAGTATTACCAGGACGTCGCGGCGCGGCTCGCCGAACAAATTCCAGGAAGCTTTTACGTTAACCAATTTGGTAATCCGGCGAACCCTCTCGCACACGAGCGCACGACGGGTCCGGAGATTTGGGAGCAAATGCGGCACGACGTTGATGCGATTGTCGTCGGCGTCGGCTCAGGTGGAACGCTGACAGGGCTCGGCAGATTTTTTAATCGCGTGAAACCGCGGCGCGGCATCGAAATGGTTCTGGCCGACCCGACCGGCTCGGTTTTGTACGAGTACGTCAAGACCGGTCAGCTCGTTGAATCGGGCAGCTGGGCGGTGGAAGGCATCGGCGAAGATTTCATCCCGGAAATCGCTGACATGTCGTTAGTCACAGAAGCATTTGAGATCGATGACGAGGAAAGTTTTGCCGCAGCACGCGAGCTTTTACGCAAGGAAGGAATCTTTGGCGGGTCGTCCACTGGCACGCTTCTCGCAGGCGCGCTGCGTTACTGTCGGGAGCAAACAAAACCGAAACGGGTGGTCACATTCGTTCCTGATACCGGCAACAAGTATCTCTCCAAAATGTATAACAATTTTTGGATGGCCGAGCAGGGATTCATTCATCGCCCGCCGCACGGCGATCTCAGCGATTTGATCTCGCATCGATACGAAGCTGGCGAAGTGATCACGGTAGGGCCCGATGATTCGTTGCTCACAGCATTCAAGCGAATGCGCGACTCAGATGTGTCGCAGCTTCCGGTGGTCGACAAGAGCGGCCGTGCCATCGGGCTCATCGATGAATCCGATCTCCTGGTAAAAGTGCACCGCGAGCCGTCGCATTTTAACGACCCCGTGAGCAAGGCGATGACAGATCAGTTGGAAACGCTGCCGCCGGACGCGAAAATCACTGATTTGCTGGGCGTATTCGATCGCGGCCGAGTCGCTATCGTGATGGACGACAACAAATTTCTTGGGCTGATTACGCGCACCGATTTGCTTTCCTATCTCCGGCTTCACATGCCGAAATCGTCCACGCCGCCGGAACGCGAGTTTGTCTAGCGCACCCAGACATCGACAATGAAAAAAGAACAAGGCTTCGCGACGCGCGCCATTCATGCCGGGCAGCAGCCGGATCCCACGACCGGCGCAGTGATGACACCGATTTACGCTACGTCAACGTATGTGCAGGAAAGCCCTGGGAAACACAAAGGCTACGATTACGCCCGATCGATCAATCCCACTCGGCTGGCATACGAAAAGTGCATCGCCGATTTGGAAAGCGGATCGCGCGGGTTCGCGTTCGCATCCGGTCTGTCTGCGATGGCGACAGTGCTGGAGGTACTCGACAGCGGCTCGCATATTGTGGCGAGCGACGATCTCTACGGTGGCACCTTCCGGCTGTTCGACCGTGTGCGCCGGCGCTCCGCGAATCTTGATTTTACGTACGTCGATTTGACCGATGCGAAAGATCTTGAGCGCGCAATCAAACCAAACACGCGCATGGTTTGGATCGAGACCCCGAGTAATCCGCTGCTCAAGCTGATCGATCTTGACGCAATCGCGAAGATCGCGCGCAAACGGAAATTAATTTCGGTTAGTGATAATACCTTCGCTACTCCATGGATCCAGCGACCGATTGAATCGGGGTTCGATATCGTTGTGCATTCCGCGACGAAATATTTGAACGGGCATTCCGATCTCGTCGGGGGCGTTGTCGTTGTTGGGAAAAACAAGGAACTCGCTGATCAAATTTCCTTTTTGCAAAATTCGGTGGGCGCAATCGCCGGCGCATTCGACAGTTTTCTTGTTCTGCGCAGCTTGAAAACGCTGGCGCTTCGCATCGAGCGGCATTGCTCAAACGCGCTGGAGATTGCGCGTTGGCTCGAGGATCAACGCGAGATCAAATCGGTCCATTATCCCGGACTAAAATCGCATCCACAACACGATTTGGCCCGGCAACAGATGCGCGGGTTCGGCGGAATGGTCACCATCGTTTTGAAAACTGACCTCGCCGGAACGCGGCGTTTTCTTGAGAACACACACTTGTTTGCATTGGCGGAAAGCCTGGGCGGCGTGGAAAGTCTGATCAATCATCCCGCGCTCATGACGCATGCCTCCGTGCCGAAGGAACAACGGCAACAACTCGGCATCACCGATTCGCTGGTCCGGCTGTCTGTCGGCGTCGAGGACGTCCGCGATTTGATCGATGATCTAAAGAGCGCCCTCGAAGCAATCTGAATTGTAGGGCGGCTGTGTCAGCCGCCGGCGTTTGACACAAACGCCCTACAAATTTGGCGTGTTCCGTTTAAGGTTGTCATTCCAATGTCTAACACATTTGGCCGGCTGTTTCGCGTCACGACTTTTGGCGAGTCCCATGGTGGTGGCATCGGCGTGGTGATCGATGGCTGCCCGCCACGCATCGAAATTTCCGAAGCGGAAATTCAACGAGAACTGGATCGTCGTCGCCCAGGTCAAAGCACATTGACGACGCAGCGGAAAGAAGAAGATCGGTGCGAAATTCTATCCGGCGTCTTTGAAGGGAGAACGCTCGGGACCCCGATCGCAATTCTTGTTCGGAACAAAGACGCTCGACCCGAAGATTACAGCGAAATCGCGCGCAAATTTCGACCGTCGCATGCCGATTACACTTACGAGGCCAAATACGGAATTCGAAACTGGCAGGGCGGCGGTCGTGCGTCTGCCCGCGAAACGATCGGTCGCGTCGCGGCAGGTGCAATTGCAAGGAAAACATTGTCCGCTTTGCATGTTGACTTCGAAGTCGTCGCGTACGTGACGCAAATTCATGAAGTCACGGCGAAGATTGACCGTTCCACTGTGAAAATGAGCGACGTTGAGAAAAATATTGTCCGCTGCCCTGATGCTGCTGCTGCGAAAGAGATGATCTCACTGGTCGAGCAGGTTCGGAACGCCGGCGACTCCGTCGGCGGTGTGATCGAGTGTGTAGCGCGCGGCATCCCACCTGGACTTGGCGAACCCGTGTTCGACAAGCTCGAAGCGGACCTGGCGAAAGCGATGCTAAGCATTCCGGCCGTGAAAGCGTTCGAAATTGGTTCAGGATTCGGAGCGACGCGGATGCGGGGCTCGCAGCACAACGATGCGTTCGAAACGCGCGGTGGAAGAATTCGAGCAGCTACGAACAACTCCGGAGGCGTGCAAGGTGGCATTAGCAATGGCGAAGACATTTACTTTCGCGTTGCGTTTAAGCCGCCTGCAACGATCGCGCTCGCGCAGAAGACCGTCACCACTTCAAACGAGGAGACTGAGCTAGCCGCCCGCGGACGGCATGATCCGTGTGTTCTTCCACGAGCCGTGCCGATCGTCGAAGCCATGGCAGCGCTCGTTCTTTGCGATCACGCGTTGCGGCAAAACGCAATCGGTGGTGTGCTAGCCGAAAAAAGAGCTCGCACAACGTCCACCAAGGGCACAAAGGCGTGACGGAGAACGAAGTTGCTAAGCAGATACTGGACGCGGCCTTTGCTGTTCACACCAAGCTCGGTCCGGGGCTGCTCGAGTCGGTATATGAAGTCGTACTCGCTTACGAACTGAAAAAGAGAGGTCTAGCTGCGGAGCGTCAGAAGTCGATGCCGATTCTGTACGATAACATACGGTTTGATGAAGCATTCAGATCCGACCTCGTCGTGAACGGAAAAGTTATTGTCGAGCTCAAATCAGTCGACGCACTCCTTCCGGTGCATGCGAAACAGCTTCTGACGCAACTGCGTCTGAGCGATCTTAAACTCGGTCTTCTGATCAATTTCGGCGCAGCGCACCTGAAGAACGGAATTAAGAGAGTAATCAACGGCAATTTGGATGCCGAACATTCTCTTGAGTTTTCGTTGTGAACCTTTGTGGCCGCCGTGTGAGAAATTCGAATGAACTACATCGCGACGATCGGGTTGGAAGTGCACGTGCAACTCAAGACGCGCTCCAAAATGTTTTGCGCTTCGCCGGTTGAATTTGGCGCCGAGCCGAACATGCACACTTGTCCGGTTTGCCTCGGACTGCCCGGCGCGTTGCCGGTGATGAATCAGGAAGCGTTGCGCATGACTGTGCTGACGGGAATGATGCTCGGATGCGACATCGCACCCGTTAGCAAGTTCGATCGCAAAAATTATTTCTACCCGGACATGCCGAAAAATTATCAGATTTCACAGTACGACATGCCGCTGTGCACGAACGGCAGCGTGCCATTGCATGATCTCGCTTATCCCAAGGACGCACAGAAAAATATCGTAAGGCATGACAAGGAAGTGCACCTGGTACGGATCCATCTCGAGGAAGACGTAGCAAAGAGTTTCCATTTCGAGAACAGCACTAGGATTGATTTCAATCGCGCCGGCACGCCGTTGATGGAGATCGTGACCCAGCCGGAAATCAATTCGCCGGAGGAAGCATTCGCGTTCTTGAGTGCGTTGAAGCAGATCCTGATCTACGGAGGCGTGAGCGATGCTGATATGGAGAAGGGACAGCTCCGCTGCGATTGCAATGTTTCCGTACGCCCTGAAAACCAAAGCGAACTCGGAGCAAAAATCGAACTCAAGAATTTGAACTCCATCAGCGGTGTCCGGCGCGCTCTCGCTTACGAGATTCGCCGTCAGACCAGCATCCTGGAGCGCGGTGAACATTTGGATCAAGAGACGCGCGGCTGGGACGATACCGCAGGTGAAACATTTCTCATGCGGTCCAAGGAATTCGCGCACGACTATCGTTATTTTCCTGATCCAGATCTCGTCCCGGTGAAAACGGATGCCCTGGTGGCCGACGTGCGGAAACGCGTACCGGAGCTGCCAAAGGCGAAGCGCGCACGGTTCGTTGAGCAATACCAGGTGAGCCCCTACGATGCCGCCGTGCTTGCGAACGATCTCGAGTTAGCGAGATATTTCGAGGCGGCTGCGAAAGGCGCGAAAAAGCCGAAGAACGTAGCTAACTGGATCTTGAACGATTTACAGAACGCGCTCGGCGCCGCTGGCAAAGGGATCAACGAGTGCCCGATTCCGCCGGACGCGTTGGATGAATTGGTGAACTTGATCGACAGCGGAAAAATCAGCGGCAAACAGGGCAAGGAAGTTTTTGCTGAAATGTTTGCGACTGGAAAGAGCTCAGCCGCGATTGTGAAACAAAAAGGCATCGAGCAACTGAGCGACGTAAGCGCGCTTGAAAAATTGTGTGACGAAGTGATCGCGGCGAACCCGAAACCGGTAGCGGATTTTCGAGCAGGGAACGTTGCGTCGCTGAATTTTCTCAAGGGACAGGTGATTAAGCTGTCCAAAGGCAAAGCCAATCCGCAGCTTGTCGGAGAAATTTTGGACAAGAAGTTGAAGTAGCGCATGCCTCCGGCTTGCGCTCCACATTCGCAAGCGAGACGCTCGGGCTACCATGAAAATCCTCATCGCCCCCGATAAGTTCAAAGGCACGCTAAACGCGCGGGAGGTCGCGGAAAACATCGCGAAAGGGCTGCTGGATGTGCTGCCGGACACGCAAATCGAAATCGTGCCGATGGCCGATGGCGGGGAGGGGACCGCGGAAGCGATTTGTGATGCGCGCGGCTGTTCCTGGCTCGAATGCAAGGCGCACGATCCGCTCGGCCGTGAGATCGACGCGCGCTACGGATGGATCGACCGGGAAAAAATTACGGTAATGGAGATGAGCGAAGCCGCTGGCATGCGGCGGCTTTCCGAAAGTGAACTCGATCCAATTCGTGCGACTACGTTCGGTGTAGGCGAAATGATTTTAGATGCGAGCAAGCGCGGTGCGAAAAAACTCATTATCGGCTTGGGTGGCAGCGCGACAAACGATGGCGGTTTCGGCATGGCGCGCGCGCTAGGATTTCAATTCTTCGGCGACGGAGAAAAGGAGCTTCAATCATTTGCCGAGCTTCCTCTACTGAAGCGGATTGAGCGATCGAAGGAATTTGAACCGGCGCGCACCGTGGCGGCGGTCGATGTGAAGAATCCGTTGCTGGGTGACAATGGCGCGACACAAGTGTTTGGTCCACAGAAAGGGGCGACCAAAAGCGACCTCGACAAATTAGAAGGCGCGCTAACGAGGCTCGCGGACGTCGTCGCCACAGAATTCGGATTCGACTATCGGAATCAAGCCGGAGCGGGCGCCGCAGGCGGCCTCGGCTTCGGTCTGCTGAGTTTTTGCGGCGCGACAATTCGGCCGGGATTCGAAGTTGTCGCAGAAGCAGTCGGGCTTGAACCGAAGATGAAGGATGCGGACCTGGTGATTACAGGCGAGGGGAGTCTGGATAGGCAGACACTCGAAGGGAAAACGCCAGTCGGCGTCGCGCGGCTGGCACGAAAGCTCGGAAAGCCAGTGTTCGCAATTGTTGGCCGTGCATCTGAAGATCGGGAACTTCGCGACATTTTTGATGGTATTTACCAAAGCGCGCGCCCGGGAATGAGCCAGCAAGAAAACATGAAACGCGCCGCCGAACTTTTGCGCGAAAACGCGCGCGACCTGGCAGACACATTTGGCATTGGGCTGTAAGCAGATTCGGGCAATTCATCTCGATGTCTGCGCGACAACGCGCACGAGCTCGCGAGATCGTTACGGCTCACATATGTTGGCAACGCGTTATTTCTTTGAGTTCCGTGGATCGTCGGCAGGATTCACATAATTAATCTGCCACGGGCCGACGCCGTGAAGTTGAATTACCGTATCGCCTTCAGACCACGCCGTGTGTTTCATTCCGGCGGGCCAGTAACCGAAGGACCCTGCTGGAAGTTTTTTCGCGCTATTGCGATCAAGCGCTTCTCCCGTCGCGAGATGAAGAGCACCCGAAATCACCGTGACGCGCTCAGTTTTTGGATGGGTATGCGGTGCGATATGATAGCCATCAGGGAACTGGAAACGTACTACGAACGGACCTTCTTTCGTTGGATCGCCTTCGAGCAGAGCCATCTTTGCGCCAGGAGGCAAGGCGGCTGGTCCTGCTTTCCATTCAATGGTTTCACCAGGGTAAAGACGCATGTCCGCGGATTGCGTGTCTTCGGCGGCTAACCGTGCGTGATCGAAGAAAACAGCGAAGAGAATAACTACGACGGATCCAAGAATAGTTTTCATGGACTGATTATTGTTCCAGATTTTGTGGAGACAAGTCGTTCAATAAAATTCGCGATATTGCTTCGCTGTTTCGACGTAGCTCCATGCCCATCGGGCGATGTCGTTTTGCTCATCCAGCGTCAGTTGTCTGCGAATTTTTGCGGGCGAGCCGAGCACGAGTGAGCCCGACGGGATTTTCATTCCCATCGTCACCAGCGCGTTTGCGCCGATGATCGAACGCGCGCCAACTTCGACGTCGTCGAGGATGATGGATCCCATGCCGACGAGCACTTCATTGTCGATTTTGCATGCGTGAACAATCGCGGTGTGGCCGATGGTGACCAGTTCGCCTACGCTTGTTGGGTAACCGGTGTCCACGTGGACGACAGCATTGTCCTGAACGTTCGAGCGCGGCCCGATGATGATGCGGTTGATATCACCGCGCAGAACCGCGCCGTACCAGACGCTTGATTCTTCTTCGAGAATTACGTCGCCCAGCACAGTCGCACCGGGAACAACCCATGCGCTTGAATGGATGGTGGGGCCTTTTTGCAGTCGCGGGACGATGCCGTCGTGTCCCGTTGGCAGTGAATCTGATTCGATGTGCATTCGGCGATTGGCATCCAACATGGAACGCCCATTCTTCGTTCGCAAGGCTGCGGGTTGCTTCGCGGAATGGCGTAGCCTCTCTGGCTGGCGCGCATTACAAAATTGTAATAAAAAGGCTTGCATCCTCGGGAGCATTCCTCTTTTATCGCGCGCATGTGTTCGAAAATTACTTTCGCGCTCGGAACAGCGCTCGCAGCAATTGCGCTCTGTTCGTTTGTTGAGTCCGGCGTGGCTCAGGATGCCGTCGCCGCCCCGGTGAGGGCAAACGACAACGATGACGTAGACAGCAGCGGCGATGAATCCCACCGTCGCCGCGTGCACAAAAGTGCCAGCGCGCGGAGCGCGGACAACTCACCCTTTGGAAACGTCGATAAAAATCTTTCGCTCGGTGTAACTGCCATCGCTGAACCTACCGAAGCCGAAGGCGTCGTTGTTACCGGAAGCTTCGAGATTTATCCGGTGGAGTATCCGGCGCTTCCTCCAGTTGAAGGAACGAGGATCAATGTCGGCAAGAAAACTTCGTTTGTGAAACCGCAGGAGTTCCCCGCCTTCGCCGGTAACGATTATCGCGAAGTGATGGCCACTACACCGGGCATCATCGTGAGCGAAGAGCCCCAGTCGCCAATTATCAACTTCGGTTATCGCGGCCTGAATTCACAGCGCAGCGAGTTCACGCAGGTGCTCAAAGACGGCGTCTCGATTAAGAACGAGCAATTCGGTTTTCCTGAATCGCACTATACCCCAATCTTGGACGCGGTGGAGCGCATTGAAGTCATTCGTGCGGGTGCGGCTTTGCAATTTGGCCCGCAACCCGGTGGGGCCATCAATTTCGTCATGAAAATGCCGCGCATGGATGCCCCGTTTCATTTCACCACTAGAAACGTATTTGGCAGCTATGGTTATTATCGAAATTTCACAGAAGTGGACGGCGCGGTCGGCCGGTTCGGCTACTATTCCTATTACGACCACCGGCAACAGGATGGATTCCGCGAAGCCAATAGCGACTACGATCTCAATGCGGGAAGCACGCGTCTGGTGTGGGACGTAACCAAGGATAGCCAGTTCATACTCACGCTCGATGCGTACGACGAAGAACATGGCGAACCGGGCGGCATGCGTCGCCGGGAAGAAGTCAATCCGCCAAACTCTGTCTTCGTGGAAGACGGTTTCACTCAGAGTAGTCGATTTTTCGATCGGTTCCGGCTCGAGCGCTATTTCGCCACATTGGAATATCAGAAATTCTTCTCCGAGAGAACAGAACTCGATATCAAGGCGTTCGGTGGATACCTGACGCGCTGGAGCACGCGGCAGCGCGGCGGCGGCTTTGGCACGCTGCCCAGCGGACCAGATGCGAATACCGATTCAATTCAGTTGCGGACCGATTACACAGAAGGTCTCGATGCGCGGGTGCGCCACGACTACAATTTATTCAACGACGTCTCGACCATTGCCGGCGGCATCTATTTTTATCATGCGTTGCAGGATCGTCGCGATGAGCGAGGTGAAACGCCGGACGCAGAGCATGGTGCGCTTCGTAATTTGAACACCGGTGAAACGTGGGACGGTGCTATCTTTGCCGAGAATCGGTTCAAATTCGGACGTCTTTCCATCGTTCCCGGGATGCGCTTGGAATTTCTGGAGCAAAGCGTTAGTGAAGAAGTAAACGTCTCGAATCCCTTGCATTCGCAGTCCGATTTTAATTTTGTGCCGCTGTTTGGATTGGGACTCGGGTATGTGCTGGTCGAGGGTCAGCCAATCCTCTCTGCGCCTCCCATTGCTGGAGGAAAGGGTGCCGAGGCCAAAAATCCTCCTGCGCCGATCGTCACAGGCATGGGTCCGCCGCGCGTTGAACTTTACGGAACAGTATCGCAAGCCTACCGGCCTATCACCTATGGCGAACTTGTGCCGACCGGCGCTAGTTCAGTCGTAAATGGCGATTTAAAGGAAGGCGAAGCGCTCCAGTTTGAGTACGGGGTCCGCGGAAAACCGTTTCCGTTTCTCAATTTTGATTTGGGCGGGTTCTATTTCACTTTCGACGACCAAGTCGGCGAGGTCATTCTGCCTAACGGTTTTACTTCGACCGAGAACGTCGGCGACGCGCGTTACATTGGATTCGAAGCTGCAACCGAACTGGACGTTCTGGCGTTGATCAACGCCGGCGCTTCCAGTTCGTACGGCAATCTGAAGCTCTATGGCAACGTCACGTTGCTGGACGCCGAGTTCACCTCCGGGCCAAATACCGGCAACACGCCGGCATATGCACCGAATTACCAGATCAAAGCCGGCGCGATCTATAGCTACAAAAATACGTTCAAAATCGCGTTTCTTGGCACGCTCGTTGACGATGAGTTCGGTGACGATGGCGATTCCTTCGAAGGCTTCATTCCCGCCTACAATGTTTGGGACCTCACGGCTGAATTTAGATTTTGGAACGGCCGGGCTGGAGTCTTCGCCGGTATCAGAAATCTTTTCGATGAGAATTACTGGGGCGAAGTTCGCGAAGAAGGCATTATGCCCGCGCTGCCGCGAAATTACTACGGCGGGTTCGAATTTTTCTTCTGAAGTGTGACGCAGACAATCCTGTCTGCGACTATCAAACGATTGAACCGACGGAGACAACCTTGTCTGCGGGCGTCAGACTGACTCGAATTGACGCGAACACGATGTGTCTGTTTAGCGCTGAAAGCCGCCGACTCATGACAGCGCGGGTCAATGCCCCAGGCATCGTTAGGTCGCATGGCGTCATGCGCTGAAAGCGCGACTCAACACTCCCTCACGAATCGCGCCTTCAGCGCTGACGTTTTTACATGTACGATTTTCGCTGGGGCGCTGCCCCAGGCTGAGGTTGAATGGCGCGCCTTTGGCGTTAAACGCGGACAGGATTGCCTGCGCCACGAATCGGATTTTCATATCCTCGGACTTGGGCGATTATACGCGTCAAATGCCCAAGGTTCCTCCAGAACAGGTTACGCCGTTCGTCTTTTCCGATCCCAGCGGTAAACGCTGGCCGCGGCTACGTCTCATTCTGCTAATCGGGGGTGTGCTGTTCTTCGTTTCGCTCGTGCTTTTCGTTCAGACGCTTTTTGTGATCCCAAAGATGAACGTACCTTTTTCACTGCGGCAGTTGAAAGGCCAGTTGCGAGCGTTGCAACGGGAGAATCCTGCGGGTCAGGTTTCTCCAGCTTCATCGCTGTGGCAGAAATTTAGCGCGACTCGCCAGGCGGCGAAAAAGCTCGCCGGCACAGCGCCAGCTTCTTCGCCGCGCCCCCGAAAGAAAGCGCCTGATAACGAAGTGCGACTCGCATTCTATGTAAATGGCGATCCGTAC
>WNFU01005719.1_pt1 | contig 15334 bp, 16 predicted proteins | sample 5400121 | NCBI WGS metagenome assembly WNFU01 (sample SAMN13153360, study PRJNA577476) | soil metagenome | isolation source: 100 cm soil or saprolite under grassland replicate 1 | place: USA:California | collected 2016-06-15
ACGGAGCTGCCGCCGGCGCGGCCGCACGATCTCCTCGACCTGCGCCAGGCCGAAGGGCACGAACAGCAGGCCCGGCTGATAGACGTGCCGGTTATCGACGTCGACGACGTGGATCTCGGCCTCGTCGGTGTCGAAGCGGCGCTGCAGCCGGTTGGCCGTCATGGTGCCGCCGGTGCCGCCGCCGAGAATCACGATCTGTTTCCTCGCCACTTGGCTCACCTCCTTTGGAGTGCAGTGACAGCTTGGCGCCGGCTCGCTCGTCGGCCATCGGGGGGCGCCCGGAATCGGGCTGCGGACAACTACGCGGTTGAGTAGTTGTCCGCAGCGCGGATCAGCGCGGCTGCGGATGTGCCTAGCCCGGCCCGGCAGGACGATAGGTGCGACAGAGGAGGTGTGAGATGAACCGCAAGCTGCTGTGGGCGGTGCTCGTCATCGGCCTCGCGCTCGTGATCGCGCCGCTCGCCATGTCGCTGCCGAGCAAGGCAGGTGCCGGTGAGCGGATGCTCAGCGGCTTCCAGCCGATCATGAACCCGGTCCAGGTGCACACGACCGCCTACTACTACGACGAGGTGTTCGTGCCGCTCGGCAGGGTGACGCCAATGATGAGCGCGCAGAATCTCGCCAAGTTCCAGGGCTACCTGAAGGGCTTCGGCGGCATGCAGACCGACGCCGCGAAGCTGGTGCCGCTGCTCGCGCAGGCGCTGCACATGACCCCGGCGCAGGTGCGGGCGCTGATGGACGAGCAGCTGCCGGCGCTGGCGGCGATGCTGCGCAACCTGCCGCAGATGCAGCGCGACTTCGGCGGCCTGCTGGGAACGATGCACGGAAGCATCGGCATCTTCAGCCAGGTCCCCGCGGGGCTTCGCCACTACAAGCCGCTCGTGACGACGATGCAGGCGAACGTCGACAACTACAAGCAGGTCAACAGCCTGCCGTCTTTCCGGCTCTTCGCCTGGTTCTTCATCGTCCCCGGCGCGCTTTTGATCCTGCTCGCCGGCTACGGCCTGTTCGGTGCCTGGACGAAGACCTGGGTGGCCGCGCGCCGCGCGCACCCGATCCCGGTGTGAGGCGAGAGAGCAGGCGATGGTTCAGCACCCGCTTCCCGACGACCTGATCGAGCTGATCGCGCGCCGCTTCCGCGTGCTCGCCGATCCGACGCGGATCAAGCTGCTCGACCAGCTCCGCGGGGGCGAGGCGAGCGTGCAGGAGTTGACGGAGACGATCGGCTCGACGCAGCAGAACGTCTCCAAGCACCTCGGCGTCCTGCTCCAAGCCGGGATCGTCGGCCGGCGAAAGGTCGGCAACTACGCCTACTACGCGATCGCCGACGAGGGCGTCTTCGCGCTCTGCGAGGACGTCTGCGGCAGCCTCGCGGAGCAGCTCGAATCGCTCCGCGAGGTTGTCGCCGGTGGGCGGCGGTGACGCAGATGCTCGAGCTCTTTCAGACCGAGTGGTGCCCTGCCTCGCGGCGCGTCCGGCAGCGGCTGACCGAGCTCGGGCTCGACTACGTCAACCGCCAGGTGCCGGTCGAGCGCGAGGTGCGCACCGCGCTACGCGACGCGACCGGCGCCGACACGATCCCCGCGCTTCGACTCGAGAACGGCTCCGCGATCGTCGGCGAGGAGAACATCCTCGCCTTCCTCGGCGAGCAGTTCGCGGAGCCGCTCGGGGCGGAAGCGCACCAGCAGAAGGCGGCCAAAGCGCGCCGGCGCTCGATCGTCGGCAACGAGCAGCTCGCGCCGATCGCCGCCGACGTGAAGCGCCGGCTCGGCGACGTCGTCGCCAAAGTGGGCCGCACCAACGGACGTCTGTGATGCCGGCCACCGGCAGCACGCGCGGGGCGGTCCGGCCGAAAGAGTTCCACTTCCCGCTCTCGGTCGAGTGGATCGGAGAGCGCCGCGTCGCCGCACAGGTGGAGGGCAAGCCGGAGATCGAAATCGCGCCGCCGCCGGTGTTCCACGGCACCGATCCGGCGACCTGGAGTCCCGAAGACTTCTTCGTCGCAGCAGCGGCCTCCTGCCTCGCGGTCACCTTCACCGGGCTCGCTGCCCGCGCAGGGCTCGGCTACACGAAGCTGAAGGTTGAAGCCGACGGCATCGCCGGCATGCGCACCGACGGACGCTTCGGCTTCACTCGGCTGCTGCTCCGTCTGGAGGTCGAGACCGGTCTGGCCAACGAAGCAGAGGCGCGCCGGCTGGCCGAGCAGGCGGAGGAGACCTGTCTCGTGTCTGCCTCGCTCGACCTCCCCGTCGAGACCGAGATCGAGGTGAGGCGACCATCGACGCCGTAACACAACGCCTACCGGAGGCAGCGGAGGCGGCCTTTCTGCGCACGCACCCACGCTACGCCACCACCGCCGCACTCGACGAGCTGCGCCGCAGCGACTTCGCCCGCCTCGACGCGGGCGGTCACGTCTACCTCGACTACACCGGGGCCGGCCTCTACGCCGACTCGCAGCTCCGCGAGCACGTCGAGCTGCTGCGCGCGAATGTGTTCGGCAACCCCCACTCGGTCAACCCGACCTCCGCTGCGATCACCGAACTGGTCGAGCATGCGCGTGCAGCGGTGCTCGACTTCTTCGACGCCTCACCGGACGAGTACGTGGCGATCTTCACCCCAAACGCAACTGGCGCCCTGCGCCTGGTTGGCGAGGCGTACCCCTTCCAGCCCGGCGACCGCTTCCTACTCACCTTCGACAACCACAACTCCGTCAACGGCATCCGCGAGTTCGCCCGCGCCCGCGGCGCCGAAACGACGTACGTCCCGAGCGAGGCGCCCGACCTGCGCGTCGACGAGGAGCTGCTGCCGCGCTACCTGAGCGAGGTCTACGGCGAGCACCAGAACCTCTTCGCCTACCCGGCCCAATCGAACTTCTCCGGCGTCCAGCACCCGCTCGAGTGGATCGAGCAGGCGCACGCCCACGGCTGGGACGTGCTCCTCGACGCCGCCGCCTACGTCCCCACCAACCGGCTCGACCTCGGCCGTTGGCAGCCGGACTTCGTGGCGCTCTCCTTCTACAAGATGTTCGGCTGGCCGAGCGGCGTCGGCTGCCTGCTCGCGCGCCGCGACGCACTCGCGAAGCTCGAACGGCCCTGGTTCTCGGGCGGCACGATTGTGGCCGCCTTCGTCCAGCGCGAGTGGTACCACTCCGCGCCCGGCGCCGCCCACTTCGAGGACGGCACCGTCAACTTCCTCAACCTGCCCGCGGTCGAGATCGGCCTGCGCCTGCTCGGCCGGATCGGGATCGAGACGATCCACACCCGCGTCGAGACGCTCGGCAGAGCGTTACTCGACGCGCTTGAATCGCTCCGGCACGCAAACGGCGCTCGGGCCGCCACGATCTACGGCCCCCGCGACCTCGACGGACGCGGGGCGACGATTGCCTTCAACTTCCTCCACCCCGGCGGACGGGTCATCGACGAGCGCTACGTCGACCGCGTCGCGCGTCGGCACAACATCTCGCTCCGAACCGGCTGCTTCTGCAACCCCGGCGCCGGTGAGGTCGCCTTCACGATCTCGCGCGAAACGCTCGTCGGCGGCGAGTTCGGCGATGCAATGACGATCGACGACTACGTCGAGGCGATCGGGCTTCCCTCCGGCGGCGCTGTCCGCGCCTCGCTCGGACTCGCCTCGAACTTCGCCGACATCCACCGCTTCATCGCCTTCGCGAGCGAGTTCGTCAACCTCACCAAAGTCCCCGACGACCTGCCCCCGCGCAGCGGCTGCTGATGAGCCGGCTGCTTCTTTCCTAGCCGTCTCGATTCGCCCTTCCGAGTCCGCGCGCGACAGAACCGTGCGTTGCGGCGGACCGCGCCTCCGCGGCTCGTGGTCCGATCCACACAGGTTCTGCCGATTGTCAATCGGCGACCGGGCGGGCTCCGGTGAGGAACAGCCGGAGCGCCGTCGAGCTCATGTCCTCCGATCCCATCCCGACCGCTCGTCCTGTCCGAACGCACGCGCCGATAAGGACGAGCAGTGACTCGACCAGGGTCGCAACCGGGACATCGCCGCGAATCTCGCCGTTCGCACGCCCCCGCTCGATGAGCGCAACCAGCGGTGCGGCGAAGCCAGGCTCGGGAGGACGCCGCTCGCGCAGCAGCACGATGAAGTCCTCTCCGACCGCGACCAAGGCCCGGACTAAGCGCGCGAGCGCCTCGTCGACTGGAACCTGCTCGAGGTTCGCCTCCGCGAGGCGTCGCCCCGCCTCCTCGTTTGCCGCCGTCTCGAGCGCCCGGAGAAGCGACTCCCGGGTCGGAAAGTGGCGGTAGAGCGTTCCGCGCGCGATCCCGGCGGCGGCTGCGATTTCCGCCATGCTCGCGCCCTGACGCGCCGCAAGCACACTCGCCGCCGCGGCGAGGATGCCGCTCCTGGTCGTCGCGCGCCCGCCCGCGGCCACTACGCTTACGCCCTGGCTCCGGACAAGTATGTCACCTCAACGAGACAGTGTTGACTTGATCGTGACTATCGTGATCTAATCCGATCGGGCGGGCGATGCGGATCTCTGCGGCGACGGACAACCCCACGAGGAAAGGCTACGACAACCTCGAGCAGCCTCTCCACGACCAGGAAAAGAGCCAGCCTGCTTCCAAGCGGGAGAGCACTCTTTTGTCAGTGCGACTGAGTGCCTTCCGAGGCAGTCGAGGGTTCACGATCGACACCGCAGCTCGGCCGACAACAGCCAGGAGCAAGAACTTTGTCTCAGGCTGACTGCGGGCTTTGCGGCACTGTGGCGAAGGAGGAGAGATGAAGGGGATGACGCGTCGGCGCTTCTTGCAGTACGGCGCGGGAGCCGGCGCCGCGCTGGCGCTGCCGTGGGCGGCACGAACCCCGGTGGCGAGTGCCGCGCCGGGGCTGAAGCTGACGAAGTACCTGGAGCCGGTGCCTTTGCCAGGCGCGGGGATCGTGGTCGCCACCTCGAGCGGAACGAACGAGTACTCGTTCGTCCAGAGGGAGATCAGCAGGCAGCTGCACCCGCAGCTGCCGCCGACGCCGCTGTGGGCCTACGACGACGGCTCCGGGCTCGAGGGCCAGGCGGGCTCGTTCGGGATGGCGGTGGTCGGGCAGAGCGGGACAGCGCTCGACGTCAGCTTCGAGAACAGACTGCCGTCGACGTACCCGGACTGGATCCCGGTCGACACGCGACTGACACCGAAGGGGAACGAGGTGCGGCTGATGACCCACCTGCACGGCGGCTTCGTCGCGGCTGCGAGCGATGGCAACCCGGCGGTGACGCCGGACGGGTTCGGCCACGGGGAGACCCAGACCGTCTACTACACAAATCAGCAGCCGCAGATGCCGGCTGAGATGCTCTGGTTCCACGACCACGGGCTCGGCGCTACGCGGCTGAACGTCTTCGCCGGGCTGGCCGCCGGGTACATCCTCTACGACGAGTTCGACACCGGCGGGGTTGATAACGCAAACGGTCTGCCGTCGGCCCCGTACGAGATCCCGCTGGTCGTCCAGGACCGGCAGTTCAACGCGGATGGAACGTTCCTCTACCCGACCAGCGAGATCTCGGGCGCGACCTGGATCGGCGAGTACTTCGGGGACGTCATGCTCGTCAACGGCAAGGTCTGGCCGTTCCTAGAGGTCGAGCCGCGCCTGTACCGGTTCCGGATCCTGAACGGCTGCAACGCCCGCATCCTCAACCTCGACATCGGCGGCGCGCGGATGTGGCAGATCGGTGCCGAGGGCGGCATGTGGGACCAGCCGGTGCCGGTGACGCAGCTGGTGCTCGCCCCCGCCGAGCGGGCGGACGTGCTCGTCGACTTCAGCCAGATCCCTACCCGGACGACCCACATCAAGAACAGCAAGCCGCCGGCGCCGGTCTCGAACCCGGCGCCGCCGCTGGCGGCGGTGATGCAGATCCGGGTTGGGAAGACGACGCCGATGCCGCCGTCGATCCCGACGACCCTCGCGGGCGGCCGGAAGGCCGACCTGCGCGACCCAGTAACGACTCGGTACATCACGCTCAACGAGAGCGACGTCGACGAGCCGACCTGGTTCTTGAACCTGAACGGCGTCCACTTCGAGGACGGTCCGGTGACGGAGACGCCACAGCCCGGGACGGTCGAGGACTGGGTCTACGTGAACGTGACCGGGGACACGCACCCGATGCACACCCACCTCGTCACCTTCCAGGTGGTGGGCAGGACGCCGTTCGACGCAGCGGCGTACGAGGAGGCCTACGAGGGCCCGAACGGCGTCCCCGGCGGAATCGACCCCACCCCGTTCTCCACGGGTCCGATGGAACCCCCCGACCCGAGCGAGCGCGGCTTCAAGGACACGGTCAAGGCGAACCCCGGCTACTTCACGACCATCCGCGCCAAGTTCGAGCTGCCGACGGGCGTGCCGGCGCCGCAGAGCTACGTCTACCACTGCCACATCGTCGAGCACGAAGACAACGACATGATGCGGCCGTTCACCGTCACGCCGTAGGAGTAGCCAAGCGCCGCGCGCGGGTGGTGCGATGCTCCACCGCTTAGGCACCGCGGGTCTGGGAGTCGAGTACGCGCCACAGGACGGTGGGTTGCAGCGGGGCTGCCGTCGTAAGCTCCACGCGTGAACCCGGTCGTGAGCATCGTGCTGCGCATCCTCGGGCTCATCGCGGTGATGAACTGGTTGGCGCAGGGTCTCGGGCGATGCGGACGTGTCGAAGCCGGCATGCCCTGCGCACCTGAGTGGAAGCGCGCGGGAAGCGACCGACGATGTTGATCATGCGTGGGCTGAGGCGAACGTTGACGGGAGCGGTCGGATGAGAGGCCAATGTGTCCTGGCGCAACCGCGATTGGAGGCGCGGCGGCTTATGAGTTCACCTGGGCGTTCGCGCTCCGAGATGAGCCAGACGAGAGGACGCATCTGCTTGTGCGTGAGCGGTACGCGTACACGCGGCCGTGGGCTTGGCTTCTCGTCGAGCCGGTCGAGGCGGTCAGCTTCGTGATGGGCCAGAAGATGCTTGGCGGGATCTCGGGCCGAACGGACCGCTGGGGAGTCTGCTGCTCGGGCCGCCGCGCGAGCCGCGCCGCTATCGCCTCAAAGACGCGTCCGTTCAGCCGCACCGAGTGGCCGCCCGCGCCCAGCGGGAGCCAATAGAGGTCGACGCCGGCCACCGCCGCAGGCAACACTCGGTCGCTCACCAGCGGCGGTCTGCGCGCGAGAGATGGAGCGTCCGCCTCCGCTCCAGTCGGCGTGCGTCGGGAAGCCGGAGGCCAGAGGGGCCGATATCGGACAGGTCTCGATGCACGAGTCGTACAGCTCCGCCTTCTCGGGGCACCGCGAGAGTCGCACTCGGGGCCGCGTCCGTGTCATCAGCGATCCGCTGCGACCAGGTGCGGTCAACTACCGCTTCCCCGACCGAGCCCGGACTTCTGTCCTGGCGGCGTTCGAGTGCGCCGAACGCGGCGTACTGTGGCCTACGCTCGTCGCATGACGGGGCTGTCTCGACCGCGGGCTCTGGGTGCCGAGCGGGTACGGAGGACGGGTTGGCGCGCGGTCGGTGAGCGTGGACTGCGCGATCGGGCTGCTGTGCCTCTTCGGTGGCCTCCCTGGCGACTAGAGGTGGATGTCGAGCTTGCGTAAGTCGACGATCGCAGTTCTGCGCCAGCGGGTGGTGTCGGGGGAGAACGGGAGCGTGAAGGGCATTCCGTTGGCCTTTCGGAGCGGCTTGCCGTCGCGCAGGACGTGGTAGTGGCCGGGTCTCGACTCGACGGTGAGACCGGCAGCCTCCAGTCGGCGGATGAACTCGCGGACGTCTTTCCTCATCGGGGTGTATCTGGAGAAAGGATGACACTGGTCGTGGGTTGGCGACAGCTCACCGATCGCCCCAAGAAGCAGACCCCGCGGCATCGCTCACCGCCGGCCGCCGGGCAGCTGAAGGCGGGCGTGACCCAGGTGCTTCGGCAGTGAGGACCGTTGGAGGCTCCAGCCTGCGGCGCGTCGCTGGACGCGCCGCTCTCGCCGTGGCGGTTTGACCGCGAGCGGGCGTGCCGCTCCGCCGAGCCGGGTGAAGAAGACGTATTTGCCGAGCTCGACGAGGGCGAGGTAGGTGACGACCATCAGTGCGAGCACGGCGAGGAAGTCGAGCGGCAGGCGGGTGAAGCCGAGCAGGTGGGCGAGGGGCGAGTAGGGCAGGATGACGCCGACGGCGGCGCAGGCGAGCGTGGTGGCCAGCAACGGCCGGCTCGGCCGGCTCCGGAAGAAGGGGATGCGGCGGGTGCGGATGAGGAAGATGACGAGCGTCTGGGTGGCGAGCGACTCGACGAACCAGCCGGAGCGGAAGAGCGTCGCGCCGGCGTCGAAGCCGTAGATCATGACCGCGAAGGTGAGGAAGTCGTAGGCCGAGCTGATCGGGCCGAAGAGCAGCATGAAGCGTCGGATGAAGCCGATGTCCCACTGGGAGGGGCGGGCGAGTAGCTCCTCGTCGACCTGATCGGTCGGGATGGTCAGCTCACTGACGTCGTACAGCAGGTTGTTGAGCAGGATCTGGCCGGGCAGCATCGGCAGGAAGCTGAGGAAGAGCGAGGCGCCCGCCGCGCTGAACATGTTCCCGAAGTTCGACGAGGTCCCCATCAGGACGTACTTGATCGTGTTGGCGAAGATGCGCCGGCCCTCGACCACGCCGTCGGCGAGGACGGCGAGGTCCTTTTCGAGCAGGACGACGTCGGCGGCGTCCTTGGCGACGTCGGTGGCGGTGTCGACGGAAATGCCGACGTCGGCGTCGTGGAGGGCGATCGCGTCGTTGACGCCGTCGCCGAGGAAGCCCACATCGGCACCGAGCGTTCGCTGCGCTCGGATGATGCGCGACTTCTGCTCCGGCGTGACGCGGGCGAAGATCGTGGTGTGCGGCAGGGCCGCGGCGAGTTCGGCGTCGCTCATCGCCTCGAGCTCACTTCCGGCCAGCGTCCCGAGTGATTGCATCCCGAGGTCGGAGCAGACCGTCTCCGCCACTCGGCCGTTGTCGCCGGTGACAAGTTTGACCGTGACGCCTAGCTTCGCCAGCCGCTCGAGCGACGGTGCAGCGTCCGCCTTCGGCGGGTCGGCGAAGCACAGGAAGCCGCGCAGCCCGAGGTCGCGTTCCTCGGCAGGCGTGAGGCCGACGAGATCGTCGGCCGGCCGTGTAGCTACCGCGACGACGCGGCGGCCGCCCGCGAACAAGCGGTCGAGCACCGCCTCGGCGCCTTCGGGGATCTCGGCGCAGCGCGCGAGGATCGCCTCCGGCGCACCCTTGGCGACCAAGAGGCGGCCGGTCGGGCCGTCGGCGAGCGCCGACCCGAGCTGCCGCTCGTGGTCGAACGGCGCTTCCGCCACGCGCCGCCAGCCGTCGGCGCCGGTGCGAGCATCAGGTGCTTCCCAGAGCGCGCGGTCGAGGTCGTTGCCGCCGATGACCGTTCCGTTCTCCAGCGTGGCCTCGTTCGCGACCAGCCCGAGCGTCAGCACCCCCAGCTCGGACCGGCCGGCGGGGTCGAGCGCCTGCTCGAACGCGACCCGTCCCTCGGTGAGGGTGCCGGTCTTGTCCGTGAACAGCACCTCGATGTTGCCGAGATCCTCGATCGAGACCAGCCGCTTGACGACCACCGACCGCTTCGCGAGCCGGCGCGCTCCCGTCGCCAGGCTGACGGTGACGATCGCCGGCAGCAGCTGCGGCGTCAGCCCGACGGCGATCGCAAGCGAGAAGAGCACCGACTGGAGCAGTGAGCGGCCGAGGGCTGCGTTGATCACGAAGATCGAGCCCGCGAGCAGGCCGGTGATGATCACCAGCATGCGCGAGTAGTCCTGCAAGCCCCGCTGGAAGGCGGTCTGCTCGTGGCGCTCGCCGAGGCGCAGTGCGATACGGCCGAAGACGGTGCGCGGCCCCGTCTGCACAACGACGCCGCGACCGTCGCCGCTGTGCACGACTGTGCCCATGAACGCGCACGAGGGCAATTCGAGCGGAGAGTCACCCCGGCCAGGCGCCGCCGTCTTACCGGCCGCCGCCGACTCGCCGGTCAGCACCGACTCCTCGCATTCCAGACCGTTCGTTTCAAGGAGCCGCAGATCGGCCGGAACGATGTCGCCCACCCGCAGCCGAACGACGTCGCCGGGCACGAGCCCGACGACATCGACCTGCTGCACCTGCCCGTCACGGTCGACGAGCGCCCTCCGGCGGATCTGCGAGTGCAGCGCCTCGACGGCCTTCTCGGAGCGGTACTCATTGACGAAGCCGAGCCCGACGCTGAGGCCGACGATCGTCAGGATGATCCCGGCCTCTGTCGTCTCGCCAACCGCGGCCGAGACGACTGCGGCCGAAAGCAGGAGCACGAGCAAGAAGCCGCGGAACTGCCGCGCCAGCACGCTCCAGAAGCGGGCGCCATGGCTGCGCAAGACGTTCGGGCCAACCTCCTCGAGGCGCCGTCGCGCCTCCTTGCCGGAGAGGCCGTTCCTGTCAGTGCCCAGACGATTGAGTGCGTCGTCTGGCTCGAGAACCGCGGACGTTGCGAGATCGAGCCGGGTGTGCGCACTCGCAACGGGCGCCGTGAGTTCAGTCGTCTTCATCGGGGTGGGGTGGATTGTCGGCCCGGGGTCGCGCGGCAGCCTGGGGTAGGTCTTTCGGGATCTCAGGCAGGCGACGTTCGGTCAGGAGGCCGCGCTTCAGCGCGAAGCTCACGAGTTGCGCACGCGTCGAGAGGGCGAGCTTGCGTTGCAGGTTCGCGCGGTGCGACTCCACTGTCCGAACCGAGAGATGCAGGAGCTGCGCGATTTCGGAGTTCGTGTAGCCGACGATCAGCAACCGGAAGACTTGCCGCTCGCGTCGCGACAGGGGCTCAAGGCCATCGCCCACGCTCGCGAGTCTCGAGTTTCGCCTCCAGTCTCGCATCGGGCGTGCCCCGAAGTGATCCTCCGTAGTAGCTACGGAACTCCGCGTGCTGCGTCGGGTGCGCGCGCCTATCATCGCCGGCTATCCAGCTATCCGAGACGGAGGGGAGTCAGATGGAGCAGGGCGGACGACGTGCGTTTCTGATCTCGAAAGGCTGGATTCAGGCCGTCGTCCTCGTGGTGCTGTGTGGCTTTTTCGTCCTCGGTCTCCTCGCCTACCGCACGTACATGGCCCACCCGCCGGTGCCTGCACGCGTCGTCGATGAGAACGGCAGCGTGCTGTTCACGGGCAGGGACATCAGCAAGGGCCAGCAGGTCTTCCTGAACAACGGTTTGATGGAGTACGGCTCCGCCTTCGGACACGGCGCCTACCTCGGCCCTGATTACACCGCCGACTACCTGCGGCGGTCCTCGGACCTCGTCCGCGACTCCTATGGCGGCGCCGCTTCCGACGCCGCGGCGCAGAAGACGATCGAGGACATGCGCACCAACCGGTACGACGCAAAGACCCGGACGCTGACCTTCAGTCCGGCCGAGGCTGCTGCCTACCGGAAGCTCGTGCCCTATTACAGCCGCTTCTTCTCGGACCCGAAGAGCGAGCACGGTCTGCGGCCGAACGCGATCACCAACCAGACGCAGTTGCGCCAACTGACGGCGTTCTTCGCCTGGACGGCGTGGGCGGCGTCAGCGAAGCGGCCGGGCCACAGCTACTCCTATACGAACAATTGGCCCTCCGAACCGCGGGTCGACAACAAGCCGACGGCGAACGTGATCGTCTGGTCGGTGCTCTCGCTGATCGCGCTCCTCGGCGGGATCGGCGTGCTGTTCGGGGCGTTCGGGCGCTGGGGCCGCAATCTCGGCTGGCACGGCCGCGAGCAGGCGACACTCTCCTTCCGCTCGCCCGGCGACGTGGCGCTGACCCCGGCCCAGCGGGCGACAGCGTGGTTCTTCTTCGTCATGGCGGCCTTGTTCCTGATCCAGACGCTCGTCGGCGCAGCCTCGCAGCACTACCGGGCCGAGCTCACCAGTTTCTTCGGGTTCGACCTCGCGCGGATCTTTCCGTACAACCTGATGCGCACCTGGCACGTGCAGCTGGCGATCTTCTGGGTCGCCACGTCCTTCGTCGCCGCAGGGATCTTCCTCGCGCCGATGATTGCTCGGCGCGAGCCGAAGCATCAGGGCAAGCTCGCCTTCGCGCTCCTGGGTGCGCTCGCGGTGGTCGTCTTCGGCACGCTGATCGGTTCCTACCTGGGCGTGCACGGCGTGCTGAAGAGCGCGGCATCGAACTGGTTCGGCCTGCAGGGCTTCGAGTACCTCGACCTCGCTCGGCTTTGGCAGATCCTGCTCTCGGTGGGGCTGATCGGCTGGGTGTTCATGCTCTGGCGCGTCCTGCGCCGCCGACTTGCGGCAGAGCATCCGGGCAACATGCCGTGGCTCTTTTTCCTCGCCGCCTGCGCGATCCCAGCCTTCTACGCCGTCGGGCTGATCGCCCGCACCGGCGACAACTTCACGACCACGGAGTTCTGGCGCTTCTGGGTCGTCCACCTCTGGGTGGAGGACTTCCTCGAGCTGTTCACGACCGTGATGGTCGCGTACATGTTCGTCCTGCTCGGCGTCGTGCGCGAGCGGATCGCCCTCACCGTCGTCTTCCTCGACATCGTCCTCTACTCGGTCGGCGGAGTAATCGGGACAATGCACCACCTCTACTTCTCCGGCGAGCCGGCCGAGCACATGGCGCTGGGAGCCTTCTTCTCCGCCGCGGAGGTGATCCCGCTCACGTTCCTAACCGTGGAGGCGTGGTCGTTCCTGCAGCTTGGTGCCGCCCAGGAGTCACGCTCGCAGACGCCGTTCCCGCACCGCTGGGCGGTGATGTTCCTCGTCGCGGTCGGCTTCTGGAACTTCCTCGGCGCCGGCATCTTCGGCTTCCTGATCAACCTGCCGATCGTCTCCTACTACGAGATCGGAACGGCGCTGACGGCCAACCACGGCCACGCGGCGATGATGGGCGTCTACGGAATGCTCGCGCTCGGGCTGGCGATGTTCTGCCTTCGCTACCTCATTCCGGCCGAGAGGTGGCCCGAACGGTGGGCGCGAATCTCCTTCTGGGCGACGAACCTCGGGCTGGCCTGGATGTGCTTCGCGACGCTGCTGCCGCTCGGGATCCTCCAGCTCTACCAGTCGGTGAACAAGGGCTACTTCGAGGCGCGCGAGCTGAAGTTCCTGACGAACCATACGAACGCGCTGATCGAGTGGCTGCGGCTGCCGGGCGACCTCGTCTTCATCGTCGGCGGTGCGATCCCGACGCTTTACGTCGCCTACCTCGGCATCCGCCACACCGTTAAGCAGGTGACGCTCGAAGAACCTGACGACATCCTCTTCACCGACGTCTATCAGCCCGAGGGCATCAGCGCCGCCGGGGAGGAGGAAGCGGCGGCGGCGAGGCTCACGTGAGTCCGGAGGTTCTGCTTGCCGGCGGCTACGCCGGTTTCCTCGCCTCTGGCGCCTTCGCGCTCGAGTGGCTGTCCGGGCACACCCACCGGCGCGCGCTGCGCTACCGCACCGCCGGCTTCACCTACGACCACACGCAAGACCACTGGCAATGCCCGGAGGGCGAGCACCTGTGGCCGCACGAGTTCGATCGCCAGCTCCGAGTCGTGCGTTACCGGGCGAAAGCGCACGTTTGCAACAGCTGCCCGAGCAAGCCGCGCTGCACCGACTCCGACCGTGGCCGCGAGATTGTGCGGCCGCTCGATCCGTGGCCACACTCGGAAGCCGGGCGTTTCCATCGTGTGATCGCGCTGCTGATGGTCGGGCTCAGCGCGATCATCCTCCTCATCGAGCTCATGCGCCACCACGCCCCAGCCGAGACGGTTCTGCTGCTTGGACTGCTCGCGCCAATCGCGCTCGCGGCGCGCTGGCTGTGCCGCGACCTTCGCATCCACCCGGCGAACTTTCCAGCCCCGACGGCATCGTCTGGTCTGCGACTGACGCACGGTGCTCTCGAGGCCGAACGGGATCGAGGCTGATGCAGACGTGGACGCTCGTCCGCTTCCTACACATCGTCGCGATCGTCTTCTTCGTCGGCGGGCAGCTGATGCTCGTCGCGGCAGTCGGACCGGCGATCCGAAAACGGGGCAACGAGGAGACGCTGCGCCTCATCGCCCGCCGCTTCGGCATCGGCAGCACCGCCGCCCTCGCTTTGGTCGTGGCAACCGGAATCGCGATGGCGTCGCACTTCTCACTCTGGCACTCCGACGTCCTGCGGGCCAAGCTGATGGTGCTCGTCCTCGTTGGCGTCCTGCTCGCGCTGCACGTCCTCAGCCCGACCAGCCGCGCCGTTCCTACGCAGTTGCCGCCGCGTCACTGGTTGTCCTCTGGCTCGGCGTCAAACTCACCTACGGCTGATGCGTCGTCTGCCCAAGCCGCCAGCTCACGCCTTCGTGCGCGAAAAGCCGGGCTCCGATGTTGTTTACATCGGAGCCCGGAATCTTCGCCGAGGTAGTTTCGATTTCGTCCACTCGATCGGCGGGTGTTTCGGATTCTGCCTACTTCATCGAGTCGATCGAGCTTCGTCCTACTTTCGATCTATCACTCAGTGCATGACGATCATCGCACCGCTTCGCATGCACCCCATCGGGGGAAATACTGATCTGCGGCGCGGCTTTGCCGCGCCGCCGCGCTCGAGAGGCCCTCGAGGCTCGAGCCGAGCGTGGGCGGCCAGGCAGGGCCGGCACGTAACGTGGAGCTGGGATGGAAACGATCGTTGTGGGCGTGGATGGGTCGGACGGCGCGTGCGCTGTTCTGGAGTTCGCCGTCGGTGAGGCTGCCGTCGTCGACGGCTCGCGGGTGAAGGTCCTCGCCTGGTACGACGGTGAATGGGGCTACTCCAACCGGCTCGTCGAGCTCGCGCAGAAGGTGCTCGTCGAGCAGCCGGCGCTCGTCTGATGAGCGGGCGGACGAGCTTCACCACGGAGGAGAAGAGGGAAGCCGCGACCCGGGTCGCGACTGACGGCGAACTCGCACAGCGTCCGTAGGGGCTCCGAACGGCAAATCGGGCCGCTTCCCGATACCGCGTGCGTGTGCCGACATCGGGGCGAGTACCGATACGCCAGCGGCATTCCCGCACCGTTGAGACGGCCGCTGAGCGTTCAGCCGGCCGGCAGAGGCGAGGTGCGTGAAGCGAGCCGCTCGGCGAATTCGCGGAGCGCTCCGGGCGCGTCGAGGCTACCGATGCGAAGGGTGGCCTGGCCGCGTCGGCGTACGACGACCTCTCCACGTGCGTACTCGATCCCCATGATCTGGTCGAACGGCAGCGCAAGCCGGCCGTTGCCGTTGCCCGAGATGAGAGCGTGCAGCGCTCCCAGCTCGAGCTTCCCGGCTTGGCGCGGGCCGTCTTCCTCCTTCCACCAGATCGCATAGCTTCGTCGGCGCATGGACGGAGGGTGTACGTCCTTCGTTTGCGGCGCATCCGCAGACGTGCGCA
>WNFU01005721.1_pt1 | contig 15332 bp, 12 predicted proteins | sample 5400121 | NCBI WGS metagenome assembly WNFU01 (sample SAMN13153360, study PRJNA577476) | soil metagenome | isolation source: 100 cm soil or saprolite under grassland replicate 1 | place: USA:California | collected 2016-06-15
CGTGCCGATCGCCGGAAGTCAGGACACAGCCGGGCCGTTCGCCCGCACGGTGGCCGACGCGGCCATTCTCCTGGGCGCGATGACGGGCGCCGATGTGGCCGACCGTGCCACGCGCGCGAGCCGTCGCCACGCGCGCCGCGACTATACGGAGCTTCTGGCGACGCGCGGGCTCGAGGGCGCCCGGCTGGGCGTGCCGCGTGCGGCGTTCTTCGATCGCCTCGGTGCCGCCGAGGTGCCGGTGATCGAGGCCGCTCTCCAGGCCCTCGGCGGCCTCGGCGCGAGCCTCGTCGATCCCGCCGACATCGCCACGGCCCGCGAAGTGGCGGACTTCCGCTCCGACGTCATGCTCTACGAGTTCAAGCGCGATCTGAACCGATACCTCGGAGGACTCGGAGAAGCCTCACCGATCCGATCGCTTCGAGATCTGATCCGCTTCAACGAGACCCGGCCGCGCGAGATGCTGCGCTTCGGGCAGGTCCTCCTCCTCGCCGCCCAGGCGACGAGCGGGCTCGGGACCGCGACGTACCGCCTGAGCCGCGCCGAGGACATCCGGATCTCGAGAACCGAGGGTGTCGACCAGGTGATGGCGCGCGAGCGCCTCGATGCCCTGGTGTTTCCCGGGTGGACCGGCGCCGCGATCGGCGCCAAGGCCGGTTATCCGAGCGTCATCGTGCCGGCCGGCTACACCGCCGAGGGGGCGCCCATCGGGCTCACGCTTCTCGGCCGCGCGTGGAGCGAGCCGACCCTGCTCCGTCTGGCCAACGCGTTCGAGTGTGCCACCCGTCATCGGCGCCAGCCGGCGAGCGTGGCACCGGACCCCGCCGCGCCCCACGCCGGCGCTTCGCTATAATCCGAGCCGGCCGATTCTCACCGGGGGAGAGAGCACCATGACGACCGAGCAATGGTTCGATTCGCTCACGGCGGACTTGCTCGCGCAGAATCCGTTCAGGCGCTCTGAATACTTCAAGCGCTTCGCCTCCGGCTCGCTGACCCGCGAGCAGGTCTGGGGGCACGTCGCCCAGCATTACCTGCTGATCGCCTGGTTTCCCCGGATCTTCAGCGGCATCCACACCCGCTGCGACGACTTCGAGGTTCGCAAGGACTGCGCGCGCCACCTTCTGGTCGAGGATCTCGGCTATTTGAGAGGTCACGTGGGCGCGACACCGGATCACGACGAGCTCTTCCGGCGGATCGGCGACGACCTCGGCTATCCGCGCGACGCCTACGACCGCATCGTCGCCGTTCCCGAGATGGCGGCGATCGTGACGTTCTTTCGACAGCTGGCCCACGAGCGACCATGGAGCGCCGCCCTCTGCGCGACTGCGCTGTTGGAAGAGGAGGTGGTCGAGATCGCCCGGACCGTGGGTCGCGCCCTCGTCCAGCACTACGGGGTGCGCCCGGAGTGGGGCGGCCAGAACTACACGGTGCACGAGGAGGTCGAGCAGGAGGAATCGGGGGAGACGAAGAAGACCATCCTCAAGCACCTGCGCACGCCCGACGATCGGCGCGCCGCCGAGGACGCGATGCGGGAGATGCATCGCCTGCTTCAGGTTTACGCCGAGGGTCTCGCCCGCCGACATCTGTCCTGATCACGTCTCGTTGCGCGACCGGTAGTCTGGAGAGAGCATAGAAGGGAACAGCCGAAGCCACCGCTCAGGAAGGAAGAGCCCATGAGCCTGCAATCGGTAAATCCGGCGACTGGGGAAGTTCTGGAGACGTTCACCCCGACTTCGAGCCGCGAGCTCGAGGGTATCCTCGCGACGAGCCACGCGGCATTCCTCGAGTGGCGAGCCGTGCCCTTCAAGGCGCGAGCCGAGCGGATGCGCCAGGCGGCGCAGACGCTCCGGCGCCGCCGGGCCGAGTATGCCCGCACGATGGCCCTCGAGATGGGCAAGCCGATCGCGCAGGGCGAGGCCGAGGCCGACAAGTGCGCCTGGGTGTGCGAGTACTACGCGGACTCAGCCGAAGGCATTCTCGCCCAGCAGCCCCGTGAGACCGACGCGGCGAAGAGCTACGTGCGCTTCGATCCGCTGGGCGTCGTGCTCGCGGTGATGCCCTGGAACTTCCCCTTCTGGCAGGTGTTCCGGTTCGCCGCGCCCACCCTCATGGCCGGCAACGCAGCCGTCCTGAAGCACGCCTCGAACGTCCCGCGCTGTGCCCTGGAGATCGAGGAAGTGTTCCGCGAAGCGGGCTTTCCGCGCGGGCTCTTCTCCACGGCGCTGATCGAGTCCTCCACGGTGGCCGGTCTCATCGACGATCCCCGCATCGTCGCCGTCACGCTCACGGGCAGCGAGCTCGCCGGGAGCAAGGTCGCCGAGCGGGCCGGGAAGGCGCTGAAGAGGACGGTACTCGAGCTCGGCGGGAGCGACCCGTTCATCGTCCTGGAGGACGCGGATGTCGATGCCGCTGCCAACACCGCGGCCGACGCGCGCCTGGTCAACAGCGGCCAGAGCTGTATCGCCGCCAAGCGGTTCATCGTCGTTGAGACGGTGGCCGAGAAGTTCGTCTCGACGTTCGTCGACCAGCTTCGGTCGCGCCGCATGGGAGATCCGCTGGCCCGCGAGACGCAGGTCGGCCCCCAGGCGCGCGTGGACCTGCGTGACGACCTCCATCGCCAGGTCGAGGAGTCGATCAAGCGTGGAGCGCGGCGTCTTCTCGGCGGCGAGGTTCCGAAGGGCCCGGGCGCGTTCTATCCGCCCACGCTGCTCACGGCGGTCGACAAGGGCATGCCGGCCTTCGACGAGGAGACGTTCGGGCCGGTGGCCGCCGTGATCCGGGCCAAGGACGAGGCGGACGCGGTGCGGCTCGCCAACGACTCGGCCTTTGGTCTGGGCGCATCGATCTGGACCCGCGACCGGGCGCGCGCCGAGCGCATGGCGGCCGAGATCGAGGCGGGTGCTGTGTTCGTCAACGGCCTGGTGAAATCGGATCCGCGGCTGCCGTTCGGCGGCGTCAAGCGCTCGGGATACGGGCGGGAGCTCTCGGAGTACGGCATCCGCGAGTTCGTCAACATCAAGTCCGTCTGGATCGCGTAGCGCGGACGCCCGACGAGGGGATGGTATGAAAGCGTCCGACCTGATCGTCCAGTGTCTCGAGCACGAGGAGGTTCGCTACGTGTTCGGCCTGCCGGGCGAGGAAATCCTGGACATCCTGGACTCCCTCCTGGACTCGCGAATCACCTTCATCCCGACGCGGCACGAGCAGGGGGCCGCCTTCATGGCCGACGCCTACGGGCGCCTGACCGGTCGCCCGGGTGTCTGCCTCTCGACGCTCGGACCCGGCGCGACGAACCTCGCGACCGGCGTTGCCGACGCCAACCTCGACCGCGCGCCCCTCGTCGCGATCACGGGGCAGGCGGGCCGCGATCGCATCCACAAGGAGTCCCACCAGCGTGTGGACATCGTCGAGCACCTGCGGCCGCTCACCAAGTGGAATACCCGCGCCGAGACCGCCGCGGTCATCCCAGAGGTCATCCGCAAGGCGTTCAAGCTGGCCGAGTCGGAAAAGCCCGGAGCCTGCCACGTTGAGGTGCCCGAGGACGTGGCGCGTGAAGCGACCGACGGCGCGCCGCTGTCGACCGAGCGGGCCCGGCGTCCGTCGCCGGACCGCCAGGCGCTCGAGACCTCGGCCCGTCTGATCGAGGCCGCGTCCTTCCCGCTGATCTTTGCCGGTAACGGCGTGATTCGCGGGCGGGCGTCCGCGGAGCTTCGCGCGTTCGCCCGGACCCACGGGATCCCGGTCGCGCACACGTTCATGGCGAAAGGCTCGATGCCGTACGACGACGACCTCTGCCTGCTGTCGGTCGGGCTCCAGGCGCGGGACTACATCTCGTGCGGGTTCGATAAGGCCGATCTGATCATTGCCGTCGGCTACGACCCCGTCGAGTACGCGCCGAAGTTCTGGAACCCGGACCGCAAGAAGCCGATCGTCCACATCGACTTCACGCCGGCCGAGGTCGACAGCTTCTATCAGCCCGCCGTCGAGGTCGTCGCGGACGTGCGCGAAGCGATCGAGCTCCTCGGCGGGCTCGTGAAGGGGCAGAAGGACCCGACGCCCTACCTCACCCTCCGGCGCTTCATTCTGGCCGAGCTCGCCGAGGGCGCGGCGGACGATACCTTCCCGCTGAAGCCCCAGCGCATCTTGCGGGATCTCCGCGCCCAGATGGGACGGGAGGACATCCTGATCTCGGACGTGGGCACCCACAAGCTGTGGATTGCCCGCACGTTCCCCGCCTACGAGCCGAACACCGTCTTGATCTCCAACGGCTATGCGGCGATGGGCTTTGCGCTGCCGGCCGCCATCGCGGCGAAGCTCGTCCATCCCGAGCGCAAGGTGGTGGCGGTGAGCGGGGACGGCGGCTTCCTCATGAACTGCCAGGAGCTCGAGACGGCGCACCGCCTCGGGCTTGCGGTCGTCAACGTGATCTTCCGCGACGGCGGGTACAACCTGATCCAGTGGAAGCAACAGACCCATCTCGGACGGGAAGCGGGCGTCAGATTCGGCAACCCGGACTTCGTCGCGCTGGCCGCCGCTTTCGGCGCGAAAGGCTATCGGGTCGACTCGGCGCGCGCGCTGGCGCCGATCCTGGCCGAGGCCCTGGCGCAGCCGGGTCCGTCGATCGTCGACGTGCCGGTCGACTACGAGAACGCGAAGCTGACGGCGGGGCTCGGGCAGCTCATCTGTCCGATCTGAGTCCGAGCCGGAGGGAGTGACACGATGGAAGAGCCGCTGACGCGCGAAGTGACACTCACACGCGTCGTCGACGAGCTGGCTCGCCGGGGTTACACGGAGCACTTCCGGGCGGTCGACGGCGGGCTGGAAGCGCTCGGGTCAGGGGAGCGGTTCGCCCCGAAAGACCTGTTGATTCGTGGGTACTATCGCTTCGAGGGCACGTCCGACCCGGACGACATGGCGATCGCGTACGCGATCGAGACCACGAGTGGCGTACGCGGCATTCTGGTGGACGCCTTCGGCGTGTACTCGGACCCGACGACCAGCGCCGCGCTGAAGGACGTCCCGATCACCGGGAAGACCGCCCCGACGACGATCGTGGCGATCGTGACCAGCGCGGAGAGCCCGGCGAACGCCGCCCAGGGCGGTCCCACCCAGCCGTAGGCTCCCACCCCGGCCGCAAAGGCCAGCGTGCCGGCGCCGACAGCGCCGGTCAGGGCGAGCCATCCCGATCGCCGGTAGGCGAGGCAGTCCGGGCCGAGCTCGGCGGCTCGACGACGTCAGGACTTCGCCGCGAACTTCTGGAACGTGTGGCAGCTCTCGGGGACGTGGCCGCGGCTTCCCGCGAACGTCCACGTCACCTCGCTCACGTACACGTCGCCGTGCGAATCGACCCCGATGCCGTGCGGCGCGGCGAAGCTGCCGGCCGCCACCGGGTCCGGCCCGCCCCACCGCGCGAGCACGCGGCCGTCCCGGTCGTAGACGCTGACGCGACCCGACCGGATCTCGCCGGCCGGTCCGTAGCGGCGCGAGGTCTGGCCCGGCTGCCACCAAAGCTCCGAGACGTAGGCGTATCCCTGGCCATCGAACACCAGGTGCGTCGGGCGTATCGTGTCGGTCCACTCGGCGAGGTACTCGCCGTCGGGACTGAAGATCTGGATGCGATCATTTTCGCGGTCGCAGACGAAGACGCGCCCGTCGGCGGCGACGGCGATGCCGTGCGGCAGGAAGAACTCACCCGGACCCTGACCCGGCACTCCCCATGACCGCTTCAGCTCGCCGGTCCGGGAGAAGAGGTGGACGCGGCAGTTGCCGTAACCGTCCGACACATAGAGGTCACCCCGCGGGCTGACCGCGAGATTGGTCGGACGGTTGAAGGGCCCGCCGGCCCGCGCGACGGTCGCGGTGTTCTTGCCGTCGTAGCCGGTGTCCGACGGCGTGTTCATGGTCCCGAGGGTCATCAGGAGCTTGCCTTGCGGGGTGAACCTCCGCACGGTGTGATTGCCGTCGTCGCTGCAGTAGAGCGTGCCGTCCGGCGCGACGGTGATGCCGTGCGTCCGCAAGGTGAACTGGCCCTCACCCCACGAGCCCAGGAAGTTGCCCTTCCGGTCGTAGATGATGATCGGATGATCGCCGCGGCAGATCAGGAAGACCCGATCCTCGGCGTCGACCGCGACTCCCGCAACGTCGCGGTGCGCATACCCAGTTGGGAGCTGCTCCCAGCCCTCGACGACCCCGTAGCTCGGCGCGTTCGCTTGCGTCATCGGATTCCCCCTGTGCTCACGCCCGCTCGTAGGAGAGCCGGCGCACCTTGTCCATGTTCGTGCCCTCGATGCGGATGAGCCGCGTGGGCCCCTCGCGTCGCGGCGAGTGGAGATCGCCCTCGTTGTAGACGTGCGCCATGCCGGGCTTGAGGGTGTAGCTCGTGACCAGACGCACCTTACCGGGCTTGTTCTCGGCGGCGGGCTGGACGAGCGCCCAGTCGCTCATCACGGTCTCCCCCCGGGCCTGACCGTAGATCGCCCAGGATGGACCATGATCGTGAGGGTTACTCTCCTTGGCGCCCTGGTAGACGTGGGCGAGAATGCAGAAGCCAAGCTTCGGATCCTCGTAAAGGATCTTGCGCTCGGGCCCGTCGTCGCCGACATGCCCGGCGACGAACGCCTCGTCCTTCAAGACGTCCTGGACGATCTCGCACACCTTCTTCCGACCTCCGGGGCCGGGATCGTCCGTGAGGGCGCGCTGACAGGCGGCCGAGAACTGCTCCAGCGTCCAGCTCATGGGAATGACCTCCTCAGTCTGTGCGTGGCCGTATCGTACGTCACTTCGGGACGTGCTGGCGAGGTGAAGATTTCGAGGACTACGCGGTGTCGATTCCGGAAAGCCGGTCGTAGCTGACGGCGACCTGCCCGGTGCCGTCCTGATCGATCAAGAGCTCGTCCGGTGTCACATCGAGGAGCGTCCCGGTGATGGGCGCGCGCGTGTTCATGATCGACAACGCCACGCGGCGTCCCTTGTACGCGATTGCTTCGGCCATCCACAGCTTCGCCATCGCGTGGCTCAGGTCGTCGACCTCGCGGATCATCCCGAGACCGGCGACCGGCGCACTGCGATGCGCCGGCTGAGCAAGTCCCGCCGCTGGTGCGGGCAGGGGCGCCGGCGCGCTCGCGACGTGGGCCGAAGCGGCCGGCTGCCCCTGATGGTCCCGGGCGGGCGGTCGGTATTCGGTGATCAGCCCGCCGGCGCGTCCGTCCCCCCGGGAATCGGCGGCTGGACGCATGCCATGCTGGACGACTCGTCCCAAGCCGTGGATGAGCTGAGACATCTGGCCCATCAGTCGGCGGAAGATGTAGAAGCCCAGGAGCGCGATCCCCAGTGCCAGGCCGAGGCCCACCTGAGACTGGACGTGCGAAAGCGCGCCCAGGCGATGCAGCGTCCACACGAACACCAGAAGCGGCACGACGGTCGTCACGGCGAACACTGCCGATGCCGCCTGCTGCAGTGAGCTCGGTTTGGACACGGCTGCCATCAAAATCCATCGTAGGCGATGACCAGTCCAGCCGCTCCAGGAAAAAGGGCGCCCAGCGCCTCGGGCCCGACGTGTGATATATCGCGGGGTAGGTCGACAAGACCTGAGAGGAGGCATCAAGGTGAGCGACATGAAGATCGACACAGTGAAGTCCTCGAACAGTGGCGTCCTCGGGCGGGCGCGGAGCGAGGCCAGGGGCCACCGGATCGTCCTCGACTCCTCGTCCCGGCCTCAGCCTGACGCCTTCACCAACAGTGAGGCGTTCCTGGCAGGCGTCTCATCCTGCGGAGTCACCCTCATCGAGATGCACGCCCAGGAATCGGGCATTCCCATGACGGGCATCCAGGTCACCATCGATGGCGCGCGGACCGCGGCTGAGCCCAATCGGTTCGCCACGGTCACGATGACGTTCGAGATCGCCGGCGTGAGCCAGTCCCAGGCGGACGAGCTCGTCGCGACCTATCGCGGGCGGTGACCTCTCTACCGCACGGTCGCGGGCGCGACCGACGTGAAGGTCCAGGTCGTGGCGGTTCGGTAGTACCATCGGATCCCGAGTGAGTCGGTGGACAAGCGCCGGTGCGGGTGGGCCAGGGGAGCGCTCGAGATCCGCTATCATGACCGAGAGTGGGGCGTACCGCTGCATCATGACCGACGGCTCTTCGAGCTCTTGATCCTGGAAGGTGCGCAAGCGGGGTTGAGCTGGTCGACGATCCTGAGAAAGCGCCCCGCGTACCGCAAGGCGTTCGATCGCTTCGACCCGAGCAAGATCGCCCGATACGGCGCCGCGCGAGTCCGGCGCCTCATGAACGACGCGGGCATCGTGCGCAACCGGGCCAAGATCGAAGCGACGATCGCCAACGCCCGTGCGTTCCTCGCGGTCCGGCGCGAGCACGGGAGCTTCGACGTCTACGTCTGGCAATTCGTCGGTGGGCGTCCCGTGCAGAACGCGTGGCGCCGCTGGGCCCGGTGTCCGAACGAAACGGACGCCTCGCGAGCCCTGAGCCGGGATCTGATCCGGCGCGGCTTCCGGTTCGTGGGACCGACGATCTGTTACGCTTTCATGCAGGCCACCGGCATGGTGAACGACCACACCCGCGACTGCTTCCGGTGGCGTGTAGTTCAGCAGGGCGCGGGAGGTCGACGGTGAACGGGAGACGCTCGAATGGCTGACAGTCGCCGAGTGCGGCTCGCGGCGGTGGGAGACGTGCCGGCGGGCGAAGGTCGCGTCGTCGAGGCTCACGGCAAGACGCTGGCGCTCTTCAATGTCGACGGTGCCTACTACGTGCTCGACAACACCTGCGCCCACCGCGGTGGGCCGCTCGGCGAGGGCGACCTCGATGGCCCCATCGTGACGTGCCCCTGGCACGCCTGGCGCTGGGACGTGACGACCGGCGCCAACGCCAACAACCCCGCCGTGAAGATGGCCTGCTTCCCGGTGACCATCGAGCAGGGCGGCATCTTCGTCGATCTACTCTGAGGCCGGATTCCCTTGGAATCCATGCCGATGCTGGTCGTGGGCGCGGCGATCGTGACGGGCCTCGGGCTCGTCTTCGGCCTGTTCACGTACCAGCGCTGTCCGCATTGTGGACACCTCGTCCGCCGCGTGTCTCAGGGCTGGCGACGCTGCGGGTCGTGCGGCCGTCAGTACCGTCGAGGGCTCCGCGTTCGATGAAGGCCTTGCGCGGCATGACGCTCCCGACGACTCGGACTGTGCTCATCGGAGTCGCCGCGATCGTGGCCGTGGGCGTGCTGGGCGCTGGCGGCTGGTACTGGCACGCCACGACGCAACAGCGCGCGATGGCCACATATGCCGAGGCGATGACACGGACTCAGGCCGCCCTCGGGTCCGAGGCAACGGCCGACGCCAGGGCCGCGGCGATCCGAGAGCTCGAAGCGGCCCTCACGCAATATCCCTCGGGTCGAGGCGCTGCCCAGGTGGCGTATCAGCTGGGCAATCTCCGTTACCAGGCGCAGCAGTACGCCCCGGCCCGCGGGGCCTTTGAGCTTGCAGTGGCGCAGGGCGCGACCCGGACGCTGCGGGCCCTCAGCCAGGGCGGCGTCGCCTACACGTGGGAGGCCGAACGCAACTACGCGAAGGCTGTCGAGGCCTTCAAGGCCGCCCTGGAGGGGCTCGGTCCGAAGGATTTCTATTACGAGGAGCTCCTGCTGGGTCTCGGTCGGGCGCAGGAGCTCGGTGGGCAGAAGGCCGACGCGATCGCGACCTACCGTCGGGCGCTCGGCGAGCTTACGCAAAGCCGCCGCCTCGAGGAGATCAAGGCGCGCCTCGCCGCGCTCGGCGCCTAGTCCCGCCGAGCGCCGAGAACAATGGGTTGCCGCGGTGGAGTAAGATACAAGCGCCATGGACGGGCTCGCGGGACTCCTCGGCGAAAGTGCGGCGATCGAGTCGCTTCGCGATGACGTCAGACGTCTCACGGGGCGCGGCTACGCCTCCCACCGGCCGCCCTCGGTCCTGATCCAGGGCGAGACGGGCTCGGGGAAGGGACTCCTCGCCGGACTCCTCCATGGCATGGGCCAGAGGGCAGGGGGCCCGTTCGTCGATGTCAACTGCGCGGCGATCCCCGAGACCCTGCTCGAGGCCGAGCTATTCGGCTTCGAGCGCGGCGCGTTCACCGACGCGCGGCGCTCGAAGCTGGGACTCTTTCAGACAGCTCATCGCGGCACCATCTTTCTCGACGAAGTCGGTCTCTTGCCCGAAGCCCTGCAGGCCAAGCTCCTCAAAGTCCTCGAAGAGCGCGCGGTGCGCCGCCTCGGCAGTACCCAGAGCGAGTCGGTCGACGTCTGGGTCATCAGCGCCACCAACGTCGACCTGCCAGCGGCCATCCGGGAGCGCCGCTTTCGTGAGGACCTCTACCACCGGCTCGCGGTCCTGACCCTGCGCCTGCCGTCGTTGCGCGAGCGCGGGCGCGACATCCTGCTCCTGGCCAATCACTTCCTGGCCCGCGCCACCGCCGACTACGGCGTGCCGCCGCGCACGCTGAGTCAGGATGCCTGCGCACGTCTCCTGTCGTATTCCTGGCCGGGGAACGTCCGGGAGTTGGCGAACCTGATGGAGCGCGTCGCACTCCTTTCCGAGACCTCCCAGGTGACTGCGGTGATGCTGAATCTGGCGGACGCCCCGGCCGCGGCGGAACCGGCGGATCCGAGCCGGTCGGGCGATGTCGGGTCGCTTGACCAGGCCATGGCCCATCACATACAGGCCGTGCTCGAGCAGACGGGCTGGAATCTCTCGCGTACCGCGGCGCGGCTCGGCATCGCCCGGAACACGCTGCGTGTTCGGATCGAGAAGCTCGGGCTGCGGCTGCGGGGTACCGGGTCCAGTGCACTTCCGAGACCCGCGCGTCCGCCGCGGGCGACGGCCACGCCCTCCGTGCCGGCCTCCGCGCCGAAGGCGGGGCCGGACGTCGTCGCGCCGGCGGCGCCGTTGATCCGCATCCGGTGGGAACGCCGTCGGGTCACGCTACTCCGCGCCCGGCTGATGGTGCCGGCGGGCGCCGACGTGCTCCTAGACACGAGCCGCGCGCTCGAAACGCTGATCGAGAAGCTTCGAAGCCTGGGCGGCCGCGTGGAGGAGCTGAGCCCGACGAGCATCGGCGCCGCGTTCGGTCTCGACCTGCCCGAGGATGCGCCGCGCCGCGCCGCCCACGCGGCGATGGCCATGCGGAAGGCGCTCGAGCGTGTCGGCCTCACCGGCGCCGAGCGGTTCCCCCTCAAAATCGGGATCCACGTAGGCGTCTTCGTCGTCGGTCACACTAGCAGCGGCCCCGAGATCGACGCCGATACGGGGCGCGAGGGATGGAACGTTCTCGAGGCGCTGCTGGCGTCTGCCCCGCCGTGGTCGATCGTGGTGAGCTCGGCGGCCGCGCGTTTCCTCGAGCGGCGTTTCGATCTCGAGCCGCAGTTGCCCCTAGAGGAAGCGCAGGGACAAGCCTACTGGCTGGCCGGACCCGAGCGCGCGGGCTTCAAGGCCGCCGGCCGGATGGCGGCGTTCGTCGACCGCACGCTGGAGCTGGAGCTGCTCCGGAACAGGCTGTCGTCCGTGATGGCAGGCCACGCCCAGATCGTCGGGATCGCGGGCGAGGCGGGGATCGGCAAGTCACGGCTTCTCTTCGAGTTCCGGCAAACGCTCAGGGGCCAGCGGGTCACGTCCTTCGAAGGACGCTGCCTCTCGTACGGCGGCACGATCCCATACCTACCGATCCTCGAGATCCTCCGGCGAGCCTGCCGGATCGTCGACCTGGACACCCCGACGATCGTACTGGAGAAGGTGCGCGCCAGTCTCGATCGCCTCGGGATCGGGGCGGGTGAGACCGCGCCGTATCTACTGCGGCTCTTGGGCATCAAGGAGGGCGCCGAAGCCCTGGAGGCGTTGAGCCCGGAGTCGGTCCAGCTACGGACGATCGAGGTCTTGCGGCGCATCATCCGCAAGGGAAGCGCGCGGCAACCAATCATCCTGGTGATCGAGGACGTCCACTGGATCGACCGCGCCTCGGAAGCGTTCGCGCCCCTGATGGACGGTCTCGCGGGCGTCCCGCTTCTCGTCATCCTGACCTATCGCCCGGGGTATCGGCCGCCCTGGACCGACAAGTCGAGCTTCACGCAGATCGCGCTCCATGGGCTCTCGACGGAGGAGAGCACGACCATGGTGGGTCCGATGCTGCGCTCGGAGGCCGCGCTCGAGTCGCTCGGCCCGGTCATCGTGGCCAAGGCCGATGGCAACCCGTTCTTCCTCGAGGAGCTGGCGAGGGTCGCGGGCGAGCAGGGCTCAGCGCTCCAGATGCCGGACACCGTGGAAGAAGTGCTGCTGGCGCGGATCGATCGGCTTTCCCCGAGGGCCAGGGGAGTGCTCCAGCACGCCTCGGTCCTCGGCGCCGAGGTTTCCCTCCGGCTCCTGCGGGCGATCGCCGGAGAGCCGGAAGGCCTCGAAGAGTGTCTGGACGAGCTGACCCGTCTGGAATTCGTGTACGAACGTTTCAACCGTGACGAGCCGGTCTACGTCTTCGCCCACGCGCTCACCCAGGAGGTCACGTACCGCAGCCTCACCGAGTCGCGCCGCCGCGCGGCCCACGCCGCCGCCGGATTCGCCCTCGAGGAGATTCATGCCGGTCGCACCGACGAGGTCATCGAGCTGCTCGCGTATCACTTCGGAAGGAGTGCCGCGGACGAGAAGGCCGTCGACTACGCGCTCCTGGCCGCCGCGAAAGCCCAGCGCCGGTGGGCCAACGCCGAGGCCGTGGCGCATTTCGAAGCAGCGCTCCGACACCTTGATTCGATGCCCGACACCGAGCCCAACCGGCTCCGGCGTATCGACGCCGTCGTCAACCAGGCGGAGGTCAAGTTCGCGCTCGGCCAACACCGCGAGCATATCCACGCCCTCGAGTCGATCCGCGGGCTCGTCGATCGGTCCGCCGACCCGGGCCGCCGCGCAGCCTGGTATTACTGGACCGGTTTCCTCCACAGCTTGACGGGCAGCAAGCCGGAGATCGCGATCGCTTATTGCCGGGAAGCCGCCGCCATCGCCGACGCCGGCGGTTTCGAGGAGATCCGGGCCTATGCCGAGTGCTGCCTCGGCCACGTCTACCAGGTTTCGGGAGATCTTCGGGGCGCGCTGGACGCGGGTGAGCGGGCGCTCGAGATCTTCGAAAGGCGCGGAAACATCTGGTGGGCCTGTCGGACGCTGTGGGTCCTGAACATTGCCGCGCTCTACCGCGGAGACTGGGATCGGAGCCTCGACTACTGCCGGCGCGCCCTGGAGCACGGACAAGCGGTTGACGACCTCCGCCTGAAGGTCGTCGGCTGGTGGCGCATGGGGTCCACTCATGTCTATCGAGGCGACCCAGTTGCGGGGTTCCGGTGCTTCGACGAGGCTCTGGCGCTCTCGCCCATCGGATTCGATGCCGCGATGATCAAGATCGCCCGTGGACACGCGCTGATCAAGACCGGCGACGCGGCGGCAGCGACCGCCGAGATGGTCGAGGCGGTGACATGGTTCGACCGCTCGCATCTCCAGTACAGCCGATCGAGCGCGGTTCTGAGGCTCGCCGAAGGTTACCTGCGCCAGGACGACCGGTCGAACGCGCGGGCGCTGCTGGATGATGTGCTGGCCGTCAGTCGAGAGCTCGGCTACCGGTACTTCGAGGGTCGAGCCGAGCTGCTCCTGGCCGAATGCTTGCTGACCGACGACCCGGATCGCGCCGGGGCTCACCTCACGAGCGCAACGGGAATCCTTACCGCGGTCGGCGCGCGCAACGACCTGGGCAAGGCTCTCGTCGTCCAGGCTGAGCTCCGGCGCCGCACAGGGGATCCCGAAGGCGCGCGGAAACTCCTGGGGCGCGCGCTCGAGATTTTCGAAGATCTCAGGAGCCTCGACGAGCCATCGCGCGTGCGGGCCGCGCTCGAGCGCCTGGCCTGATCGGCGGCCCCGTTCTCTTCGCGCGGCTCGCTCGACCTGGCCGAGCGAGCCGCACGGTGAGTGAGGGGTATTTCCGCTACTAGTCGCCGCCTCCCGCTCCCTCGAACCCGATCACCAGCCCCTTCCGGACGAGCTTGCCGTCCGCGTCCTCATACTCGTAGTCGATCCGGACCGCCTTGCTGATCCGCACGGTCGTGTCACCGAGGTTCCAGAACAGGCCGCCTTCCCAGTACTGCGGTTGATCGGGCGTGTATTCGAAGTCGAAAGGCTTCATGGCGTCGTGATGCACGCCCATTCCAGTCTTCTTGACCCCCGGAGCTGCGTCGAGATTGGCAGGCAGCGGCCGCCCTGGCAGCCCCGCCTTCTTCCAGTCGTAGGGATCCTGTCTCAGAATGAACTCTCCAAGCCTGGAGTTGTCGTCCGCCATCGTCATCGCCTCCTCTGTTCGGGCCTTGCGGGAATTCGCCAGCTGTGTGAGCGCCTGGATCGACGGCGAGAAGAAGTAGCCTCCTCCCGTCATCGTCACGAACTGCATGAGCGCGATCGATACCGGTCCTCCTTTCAGCGGAAGGATCACCTCGTGAGGTCCTCCGGGCTGACTGACCAGAGGGTCACGGCCCGTTTGCGGCGTGGGAAACTTCGCGTTGTTGAGCCAGTTGCGCTGGATGTGCTCGAACTGGTTCGTGAGGCTCGCCTGGTAGGCGAGAAAGAGGAGCCCGCGCTCCTTGCCGTCCTCGTCGGTTCCGGGAGCGAGGGGAGGCCCGTAGGGGATCCCGCGGCGGATCAGCCGGTGGCGCCGGGCCTCGGGATCCCTCGGATTGGCCTTGCGGATGTGGGCGAAGTGCGGGAAGCGCTCACCTGTCGGATCATTCGCGAAGTCCTCCGGAGTCACGCGGGCCGCGTCGTCGCCCGGCCACTTCGGAGCCTCGGTCTCCGTGGCGGGGTTGCCGAGCTTGGCGCCGGTCGTCCACCGGCCGACCAGCTTGGCGCCGAGCAGTTCCGGCGTGAGCCCGCGGTTCACCTTTGAGGCCTGGGCCGCCATAGTCCGACGGAATCCGGCGACGTCCTGGCTCAACCGGCGGAAGACGACGTAGCTCCCGTTGCGAGTCCAGTCCGGTCCCGGCGCCCGCTGGCCCGTTTCATTCGGATAGCCGAGAATGAATTCGCCCCACGCGGGCGCGACCCCCGGTGGCTCCTTGTCGGGCTGGGAGATGCCGTCCCGGTAGCCGAAATGCTCATGACCCCGGAGATCGCCGACGAGTTCGGCACCCCGGTAGGTTTTCAGCTCGGTCAACCCATGCGTCTGAATCAGCGCCTGCTGACGCTCGATCTCGGCGCTCAGATCGTCTTCAGCATCCGCGGCCAAAACGACGAGCGCGTGGGCTTCAGTCTCCGGCGTGCCCCCGACCTCCCAGTTGGCAA
>WNFU01005722.1_pt1 | contig 15332 bp, 10 predicted proteins | sample 5400121 | NCBI WGS metagenome assembly WNFU01 (sample SAMN13153360, study PRJNA577476) | soil metagenome | isolation source: 100 cm soil or saprolite under grassland replicate 1 | place: USA:California | collected 2016-06-15
TCATCCACCCTTCCCGTGTCAGAGGAGCTTTCGGAATCCTCGTCGGACTTTCGAAGAAAGACGGTATCATCTCCTTTCCGTCTCCCTCGCCTCGGAAAAAACAGCGCTATCTATATGTACTGAGAAACTCAGGATAATTGTAGATCTTCAGATATCTTGGCCAACTTTTTCACATATTATGCCAACTCGTTCAACGATCATGACTCGCCAATAAAGTAAGAGCGCGAGACAATGCTCGCGCTCTTGATCTTCTCTTCTTTCCGACTTGCGCTTTTCGCTGACGCCTCAGTCTCCCTTCCGCCGTATCAAACGAGATGTGGCTGGCCGACGCGTGCGCAAATACATACGCCTCCGCAGGCCAAGCCGGCACGCAACCTGTGGCCGACGAGTGGATAGCCATTCATTTAACATTACTACTCCAGTGTTGCCCATAGTCTTTCGTTTGTAAGATCAGGTTCTCCGCACTGTTTTTCAGAGTTTGATTCAGGTTCATCATGCCAGATCCATCGGGGAAAATGGCAACATCTCGGATGAGAGTAGAATCACAACACTTCCAGCCTGGCAGCTCTTCTTCGGCGTCCCAAACTGACCAGGATTCTCCTCCGTCAACCGTAACAGCATATTTCCACCCCATAAAAATATAAGCTATTCGATCATTAATAAAACGAATCTGTTGGCGTGGGATAGGGACGACTTCATCCTGCCGGATAGTCATGATATGGTGGCATCTTTCTCTGTCATCTTCATCAATACCGCATACTTGGAAGGCGTAGTAGGTGCCCGGCGGGGTTACTTTCTCCCACTCGAACGAAATCACGCGCACATTGAAGCCTTGGTTCGTGGTTTCCCACTTCTCAATAAATCTGTCGGTAACATTGACATTACATGGATCTCCTTTGAGAGCAACCATTCTTCTTTCATCGCGGCGGTCTGGGTTGGGATAATATGAGTAAAGTTCTATAGGTTCTCCTCTCGAACCTAAGCGAGTCGATGTGAAAATGGCGCTGTAATTATCTTGGTCCTCATCATTACCCTGCTTCAAAAATAGAGCTTCCTTCCTATCAGAATATACAAGGATGCCAAGAGCAGTAGCCTGATTCTTATACTTCTTCGCATACGACCTAAAGATAGCGCTTAAGTTATCTTGAGAATAGTATTGTTTAGATAACACAACCACAACGTCGCGTTGATGATGTTCTTGATTGAGTCTGTCGCTGACCACTTCAAATGGGAATCCAAGGTCGGACGTTACTTGACTGCCGCCAGCAGATCGGAACTGCAGCGCTACATAAGCAGTAGTAATAACCACTAGCGCTGCCAGGAGACAGTAGTAAATGAAGAGCGGAGCTTTCTCGGTCATATAACCTCTCAGTATCAGGATGGTTTCGAGAATGGCATTACTATTAGGCTCATTTCCTAAATGGAGTCGGATGCCGTTTCAGGTAATCAAGGAACTTTTTTCTATTTTTGGGACAGCCCTGGGCAATCCACTCCTGAATCTCTGAGCCCGGCTCCTCACCCTTCATTGCAGCCCCTCGACTGATGAAATAAGCAGACAGCTCACTGTCGCCCATTTTATAGAATATATGGAAAAACTCAAATGCTATGGCATCACTTTGAAAATACTGCGAGGCGGGACTACCATACCTTGACTTATTTTCATAGTATGGCTTATATATGTATCTATAAACTAAGTCGGTCACTAGGTCGCCTGTATTGAAATTACCGTTCGAGAGGTTTAGAACCGGAGGGCCTAATATTATCGTCTGATAAGTCCTAAGATCTCCATCATCGTCCATCACAGCGATCCCTCCATACATCGGACCAGCGTGTGTGTCCCAAAAACCCTTTACGGTCATCCCTCCCATATGTTGTATGGGAGCACGGGAATTATAAGAATCAATTTTCAGACTCTTAAGCCCTCCAAAATCATCTCCAGTCCACCTGGCACTTTCAATACCAAGGCTATTAAGCATGAGGTCGACATCTCCACCAAAGAATTCTAAACACCCTTTAGGGAGGCCTTGAATAGCACGCGCGGCGTGCTCGTTACCTCTAATGCTCTTGGTGCTTGTTGCCCCTTGCTGCAAAAATGGCAATGACCTTTCTATAGGTATGTCAGGGAGACCTTCGATCCCAGTATTTGGATCATACCATGCGCTTCCGCCATTCTTGTTCTTCTTTGCCCCCGCCGGGACAAAGCCATAATACCCGTTATCCCAATCTATGGATAGATTGATCGAAGGGTCGCTAGTCGAGTATTGGTTCGGGCCTAATCGCATAGTGCCAGGCGGCACCTGTAACCCAAACCCGTTATTGAGCGCCGCATATACATAACCACAAGACGATAGGACACCGTCCGCATAACATTTATTGCCAGGCTCGCCGCTTAAGGGCACCGAAGAAAAGTTAATCAAGAAATCTGGCAAGGAAGGCATTAGAGTTACAATATTACCTAACGGATCAAAGGTTGTATCATTAGATACATTGTTTATCACTTGCCCACTGACATCGTTTGTTTGAGATTCCCAAAATAAGTTGCCGACCACAGGGTTGTGATGTATCCAGGTAACTCTCTTAAATGTTGTTCGATGACCACCCTCCTGGAAGGCGAGTTGAACGCCGTTCAGGTATATATATATCTTGCTATCGTATCTATCAGGATTGTTTTCGGGCAACCAAGGGGATACGTCGCTGAATTCGGCAATTACTTTTCCGTCCAGCACGCTAGAACGGATCAGATATGTGATGGATCGTTGGCTATATGTGCCGTTCTGTAAGCTGCCGTTGAAAGGTACATAACTAACCTTGGCCCCGTTACCGTCGTAGTAGTTTTCCCGAATGCTAGGAGAGTTTGTCGCACTGCCATATTCTAATTCCGCGAAAAGCTGTCCGGCGGCATTGTAATGCAGGTATGGATCAGTAATGCCGCCTGAATACCCCTTCGCATTACCCGCCGCATCATATGTCATATTCGTGTCTCGGTCGTTGACATAGGCAGTCGAGAAATTCGGCAGGGCCTCGTCCCACCACGATCCCTGGCGTGAAGTTGAATGTCCCCATGCGTCATAACCGTACGTCAAAGAATACGGGCTTGAGATCGTTTGCGCCTCACCTCCGGCATGCGCTTTGGTCAACCGTCTGACGTGGTCATATTCATATATGCGCAGGAAGGTGCTTCCGTGATACAGATCGCGCACCTCTTTTATCAGCCCGTCGTTGTAATAATCGTGTTCCGTGGTTCTGCCGTTGCCCGTGTAACGAGTCAGGCGCAGGCGCGCATCATATCCCATCTCGAATGCGGTATTCCCGCTCCGACTGCCGTTCGTGAATTGCTTGATACCGCCCCACGCCCGATATTTGATGTCGTTGGCAAAGACGTCGACATCCCAGTTCGTATACGTCGTATAGTCTTTGTATCCGACCCCAGTTACACTGATCTCCTGCCCAGCTGTGTTACGATTATAGGTGACAGTAGCGTTCCAGGGGTCGGTGATTTGCTTCAATTGACCCGCCAGGTTGTACTCATATCTGAGCGTAAAAGATCTCGTAAATCCGCCGACGTCAAACAACCGTGTCTCTACTTTCAGGCGACTGAGTTGATCATAGGTATAATCCACGCGCCCCGGCGCGTCATCCATCCAGATGCGGTTGCCGGCTTCGTCGTAGCCGAAAGTGACCCTGGATGATGGAATCGGCCGCGACGGGAGGTTCGGCGGCAAAACGGCATTGGGCAGCGCGTCATAGCTGATTTCAGTAACCAAGCCGCGGTTATTATAAGAATGGACGCAGGTGATCCCACGCGGGTCGGTCTTTTTCCACAAAGTGTCATCGGGGTTATAGATATAAACATTGTCCGCCGTCTCAATCGGGCTGCGCTGCTTCCACGGACGCCCGTGACCGTCATAAGTCATTTCGGTCTTCTTGCACGCGCCGGACGGGCACGCTTCCGCTCCGGTGGCGTCTCCGCTGTACTCTTTCACGCTCGTTATCTGATCACGCGCATTATATGTGGTGACGGTCGTCGAATAAGGAGTCCCGCCCTCCCAATTCAGCGCCTGAGTTTTGACCTCCCGCCCCAATATGTCGTGAAAGACCTTTTGCTGACGTCGCTTGGTTTGAGGCTGTCCGTCGACTATTATAACAGTACCTTCGTCCTTAATTGTCGTCACGCTACCGCCGGCGCATCCGCACCCGCTATAGCTGATCTCCCTCGTTGTTCCATCCTGGTTGGTGGTGACCGTCGGGCGTCCTTGCCAGTCATATGATTGAAAGCTCCACACCCATCCCGCCACGTCATCCCCAGCCGGAGCCCCGTTGACGTTAATCTCCGTAGGATTAGTCTGCCGAAACAGTCTCCCCATAATATCGTACTCGTAGTTCTGCGCCTTATAGCCGCCGACGCTCCCCGGATGCGCTGAAGCCTCACCACGAGTCCTTCCGTGCCCGTCAAAGACTGCAATTCGGTAGAACTCGGAACTCAAATCGTTGACCGTCGTGTATGATTGTATATAGAGCTGATTCGGCGCATAAATGTATCGCGTGTATGCCCCATTGACCTCGTTTCTTACCCGCTCGACCCGCCCCGCCGCGTCGTATGTCCGCGTCACCACCGCCAACTTCGGGTCCTGCGTCCGCGTCACCGTGCCGAAGTCGTAATTGTACTGAACGAAGGACGAGAAAGTATCCGGGTCGGTCATCTTGGTCGGGTAAGCGTACGTGTTGCGATCATTCTGCTCGTCTGAGAAGGAATCGTCGTAGCTGACGTCCGTTCGATGATGGAGCGGGTCGCTAGTGAAGATGACCGAGCCTGAAGTGTTATACCCCGTCTCGTATTCCGACGCCTGCGACTGGTTGTCCTGATCGGTCACGTCCCACCGCCTGACGACGTTCAGATTTCCACGCCCCTGAACGAAAGTGGGACCATAATTGGCCGTGTCGTGCTGCGCGGTCGGCCCCGGATGCTGCAGGTACGGATTCGGAATCGGATTAAGGTCATACACGTAGGTGACTTTGGAAAAGAGAGTGTTATTGCCGTCGTAGAGATACCGCGCGCTCGGCAATCCGATGATCCGCCGGTCAGTGTAGACGGCGCTCAGGTTGTAATCGGTGTGCATGCGGCGCAGCACTGTCGTGGTGTCGGCGTCATACTCAGAGACGTCGCTCGGCAGGCCGAAACTGGTGTAGCCCGTCACCGTCCGGCGGCGATTGTTTGCGTCGTCGTAAACAATGGTCTCCGTCACACGCGGATTGAGCCGGTATGAAACCCCAGTGTTGTCTTGCGTCCATTGGAGAGTGGTCCACTTCTTCTTCACGCCTCCGGACCAGTTTTCGGTCTGCGTGGTCAATCCCCGCTGCCAGCCCGTCGTGGCGAAGAACTCCTTGTAGATCGTCCCGTCCGGGGACGTCACCTGGCTCCAGGCGTGGCCGGGGTCGGCGGCGTAAGTGGACGTAACTCCGGGGTTCCAGTCATAAGCCCAGTCAGTGCGCGACGTGAGGCGCGGGCAATCCGTTTGGGGATCATTGGCGTTGTCGGGCAGCCCATAGGTCGTATAGGCGAGTTGGAGGTAATCGCCGGGGAAGTTGACCGGGTTGGAGTTGCTGGGCGCGTAACGCCTGATCGTCTTGACCTGGCAATAGGTGTTGTATTCGAAGCTGTAGACCGAGCCGTCCGCCAATCCGACCCTCAGCAACACTGACTCCTGCGCCCCGTTCGTAGTCCCATTCAGCGTCAGTCCGGGGAAGTTGGTCTGGACCGTTTGCGTCCCGTAGGCGAAAGTCGCCCAAGTGTGCGTCTGCCCTCCCCAGTCCTGCGTGATCGAGTTGAGGTGGCTGAACCCGTCGTAATTGAAATTGATCACCCGGCCGGGAGTGTCGGTGACGGTCCTGATCTCCGCCAGGCTGCCATAGCCGATCGTGATGTAATTCCCATTACGATCTTTGATCTGCACGCATTTGTAATCGCCCAGACCTGTGACGTCGACGAATCTGCACTGAGTCCCGTCAGTCGTGTAGAGGACGAAGACCGAGTTCACCGGGTCGTGAGTCAAGAGCATGTACGAGGAATCTACAGCTTCGTAGACATTTGTGTTGGTCTGCCGGAACTCGACCCTCTGGCCCGAAGGCATGCTCAGGAGATAAGATTGCGCGCCTGCGTCGGTGTTGATGAACGCGTTGCGGATTTCGGGGAAGCCCAACCTGAAGCCCGGCCCCAGATCCCCCTGATCGGGGTCAAAATGAATGACCGACCCGGCCCTGGTGTAAACCAGCGAGTTCAACGAGAGCGCGAGGCCCAGGTCCAACCCCGCGCGACCCGGCAGCGAAAGCAGTGGCAGGCTCCAATTGCAGTTGCGAGAGAGGAGGTCTTCTCCCGACAAGCCGATACGGTTGATAGGATCAATCAGCGCCATGTCCAAATTTGCAGGCCACGTTGTGAAGGTCCACGTCACGTCGGCGGCCAGAGCGTTGCCCGCCAGATCTTTTACTCTTGGCTCCGCACCACCGCCCCTGACCCGCGCAGTATATGTAGCTCCCGCCGACAGGGACGCGGTTGGGTCCAGCGTGGCGGTGAATGAAGCCGCGTTATAGCTTACTGTCGCTGGTACCAGGGCGTTCGACGGATCCCGAAGCTCTACCGTCGATCCGTTCACAGTCGCCGGATTCATCGCCTCGCTGAAAGTCACGGTTACATTCGCATTGGCGTTCACATAGGCCGCCCCCGCCGCCGGAGAGAACGATGTGACTATCGGCGGCGTCGTATCAGGCGCCGTTGTGAAGGTAAAGTCACCGGAGACTGCGAGATTGCCAGCCGCGTCCCTGGACTTGACCCGATAATGATAGAGCGTCACGGAGGTCAGACCTGATAAACCTTGCGAATGCGCGGTCACAAGCGCGGGGTTGAGCGTCGTCGATTGCCCGTAGGTTGTGGTAGGCCCGTACTCCACCTGGCTGTCGGAATTATAATTCGTGGTCCAGGTAATTATTGCGCCCGAGGAGGTAATGCCTCCCGCAGCGACGTTGGAGATGACCAATGGGGCAGTTGTGAAGGTAAAGTCGCTGGAGACTACGAGATTGCCGGTCGCGTCTTTAGACTTGACCCGATAATGATAGAGTGTCCCGGCTGTCAGACCTGATAAACCTTGTGAATGTGCAGTCACAAGCGCAGGGTTGAGCGCCGTCGATTGCGTATAGCCTGTGGTACCGTATTCCACCTGGCTGTCCGCTAGCTCATTTGTGGTCCATGTAATTGTTGCGCTCGAGCTGGTAATGCCTCCCGCGGCGACGTTGGAGATGACCGGCACTGTATCAACTTCGAGTCTGATATTGCTCACAGACGCGTTTATGCCTGCCCCTCCGCCGAATATGGACCCTGCGTTAATGCTGTCGTAAACTTGAACCAACGACAAATCCTGATTTGTCGGCAATGTTACCTCCACGCTTCCAGAATTGGAGCCTGTCACATTCCCTAAATTCAGCGCCTCAACCCAGGGGCCATCCGTCCCACCGTCTCCATTCAGACTATAATAAATTCTGAAACTGTTAGAATCATTCCCTGTAGGAGCATAGGCGTTGTTGTAAGCCCAATCGAATTTCAGCTTTATAGAAGTTATTTGACCGCTAACTGACGGGAAGTTAAACCACCTACAACTTCCGAAAGCCAGTCCGCCCGCTCCGGCATACACACTTGTGTAGCCGTGTCCGGTATTGGACGGCGAGGTTACATCACCAATCAAATAAGGCGTTTGGTAGGCGCCAGGAGTTACACTTACAACGCCGCCGCTTTGTGCAGTGACAGGCGACCGCCCACTTCGGTAGCCATAAGCCTTTCGCGGACCTCCCGATGCGGCGTTGCCATAGGTCTCGTTGCGCGGATTGGCGCCCTTTACTGCAGACTCTGCCAACACACTTCCACCATCACGATAGGGCAGATCTGGGAAATTCGAGATAATGCTAGCAGGCCAATAGAACAGGTCAGCCAGCACGGAAAGGGGAGAAGTTCCGGCGCTGAACCAATCAATATAATCTCGCCTGGACTGATGGCCAGCATACGCCTGCAGCCGATCTTGATTGTCTGGGAGATTGTTACTGATCTTTCCCTTTCCCTTGGCTTTTTTGCATTTTTCGTCCCGCCCACGGCATTTGGTCGCCGGGACCGGAGGCATAATCTTGGGCGTCCCCGGCTCGATTCCGCGCGCCTCGTTGAGATTGGGCAGATTGCGACTCGGCGGCCCTTGAGTCCGTTGAGGACGGGAGCCTTGAGCGGTTGCGCTGTCATGTTTGAGACGAACTGGGAGACTGGAGAGAGCAATGGCGAATAAGCTGACGAGACAGACCAACCTGATCCACCTGGCGGAAATGTTGTAAGTGAGCAAACTGACCAAACGAGAAAACAGAACCGACTTCAAAAAACGCATACGGGAACCCCTCCTGACCGGGTTGGTGGTCTTCGTTAATCGTTATGTACGTTCTATGGCGGATTTCAGGCCGTTGAGTACAGATCAGGCCAAACGCATTACATCAAAGCGTTCATTTAATCTTTCAGGTATATAGAGGCCTTTCGCTGGCAAATTTCCCCAGGCAGGCGAAAAAAAATCTCTTCAGCGGCTCTGAAAGGTTTGTACGAGCCTTATGAGTCTGAGCTTGCCGTGCGCCAAGAACAACACCCCCTGCTGTTCTGCGGAGTAGCTAAGCTCCATCTGCCTGAATGGGCACTGGTCTTCAGGCTGGTTTGATGGCGTGCATGGTATAAAGACGCACTTCGCCGGCAAATGTGCCGTATTTTAATGATTCTGGAATTTCCGTCTGTAAGAATGATTCGCGAAGGAGTTCTTGCACGGTGCCCGGAGCGCCAAACTCATCGAGGGCGGGGCGAAAGTCGAGCAGCCGCGAGATTGTCATATCCATGCCCCAGAAGAGTCCGCCCGTCATGCAGGGCGACCGCAGATAACCCTGATCAAATCAAATTCGCCGGCGCCTCAGTGTCCCTCTTCTGCCGCGATGCCCGCATTCCTTCATAAACGGCCAGCGCGGGGGCCAAACATTCCAAAGCTTCCGCCGACATCTCGCCGCGATCCAGAATACCGTCTACGACGGCTTTCGCCACCTGGTACTCATACAGATTCGAGCGATATTTGCCGTTCAATCGGGCCAGCAGGCCACTCATGCAGGCGCGCATCTGGCGGCTCAAATCCAGGCTCCCGAGTCGTCCGGCTTTCCACTCCTCGAAAGCTTCGGCCAGCGGCAGCAATGACTCCCGCGCCTCCACCTCATGCGCCTTTTCCGACCACCGCCGCAATTCGGCCTTGAGGTGTGGCGGTACCTCCTCGCGCGGGTCCCTCATCTGTTCCGTAACCTCCTTGTCATCGAGTCGCGCCTACTCACAGGGCGCCGGTCATGATCTTCATCCCCGCCGTGGCGACGATCTCCCGCATCGTCACTCCGCCGCCGGCGAGCTTGCGCTGGTTGCGCTCCTTTAAATCCAGGATCCGCGGAATGATCAGATCCACCTGCCGGTGAACGCCACCCGTGATCGTCAGGATCTGCGCGACCACCTCGTCCGTCGCGTCATCCCCCAATCCCCGCTGAATGATCGCCTTGGCCTCCGCCGGCGACAATTCCGACAGCAGATAATAGATCGCCACGCGCGAGGCCAGTTGCTCCCGCACATCCTCCGTCAGTTTGGAGGTGGTGAACAGGTCATGCAGCGCCTTGGTCCCTGACAGGACGACCGGCAGCCTCGCCACCTCCCAGAGGTAGCAGACGCTGCCCAGGGCCTTTTCCTTCAGATAGTTCGCCTGGTCGACGAACAGCGGCCGCGGGGACCGCCTGAGTTTTTCGGCCACGCGGTCTTCCAGCCGTGAGGTAGTGGCCGAATCGTCGAGCCTGAGTTCCTGCGCCAGGCGCTGCACGAAGTAGCGCGTCGTGATGTTAGGCGAACACAGGACGGAGACCGGCGCCGTCGTCATCTTGCGGACGGCGTATTCAAAGAGGCATCTCGATTTTCCGACTCCGGGCCTGCCGGAGATGACCACGATCGCGTTTTCATTGATCGCCGTGTTGCAGGCTTGCTGCGCCTGCATCCAGGCGCGCGTCTCGACGAAAACGTTCTGGTAGCCGCGCAGGCTCGTTCCTTCGACCCGCTCGCGGAAGGCGCGGACTGACGGCTCGAGCCTGGAATTTTGCGGATCGTTCCCGTCCCCGCCCCACTCCTTCGGAAGAAAATAGGTCCCGGCGAGATAGGCGTCCAGGGCGCTTCGCGAAATCCCGATGTACTGCGCGCGGGAGAGGATGGCCGTCGGATGGTGTGGATGGTCATCCACATATCGCTTGAGCCAGACGCGCAGTTCTTCATCCCACCGGCGCTCGCTCTCCTGACCTAGAGTAATCATGTCTTCGTCCATCGTCACCTCATTGGCGACCGCCGCGATCTGCCGGCCCCGCCTCTCAGACGCCGGAAACGATTGCGATCCAGAATCTCCGGGTCGTGATCGAGCAACTCTTCCCTGATCATCATCAGCGCTTCGTCATCGGCCAGCGGGGCGACGTCGCCCAGCTCCGCGTAGGTCTGGCAAATGATCGTGGCGATGCGGTCGTGCAACCTGCCTTCCAGCGTCGTCGTTTGAGCTGGCGTCAGGACCACCTTGAGCCGCTCTTTCGCCCAACGCGTGTCCAGCAGCGTACGAAAAATCTCCAGGATCAACTCGCGCTGCAGGGCCAGGGCGGGGGAACCGGAACTCAAAAGCTCCTCGGCGGTCCGCAATAGGTCTTCATCCTCAGGCTCGAATCGCCTCTTCCCGAGCATCTTCGTCATCCCCGTCAAACTCGCTTACGGCCCCGACCTCCGCCACGTCAAAAATGGAGAAGTCGGCCTTTATTCCGGCGACCTGATCGGCGGTGATCTCGCCGGGGGCCGGAACCTTACTCAACTTGCGCTGCTCCAGCCGGCGCAGCAGATGGACACTCGCCGGCGACGCCGGCTCCGGCGCGGGCGACGCCGTGTTTGTCAGACTCCGGCTCGCATTGGCGACCCGATCCTCCACGCTCTCGCCGCGCGCGGACGAGGCCTGTATCAATTCATATTCCCGCAGTATCTGCCGTTCGCGGGCGCGCAGCCTGGCCACCGTCTTGAGCGTCTCCTTATCCGGGTTGATGAGGGATGTGGGCGTGATCAGTTGCGCCTCGCGCGGGCCGACGCCCGGCAACACCACCCAGACCTTGCCGTAGTCGTTATCGTCGTAGCGGACTTCGATCCATTGGTCCTTGAACTCGCTCATCTCCTCGAAAGCATAAGACCAGCTCTTCTGGAAGCACTGCACTCCGTTCTTCTGCACCATCCGTCGATCCCCTTTGAGCAGGATCAGCGCCAGAGTCTCCGGCCTGATCTCGTAACGGGTGGTGTACAGCCGCCTGAATTCATCGAGCGGGACGATCTTCTTCGAGTGGAGTGTCGAGCGCTCATGCGGCGAGGTGTTGTACCGCACGATGAAAGCGGCCAACGCCTCACGGTAATGATCGAGCGTCATGAACGGCGAGTCCGAGGTTTTCTCTCCTTTCGCGCCCGCGGCGAGGCGCTGGTATCGAGCGTACAACTCGCGCCACGCGTCGGGACGACGCTTCGCCTCCCTTCCACAGTACTCGGCGAACGTGTTCTCCTCCCAATCCGAGAAGTCTCGAAAGGTCCGCTCGATGGGCTTCTCCCTCGGGTTGCGCCCGCGCGCCAGCAGGTGGCGCAACTGCAGGTCTTCAAGAATGCCGATACGGCGCTCGACGCAGAGAAACTCCAGCCCGCCCTCGACCGTCATCGCCCGCTCATGCACGGCGATCACGCGCCCGTCCCAATGATGCGATTTGTAGTCTCTACCATGGTCCGTATACACGTAACTGAAGTATCCGTCCTCCTGCCTCGACGGCGGCTGCGCCCCGAAGTTCTGAACGCCGTCGGCGTAAGCTAGGCCCGCAGTGATCGATGACGGCGCGACGTCCAGATGCCAGCCCCAGATCAAGCCGGTGCGCAGGTCCTGCCAGAGCGTCAGCCAAGGCCGCGCCAGAGTTCCGTCGGGCAACGTGACGGTCACGTCGCGCTCGCTGTGGTCCCCGCATAAGACCTGCAAGGCGCCGAGGTCCGAGTAATCGCGGGGCACATACGACGCATGCCTGGATTCATACGCCTGCCGCCCTTTCCCCTGATACGTTTTGAGTATCTCCGGCATCCCACGCCAGAGCCTGTAGAACCATGACTCGGCCGGAATGCTCCAGCCCTCGGCCTGCGCCTGATCCTCGAGCGCACGGTAAAGAAACCGAGCCCCCTTAAACCGGCGCCAGTTGGCGTTGACCCATTGCGCGGCTTCGGGCGAAATCTCCGCCCGGCGGCGGTCTGTTTCGGGCGGCGTGGACTTGTCCAGGTTACGAAGGAACGCGATCATCCCCTCCCGCCGATAGGCGTTCATCCAGCGATTGAGCGTCTCGGGCGACGGCGGATGCGAGCGGTGTGGATGCCGCAGTAAGATCAACGGCTCCTGACAGACGGCCTGTTGGCATAACTCCTTGACCTCAGCCACAAACTCCGTCCGCCTAGTGGCTGGATTCCGGCGGCGCTTCGGCGCAATCTCCATGTAGCGCTCGACGATGCGCGACAACCGCACCGTCTCCTTCAACCAGGCGACTCGCTCGGCGGCGCTCAGTCGGCTGAGCGTGTTCATCAACTCATCCTCTCTGGTGAGATCAATCGACGGCGCAGCCTCCCTCAACAACGTGACGATCTGCTCGACGCCGGACGCCGGACGCCCGGCCGACGCCAGTTTGAGCTGCAGTTCCGCGGGCAGGCTTGAGATCAAGACTCGCTTCTGTCCCGTCCCCTTCGGCTGATAGGCCTTCCATTCGCCACACTCCAGCTTCGCCTCGATCTGCTGTCGAGAAACGCCGAGGTCCATAAGCTCGTCCAGGGAGACATACATATGTGGATGAGAGATGACACTGATTCATGCGCCTGACGGGCGCTTCAAACGCTTCGCGATCCTCCCGCTGAACCGGTCGGCCTTGACGGTGATCCGCTGGACATAGACGCGTGTGGTCGCCGCGTTCTCGTGATCCAGAGCCTCCTGCGTTTCCAGAAAACTCCCGGTGTCTTCGGCGATCATCCGCGCATAGGTGTGGCGCGTTTGGTGGAGGTGAATGTCTCCCAGTCCCGCCGCTCGGCCGTACTTCTTGAGATTTTCGGTGAATGAGCGGGAGTTCAGTGGCGCGCCAGCGCGCCCCGACCGGTCATGCCGCGTCCACAGCGGGCGCTCGGAACCCAGGACATCCATTCTGCCGGATGCATTCAAGTAGTCCTTGAGCGCCACATAAACATCAGGTTCCCCCACTGCGCGTCCGACATACTTGCCGCCTTTGCGACGATACTTGACCACCAACTCGCCACCCCTCTCCGCCAAGTCCTTCCCGCGTAATCCGATCACCTCATTGCGTCGCAAACCCGTATACAAAAAGAAGAGCAGGAGCGCATAATCACGTTTACCGACGAGCGACCCGCCGTCGGCCAGCGATTTGACCGCATCCAAGAGCGCGCCGGTCTCCTCATCGCTCCAGGCTTTGACCGATTCCGAGCCGTACGGACGTGGATACCGAGGTCGCGCTTGCGGGACGGGGTTGGAGGGAATATGCGACGCGATCTGCGGATTGCTGATCAACCATTTGTAGAAGGAAGAAAGGCGGGAAAGGCGAGCATAAACCGTCGCGGGCTTCTGCCCTTGAGCCTCCAGGCTCTCGCGCCACTTCTGGACATCGGGCGGAGTAACCTCCCCGGGATGTTTGCCGATGAAAGCAAAAAAGCGGCTGACCACCGCGATCTTGTCGCCAATGCGATCTTCGCGCTCATACGACTCGATCCGGGTCTGCTGCTCAGCCCAGATTTCAATTGCGGTGTCGAGAGCAGCCTCCAGATCAAGTTTGACCAGGGATTGCGCGGGATTTTGGGCCATTTTCGGGTGACCGGGCATGATTCCACTTCTGTCGCAGTAGCGGAAACGACGCCTGAAATCGGTGATTATTGCCTGTTACATTGGCAAAATTTACTATAATACAGCCTCCCAATGTTTCACAAGAATAAAGCGCGAAAGAGGAGGAGATTTTTTGAATGAAAACCGCCCGCCGACGTAAACGAGTCTTTGATCCGTTGGCGACGCCCTCCGGGGTGCGCGGCGTTCTGGCGCGGCTCGCGAACCAACCTTCCGATCTGATCCCAAAGTCCGAGAAGGAGTTAGTCTCGATGCTCAACGCCGTCAGGCATATCGAACGAAGGCAGGCGACCGACACCCGGCGCGGTCGGCCGAGCCCCTGGGAACGCTCGCTTCTACTTTCGGTCGCCTCCCGACTTCGCTCCGTCCTGGACCGTGAAACACAGGGCCGAGTGTCGTTGTCGAGTTTCGTCAGCCAGTATTTAAGAGTGCTCTCCTTCCCCGCCGACCTGACCTCTTCGCTCGAACGGGGGGAGATCAATTTGCAGGAAGCGACGATTCTGGCCAGGCTGACGGCGGCGAAACTCAAGGTCTCCGAAGAAGAGGCGGCCGCGATCAGGGGGCAAATGCTCCGTTCGCACGTCCAATCACACGGCTCGCAGAATCAGCTTTGCGCAAGAGTCAAGGAGGCGCTCGGCGAGAGCGGAACGGTGTCGAGCGAGACTCTGGCGATCGGCGTGCTCAAGGCTGACGCTCTGCTTGAGGTCTCGCCCGAGGACCTGAGGCACCTTTTCTTTGAGACGATGAAAGAACTCTTCTACGCGATTCGCAACTTTGAAGCCGATGACCTGATCGAAACCGACATCGATGAGTTTATGGCCTCGGCCGACATTCTCTCAGGCACGATTCACGCCATCGAGCGGCGCATCTCCAAGCGCCGACAATCCAAGCAGGCGATGGCCGGGTTCGCCTCCAAGCCTGAACCTGAGAAGAAAGTCAAAGCCGTCAAGGATCCAGTGACCGGGCGAATCACCTACAGCTTTGGTTGAATCGCTCTCCTGGCGTGGTGCCTATGTTGGGCAAGATATGTGAAAAAGGGCGGAATTTTGCGCTCTTTTAGGCAAGATATGTGAAAAAGGGGTAGTCCATCCGCCTTCTGTAACTAATTGCAAATAAGGCCATTATCGCACGTCTAAAAACTCTTAAGAAATCGTCGTTGGGCAAGATATCTGAAGATTTACAAGAGTCCTCCGCCGATCTCCGCAGCACAATTGAAGGAGGAGTAGCGCAAAAAGCCTTCGGCAAAATATGTCCGAATTCAGCAAATATCCTGCGAATCCGATTGCTTATGAACATCTATACTCAGAAAGGCGACCGCTC
>WNFU01005723.1_pt1 | contig 15332 bp, 17 predicted proteins | sample 5400121 | NCBI WGS metagenome assembly WNFU01 (sample SAMN13153360, study PRJNA577476) | soil metagenome | isolation source: 100 cm soil or saprolite under grassland replicate 1 | place: USA:California | collected 2016-06-15
GGGCAGAAGGGAGGCGGACGTGATGGCCCGCACCACCCTTCGAGCGAAGGGGCAGCTAACGCTGCCGGACGACGTTCGTAAGGCGGCCAAGTTGGAGGAGGGGGATCTGATCGACGCCGTGGTGTCGGAGAACGGTGAGATCATCCTGCGGCCGCTGGTTGCCGTCGACCGAAGCCAGGCATGGTTTTGGACGCCTGAGTGGCAGGCCGGCGAGCGCGAGGCATCCGAGCAGGCCCGGCGGGGCGAGGGCGAGCAGTTCGAGAACGACGCCGACTTCCTCGACTCATTGCGGTAGCTACCACCACGGTGGCCCCGAGTCGTCCCGTTCCGCGAAGGTGCAGGCAGATGACCGGGCGGGGGTGCCGGAGGAGGTCTCGAAGCCGCCTCCACACCACGGGCCGCCGGCCGCCTTGTTCCTGCGTCGGGCAAGGAGGACAGTGTGTGGCAGGGGCACAGAAGAGGTAGGCGGCCATGTTCGACTGGATCAGACGAGCGTTTGCCCGGCTCTCGCGACCGCGTCGGGCTGACGAGCACGAATTCCATGACCAGCGCGAGGCCAGCAGGTATCGGACCCTGCACGAGTCCAGGCAGGACGGGGATCTGCCCTTCTGACGGCTGGGAGAGAGCATCCCTGGTCCGGCGCGGCGTGGCTTCCTACCCGCGTGGAGGGTGAGGCCGGGTCGCCGGTGACGGCGCAGGCCAGTGACCGTGCTGAGTCCGCACAGCATCGGAAACCGCTGGTCCTCGCCGGGCACGAGCGTCACGGCCGCGGATGCCTCCGGCGCTCGGGCCTTCGGCGGCCATCGCCCGGATCGGTCGCCAGGCACGGCAAGGCCGATAGACCGTGAGTTTGGGAAGCATTGCCTGGGCGGCTGGGCTTGTGAGCCAGCGATCCGCCGCCCACACTAGGCCGAGCGGTACCGCCACCGGCGGCGTCAAGGATGGCGCCAGTGTTCTCATTCAGCGTAACGCTCTTCCGACGCCCCCGTGGTGTCGGCTTCCTCCTGGTAGGAAGCATTTTGGTGGTGTTCTGGAAGTGGGATTCGCTGAGCTGGCACGCCAGGGGGATGATCCTCGGCGCTTATGGCGTCGCGTTCCTTGGGTTCGGGCTGATCGAGGTGTTACGCACCCGTGGGCTGCTCAAGAGTGGTGTACAGACTTTGGGCACGGTGATCGGCGCGGAACGGGACGACGACACGACCACCACCTACAACCCGGTGGTGCAGTTCACCACAGCGGACGGCCGCACGGTGGAGTTCACGTCGGCGGTGGGCTACGGAAGCAAGCCCGATGTCGGAGGCACTCTCGACGTCCGCTACCTTCCTCATGATCCCGAGCAGGCTGAGATCGACCGTGCCACCACCTTGGTGCTGCCGGCAGCATTTGCCTTGCTCACCGGGCTGGGGCTGCTGGTAGCCGGGGCCGTCGTGTACTCCAGTTGAGCCCCAGGGTCTGGACCTACTGATGCTGTCTCAGGCGTGGCCCAGTCAGCACGCTCGTGACTGCTCTGGCTCCCTCGGCGGGGAGGGCGAGGCCGGCTCCCCGGTGGCCGTCGTGTCGTAGTTGGCCGCGGGCGGCCGCCCGCAGGCGGCCGCCCGCAGGCTGGCCTTGACGCGCTCGCCCGCCGCCTGGAGCACGCCCGCAGCGAGGCGCTCGCGGGCCTGGCACGGACCCAGCGCGGACCAGCGGCGGTCCCACTTCGCGAAGGCGCAGGCCAGTGACCGTGCCAGGGGGGTGCCGGAGGAGGGGCTCGAACCCTCATGCCCTTGCGGGCCCAACGCTTTTAAGGCGCGGCTGTCTGCCGATTCCAGCACTCCGGCGCTGGCCAGCCAGGCTACGGCAGACCAGGCGCTCGCGCGAGGGGCACCGACCGTCGGCGCGTCAGCGGCGGTCGGCGGCGGCCTCTTCCTCGGGCTCCTCGGCGGCGTCGAGCCGCTCGTGCCGGCGCTGCTCCTGCCAGCGCCGCCACAGCCACCAGCCGGCCGCCGCGGCCACCAGCACGGCGATCACGATGCTGACCGGGCGCAGGAAGCGGTCGACCACGTGCCACTGGCTGCCGAGCGCATAGCCGAGGGCGGCGAGGGCGAACGTCCACGGTAGGCAGCCGAGGAAGGTGTAGACCGAGAAGCGGAGGAAGCGCATCTCGGCGATGCCGGCCGGCAGGCTGATGAACGTCCTGATCACCGGGAGCAGCCGGGAGATGAACACGGCCGCCTCGCCGTGCCGCTGGAACCAGACCTCGGCGCGGTCCAGCTCGTGCTTGCGGAGGAACACGTAGCAGCCCCAGCGCTCGATCAGTGGCCGGCCGCCGCGCCAGCCGATGCCCCACGCGATCCAGGAGCCGACCAGGTTGCCGACCGTGCCCGCCAGGCCGACGGCGACGAAGTTGAGGTGCCTGCCCTCCTGGCCGATGCTCGCCACGAAGCCGGCGTTGGCGAGGGCGCCGCCGAACAGCATGGTGATCTCGCTCGGGATGGGGATGCAGGCCGACTCGAGGGTCATGAGCACGAAGACGGCCAGCAGGCCGTACTGCAGGATCGTGTCGGTGATCAGGTGCTCCACGTGCGCTCCTGGCGAGACCGGTGGGTGCGGGTGCGCGAACTGTACCGGACTACCGGCTCCAGTGGCTCTCGCCGAGGAGGTAGGCGGTGGCCAGGCTCTCCGGGTCCTGCTCGGCCGGAGCGCCGTCGCCGGTCCGTTCGACGGCCACCGAGATCGTGCGGGCCGCGAACATCGGCAGCTCGGCGGGCCGGCCGTCCGCGGTGGCCCGCAGGCGGGCCCGGTCGTCGGCGAAGCCGATGATGGTGTAGCTGGCCTGCGGCTCGACCCCCGCCCGCCGGAACGTCCGCAGCAGGTCGTGGTCCTCGTTCTCGAACCGCAGGATGCGGACCACGCTGCCGGCGGGCACGCCGGTGAGGGGCCGTCCCGGCTCGCGCGGGTAGTCGCCGATGGGGTGGCCGTGCGGGCAGGTGCGGGCCTCGCCGATCATCGCCAGCATGCGGGCCTCGAGGGCCGGGGTGACGCCCATCTCGAACGCCTCGGCCTCCTCGTGCACCTCGTCCCAGGGGACGCCCATGATCTTGACCAGGAAGGCCTCGACCAGCCGGTGGCGGCTGACCACGTGCCTGGCCACCCGGTCGCCCTCGGCGGTGAGGGAGATGCGCTTGCCCGGGCCGCGCTCGACCAGGCCCTCGGCCGTCAGCCGGTGGACCATCTCGGTCACGCTGGGCGGGGAGTACTGCATCGCCCTCGCGAGGTTGGTCGGGGTCCTGTCGATGCCGGCCTCCCCGAGCCAGTAGAGCGACTCGAGGTACTCCTGGATGGCCGGGGTGAGGCCAGTGGTCTGCGCCATGACCCCATGGTACGTGGCCGGGGTGACCGTCCGCCCCTCAGCCGGTCACCACCACGCGACCGTCCATGCCCGCGTGGAGCGTGCACGTGTAGCGGTACTCGCCCGACCGTTCGAACCGGTGGGCGAACGTGCCCTTGGTCTGGTTCTCGGAGACGAAGCCGTCGCCCTTCACGTTGTGGGGGACCGAGCCGTCGTCGAAGCGCCAGGTGACCTCGGTGCCCGGCGGCACCTGGATCGCCGGCGGCTGGAACCGGAGGTCCTTGGCGACCACCTCGGTGACGCCGGTGACCGGGGCAGCGTCGGCGGCCGAGCGGGCCGAGCCGCCCTGGCATCCCCCCGACGTGATCGTGAGCACAAGCACCAGTAGGCCGACACGAGCGATGCCGGAACCGGACCGCACCAGCTCAGACGCCCGAGTAGCTGGTGCTGGTGGCGCTGACCGCGATGAGGATGATGATGAGCACCAGGCCGATGGCCGTCAGGGCCAGCTCGACGATGCCGATGACGCGGGCCCACCTCGCCTGCTCCAGGCCGGACAGGCGACCGCCTGACTCCTCGATGCGTTTGGTGGCGTTGTTGGCCAGGACCAGGGCGACGATCCCCGCGACCGGCCAGAGGCAGGTGACGAAGCCGACGATGGCGATGACCAGCGCCGCGGTGGCCGTCCCCTCCGTCTGTGGCGCCGCCGCGGAGCCGTAGCCCGGTTGGCCGTAGCCGGGCTGGCCGTACCCGGGTTGGCCATACCCGGGTTGGCCGTAGCCGGGCTGCTGCTCCGGCGATGGCGGGCCGTACCCGGGCTGCTGCCCGTAGCCCGGCTGGCCGTACGGGGATGACGGTGGCGGCGGCGCGCCGCCGCCGAACGGCTCGGTCGGCTTCTCGCCTGGTCGGTCGTCCTGGCCCTCGCCGCCGGGGGGGCCGGAAGGATGGTCGGCCATGGTGACTCCTTTGCGCTCGCACTGGCTCGCGCCGGCCGCAAGACCGCCGGCCAGGCGCCCGGAGTAAACCACACCGGCAGTGGCGTGGCCTCGTCTCAGCCCCGGTCGGTGGCGTCCAGGGCGGCGGCCCAGCCGGCGGCCGGGTCGGCGGCGGCCAGCCGCAGCACCCAGCCGCTGGCCGGCATGCCGTCGTCCCACACCCACCAGGCCAGCCCCTGGAGCTCCCTTCCCAGGTCGGCCGGGTCGGGCGGCCAGTCGAGCCCGGCCAGCCCGGCCGCCGCCCACCACGCGTCGAAGCGGCCGAGGGCGGCCCCGCGGCGCACGCCGTGCGCCCCGCCGCTGGCCGCCGCCCACGCCATCCGCGCCATCGCGGCCGACGGCGGGATCCGGCCGAGCCGGTGGTCGCCGTAGCCGAGGGTGGCCACCGCCTCGGCCGGGCCGCCCCTGACCACCACCGCCCTGGCGCTGCCGCCCGACTCGGCGGTCCAGACCTCGACCAGGTCGGTGAGGGCGCGGGTGGCGTCGGGGCGGTCGAGCACCGGCCCAGGGCGGGTGCCACCGGCCGCCATGACGACCGGCTCGGCGCCAGGGTCCGGCACCTCGAGCCGGTCGGCCCGGTAGGTGGCCAGGGCGTAGGCCGGCTCCCAGGGGGCGAGCACGAGCGGCAGCTCCAGCACCTCCGGGTGGGCGCCCGGCGCCTCGCGGAGGTCCTCGCCGCGCAGCACGCGCTCCTGGGCGACCGACCCGGCGACCACCGGCTCGGCCAGGTGCGGGGCCAGCTCCGCGAACGTGTGGGTGGCGGCGGCCACCTCGGTGAGCGGCCCGAGCGCGAAGCGGCCGACGCCGGGCCGCAGCACGCTGGCCGCCTCCGGGCCGGGTGCCTCCAGGGCCATGCGGTACTCGACGTAGGTGATCACCGGCCACAGCGGCCGGCCGCGCTCGACCGCCTCGCCGAGGCGCCGGCGCAGCTCCACCATGCCGGCCCAGTCGCCGGTCACGCACAGCCCGTCCACCGCGTGGAGCAGGCCGGCCGGTTCGCCCAGCTCCACCAGCTCGGCGAGACGGTCGTCGGGCACATGGGCCTCCGCGTTCGGGCGGCAACGGCGCCATCTTGCCATCCGCCTCGGGGTGGGTCTGCTCTGACGCCGGCGTGGCCGGGCGGCTCAGCCGATGAGCTCGCCGCGGAGCACGGTGACGGCCTGGCCGCCGAGCAGCACCCGGTCGCCGGCGGTGCGGGTGCGGACCACCCCGCCCCGGCGGGACGCCTGGAAGCCGGTCAGGTCGGCGCGGCCGAGGCGGTCGGCCCAGAAGGGCCCGAGGGCGCAGTGGGCCGAGCCGGTCACCGGGTCCTCGTCGATCCCCACGGCGGGCGCGAAGAAGCGGGAGACGAAGTCGAACCCGTCCGCCTCGCTCTCGGCGGTCGCGATCACACCTCTCGTGGAGATCTCCCGCAGCTTCGCGAAGTCCGGCTTCAGGCCGCGCACGGCCGCCTCGGAGCCGAGCTCCAGCAGGTGGTCGAAGCGGCTCCGCCCGGCCCAGCGGACGGTCCGGGCCGGCTCGCCGAGCGCCTCCAGCAGCCCGGCGGGAGGGTCGGCCGGCACCGCCGGGGTGGCGGGGAAGTCGAGCTCGATGCCGTCGTCGCGGTCGTTCGCGCGCAGCTCGCCGCTCAGCGTCTGGAAGCGGATCGGCCGGTCGGCGCTGGCCCGGCCCTCGCTCCAGAGCACGTGGGCGCTGGCCAGGGTGGCGTGGCCGCAGAGCTCGACCTCGACCGCCGGGGTGAACCATCGCAGCCCGAACACGGCGTCGTCCCCGGACCCCACCGGCCGCACGAACGCCGTCTCCGCCAGGTTCATCTCGGCGGCCACCCGCTGCATCCACCCGGGCTCGGCCTCATGGTCCAGGAGGCACACCGCCGCCGGGTTGCCGGCGAACGGCTCGGCCGTGAAGGCGTCGACCTGGAAGAGCGGGACGGTCACGGACGAGCTCGGACGGCGCGGAACATGGCCGTGTCGGCCGGCTCGGACGGCGGCTCGACCAGGTGGAACCAGTAGAAGCCGTGGGGGCCGACGGCCAGCCGGTAGGGCTCGGCGTCGATGATCGGGAAGGGGGTGCGGCCGAACATCTCCTCCGGGACCAGGCCGGAGAAGCGCGACAGGTCCAGCTCGACCGGCTGCGCGAAGCGGGACAGGTTGGCGATCACCAGCACCACGTCGGCGCCGAGCTGGCGGTAGAAGGCGAGCACGCGCCGGTTCTCGGGGTACAGGGGCTCGTAGTCGCCAAGCCCGAAGACCGGGTGCTGCTTGCGGACCTGCAGCATCCGCCGGATCCACTGCAGCAGCGAGGTCGACACCCGCTCCTGGGCCTCGATGTTGCAGGCCTGGTAGCCGTAGACGGGGTCCATCAGGAACGGCAGGTACAGGGCCGCCGGGTCGGCCCGTGAGAAGCCGGCGTTGCGGTCGCCGGTCCACTGCATCGGCGTGCGCACCCCGTCGCGGTCGCCGAGGTAGATGTTGTCGCCCATGCCGACCTCGTCGCCGTAGTACATGACCGGGCTGCCCGGCAGGCTCAGCAGCAGGCTGTTCAGCAGCTCGATCTGGCGGCGGCCGTTGTCGAGCAGCGGCGCCAGGCGCCGCGCGATGCCGATGTTGCGCCGCATCCGCGGGTCCTTGGCGTACTCGTCGTACATGTAGTCGCGTTCCTCGTCGGTGACCATCTCGAGGGTCAGCTCGTCGTGGTTGCGGAGGAACAGCCCCCACTGCGCCATGTCGGGGATCTTGGGGGTGCGGTTCATGATCTCCACGATCGGCGTGCGGTCCTCGCGCCGCAGGCCCATGAACATCCGCGGCATGACCGGGAAGTTGAACGCCATGTGGCACTCGTCGCCGTCGCCGAAGTAGGGGACCACGTCCGGCGGCCACTGGTTGGCCTCGGCCAGCAGGACCCGGTTGGGGTACTTGTCGTCGACCTCCTTGCGGACCCGCTTCAGGAACTCGTGGGTCTCCGGCAGGTTCTCGCAGTTGGTCCCCTCCCGCTCGAACAGGTAGGGGACGGCGTCCAGCCGGAAGCCGTCGAGGCCCATGTCCAACCAGAAGCGGATCACCTCCAGCATCGCGTCCTGGACCTCGGGGTTGTCGTAGTTGAGGTCCGGTTGGTGGGAGAAGAAGCGATGCCAGTAGAACGCCTGCGCCTCGTGGTCCCAGGTCCAGTTGGAGGTCTCGGTGTCGACGAAGATGATGCGGGCGTCCAGGTAGCGCTGGTCGCTGTCGCTCCACACGTACCAGTCGCGCTTGGCCGACCCCGGCTGGCGCGACTCCTGGAACCACGGGTGCTGGTCGGAGGTGTGGTTCATCACCAGGTCGGCGATGACGCGGATGCCGCGGGCGTGGGCCGCCTCCAGGAAGTCGTAGAAGTCCCCGAGGATGCCGTAGTCGGGCAGGATCGAGAAGTGATCGGACACGTCGTAGCCGCCGTCGCGCAGCGGCGAGGGGTTGATCGGCAGCAGCCAGATGCAGTCGATGCCGAGCCAGTGCAGGTAGTCCAGCCGCTCGGTCAGGCCGCGGAAGTCACCCTGGCCGTCGCCGTTGCCGTCCTGGAAGCCGCGGACGTACAACTCGTAGAAGACCGCCGTCTTGTACCAGAGTGGGTCGTCCTGCATCCCTCGTCCGCTCCCGAGCTCGCTTTTTCCTCACTAAGCTGCTCGATCCCTGTGCCGGTTCGCAAGTGCCGCCGCCCATGGCGGTGTGTCACCACGGAGAGTAACCGGTTGCGCGACCGGCGCGTCGCACCAGTTGCGTACTTCAGCAACTTCGACGTCGGGAGGGCGACGGTTGAGGGAATTTCCCTCAACGCCACGCGGGCCGGTTCAGGTTGATCGGCCCGCCGGCGACCGGCTCGGGCACCCCCGCCCGGACCGCCTCGAGCTGGGCCGCGAAGGCGAGCCCGAGGAACAGGGCCAGCGCCGTCAGGAACGTCCACACCAGGATCGCGATGATCCCGGTGAGGGGGCCGTAGGTGTTCCCGAAGGTGCCGGCGGAGCTGCTCAGGTACAGCGCCAGCAGGCCGGTGAACACGAACCACAGCAGCACCGCCATGCCGGAGCCGACCGCCAGCCACGACCAGGACGGCTGGTGGCGACGCGGCGCCTCGCGGAACAGCACCGCGAACGCCACCACCGCGAACCCGATGCTGAGCGGCCAGCGCAGCACCGTCCACAGCCCGCGCACGACCCCGGACAGCTCGGTCGCCCTGGCGACGTCGGCGCCGGCCACGATCAGCACGAACGCGAGCAGCACCAGCACGCCGGCGGAGCAGGCGAGCAGGAAGCCGTTCCAGTACTTCTGCGCCGTCGGGCGGTCCCGCTCCACGCCGTAGAGGCGGTTGGCGCCCCGCTCGATCTGGCCCATCGCCATCGTCGCCGACGCCAGCGCGGCCAGCGCGCCGAGGACCAGGGCGGTGATGCCGCCGCGGCTGGCGCTCCTGGCACCCTGCTGGACCGCCTCGGTGATGAGCTGGCCGGCGGGCCCTGGCGCAAGGCGGTCCACGGTCTGGACGACGAGCTGGCGGAACCGGGAGGCCTGCACGGCCGTTGCCAGGCCGACCGTGGCGATCACCGCCGGCAGCAGGGCCAGGGTGATCTGGAATGCGAGGGCGCGGGCGTGGCTGAAGCCGTCGGCGGCGCGGAACCGCTGGAACGAGTCCTTGGCCAGCCTGCCCCAGCCGGTGAGGCGCAGGGTCCGGAGGGCGTCGTCGCCCTCCAGCTCGTAGGTCTCCGGTACCGAGGTCGCGGTGCTCATGGGGTCCTTCCTTTCGGTTCCTGCGGCGGCACGCACAGCGTGAGCGCGCGGGGGACGATCTCGACGACGAGGTGGTCGGTCTCTCCCACGGGGTCGCCGTCCCGCTCGACGGGCTGTGGCCGGTCGCAGCGGACCTCGACCCGGCGGGCCCGGAACACCTCCAGCTCCGGGTCCTTTCGCCGGCGCCGCAGCAGCACGCGGACGGCCAGCCGGGCCCAGTCCAGCACGGTGCGGGTCTGCAGCACGGCCACGTCCAGCAGCCCGTCGTCGGGCCGGGCGTCCGGGATGACCGGCAGCCCGCCCTGGAGCCGGCCGAGGTTGCCGACCAGCACCCCCTGGCCGACCCGGGTGACCGCGCCGGCGTCGTCCAGTCGTAGCTCGAAGCGGGTGGACCGGCGGCGAAGCTGGCCGAGGCCGCTGATCACGTAGGCGACGGCGCCGAGCCGTTTCTTCAGCCGGGGGTCGGCGTCGCGCAGCATGGCCGCGTCGAAGCCGATGCCGCCCATGACCACGAAGCGGTCCTCGCCCATCGCGGCGACGTCCAGGCGGCGCCGCTCGCCGTGGAGGGCGACCTCGACGGCGCCGTCCAGGTCGCTCGGGATGTCGAAGTTGGCCGCCAGCAGGTTGCCGGTCCCGCCGGGCAGCACCGCCAGCGGCACGTCGGTACCGGCCAGGCCGGTCACGCACGCCATCACCGTGCCGTCGCCGCCCTGGGCCATGACCAGGTCGACGCCCTCGGCGACGGCTTGGCGGGTGACTCCCTGGCCGGGGTCCTGCCGGGTCGTCTCCAGCCACAGCACGTCCAGCCCGGCGCTGGCCAGCGCCTGCTCGGTGTCGCGCCGGCGGCTCGCGCTGTCCCCGCCGCCGGTGGCCGGGTTGAACACCACCGCCACCCGGGTCCCCCTAGCCATGGCGGACGACCGGTCGGCGTCGCCGGCGGAAGACGCCGGTCCCGGCCTCCTGGCGCAGCGTCCAGTGCAGGACGCCGAGGCGGATGCCGCGGACGACGGCCAGCAGCCAGACGGTGCCCAGCAGCACCCCGCCGAGCACGTCGCTCGGGTAGTGCATGCCCCGGTACATGCGGGAGGAGGCCACGACCACCGGGATCACCACGGCGAGGGTGAGGAACAGCCCCCTGACCAGCGCCGAGCGTGCCCGTTCGGAGGCGAGCACGGCGATCGCCCCGTACAGCGCGATTGCCGCCGCCGTATGCCCGGAGGGGAAGCTCGAGGTGGGGGGCGCCTCGTCCAGGTGCCCGACCGGCGGCCGCTCGCGGTCCACCAGCAGGGTGACCGCCAGGAAGATGCCGACCTCGCCGGCCACCGCTACCGCCACCAGCATCGGCTCCCGCCAGCGACGCCACGCCCAGGCCGCGACCGCCACCGTGAGCACGGCCAGGATGGCGATGGTCAGGGTGCCGCCGAGCTCGGAGGCGAGGGCGGTGACGTCGTCGAGCCCGCCGTTGCGGCGGCGGGCCAGCCAGCGGCTCACGTCCGCGTCGGCGCGGCCGATGCCGTCGTCGTGGACCACCCTGCTCAGCAGCCACCCCAGCGCCACCAGCGCCACCAGCAGCGCCAGCGCCCAGCCGAGCAGGTACAGCGCGGATGGCACGCCGGCGGGGAGCCGCCGCCAGCGGGCGGCCAGGGCGGCCTCCCGGTCGCCTGGCGACGGGTCGAGCGGTCCACGGGCCTGGCGGCCTGCCATCGGTGTCCTCCGGACGGAATCGGGTCCACTCTCCGCATGCACCAGTAAGAAGGGGGGCAAACTCCCCGTGCCGGCGGCCTGGCATGCTTGCTCTACCGGTTCGCCGGGAAGTCGCAGGCATCCCACCGAACCAGCCACGAAGGGAGCGATGTGCCGACCGCCCGCACCTGGCGCCGGGCCGCGGTGGCCAGCGGCCTGGGGCTCGCCGTTGTCTACGCGTTCGAGGCGGCCCAGTACCATCGCAGCGCTGCCAAGGGCTTCGAGCTGCACGACCCGCCGGCGCCGGGCACCCCCGACTTCGCCCGCCTGGTGGAGGCGCTCACGATCGCGCCGCTGCGCCAGGGGAACCGGGTCACGGTGCTGCGCAACGGCCGCGAGATCTTCCCGGCGATGCTGGAGGCGATCCGCTCGGCCCGGCGGACCATCGACTTCGCCACCTACGTGTACTGGACCGGCAGCATCGCCCCGGAGTTCGCCGAGGCCCTCGCGGAGCGGGCCGAGGCCGGGGTGGAGGTCAACGTGCTGCTGGACGCCGTTGGCGCGGCCAAGATGGACCGCTCCCTGGTCGAGCGCCTGGAGCGCTCGGGGGCGACGGTGGCCTGGTTCCGTCCGCCGAGATGGTGGACGCTGCACAAGCTCAACAACCGCACCCACCGCAAGATCCTGGTGGTGGACGGCACGGTCGGCTTCACCGGCGGGGTCGGGATCGCCGAGGAATGGACGGGCAACTGCGAGGACCCCGGCCACTGGCGGGACACCCACGTGCGGGTGGAGGGGCCGGCCGCCCGCGACCTGCTCGGCGGCTTCCTGGACAACTGGGTGGAGGCCACCCATTCGATCCTCTCCGGGCGTGACCACCTGCCCGACGTCCGCGGGTTCGAGGACGGCATCCAGGTGCAGGTCACCAGGAGCACCGCCGAGAAGGGCAGCACCGACGCCGAGCACCTGTTCTACGCCGCCATCGCCTGCGCCAGAGAGCGGATCTGGCTGACCACCGCCTACTTCGCCCCCAGGCGGGCGTTCGTCGACGCCCTCTGCGACGCGGTCCGGCGCGGGGTGGAGGTCCGCGTGCTCACCAACGGCCCCCACATCGACCGGCAGGTCGTCCGCCAGGCCGGGCGGCGCACCTACGAGCGGATGCTGCGGTGCGGCGTGCGCATCTTCGAGTACCAGCGGACCATGCTGCACGCCAAGGTCCTGATCGTGGACGCCACCTGGGCGACCGTCGGGTCGATCAACTTCGACAACCGCTCGTTCGCGCTCAACGACGAGCTGAACCTCTCCCTGCACGACCGTGCGGTCGTCGCCGGATTGGAGAAGCACTTCCTCGCCGACGTGGACGACGCCGTCGAGCTGGGTCTCGACGCCTGGCGGGCCCGTCCCGCGGCCGTCAGGGCCCGCGAGCTGGTCAGCGGCGCGACCCGGCGGGAGCTGTAGCGGTGCCCGGCCTCGCCCTTCTCGGCCTCGGGCCGGTGGCCAGCATGGTGGCGCTCGGCGCTGTGCTTGCGGCCGTCGTCACCGCCGCCGGCGCCCTGGTCGGCGGGCGCCACCGCCCTGGCCATGGTCCCGGCGAGCACGCCGCCGAGGGGCTGGCCCGGACCGGGGCGGCCAGGTTCCTGCGCCGCCGGCTGGACCCGGAGACGGCGACCGGCCTGGCCCTGACGGTCGCGCTCGGGCTCATCTTCCTGGCGGCGCTCGGCTTCGGGCTGGTCGCCGACATGGTCACCTCCCGGACCGGCCTGTACCGCTACGACGCCGGCGTGGCTTCCTGGGGAGCCACCCACGCGACCCCGCTGTCGACCCGGCTGCTCGGCTGGCTCACCTGGCTCGGCGGCACCCTCGTCGTGGTCCCGCTGGCCGTGCTGCTCGGCCTGCTGGAGTGGCTTCGCCGCCGCCGAGCCGCCGTGCTCGCCTTCGCGCTGACGGTCGTCGTCGGCCAGAACCTGATCGCCAACGGCGTCAAGCTGCTGGTGCAGCGGGAGCGCCCGCCCGTGCCGCACCTGGCCGACGCCAGCGGCTTCTCGTTCCCCTCCGGGCACTCGGCCGCCGCGGCCGCGACCTACGCGGCGGTCGTGCTGGTCCTCGGGCGTGGCCGGCCGTGGCGCGTCAAGGCCCTGCTGGCGGCCGTCGCCGCCGCGGTGGCGGCGGCCGTCGCCGCCTCCAGGGTGCTGCTCGGGGTCCACTGGGTGACCGACGTGGTCGGCGGCGTCGCGCTCGGGCTCGGCTGGTTCCTGGTCTGCTCGATCGCCTTCGGCGGCGCCCTGCTCCACTTCGCCGCGCCCGCCGAACGCGTCGAGGCCGAGGAGCGGCGCTGAGCGACTTGTGCTGTTCATCCCCGGCCGGGCGAGGCATGCTAGGCGCATGGCGGTCTCGGCCGAAGGCCTCGAGCGAGCGCTCAGCCAGCTCGCCAACCTCAGGACGTCCCCGGTCACCGTCGATGCGGCGCTGCGCCGTATCGTCGAGTCGGCCGACGCCCTGTTCCAGGTCGACGGGAGCGCGCTCATGCTGGTCGACCGCGACCAGGTGCTGCGCAACCTGGCCGTCTCCCACCTGCGGGCGGCCATGCTCGAGGAGCTGCAGGACGAGCACGGCGAGGGCCCGTGCGTGGACGCCTACCACGAGAAGCAGACCGTCTGGGCCGACGACCTGGGCCGGGAGGAGCGGTGGCCCGGGTTCTCGCCGGTGGCGGCGCGCCGCGGGCTGGCCGCCGTCCTCGCCAGCCCCATCCCCTACAGCAGCGAGGCGGTCGGGGTGGTGGCGGTGTTCGCGTCCGAGCCACATCCGTGGACCGAAGCCGAGCAGGAGGCGATCGTCGCCTTCACCGACCTGGCGGCGATGCTGATCCTCAACGCGATGGCGGCCAGGGAGCGCGGCAGGATGGCCCTCGAGCTGCAGGGCGCCCTCGACTCGCGGGTGGTGATCGAGCAGGCCAAGGGCGTGCTCGTCGGCCGGCACGGGCTGAGCCCCCGGCAGGCGTTCGAGCGGCTGCGCGGCCTCGCCAGGGACCAGCGGCGCCCGCTCGCCGAGGTCGCGGCGGCGGTGGTGGGCGCCGCCCAGCGGCCGTGACTGGCGGCGCGGACGACCGGCGGGCTAGCCTTCCCGCCATGTCCATCGACGCCCTCACCTCCGCCGAGATCTCGCTGCCGGCGACGCCCGACGCGACCCGGGTGCGCGAGCGCATCGCGATCCTCGCCCGCCACGTCGACCTGGTCGGGCTGACCGACAACCACGCCGGCAAGCCCCGCATGTCGCCGCTCGCCGCGGTCGCCCTCGCCCGCGAGCAGGGCGTGGCCACCGTCGTGCACGTCTCCTGCCGCGACCGCAACCGGCTGGCGTTGCGGTCGCAGGTGATCGGGGCGGCCGCGCTCGGCTCCGAGGGGGTGCTGTGCCTCTACGGCGACCCGGTCCCAGGGGTGCCGCGGGTGCGCGACTACACCACCACCCGGCTGCTCGCCGAGGCCAAGGCGTGGGCGGCCCCGCACGACCTCGCCCTGGGCTGCGTGGCCGACCCGTTCGCCGTCGACGGCGAGGCCGAGCTCGCCCTGCTCGGCCGCAAGGTGGCCGCCGGCGCCGACTTCGTCCAGACCCAGATGGTGTTCGACGTGGCCGCCCTGGTGAGCTTCCTCGACCAGGCCGCCGAGGGCGGCAAGCTGGACGACTGCCGGGTGCACGCCAGCGTCCCGGTGATCCGCACGCCGCGGATGATCGACGTCCTCAACCAGGCGCTGCCGTTCGAGGTGCCGGAGCGTGCCAGCCGCCAGATCGCGGCGGGGGGCGGCGTCGACCTGGCCGTCGAGACCGCCGTCTCCCTGGCCGGGCTGGAGCGCGTCCACGCCCTGCATGTGATGTCGTGGGGCTCGGAGGCGGCGGCGGGCCGGGTGGCGGCGGCGTTCCGGGCCGCCAGGGGCGCGCCGGTCGAGCGCGGCCACTAGGAGAGATCGGCGATACGGCCAGCGAAACTGCTCGTCGGGCTGACCGGGCAGCGGTCCATCGGTGAACTCCCCTGCTGATTCGGCGCGTTGGCGCTCAGTATGGCCCGCTGGTCACCTCCGGGCAGGCCAGAACCCCGAGGGTGGTGAACCTCAGGGCAGGGTGGTCTAGCTTCGAGCCTTGGCGAGTGCCGTCGCCAGCCGGGCGAGCATGGTCAGGTCGGCGTGCAGCCGGACCCGCTCGATCCTCCGGACCCGCAGCGGCAGCAGGCCCCACTCGTTCTTGAGCCGGCCGTTCTCCCGCTCAACCGCGCCGCGCAGCCGGTACAGCTTCTTCCACCGGGCCGTCCCCCGAGGGATCAGGGTGTGCAGCCGGCTCGCCCCGATCCACCTGCTGGCCGGGGAGCACTCACCCATGGGGCAGCGCCACTTGGCGGCCCGGCGCTTGGCGTCGGCTCCGGCGAAGGTCCACTCGCCGTGCTCGCAGATGGGAGGGCGGTGCTTGCCGGCCTTGACGGCGGGGGTCTCCCGCAGGGGGATGATCGGGTGGCAGTCGCGCTCCTCACAGCCCGTGTAGACGACTTCGTGGTCGTAGCCCATGTCCATGATGGCGACCTCG
>WNFU01008616.1_pt1 | contig 15327 bp, 26 predicted proteins | sample 5400121 | NCBI WGS metagenome assembly WNFU01 (sample SAMN13153360, study PRJNA577476) | soil metagenome | isolation source: 100 cm soil or saprolite under grassland replicate 1 | place: USA:California | collected 2016-06-15
TACCCTCGGGCAATAAATTTTGAAAAAATTTCTCAAATTGCTGCCAAATATTCTTCTTATTTCATGATTGATTTTTCCCACTTTGCGGGTTTAATCGCTGCAGATCTGTTTTCTTATAAAATAAATATGGCCGATGTAGCTACTACTACTTTCCAAAAAACTCTCCGAGGCCCCCGCGGAGGTATGATCCTTGCGAAAAAAGATTTGGGCCGAAAGATAGACGCGGCAGTTTTTCCTGGTTTGCAAGGAGGACCGGCAATGAATCTAATAGCTGCGAGAGCCCAATCTTTAATTGAAACTTTAGATTCCTCTTTTCAGATTTATCAACAGGCGGTTTTAGATTCGGTTCAATCAATGATCCAGGTTTTTGTTCGCCGGTCAGTCCCCCTTGTAACTGGAGGTAGTGATGTCCATTTTTGTTTGATTGATTGCAAGAAAGGTTTTGGACTTTCCGGAGATGTTGTTGCTGAAGAATTAGAATCTCTTGGAATAATAGTTAATAAAAACGTAGTACCGGGAGATATCGGAACCCCAGCTCATCCTGATGGTATTAGAATTGGGGTTCCGATGGCGGTGAGTCTTGGTTATACTACTGATGATTTTTTTGAAATTGCTGAAATTATCAGTGACTTTTTTTCGATTAGGAGTAAAAACCGAGTTCTTCCGACAGAAAGTAAAAAACAACTTTTAGCCCGTGTTAAGGTTCTTGTCGATAGGGTTAATAAACGGGTTAATAGGAAAAGAGAGGGGATATAGATTATGGAAATAGATCTAGAAACGGAACAAGAAAAGTTAAAAAGCTGGAGGGCAAAAAAGGTTTTTATAATTGATCACCCTTTAATTAAGTATTATCTCTCTGTTTTAAGAAGTAAGAATACTGATTCTATCAAGTTTAGAAGTTGTCTTAAGCACATTTCGTTTCTTCTTGCTTATCCTGCTTTGAATGATTTAAAATTATTTTCTTCGCAGGATTATTCACCATTAGGTTCTTTTACTGCCTTTTCTCTCTCTGAGCCACTTTTTCGAGATTCAAAAACTTTTAAGGTTTCCTTGTATTATTCTTTTGCCAAAGAGAATTTTCTGACTGAAAAAAAACCTTCTTATTTTATTTTAGAACCAATGATTGCTACTGGAGAAACTGTTCTGACTGTTTTAAATTTTTTAACTAGTTTAGGAAGTTCATTGGAGAAATTAGTGATAGTATCGATTATTGGTTCGGTTTCCGGAGTTCAAAGGATAAAGAAACATTTTCCATCAGTGAAAATCTTTTTGGCAGCTCTTGATTCCAAGATTAATAGTAAAGGCTATATTATTCCTGGGTTAGGAGACGCAGGAGATAGATTATTTTTCTAAAACTTTTTTTGTTAGTTTCCTTTAAGTTTTAAGTTTTGTTTTATTGTTATTGTTTAATATTAGGTATTTATTGAAGGGAACAAATAATAATTAAGGGAGAAGTCGAAGCAAAGGGTGATGATTAAGCAGAAGAAAATTGAGAGAATAACGGATTTCGTGAAGGAAATAGATGGAATACCTCTTACTCTTTCGGTAAGAAAATTGTCTACTAGGACTGGTAATTCGGTAATGGTTCAGTATGGTGATACAGTAGTCCTAACAGATGTTGTTGTAGGCGAGAAGTTTTTTTTTCCCAATTTTCTTCCCTTAAAAGTGCTTTTTCTAGAGAGATACTATGCTTTAAATAGAATTCCTGGATCATTTTTTCGTAGAGAAGGGAGACCGAGTGATTATCTTAATTTGGTTGCCAGATTTTTAGATCGTTCTTTGAGAAGTCAAATAGTTTCTCCACTGGATATTTCACTAGAAATACAGTGTATGATTCTCGCATGAGATGGAAAACAAGATTTATTTCCGTTGTTTTCTTTAGCTTCAATTACTAGTCTGTTTCTTGCAGGAGTGAAATTAAAGGACAAGCTCGTCTCTTTTAGACTAAATGCCGAATCCTACAATCGTTTTTTTTCCTCTCCTAAAAAAGAAGATTCATTCTTTTCATTGGGTAACGATTTAACTTTAACGGTTACTGGTAAGGGAGAATTAGTTGCTTTGGAATTTGTTTCTGTTCATCCCGATGCTGATCTAATGCTTGAAAAAGAATTTCCGAAAATACTTAAAAAGGCGGAGCCATTTTTTTCCCTTCAGAACAGGATCTTGTCCGCTTTGGGATCTATTTTAGGATCTAGCTCTTCGAATGTTGATAATGTTTTTTCTTCAGCATTACCCGAAGAAAAAATACTTGAAAAGTTTTTGAATAAAAAAAAACTGTTTTTTTCTTCAGCTGCGAAGAAAGCGGTGGATTTTCTTTTTTTAGAAACAGAAACAAGAAAGAACAAAGAAGATTTCTTAAAGGAGCTGATTAGTTTTCAGTGAGAATCATTTAAAGAGACAGAGGAATTTTCGAATCAATTGTCTAAAATACCTGGTTTTGATTTTCGAGGATTTAAAGAAGCATTTTCTAAAATGTTTTATCTTACATTGTCCAAAGAGTATCGAAAGCACATTTTAGAAACAGGGATAAGAGAGGATGGCCGTTCTGCAAACGAGCATCGCGAGATAGAAACATTAATTGGATTGCTGCCAAATGTTCATGGTTCAGCATTTCTCCGTCGAGGGGGGACCGAAGTTCTTTCGGTAGCGACTATAGCCCCACTTTTTCAAGCTCGAGAAGTGGAGGATCTTAGAGTGAAGTTTACCCAACGTTTTTTTCACTTTTATAATTTCAATTCTTTTGCAATTAATTCTTTTATTAAGGGTTATTTTGTTAATCGAAGAGAGTTAGGACATGGAAATTTGGCGCAAAAAGCTCTTCAGACTATTTTGCTTTCAAGTAATGATTTTCCTTATGTTCTTAGAGTAGTTAGTGATATTTTTGGTTCCGATGGTTCTACTTCTCAAGCAGCAATCATCGCATCTTCTCTTGCTCTTAAACATGCATTAGTCCCCATCCGAGAACTAATTGCTGGGGTGTCAGTCGGAATGATTTCGGAAAACGGAAAGAAATTGTTTTTGGTAGATTTAATTGCGAACGAAGACTTTTTTGGTGATATGGATTGTAAAGTTGCAAGATCTTCAAGTTCTTTAGTAATTCAGCTTGATTTGAAGCTTCCTTCAATATCTTTTCGTGACTTTTTTATAGCACTGACTCTCGCAAAAGATGCTATTAAGCCGATTATAAATTCTCTTACCGGTAATTTTCCGGTCGATAATGAACTTGGTAAAAAAGAGTTGAGCCCTCAAGCAAAGAGAGAAAGATGGTCTCTTCCTTATCTTATTAGTTTCACCATTGATACTTCTTATGTCGGGAAACTAATTGGACCAAAAGGAGCCCAGTTGAAAAGAATAATAGAGGACAGCGGAGTTACGGCGATAAATTTTTTTGAACGTGTCCAAAGTAAGCCTGGGGATGCTTCTCAGAAGGAAGGAAAGATTATTTCGGAAGTTGCAATTGAGGCGAAGGATTTAAAGAGTATTCAAGTCGCGAAGACGATTATTTACCAAATGATTTCACAACAAAAAAAAAGAAGGAGATAACAGTTATTTTTCAAACTTTAGGACAGTTTAAATAAATAGTCATGAAATTAGTTAAAGCAAAATGGTTTAACTTTGTTGAGGAACCATTTTCTAATGGCAATGTGAATGCTTTAGTTGTCGATGGTACTAGAGTAGTCATATTCGACTTTGGTCGAAGTAGTTTTTATCAACTTCGTCAATTATCTGTCGGCGGATTCATCTCTAAACCGGTGGCTGAATTTTGCTGAAAAAATAAGTTTTTTATTGAAGCCATTTTTATAAGTAGTCTTTCGGAAGAAAATATTACTGGATTGGAGTTTTTATCTTCTTATTTGTCAGTTAAAGCTCCTATTTATTGTAGTTCCTATGTGAAGCAATATCTAAGAAAAAGGTTTTCTTCAAAGCTGAATGTTGTTGGAATAAAGAATGGCACGAAGGTGAGAATAGCTCCTGATTTTTCTGTTTTTGGAGTTAAAGATAACGACAGAGGAAAAAAAGGTAATCTTATTTACTTTATTTTTATTGCAAGATCACTACGTTTCATTTATTTTTCTTCGCTTGCTTCTTTAGGCAGAATTGGAGTAGATCCAGTATTTAAGAAGCTGTTGGCAACAAAGAATGTGGATGATAAAAAAGAAGTTGTATTAATAACAACGTCTAATTTTGGTTTTAGTTCTTCTGTTCCCAAGTCCATGGGCTCATTATTAGGTGATAAAAAAAGAATACCTTTTATTTTACTTGATGAAGATAATTTAGACTATTTCTTTAGATTTGTTGCTAAAATCTTTTTAGAAAGTTCTATATTTCATTTTTGTCCCTTTGGCGCAGAAGCAAGGAAGAGATTGTGTAAGTTCTCTTTTCTCTTAGAGAAATATCCAATGATAAAGCGTAATCGTTTTTTATTTTCTCTTCCATTAAAAGAAAAAAAAAGCGCCTTTTTTCTTTCCAAAAGTTTGAATTTCTTATCATCAGAAAAAGTGGTTTTCTTGATTGGTACTGTTCGGGGATCAGGCCTAGATTTTCTCACTCAAAACTGGGAAGGAATCTCTAAATTTTTTTTTCAAGGAAAATCCTTAAATCTGATTAATTTATTTTCTTTTTTTTCCGGGGAAGAGCAGGGATATTTCTCTTTGGTAGATAAAGTTGCCACTCTTGGTTCTTATCAAAATCTTCCTTCAAGACGGGATGTTTCTTTTTTTAATTCCTGTTCGCTTCCGAGTTTATTGTCAATTTTGGATAGATGAAGAATTAAAAAAATTTTTCTTTGTGGCTTGTCTACTTCGGATTTTGAGTTGACGATTAAAAATTTACCTTCAGAGCTAAAAAAGAGGGATAAAGTAATTTTTTCTTCTCTTAATATTAATAATTCTCTCCATTTGTACAAGAGATCTTTCCGTTTGGTCCAAGAAACTTTTTCACATCAACGTGCCCATTCTCTATCAGCAACTGAAATTTTTGAAGATCGATTTTACTGATCTTCTAAGTGCTTTCCTGAGGACTCTGTATTTCCGTTTATTTTAAAAACGAAGCGCTTTTTGCTTAATAACCCTGTGTGTTTGCTAACTTTTTTTTCTGAACAATCTCTTAAAAAAGAACATTCGACAAAACGGTTGGTTCGTCTGAAAGCACGAAAATTGAAAGAAGGAAGAGACGTTTTTCTTTTTGCCACCGTGATTTTTTTAGGAGAGATTAACGAAGTTGCTGGTTTGAAAGTAGCCGAGCAAATAGCTGAAATGAAGAATTTAAAATGAGGACAGAGAAACGGATTTGAAAAAATTGTTTCGAATGTGATCAAAAAATATGGTATTCCGATCGAGCGGTTAGCAAACGTGATAACTAAATGATTTTTTTAGATGGAGTAATTAACCGTGATGGAGTGTTATAATTTGTTTGTTAAGGAGGAAAAGGGATAAAAACTGAAGACAGGAGCTGATTTAGCTCAACTGGCAGAGCAGCCGACTTGTAATCGGCAGGTTGCAGGTTCGACTCCTGCAATCAGCACCATATTTTTCAATTCTAAATGATGCACAGAGAGAATTTAAGAATGAGAGATCCTTGGAAGTCTTTAATGACAATATTAAGTAGAGAGCGTGGTTTTTCCTTTTTAACTGTTAAGTCCGGAGTTATTTTGGATAAGTTAGGAATATCTCTTTTTCCTTATTTCGTTTCCCAGCGCCGAAAGGTAAAGAAAATTTCTCGACATTATTTTTGTGAGCAACAAATTTATTGTATTTATTTACGTGCTTTAGTTTCATTAAGAAAACAAAAAACCGATCAGCTTGTGGCTTGAGAAAAATTGGATAGAAAAAATAACTTTCAGATTCAGAATCATCTAAAATTAATAACAAAACAAACAGGAAAAAAGTATAGATGAGGAAAAATGAATTTTTGTTGTCCGTATGGGTTACTAAAGAGAATTAAATTAATCAAGCAAAAGGAGAAGAATAGTGGGCTATCTTTAAAAAGTGATCTTTGGAAAAAAAAATGTTGTCATCCTTCACTTTTAAGAAATTATTCTGCTCTTCGTGGTTCGGTAGGCCATATTGCAATGTTAGCTTTTTTTGGCTTGGACGAAAGAACGCATATCCTAAATACTAAACTTAAATACTCGTTGGCAAGAACAATTAACCGGTTAGTTGCCCCGGTCAGTTTAAAAACATGACAAGAAAAAATACATAATTTCTTCCTAGCTCCAGAAATGAGTAATCTGGAAGAGTTAATTTTTTATTATCTCCCTTCGTTTAGAGAGTGTTCTGCATTGAGAAAAAGGATGGCTTTTGAAGTTTTTGGATATCTAGAGAGATTTCTTTCAATGCTTGGGGACTCTTCGGTTAGTATTCTTGAGACTGAGCTTGGAGTAATGGATCTTCTTGTTGATGATTATATTATGGATTTAAAATTTTCTGAAAAAAAATTTACTAATTCTATCGTTAAACGGGGTTTTGTTCAACTTTATAGGTATTTTGTGTTTCTAAAAGATAAAGAAAAAAAGAAGTCAATTAAGGGATTTTGTTTATTTTCTCCTATAACCCAAGAAAAGAGATGTCTATCTATTAAACAAGCGAAAGAAGCTTTTTCGCTAAAAAAAGATTTTTCTTTTCATCTTCTTCAGTGAACTTCATCGACTTTTGTCTCATTTAAAAATTTACCTGTTTCCAGGTTATCTTTGCTTGAAAAAAATAAGAGGTATGGTATACTGTAAGTTAGTTTAAGATGTCTCCTCTTTCCGAAGGAAAAATAATGATAAAAAACTGTTAGTAAATGCAACAAAGAGAAAAAAAGGAGGTTCTTCTCCTAAAGCTAGAAAGTTTTTCTAAAAAAGATATAGAAAGATCAGCCCAACGGTTTAAATTTCTTTTTAAGATCTCAGGAAATATTGTCCGTGGACCTATTCCTCTTCCGAACAGGACAAAACGGTTTACTCTTCTTCGCTCTCCTTTTAAACATAAAAAAAGTCAGGATAAATATTTAATTACTAATCATTCTCGTCTCTTTTTTATTCCTTCTCCTCGTAAAGGGGTTGTGGCGACTATTCTAAAAGGGGATTTCTTATCTTCGGTATCGTTGACTTATAAGGTTGTTTTGCGTTAGTCGGCTTAGCATCTATAATTAGTTTGTTCAACCAGTCTCTTTCTTCTCTTTCTTTGCTTGCTGTCTTTTTATTTAAAACTATGCTTAAACCATAAATATGTCAAATCAGAAAAAAAAAGGGAAAAAATTACGAGTTTCTTCTTTAGCCAGGGCGCTAGATTGCGAGAAGGTGACAACCTCTTCTTTCAATAATTTTCCAGTAACAATTCTTAAGTGCTCGAAAAAAGAATGGACGTCTTTTTTCAGTGAAAAAGTTAGAAGAGAAATTTTTCTTACTGCAAGGACTAAAGGAAAGGGTTTCACAGGAGTGGTTGCGAAAGGGAGTTCTCGTGGGCCTATGTCTCATGGTTCTGGACATCATCGAACTATGGGTTCTACTGGCAGTATTGCCGGGAATCGGGTTTTTAAAGGAACTAGGATGCCTGGGAGAACTGGGTTCTCAAGAAGAACCGTTAAGAGTAAAATAATTAATGATTTTTCTTGTTCTGAAGAGTCTAGATGTTTAATTGCGAGAGGCACTGTACCGGGGTCTAAAAAAAGGAAGGTTTTATTATGACATTGAAAATAGATTTAAAAATAAAGAAAATAAGCTGTGATTTCGAAGCGGGAGAAGAATTGGTTTATTCCCTGAAACTAAATAAAAACTGTTTTTCCGAGAGTCCTGTGCTGCCCAAATTTAATTCTAATTTTTATCACAATGTTTTTCTGTATCAACGGCTGCTCCGAAGGAATCTTCAGAATCCAGTTTCTAACACAAAAACTCGAGGAGAAGTTTCTGGAGGAGGAAAAAAGCCTTGAAAACAGAAGGGTACCGGAAGAGCCCGGCAGGGTTCTATTAGGGCTCCTCATTGAAAAGGAGGAGGAGTAATCTTTGGCCCGCGAGGAACAAAGAAAAGAGTTTTAAAACTTAATAGTCGACAGAAAAAGCGGATAAATTTGTCGCTTTTTATTTGGAGTCTAATTAGCCTTCGTTGAAGAGTTATTTGGCCAAATAATAACGAAACACAAAATTGTAAGACGATTAGTACTCGGAAATTATCTATAGCTCTAAAAGATTTGGCTTTGAGTGGGAATAAAAGTTTTAACAAGATTACTTTTATTCACAGTAAAGTGTTGTCAACTGTCTTTTTTTTGTCTTTAAGAAATATTTCTTGGTTAAGTTTAATTCATCTTGATACTCTTAATTTTATTGATCTTTTAATTTCTCCGAAGGCGATAGCAGTAATATCTTTTGAGGATTTTAAAGATTTGTTAAAGAGATATTTTTTCGATTATAGTTTTGAACCTTTACTTTTGGATAAAGAGTCAAAAATCAAAAGAAGTTAAGATGAAAGGTGTTTGGGATGATAAGTTTTTTTAGTGTAAATGGTTAAGTAAGAATGCTAAAAAGGGTATTGAAAGATATTGAGCTTACTCCAAAGAGTAGTATTGAGTTGAAGAAAGGCCGCTATATCTTTAAGGTTGATATTAGATCAACAAAACCAGAGATAAAAAGAGCAGTCAGTCAGTTATTTGGAGTCAAAGTTGCTCAGGTTAGAACTTTAATTAGAAAAAAGAAGAAAAAAAGGGGAATGGCTAAAGCCGGTGTCCGGTTCGGTTATGGATCGAGTTATAAAAAAGCAATAGTTCGTTTGTTTCCAGGGGAACAAATCAGTCTTCCGCGGAAGGAGGAAAAATAATAGTAAGCAGAGTTATAAATTGTGTTCCGAAAGATAAAACAAAGAAAATTGAAGGAAGAATCATTTTCTCAAATTTTTGACAGTAGTAAAGAGGAATATTCTCTTCTCTCTGCCGGAGAATGATTAATAGAAGGATTTTCACTGGGTCATCCGGATAGAGTTGCTGATTTGGTTGCCGAAATGGTGGTCGAGAATTTTTATATGTTGAATAAGAATGCGCAAGTCTCTGTTCAAGTTTCTCTTGTTGGTAAAAATGTTGTTTTATTCGGCGAGGCCGATGTTGATTTGATTAAAAAAATTGATTACAAAAAAATTGCTCTTCGCGCTTTTGAAATAAGTGGTTATCAGGAGGAGTGAAGGTTTTTTGATGATTTGGAAATCACAAACTTAATGAGAGGTATTTCTCCTGAATTAAAAAAGAATCAGTCTGGAAAAATGTTGGGTAACGATCTTAGCTTTAGCCGTGGTTTTGCAGTCCACTCTCCTAATACTAACTATTTGCTTCCGTGCTACTTTTTTTCTCGTTACTTCTTTAATCGTCTCTGGAGGTATCGTAAGTATGTTAATGCCAGGATTGGCCCTGACGGGAAAGGGCATTTTTTTTTTACTAAATTGGCCAAAGGCTGATCGGTGAAAAGACTGATACTGAATTTACAAATGTCCTTAGGAGTTAATGCCGTGGATTTGAAGAATGAATTATGATACAATCTTGTTAAGCCGGCGGCGGCCCTTTCCGGGGTAGAATTGTGCTCGGTGGAAGAATTTAGGATTAATGTTGGCGGAAGTTTTACCATTGGTGGGCCGGTGGCGGACTCTGGACAATCCGGGGTAAAAAGGGCTTGGGATAGTTATGGTTTCTCTCTTTCGTTAGATAGTTCGATGATAGGGAAGGATAGGAGGAAAGTTGATCGGTTGAGCTTTTTTTTTGCTCGTTTTTTAGCAGTTAATATCGTTAAAACTCTTCCTTTGGGCGCTTCAGTATGAACAGAAGTTAGTTGCCAGTTAGGGTCTCCCTTTCTTGAATTAAATAGATTAATTTTAACGTCTCCTTCAGGAGGTAGATTTAAGGATCTTTCGCTAAGGGAAAAGTTTCTAAAAAAAAGATGGAATATTTCCGAGACATATAAGAAGATTAATTTGGATAATCTAGATTTAATCGATGGTTGGAAGGACGGTTTTTTTTTTGACCGACGATAGAATAAAGAGAACAACTGTTTTTCTATTACTTTTTAGTATTTAAGAAAGAAGAGTATCAAAAAAATGAACTGCTTGTTTAGAACAGGGGTATTAAACTTTACAAACCTTTTGTTAGCAAAAAAAAAAAGTGCTGGAGGAGGAGGTTTAAAAAATGGAAGAGATTCAATTGGGCGTCGGCTTGGTTGAAAAGTAGGAAATAATCAATATGTAGCAGCAGGACAAATTCTTCTTCGTCAGCGAGGAGGTTCGGTTTCCCCAGGAGCTTCTGTTGGTCAGGGAAGAGATTTTACCCTCTTTGCTCTCATATCTGGGCGGACACTAATTTCTTCAATAAAAAGAGGAAAAAAAAAAGTAGTTAGTGTTGTTGCCGGAAAGTAGAGATAAAAAATTGAAAAGTTAGAGGCTAGTTTAGTTTCTATGGTTTTGTTTTTTGTTATTTCTTTGATAAAGAGAAGGATTTGCTAAGAAGAAGAGAAGTAATTAGTTAAATTGGAAGAAAGAAGAAAAAATTACCTCGGCCAGTTCGCGGTTAATCTTAATGATGAGATAAAGGCTGGAAAAAGGGATCCTATAATTGGCAGAGAAACAGAAATTAGACGGTTAATAGTTATCCTTTCAAGAAAACTAAAAAATAATCCGGTATTGATTGCTGAAGCAGGAGTCGGAAAAACTGCTGTTGTTGAGGGTTTGGTAAGAAAGATTCTTGCTGGCGAGGTTCCAGACGGTCTAAAAGGAAGAGTGGTTTATTCATTGGATCTAGCAGCTTTGGTGGCAGGGACAAAGCTTCATGGAGAATTTGAGGAAAGATGACATAATATTACTCGCCAGATAAAGCAATCTGCAGGACAAATTATTCTTTTTATTGATGAAGTTCATCTGATAACCGGTGCGGGAAGTACGAATGTAATGAATGTATCAAATTTAATGAAACCTTTGCTGACGCAAGGAGAATTCAGATGTATAGGAGCAACAACCCAAGCGGAATACCGGCGTTATTTAGAAGGCGATGCCGCTTTAGAAAGAAGGTTTCAAAGAGTGAGAATTTTTCCGCCTTCCTTTGCAGAAACAATTAATATTCTTCGTGGACTAAAAGAGAGATATGAATTATTTCATGGAGTTAGAATTGAGGAAGATGCCATCAATGCGGCCGTTAAACTTTCAATAAGATATATTACTGATCGTAATTTACCTGATAAAGCAATTGATCTTTTGGATGAAACCTGTGCGATTGCCCGAACGAATATTGATTCTACTCCTGATCAACTTGAGAAATGAGGAAACGAAATAATGAGATTGAATCTTGAAAGAGAAGTAGAATTAAATAGGCTCAAAGAAGGGAAGGATGAGGATGTCAGAGATAGACGGAGAAAAGGCGAAATTGAAGAAAGAGTTATTCAACTTGAACGATCGCTTGCTGATTTAAATAAAAAAGCAAATGAACTTCGAAGAAAATGGTCATTTGAAAAAAGTACTCTCAACGAGATATCGCGAATTCGACAACAAATTGTTCTTGAAGAGAACAATCTTTCTTCTCTCATTCTTTTAGGAGATTGAATTAAAGCAGGAGAAAAGAAATACTCTCTTATTCCCAAACTTAAAACGAGACTTAATAAGTTGGTTAATCTGACCAAGAAAGCTGAAGTAATTAAGGAATATATTGATGCTGAGGATATCGCACGAACTGTTGAGATTTGAACGGGAATTAAACTTGATAAGATTATGGAAAAAGAGAGAGAAAAGTTAATCTCTCTTCCGATTATTCTAAGTGAGAAAATTAAAGGACAAAGTAAGGCGGTGACACTTGTATCCGATGCAATTTGAAAATACAGAAGCGGAATAAAAGATGTTCGTTATCCTGTGGGATCTTTTCTTTTCATTGGTACAACGGGAGTTGGAAAAACTGAAACAGCGCGGGCTCTCGCCAGTGTACTTTTTGATACTGAAGATGCTCTAGTTCGATTTGACATGTCAGAATTTAGTGACCGCCACTCAACGAGTAAGTTGATCGGTACTCCTCCGGGTTATATAGGTTTCGAACAACGGGGCCGTCTGACGGAAGAGATCAGAGTTTCTCCGTTTTCAGTCTTGCTGTTTGACGAAGTTGAAAAAGCTCACCAAGACGTCTTACATATTCTTCTTCAAGTCCTAAGTGATGGAAGGTTAAGTGATAATCATGGGCGGATGGTTGACTTTAAGAATACAATTATTATTATGACTTCCAATATTTCTTTTAATCTTTATCCCCAACTGTCTTCTCTTAGTGAAAAGGATGGTTCTGTTGACCGGATTTCTTTAATTAAAAATTTTATTCCTGTTTTTACTCCGGAAATGATTAATCGGATTAACGAAGTGGTTGTTTTTAATTCTTTGACCAGGGTGGGAGTATTAGATATAATTTCTCTAGAGTTAAAAAAGTTGACTCAGCGTATTTTAGAAAATAAAAAGTTTGTGATGGAGTTTGATTCAAAAGTACCTGAAATAATTTTTTCTCGTTCTTATAATGAGGTTTTCGGGGCGAGATCGGTGCAGCAATTTATTCGTCGAGAAATAGAGTCGGTGATCGCAAGAGAAATAATTCGGGGAGTTCTTAAAGAAGGATTTATTTATTTTTTGTATTGAGATTCTAAAGATGAAGTCTTTATGGTTCAGGAAAAGGNTAAAAGAGGAAAAAAAAAAAACAAAAACGGATGTTTTATCTCAACAGTCAGTTATTAAGAATGAAAAGAAGTTGAGTTCTTTGATTAAGGAGGTAGAAAAACTTACTGCTGCCCTTGAAGAGTTTAGAGGTAGAAACATTCTTCTTCTTGCGCGTTTGGATAATGAGTTAAAGAAGCAAAATTTACTTATTGAATCAAAAAAGCGCCAACGGACAATAGAACTAATAAATAAACTTCTTCCATCAATTGATTCATTTCAAAGGGCATTTGAGGAAAAGAGGGTGCTTTTGTCTCAAAAAGATAATCTCATTACACTTTTTCGTGATTCTTCTCGCGCGTTTGCGTTTTTTGATGACTTTTTTCTTGGATTCGATCTTGTTATGCGGAATATAATTTCTGTTTTTGAAGAAGAAGGAATGAAAGAGATTCCTGCCCAACCAGGAATGCGTCCGAAATTAGGTTTTCACGAAGTGATTCTGCTTGAAGATTTTTCTGATTCTGCGAAAGAAGGAACAATCGCTAAAGTTCTTAGTAAGGGATATACTATAAAAGACGAAGTAATTAGACCTGCAAGAGTAGTTATTTTTGGCAAGTCTCGATCAAAACCTAAGGCTGCCGATCCAAAGTTTAAAGGGGAAGAGTAGAGAAAAAAAAAGATTTAGTACTTCTTTTGAGTGTTTAGGGTTCTAAAGTGGATTTTTTTTTTGAATAAAGTTTGTTTTGGAAAAATTATTGGCAAAAAAAGGGGTATATATAAAAGTAAAGTGGAAAATAGTAAAGAAAAAAAAAGATTAGTTGGAGTTACTATTGGGATTGATTTAGGGACTACTAACTCTTGTGTTGCGGTTACTACGGGGAAGGGTTGAAAAGTGATAGAGAATCCTGATGGTCAGAGAATAACTCCGTCAGTTGTTTCTTTTGACAAAAGGGAAGATAGATTTGTTGTTGGACAGTTAGCGAAGCAAATGGCAGTTCTCAGTCCAGAAGAGACGTTTGCTTCTGTTAAACGTGATATGGGAAAAAATATAAAATCGAATGAGGCTCTTAGAAGGAAATATCGCGTTGTAAAAAAAAGTGGAGAGGCAGTTCAGTTATCACCTGAAGAAGTCTCTTCTCATATTCTCTCTTATTTAAAAGACTTTGCGGAAAAATCACTTGGTGTTCCTGTCCGAAATGCCGTCATTACCGTTCCGGCTTATTTTGATGATGCACAGCGGGATTCAACAATTAAAGCAGGAAAGATAGCGGGGCTAAATGTTGCCCGGATAATAAACGAGCCGACGGCAGCCGTGTTAGCTTACGGACTTGATAAGTCAGGAACTTCAGAACATCCAGAGAAAGTACTTGTATATGATTTAGGAGGAGGGACTTTTGATGTGACAATTATTGAGATCCAAAATGGGGTCTTTCGTACTCTTTCTAAAGCTGGAGATAATCGTTTAGGAGGAGATGATATTGATGAGTTGATCGTTGATTACTTAGTGGAGGAATTTAAGAAAAAAAATGGGGTTAATTTACATGAATGTCCAGATTCAATTTCGATAATGCAGCGTCTTTCTGATAGCGCTGAACGGGCAAAAAAAACTCTTTCTTCAAGTAATTATACTGTAATTAATGAACCCTTTATAACAATTAGCAGAGCCAATACTCCGCTAAATCTTCATTCCGAGTTGACAATAAAGAAATTTGAATCAATGATTCATGAAAAAGTTATTGAAAGGACATGAAATTTGGTTCAAGAAGCTTTGGTTGAAGCTAAATTAAGCCCGGCTTCAATCGATAAAATTCTTTTGGTAGGAGGTTCTACTCGGATACCTGTGATCCAAAAGATGATTGAAGAAAGAATGGGAAAAAAGCCTGATTTCTCAATCAATCCTGACGAGGTGGTTGCGGTAGGAGCAGCAATTCAAGCTTCGATTCTTGGTGGTGAGATTAAAGATATTTTGCTTCTTGATACCACTCCATTAACTTTGGGAATCGAGGTAGCCGGCGGGATAATGGTGCCTATCATTCCAAAAAATACAACAATTCCTACTTCAAAAACGAGAGAAGATTTTACGACTAAGTTTGATAATCAAGATAGCGTTTCTATAGTTGTTCACCAAGGGGAAAGTCAGTTAGTTAAAGATAATATTAAGCTTGGTAATTTTGAACTTAGTGGCATCCAAAAGGCAGCTGCAGGGATTCCTCGGATCTCAGTTCAGTTTAATGTTGATGCTAATAGCACCTTGTCCATTACTGCAAAAGACCTAAGTACTAAAAAGGAAAGTTCTTACCGGATTGTGAATACTTCTCGTTTGAGTGATAAAGACGTAGAGGAAATGATTGAAAAGGCGGAGAAAAATCGTGAGAAGAACAAAAAAATCGTTGAGCAAATCGAATTAATTAATCGCGCTCAGGAGTTGGTAAACCAACTTGACCGTACGATTACTGAAGCGAAGAAACAGGGAAAAAGTGATAAAGATCTTGAGGAGTTAACTAAATTGCGTGAAAAGTTTGACTTATTAATCAAAAACAAAGATTATGAGGAGATTAAAAAACAGATGCAGCTTGTTAGTGACATGATAGCAAAGATGTCTTCGTTTGCTCCTTCTTCCGGACCGGAAAAAGACAGTGGGCCGAATAATGGACAACCTTCGTCGGATTCTAAGCCAGGAACGGAGGGAGGATTTCAGAATTCT
>WNFU01005727.1_pt1 | contig 15326 bp, 8 predicted proteins | sample 5400121 | NCBI WGS metagenome assembly WNFU01 (sample SAMN13153360, study PRJNA577476) | soil metagenome | isolation source: 100 cm soil or saprolite under grassland replicate 1 | place: USA:California | collected 2016-06-15
ACCTGCACACGCATTGGTTGCAGCCGCGTTCCGGTGTTGTGGAAGAACGCAATCGAACCTGTGCGCCCCGCGCCGACGATCAGATCTTCCTTGCCGTCGCCGTCGAGATCGACCCATGCGACGCCGGGACCGAGCTGGCTGAAGGAGTTCGGCAACAGCAGCTGGCGCTGATAATCGTCGAAGTACGGCTCGACGTGCGTGTGACCGCCGAGCTGGGCGGAAATGTCCTCAAACAGCGTCCCCCCTCTCCCGTCCTCACCCCCTGACCCCCTCTCCGCGTTGCGGAGAGGGGGAACGACGGACGACGAGGGGTTTTCCGATATCTCGTACTCGCGATTCGGCACCGCGCTGTCGATCACGCTGCGCCGCCCATCGCGCCACGCTACTTCGATCCTGACCTGAGCCGCCGTACCAGTGGCGAATGTGAGGCTCGCGTCTGAGCTCGACAGGTACAGACCGCCGGCGATGATCTCACGTTCCTGTAGCGGCACCGGACCGCCCCCCCCCAGCACGCGCACACGGCTGCCGATGCCAGCCGTATTCGGCGCGGCACCTCGCAGCCGGACTGCGACTCGCGGCGCGGTGGCGTCATTGCGAAGCACAGCCGCGGGCTGGTCCAGCCGGTTGATGACGACGTCGAGATCGCCGTCGCCATCGAGGTCGGCGAGTGCCATCCCATGCGAGATGTCGTCGCCGAGATCGAACCGCCAACTTTTGCTGGCGTCTTCGAACGTCAGGTCGCCCCGATTGCGGAACGCCACATTCGGCAGCTTGAGCGGGGGGTAGTCGAACAGCATGCGGCGCCAGTCGGTCCCACGGGGCGGGGAGCCGAAATAGCCGCTCAGCAAATTCCGTAGCCGATACTGCGTGTCGCCGTCCATGACATCCGTGACGTGGCCGGTGCCGATGAGAATGTCCTCCCAGCCGTCGAGATCCACGTCGAGGAACGCCGTCGACCACGACCATCCCGAGCCGCTTACGCCAGCGAAGCGCGCCACTTCGGCAAACGTGCCATCCCCGCGGTTCAGCTGCAGCGTGTTGCGCTGCATCTGCGGCCTGTCGGCGCCGATGCCGGGCTGCTTGACGACGGCAGTATGTGTAGGGATCTGCGTCTTGAGACGGCGCGTGTCCTTGCTCAGCATGTCGACTTCGAACAGATCGGGGTACCCGTCCCGATTAACGTCGCCGACCGCGACCGCCATCCCCGAGTTGCTGGTCGCGCGGATCGCGTACCAGGGAATCAGACGAAATCGCCCGTGGCCGTCATTGATCCAGCACTGGTCAGGATCCTCGAAATCATTGGCGACGTAGAGGTCGGGCGCGCCGTCGCCGTTGAGGTCCACAAACATGGCGGCCAGTCCGAAGTCTTCCCGCTCTTCCTGCAATGGCCTGCCGTTCTCATCCACGAAGCGGGGGTTGTGTGCCATCGGCTCCCGGACAAAATGGCCCGTGCCGTCGTTGAGATAGAAGAAGTCGGGATCGGCGCGCTGGACGAGGCTGAAGCCGCCCAGATCGGCGCGGTTGACGACTTTGTAATCCCGGCGGTACGGCTCCCGGACCTCGTAGCGGTTCGGACCGAGCTTGCGCGTAATCCGATCAAAGCCGCGTTCCTGGGGTGGAATGCGGTCGATCGTCGTGTAGGCCTTGTTGTTCGCCACGTAAAGATCGAGATCGCCGTCTCCGTCCACGTCCGCGACCGCGATCGTCATGCTACCCGCCGTGGACGTCAGCCCGGCGGTTTGTTCGGAGAAATGGCCCTTGCCGTCGTTCAGGAAAAGCGCGTTTGGCCCGCCGAGCGAGACCAGCAGCAGATCCTGGTCGCCGTCGCCGTCGACGTCCGCGAATGCGCATCCGGTCGAATGGCGGTCCGGCGCTGCGACGCCGGCTTGCCGAGTGATGTCCTCGAACCGCCAGTCGCCCAGGTTCCGAAACAGCGCGTTCGGGCCCTCGGTGCGGGCCAGAAACACGTCGGGACGGCCATCGCCGTCCACGTCCGCGAGGCACACGCCGGCGCCCTGGGCGAGCTGGCGATTGTGCACCAGCAGGGAATCACTGACGGTGTTGCTGAACGAGATGCCCGTTTGGGAGGGACCGAGCAACGTGAACCCCGGTGTGAGTTTCCCGTGGGGCACGTCGAGCGCGCGCCACCGGTATCCCGTCTCGTCATGCCAAGCCGTGTCAATTGCAGATGAGCTGCGATTACATGCCGCGACCAACAGGATAAGAAAGAAAGAGACTACGTGACGGCTCATGATGTTCCTTCAGCCTGGGAACAACCGATCGATGCGGCGACGGCCCTCAACTCTCGACGAGCCCCCACACGAGGGCCGCCGTTCGTTCAGCGGCGCCCCGTCCGTCGTCCACCGTCTTCTTGGCCGCTTTCCCGGCGCTCTTGCGGGCGGCTGGATCGTGGTGCCACACGAGCCACTGCGAGTGCAGCGGGTGGCGCGCGTCGCCGGGGGGGGGCAACGCGACTGCGCCTCCCTGCTCGAGCAGCAGGGCCGCGTCGCGGCTCATGCGCCACTGCGGGCCGAATGTGATCGGGACACCGAACACCGCCGGTTCGAGCACGGAGTGCAGGCCGGCACGATGGAAACCGCCGCCGACGAATGCGGTGTCGCCGACGGAGTAGAGATCGGCGAGAATGCCGACGCGGTCGACGACGATCACGGGGCCCGGCTTGGCATGCTCGAGCTGAGACAACCGCACGGGACGGGGCAGCTTGAGATGGCGCAGTCGCTCGGCAATGCCGGCGAGGTGATCGGGGTTGGGTTCGTGAGGGGCGAGCAGGAGCCGCGCGGTCGGCAGCTGATGCAGCAGATCCGCGAACGCGGGCAACAGCACGGCTTCATCCGACGGCCAGGTCGAGCCCGCGACGATGGTAAACGTCTCCGGTGCGGTGGTCGCGAGCCGCGCCAGCGGCTCGCGGGTGCGGTCCAGGCGCGCGGCGCGCTCGGCCACGCTGTCGTAGCGTGTGTCGCCGGTGACGGCGATGGTTTCGGGGCGGGCGCCCAGCATCTCGAGGCGCTCGCCATCCTCCTCACTGATGGTGCCGACGCGGTCGAGCGCGCGATACGCTGGGGCGGACCATTTCCGCGTCGGCCAGCGTAGCCGCGAGCTGTCCGGGGCCACGGTGGCGGAGATCAGACCGAGCTTGACTTGGCGGCGTGCCGCCGCCAGGGTCAGTTCCGGCCAGACGTCGAGCTTGCTGAAGACAAGCGCCGTCGGCTGGAGCGCGTCGAGCACCGCCTCCACCTCGGACGGCCGGTCGAGCGGCAAATAATCCGCGATGTCGACCGGCAGGTTCTTCGCGAGCCGCTCGGCCGAGGGCGAGAAAAACGTGAACGCGAGCTGCCAGTCGGGATGCTCGGCGCGCAACGTCTCGAGGACCGGCTTTGCCTGCAATCCTTCACCCACCGACGGCGCATGCATCCAGACGAGCGGCCGCTTGGTGTTGCGCTGCGCCGCCGCCCATGCTGCAAGACGGGCGGCCAATCCGCGCCGCCCGTCGAGCCCTCGCGCCACCTTCTTGTCGAAGCGTGCGACCAGTGGCGCCGCACGCGTGGCCACGTTCACGCTCAGGCGGTAGAGAAACGAGGGGCGGCTCACTGCGACGCGCGAATGCGCACAGCGTAGATCGAGTCCAACAGTTGGCGCATCGGGTCGGGCGTGTAGGGAGCGCCTTCGAGCAAGCCGCCTTCTATATAGAAGGAAGGCGTCGCGCGGGCGCCTGACCGGGTGGCCCGCTGGGCGTCAAGCTCGATTTCCTTCCGTACGCCGCCCTCGTTGAGACAAGCGAGCAGCTTCGCTCGGTCCACGCCGGCGCGCTGGGCGATCTTCACGAGCGTGCTGCGGGGTTGGGCGAGCTTGGCCCAGTCGTCCTGCTGTTGATAGAGCGCATCGTGCGTCGGCCAGAAGCGTCCCTGCCGTGCGGCGCACATCGCGACCTCGGCCGCCGCAACCGCATTGGGATGGATACTCGTCAGCGGAAGATTGATGAACACCCACCGCACCTTGCCGGTCTGCACGAATTCGCGATCGATGGTCGGAAGCACCGTCACGGTGAACATGCGGCATGCCGGACACTGGAAGTCGGCCATCTCGTAGACGGTGACGGGCGCGTTGGCCGCCCCCTTGGATCGCGCCGCGAGGGGATCCTCGCTTTGGGCGCCGTCCGTAAATACGAGCAGCGCCGCGGCGAGGAAGACGAGACGGGAGCGAGGGCTGGTCAGGGGCCCGACTTGGTCCAGATGGCGATGACTCCGCATTGGGAGTCCGCCTTGAGGAACTCGGCGGGCGCTTCGTTGGGACTGCGGTATATCTCGACGGCGACGATTCCCACGACAGGAAGATGCGGCGTCGACGACACCGACGCCGGTAAGCCGTCGACCACCCAGTCGGCGACGCAGACGCCATGCGCAGTCCGCGTCATTTGCGCGCTACACACGCCGGAGCGACAGTTCAACCGCACCCCCGGGACGCCTCGGAGCAAGTCCACCATGGTGGCCGCGTGGCTGGCGTCGATCTGGTCGCGGGTAATGAAGATGCCGCGGCCGGCGCGGCGCCGCTCCTCGAACTCCAGCATGCGCCGCTGGAAATACCCTGGCCGGCCCTCCACCACGATGGGAGCGAGGTTGACACCGAGCGGCTCCAGCTCGAACACGTAGTCGACCAGCTCGCCGTCGGCGAGGCGCAACACCCACGATGTCACCCCGTACCCGATGGCGCGAACCTCGAGGATGTACGTTCCGGCGCCGAGGCTGGCTTGGCTGAACCGCCCGGCGCTGTCGGTGGCGGTACGCAGGCGTGTCCCGATCAGGTTAACACGCGCCCCGCTCACGGGGACGCGTGATTGCTGGTTCACGACTTGCCCCTTGATCCCCCCGGCGGGGGTTATGGCCTGTGCTTGCGCCTGAGCTTGGACCGGCACGCCTCGGGACGCGGCAATCCCGAGGCCCAAGGCCGCTACCGGGGGCAGGATGTGGGCGATGCGTGTCATGACCCCGACCGTTACGCGACCGTTGATAGATGATAGGGCGCCCCCCGCCGGATGCAACCGGCAAACGGGGGGTTGACAGGGTTATACAACGTGCCGTATAACCTCGGGGAGACCCCAGGTAAGGGTCCAGGGCCTTCAGGCCGTCACCTGATTCCCGAATGGTATGACCGTCACGCTCATTCGACTGTCTCGCCTCGCTTTATCCGAGCGGATTCGTTCCACCGATTCCGCTCGCCGTGCTTGTTCCTGCCACCAGATTCCCAGTTCACGAGAGGATGTCCCCATGCTCCACAATCGTCGTGGCTTGCTCTTCGTCACAGTCGCGGCGCTGGCGCTGTTCCTGGCCGGCGCGAGGACGGCTCGGGCGCAAGATGCCGTGGTTCGTGGTACGATCAGTTCCGATCGCGGGGAGCCGATCCCCGGCGCCAACGTCGTGATCGAGGAGCTGCGCGTCGGCGTGGTCACCAATGCGACCGGAGCGTACACCCTGTCGGTTCCGGGCGCGCGCGTGCGCGGCCAGCAAGTCGTGCTGCGCGTCCGCGCGATCGGGTTCAAGCCCAACAGTAAAACGCTCACCCTGACGCCGGGCGAGCAGGCGGTGGACCTTGCGCTCGGGTACGACGTCAACCTCCTCGAGGCGATCGTCGTCACCGGCACGCAAGAAGCGACCGAAGCGGTGAAGGTACCGTTCTCGGTGTCGCGCGTCGACGCGTCACAGCTCCCGGTGCCGGCGTCGAACCCGCTGACGCAGCTGCAGGGCAAGGTTCCGGGCGCGAACATTGTGTCCGCGAGCGGTCGTCCCGGCGCGCAGCCGGCGGTGTTGCTGCGCGGTCCCACGTCGATCAACGCGTCGGGCCGCGGCCAGGACCCGCTGTATATCGTCGACGGAGTCATCATCAACGGCAACCTCTCCGACTTGAATCCGAGCGACATCGAGAACGTGGAAGTCGTGAAGGGTGCCGCGGGCGCGTCGTTGTACGGTGCGCGCGCGGGCAACGGCGTCATCAACATCACGACCAAATCCGCGCGCCGCAGCCTCGAGGGTGTCAAATTCGGCGTTCGCAGCGAGGGGGGCGTGAGCACCATCGAGCGGGATTTTGGGCTGGCGCGCTTCCACGCGCTCGCGACCGATGAGACCGGCACCCAGTTCTGCGAAGCCGTAACGGGCCTGCCCTTCTGCGCGCGGACGTTTGACTACGCCACCGAGGAGGCTCGCGTCAACAACAGCCCGACCGACTTCGCGTTGAACCCTAAGGGGTTCCCGATCGATCCCGGCTCGACGATTTCCGGCCAGCCGCTGCGCCAGCGCTTCCAGGTGCAGCCGTGGCCGGGCACGTCGTACAATGCGGTCAACCAGCTCGTCACCCCCAAGCCGTTCATGGAGAACAGCGTCGACATGAGCGGCCGGTTCGGCAGCTCGACCCGATTCTTCGCGAGCGCGTCCAACCGGCGCGAGGAAGGCGCGATTCGCTTCCTCAACGGCTTCACGCGCAATTCCTTCCGCATCAACGTCGATCAGGGGATCGGGACGGACTGGAATTTCGCATTCCGCACATCCTATACGCGGAGCACACAGGACGGACTCAATCAGGAGGAGGGCGGCAACGCGTTCTTCCGGCTGACGCGCGTACCGGCCATCGTCAACATCCTGCAGACCGACACGCTGGGCCGACTCTACATCCGGCCGAATCTCCAGGGCGGCGGATCGCAGAACCAAAATCCGCTCTCGACGCTACAGCAGACGTTCCGCGAGGACCTCACCAACCGCTTCATCGGCGGCTTCACCGCGACGTATGCGCCGGTGAACTGGTTCAGCATGGACGCGAACTTCAGCTACGACCTGCGCCGCTCCACCGCCGCGCAGATCAACGACAAGGGTTTCCGCACGACGACCGCCAGCAGCGCCAACCTCGGGTCGATCGACCGCTCGGCGACCGGACGCGAAGCGCTGAACGGCAGTGTCAACGCGACGCTGAAGCGTGACTTCGGGCCGGATCTCAAATCGCGCTACACGCTCCGCTACCTGTTCGAGCAGCGCGATTTCAACACACAGCGCGCGACGGGCAGCCAGCTCTCGGTGCAAGGCGTGACGGCGCTCGATAACACGCTGCAAAGCACGCGCTCCACGACATCGGACCAGCAGCGGATTCGCGAGATCGGCATGCTCGGCGGAACGAACTTCGAGTACAAGGGCCGCTACATTCTCGACGCGCTGGTGCGGCGGGACGGCAGCTCGCTGTTCGGACCCGCGAGCCGGTGGGCGACATTCGGCCGCGTCTCCGCCGCCTGGCGTGTCGCGCAGGAGCCGTGGTGGTCGATCCCGCAGGTCACGGAATTGAAGCTGCACGGCTCGTACGGGACCGCGGGTGGCTCGCCGCGATTCGATGCGCAATACGAGACGTTCAACGTAGGGACCGGCGGTATTCTCTCGCTCGTCACGCTCGGCAACCGCAACCTGAAGCCCGAGCTGCACAAAGAGGTCGAGATCGGCGGCGACCTCGAGTTGTGGAATCGCTACGCATTCAATGTGACGTACGCGCACGCGGTAATCGAGAAGCAGATCCTGCCGGTTCCCGTTTCCTCCTCGACGGGATTTCAGCGGCAGTGGCTGAATGCCGGCACGCTGACGAACAAGACGCTGGAGCTGTCGCTCAACATCCCGCTGCTGCAGCGGCGTGATCTCCAGTGGTCGACGCGCGTGATCTACGACCGTAACCGGTCGGTCGTCACGCAGCTCGACGTCCCGCCGTTCTTCTTCGGCGCCGACCTCCAGGGTACGGGCTCGATCTTCCAGGCGATCGTCGGCGAGCGGCTGGGGACGTTCTACGGCCACCGCTTTATCACCAGCTGCTCCGACCTACCCGCGCCGTTCGCCGGCGATTGCGGCGGTGCCAGTAGCTCCTTCCAGCGGAACGACGAAGGCTTCCTGGTGTGGGTCGGCCGCGGCAACAACCCCGGTATGGGCATCAGCGATAACCTGTGGGAGACGCAGCTCACGGGTGGCCCGTGGGGCGTGACGCTCAACTGGGGCATGCCGATCCTGCTGCGCGATGCGAGCGGCGCTGCGCGCAACGTCGCATTGGGTAACGCCCTCCCCGACTTCCGGTTCGCCGTGACCCAGGACGTGCGCTTCAGAAGGTTCAACTTCTATGCGCTCGTCGACGCGTCGATCGGCCAGAAGGTTTGGAATCAGGGCTTCCACTGGGCGCACCTGGACTTCCTGTCGGACGACGTCGATCAGGTCGGGAAGTCGGTTCAGAACGCCAAGCCGATCGGGTACTACTGGCGCACGTCGCCGGCCGACGGCTTCACGGGACTCGGCGGCTTCTACGATCAGCTCGCGCCCAACAGCTATACGGTCGAGGACGCCAGCTACGCGAAGCTGCGCGAGGTGCTCGTGTCCTACCACGTCGGCCCGATCGCCCATACCGGCGATTGGGAGGTTGCCATCGTGGGGCGCAACCTGTTCACGATCACGGGTTATCGCGGATTCGACCCTGAGGTCGGACTGTCGGGCGGCACGCAGTTGAACGGCGCAGGTTCGGCGGCCATCAATGCCGTGGACGCCTTTACGTTCCCGAACCTCCGCACCTTCACGATCGGATTGAGCTCGACGTTCTAAACAGCGGACCCCCCTCGCCGCCGGACTTGTGGTCCGGCGGGAGGGGGGCGAGCGTGCCCCTTTTTCTGTGGAGGAGTCATCGATGTCCAAGCTTCGTTTTGTCGCTGCCACCGTCCTGGCACTGGCGTTCATGGCCTGCAAGGATACGCTGGTCGTCGAGAACCCGACGGATCCGGATCGGGACCGCGCGCTGAGCAAGCCCGCCGACGTGGAAGCGTTCATCGGGTCAACCTACGCCCAGGTCCAGAACGCAACGCTCGGAGGGTCGAACGACGACCTGCAGACGCAGCTGCAAGTCATGGGCATGGAGAACACCTCGGCCCTCGCCAACTTCGCCATGGGCCCGCGCGGCGCAATCCCCCGCACGCCGATCGAGAATACACGGAATAGTACCGGCAGCGGCGGCAACTATCGCGACTTCCAGGTCCTGCATCGTGCCGCGCGGATGGCCACGATCGGCATCGCCGCGATCAATCGCCTGGCGACCCTGGGCACGCCAGGCCAGGACGCGCGGGCTCGCTCGTTCGCACGGTTCGTGCAGGGCGTGGCGTTCGGTAACCTCGCGCTGGCGTATGATTCCGCCGCGATCGTGAGCGAGACCGACGATCCGCAGGCGATCGTGCCGCTGTCGTCGTACACGGACGTCATGGCGGCGGCGCTGGTCGAGCTCGATTCCGCCATCACGATCGCGCGCGCCAACCCGTCATCCTTCCCCTTGCCGACCAGCTGGATCAACGGCCAGGCGCTCGATACGACGGGGTTTTTCCGGTTCATCCGCTCCTACAAGGCCCGGTTCCGTGCCAGTGTCGGCCGCACGCCGGCCGAGCGAGCCGCGGCGGACTGGGCGTCGATCATCGCCGACGCGAACGCCGGGATCACGGCCGACTTCAACATCGCGATGAACCCCACCGCGGGGTGGGACGTCGTCTGGGTTGCCCAGGCCTACGCGACGGGCCCCGCGAATTGGCATCAGATGTCCCAGTTCTGGATGGGGATGGCGGACGGCTCCGGTGGGTATGACGCCTGGCTTGCCACGACCCCAGCGAACCGCGCTCCTTTCCTGGTGGTCAGCGCTGACAAACGGTTCCCTCAGGGTGCGTCGCGCGGTGCCCAGATTGCCGATACGTTGCGCGCCGGCTACCGGACGTTTGCGGGACTTCCCTACGTGCGCAGTCGCCAGTCGGGTGAGGATCAGCCAGGCCAGCCGCTGCAGATCTCGATGTATGACTTCTACCGCTCCCGCGCCTTCTTCGTCGCCGCACGTATTGGCAACTATCCGATCATGACGCGGGCGGAGATGCGCCTGCTCGCGGCGGAAGGGTATGTCCGCACCGGGGACATAGCGGCTGCCACCGCCCGCATCGACAGCTCCCGCGTCACCATCGGCGGCCTGCCCCCGCTCAATGGCGTCATCGGCGATACGCTTACGGCAATTCCAGGGGCGGGCGCGTGTGTGCCCCGCGTTCCCGACGCGAACGCGGCTGCCGGAGCCTACAAAGGCTCTAAATGCGGCAACCTCTGGGATGCGCTGAAGTGGGAATACCGCATGGAGACGATGTACACGGGGTACGGGATGTGGTATTTCGCGGGCCGCGGCTGGGGAGACCTCCCCGAAGGCACGGCGCTCTATTGGTCGGTGCCGTATCAAGAGATGGACACGCGGCGTGAGGCGTTCTATCCGTCGGGTGGCGTTGGCGGTACCGGCAGCGCGCCACACGGCAATTACGGCCTGTTCGCGGGCGGCGTTTACTGAGTATGCGCTGCGTCGCGCTCTACCGGCCAATGGCCGTGGCGATCGGGTTCCTGCCCGTCCTGGTAGGGTGCTACACGTACACGCCGATCGCCACGCTGCAGCCCGCGCCGGGCACGAATCTCTCCCTCGTGCTGAGTGACGAGGGACGCATGCAGTCCATGCGGCAGGTGGGTCCGTATGCCATGCGGATCGAAGGGGAGTTGGTGCAGGCCAACCCCGACGATTTGGTGCTCGCCGTCTCAGATGTCGTGGATATTCGCGGCACCCGCAGCAAGTGGACGGGAGAGACCGTTTCGCTGCCTCGCACTTATGTGATGACGACGTACCAAAAGCAGTTTTCGCGGTCCAAGACGGCGCTGTTCGCGACCGCGATCGCGGGCGGCATCGTCGCGATCATTGCCTCGCGTAACCTGCTGGGGTTCGGTGGAAGCGGCAATACCGGCGGGATTCCACCGGATCCCAACGGCCAATGAATCCGATCAACCTTTCTCGTGTGAGTGTTGCGATGACTCGTATTCGCTTGTTTGCTTGCTGCGTGGTGGCCCTAGCATTCGGTTGCAAGAAGGACGCGACCTTCACCGAACCACTGCCCCGGTACGCATCGATCACCTGGCTCAACGCCATTACCGACACCATGCAGCTGGACGTGCGGGTCGTGGATATCCCCACGAACGCCAGCTTCATGGACGCCGATTTCCGCAGCGCGCAACCGTTCCCGATCAACCTCGAGCCCGGCGCGCGTCACATCAAGGTCTTCCTGAGCAGCACGGCGGATTCGATCGCGAAACGGTTCCTGCTCGATACGACCTACACGTTTGCCGAAGACCAGCCCTATTTCTTCTACCTCAGCGGGCGCGCCCGCGCCGGCGGCACGCGCGCCACGATCACCACGCTCGCGCCTCCCACGCCGCCCGCGGGGCAGTTCGCGATTCGCTTCCTGAACCTGGCGCCGTCGCTGGCCGGCTCGGTGCGCGCGATTCCCGACACCGCGGCCGCTCCCGACATCTTCATCACGGGGCGGAACGGCAGGCCGGCGGGAGCACCGATGATTGCCGGGCTCGTCTACGGGGCCATGTCGCCGTATCTCTTCGTCGACACCGGCAGCTATCGGGCCGAGCTTCTGGCGCCCGGAAGCACCGATCCGGCGATCGTGCAGACGATGATTCCACCCGGGACCGTGGCCAGCCCCGGCACGCCGGGGATCGCGGGGTCGCGCGTCGCCGGGTCCGTGCTCACCGCCGTGATCGTTGCACGCTCCGACCCCACGAGCATGGCGCCCCAGACGCGGCCCACGTCACAGCGTACCGATACGTCGGTGGCTGAGGCGTCACGCCGGATCACGCTGAGTGGCGATACCGTCACGGTGCAGGTCGGTTCGATTACGATCCTGACCAATCGACGGTCGTCCACCGGCGCCGCGCGTGCCGACACCACGATCGCCCGCACGGGAACGGGCGGGAGCTCCGGCGTCACCGCGGGGTCCGTGATTCTGGTTTCCGGCGCGGCGCAAATCGAGTACAACGGGTGGCAGGAGATCTTGTCGGTTGTCGACACGCTCATCTGCGGTCCCGGACGTACGGGCGATGTCGTTACCGGAAATAACCGCCGCTGCGCGGCGCCGGCGGATACCACGGTCGCGAACGCTGACACGGCGCTCACGCGGTTCCGGTTCCGCTATCGCATCGTCGGCGCGCCGACAACTCCCGGCTCGGGGACCGTCGTGTATCGCAATTATCCCCCGGTCTACACCGCGCCCGACTTTGCGACGCCGCAGATCAATTTCATGGTGGACAAGCGACCGTAGCCACGGCTGACGACTGCACCTGCACGCCGCCGCCACGGGTTGCCAGTGGCGGCGGTTTTTTCTAGAGGATCGGCCGCCACCTCGGCAGGCCGTCAGACCAAAAGCCGCTCGTGATGCGGATCTTGCGGGACCCGTCGACGTTCATGACCCAGAGGTCGCCGCCCTGTTCGTAGGCGATCCGCGTGCCGTCGGGCGACCAGCTCGGCGCACCGGCGGCGGTGCTGGGATCCGTGAGGCGCGTGGGATTTGAGCCATCGGCATTCATCGCCCAGACAGCAAAATCGGTCTGTCGGTCCGATTGGAACGCGATCTTCGTCCCGTCGGGCGACCAGGAGGGCGCGAAGTCGGATCCCGGGTCATTGGTGACGTTCACCAGCCCCGAGCCGTCGGCCGCATTCATCACGTAGACCTCGGCATTGCCGTCCCGGTTGGACACGAATGCGATCTTCGTCCCATCGGGCGACCACGCCGGCTGGCCGTCCTCGGCGGCGTTGTTCGTGAGCCGGACGATGTTCGACCCGTTCGGATCCATGACGTAGATCTCACCATTGCCGTCGCGGTTGGATCCGAACGCGATTTTCGTGCCGTTCGGCGACCACGCAGGGTGGTAGCTGTCCGTGCTATCCCCGAACGTCAATTGGCCGACGTTGCTGCCGTCCGAGTTCATCACATAGATGTGATAGTGCACGGCGACCGTGGTATCGGGGATCCGGTTCGACTGGAACAGGATCTTGAAGGTGTCGGGTGACCAGGCGCCCCAGTCGTCGAAGGCGAAGCTGGTGGTCAGCTGTTCGAGGTTATGCCCGTTGACGTCCATCGCGTAGAGGTCCACCAGTCCGTTGCCCAGGCGTGTGAAGATCAGCCGGCCCGGACCGGGGTCTGGCCCCGGCTCGTTCGCGCCGCAGGCGGCAAGGACCAGGACAAGCGTGGCGACGCCCCCAAGTATCCAACGGAAAGAAGACATGGGCGGGGAAGGTAGGCCCCCCCCGAACGGTCTTGCAAGGGTCTTGTGTCTTCCCTTGCGCGTGGCCGTGGGGGCCTTCACTTTGGAACGAAGACGTTTCGACTTCTTACCAGGAGGGAGCATGGACCAAGTTTCTGTTCGCTGCGTTTTCCACCTTCAGCGCAACATCATCATTCCCGGCCGATGTAGTCGGTAGAAGCCGACGCGCGCCGTCGAGATACGTTGCCGCCGGTCTATCGACCGGCCGGCATTGTTGCGATGTCATACTGATCCGTCTCAACGAGGTGACCCCATGAAGGATCCATGCGTCCGGTTTTCCCGCCGGGCAGTGCTCGTCGCAGCAGCATTGGCGCTGCCCGCCATCGCGTCAGCCCAGCAGGGCACGATCAGCGGAACCGTGACCGACCAGACCTCCGGCCAACCCGTTGTGGGGGCCAAAGTGGGTGTGGTCGGCACGACATTCGTTACCCAGACCAACGCCGAGGGCCGCTACACGCTGGCCCGGATTCCCGCGGGGATGGCGACGCTGCGGGTGAGTGCGATCGGCTACGCGGCCGCCACGCCCAGCGTGACGGTCGCTGATGGCCAGACCGTGACACAAGACGTCGGTCTGAAACTGCAACCGTACTCGCTCGACGAGATCGTCGTCACCGCTACCGGAGAGCAGGCGAGGCGCGAAGTGGCCAACGCCGTCAGCACCGTCAGCGTGGCTACCGTCGTGCAGAACGGTCCGATCGCCAACATGAACGATCTGCTGAGCGCGCGCGTGCCCGGCGTCGAGGTGCTGTCGAGCGCGATTACCGGCGGCGGCGCGCGGGTCCGGATCCGTGGTACCAACAGCCTGTCGCTCAGCAACGAGCCGATCTATTACATCGACGGCATCCGGATGGAGTCGAGCGTCAACTCGTCGAGCATCGGCATCGGCGGAACCAACCCGAGCCGCGTGAACGACATCAACGCCGACGAGATCGAGTCATACGATGTTGTGAAGGGGCCATCGGCGTCGACGCTCTACGGCACGGACGCGGCCAACGGCGTGATCGTGATCACGACGAAACGCGGTCGCGCCGGGAAGGCCAGTTGGAGCCTGTACAACGAGATGGGCATCATGCAGGACTACAATCAGTATCCGATCGCGTACCGCGGTTGGACCACTGGCTCGTTGGCGACGAACGGCACGCAGTGCTTTCTCACGAATACCGTGCGGGCGGTGGGCGATCCGCTCCGCTGCGTACAAGACAGCGTGACGCAGTTCAACCTGTTCGCGGACAAGGACGCGAGTCCCAACGGCACCGGCTGGCGCGGCCAGTCGGGCCTCCAGATCTCGGGCGGCTCCGATGTCGCACGCTACTTCATTTCGGGCGAATTCGAAAAGGAGCTGGGGGTGCTGCGGATGCCGTCGTTCTCCTACGGGCGGATACAGACCGCACGCCAGATCAGCGAGGTGCCCTACGAGCAGTACCGGCCCAACGCCCTCCAGCGGGCGAGCGTGCGAGCGAACGTCCAGGCGACCCTGAACCAGAACCTGGACCTCACCGTCAGCACCGGCTTCATCTCGAGCAGCCAGCGCCTGCCACAAACCGACAACAATACGACGGGACTCCTGTCCAACGCGTTCGGCGGGCCGGGCAACAAGGACAACGGCCGCTTCGGGTATCGGTTGTATACGCCCGACCAGTTCTTCTCGGAAACGGTGCGGCAGGACATCAGCCGCTTCATCGGCAGCATCACGAGCAACTGGCGTCCTCGCTCGTGGCTCTCCAGCCGAGTCACGGGAGGCGTGGACTACACGGGTCGCGAGGATTCCGATCTCTGCCGCCGAGACCAGTGCACGACGTTCGCGGGCAGTCTCGGGCCTTCGACGCTCGGATACAAGCAGGACAATCGCACGAGCTTCTTCAGCTACACGTTGGAGGCCAATGCGGCGGCGAGTTACGGGCTGACCCAGGCGCTCCGGGCCAAGACCACCGTCGGCTTGCAGTTCTTCCAGAATCGGTTCGCCCGCAATGGCGCGTTCGGTGGCTACGAGCTGCCTCCGGGCGCGACGACGGTTTCGGCGGGCTCGATCCTCCAGGCCGACGAGGCCACGACCATTGCGAAGACGCTCGGCGCCTTCATCGAGGAACAGTTCACGTTCAGGGAGCGCCTGTACGTGACCACCGCGCTGCGGGGCGACGACAACAG
>WNFU01019855.1_pt1 | contig 15322 bp, 8 predicted proteins | sample 5400121 | NCBI WGS metagenome assembly WNFU01 (sample SAMN13153360, study PRJNA577476) | soil metagenome | isolation source: 100 cm soil or saprolite under grassland replicate 1 | place: USA:California | collected 2016-06-15
CCGAATTCAGGTGCGTAAGGGGATGGGAGTACTTTAAATTCCTGCAAAGCGTCTATGGAAACAAGGTTGTTGGTACCGCCCGAGGAGGTAAGACCGGGAAGGCTCCCGGGTGCCGACTGTCCCTGAGGAACTGCGGCAACAACCCCGATGTTGGCACCGACCCCGTCAATAGTGAAGTAATTGGCGTTTGATCGCTGTCCGTTGACGCTGAACTGACCTTGATCGTTTAGATTGGTCTTAGTCAGAACTGTTCCGGGCGTGAGCGTGATCAGCGACTGGAAACTCCGACCGTTAAGCGGCAAGTTTTCAACAAACTGCCGGTCCACCACCGTGCCCACCGTCGGCGATTCATTAATCAGCGGCGCGTCCGCATTAATCAGTACCGTCTCAGTTACAGCTCCTGCCTTGAGCACAATTGGAAGTGCCTTCTGATCCCCAACATTGAGAATTACGTTTCTGATCTCAACGGGCGTGAATCCATCTCGTTTAACCGTAACCGTGTAATTACCTGGTGGGAGCAGCGGAACGATGAATCCTCCCGCATCACTTGTGACCGTCTGACGTTCGAACGATGTAGCAGTGTTCTGGATCGTGATGGTAACACCGGGAATTACCGCACCGTTCTGATCTTCGACCGTTCCAGTTAGTGTGGCAGTGGTGGATTGGGCGACAGCAGTAGGCAGAAAGCAGCAGACAGTAAGCAGGACCGCGCAAACAAAAACCACGCAACGGTTCGTAACTGATAGGGGATGGCCGGTCATGGCTTTAATCCTTTCGCTCATAAGTAAGAAGATTGTTAGCGATCACGCGCTCATGCGGACGAGGCATCTGCGCTCCCAGTTTTAATGCGCGGCCCGAATTCGAGCGGCCAACCCTTCAGCACTCTTAAGCGATTGCCAGAAATGATCTGTCTTCACTTGTGCGGCCGTATTACCCTGAACGGAGAGGGCGAACGACTGTCTCACGTCCTCGTCCACGGACACACTAAAGTCATAAAGGCGGCGCACGGCCTCTTGGATCTCGGAATCGCCTCCAATCGCGGGACCACCGCCTGACTCTCCGGCTGGTGCCGGAAAGACTTGCTGTAACTCACGCTTCAAGGCTTGGAGTTCAACCTGAAGGGCACGCGCGTGCTCTTGCAACAAACCGATCCAGCGGGCACGGTCGGCCTCGGGCAGCGTCCGCAGATCACTGAGCGAAAACCTCTGGGTCAATTGCTTCATAGCCAGAGCGTGGCGGCGTGCCTGTCGCGATCGCACCATCACCCGATCTGCATACCTTCGTGCTTCATCCTCAGGAAATTTCTTCTTTAGCTCGGCGTAAAGAGGACTGGTGCCTTCGATCGCTTCAACCCGGTCGACAGTAACGTTGCCAGGACTTTTGGGACGCTCCCGTTGCGCTGCGGTGCTTACTGTTTCCACATCAATCTTGACGGCTGAGTTATTGCGGACTGAAGCGAGCGCACCTAGCAACTCCGACTTTCTTTCCTCCGTCTCAACTAATCCGGAGACCAAGAGTCGGCCCTCCGGCGTGCGCGTGACGGTTACTTGTTCTCCCATAAACGCATTCGCCTGGTTGAGCAACTGGAGCACTTCGACTTCAAGGGCCGCGGTCGCCATTACCGGAGCGGGAGTTCGAGGATCTGGGGCCGAAGCCGAAGTTTCGGCTTTCGGGTTTCGGAGTTCCGGTTCGGTTGACGAAAGGAGTTCCGACTCCGGCTCAAACATGGCTGGCGCTACCGCGTCATTCGGCCGGCGTTCAAAGGAGGTTTCGATGATGCGATAGGCCCGTATCTCATTGTCCTGCTGGACCAGTAGACTCTGCTCAACAGCATGAAGATCTTCACGGCCCAGGATGAGTCGCGTCTGCACCAGCTTGTAAGGACTAGCATCTCCGGCGTTATCGAAACTCAAGACATAGTGATTGGTGCGCTCTTCCAGCCTTACACTTTGAACCTCGCCGACGAGCTGGGTGAAATCCTTCGCCGAAGGTGACAGCTGCCAAACATTATCAAGGTTCAAAGACGATCGCGTCGGACTGGAAGGCCGGAGTTGCGGTCGCGCGCCATGATGGTAAAGCGTGGTCACGTTATCCGCCCTGGTCCATTCACCGGCGAGCAATTGACCTCGGTCATCGTAAACCCGGCGCACGGTCACGCCTCTCGCGGCGCTCTGCCACAACTCAACCCGACGACGCGCGATCACTTCGCCATCGAGTGAGCCGCGGCGCTCTTCTATTTGAAGCGTGCGGTGCGTCGCCGTCGAAGTATTCGCAGCGGCAATTTCTTCCGCAGTTGTCGCTCGTTGAATGAGATCAGCTGCGGTGACGGGAACGGCCGGCTGATGTCGGCGCATGACTATCACCACAGTCGCCAACAGCAAAAGCGCAAACACCGCCGTGATGGCGCCGGGCCGGAGCCAGAATTGAAGGCGGAAGATATTGCGCCACTGTTGGCCCAGATCCTGCAGGCCCAAGCCTCTCTGGGAATCGGGCGAGCGGCGGTGGGGCTCGCTTACGAGGCTGTCCGGCCCCGCCTCCACAACCCGAGTTTCTCCGTCCTGCGAATCGAATGCGGCGCTGCTTGGATCTAACCCGCCGTCAACCAGGGCATTTTGTAAGTAAGCAACAAGCGGATCACGATAGACGACATGGAGCGTGGGCCATTGGGTGTTGAAGCTTACCGTCGTTTCCAGCGCGCGCCCTTCACCGAACTCCACTGCCTCTCGCTGTTCGATCTCTCCGTCTGTTGGTGGTGTTACCGTGAAGTGAGACAGCAGCAGTCCCTGCTCACTAAACACCTCAATGAAGCTAATCTTCTCTTCGAGGTTCAGCTTTAACGCTAACTCATTGACCGGCATTCCCACCTTCTGCCGGCTCACGAAGAAACCGTTAACGGCAATGCGCAACTCGTGTGGCCGATGCTCGATCGTATCGCGACGGCGGCGGCGCAAACGTCTGCCGATTTCACCTACACCACCATTGCCACCGGACGTTGCAGGAGGACCGCCCTGGCCTGACGGCGGCTTGTCAGTATCTGGGGATTCCATTCTGTATCGCTCATCCAGCGAGGTCAGGCCCAGCAACTGGTTAACCGTCTCAAGGCATTCGGGACAGCTAACGGTGTGGGCCAATCGCTCGCATTCAATTGTTTCTTCCCCTTCGTACAAGGCGCGCAATTGATCTTTGTTCAAACACTCGCCCTGACGAGAGGCAAAAATGGTTTCACACAATTCGCGGAAAATATCCGCTGACCTGACGGCCATTGGCCGCTGTGGAAGGCGCACCACCGTTTTCGCGGCCGCCTGCTTGCCAATCAGGTGCAAGGCCGTGGGATCTTCCAGATAGAGACGCGACTCACGCCGAGCGTTCAATAACCAAATCTCCACTGCCTGTCGGCTGGTCCGCAAGATGGAGGCGATCTCTGCCGGAAAGTAAGTATGAAAGAACCGAAGGATCAGGACACTGGCGGCTTTGGAAGTCTCCTTGCGCTGATTCACGTAGCCGCAAATACTTCTGAGATCATCTCGGGCCTGAAGTTGTCGCTGTGCATCTATCAAGCGCAGCCCGATCTCGGCGGTGTCGTAATCGGAGATTGCCAGTTGGATTGTCGGCGTCTGGGATGCTCGCCTGGCCTGTGAGATGTGCAGGTTGCGTAGCATCACATAGAGGTAGTCGTCCAGGTTTTCAATCACCGCGAGATTCGGCTGCTTGAGAGTGAATTGAATAAATGCATCGTGCACCAGGTCTTCCGCCGCATGGTGATCACCCTCGGTCAAACGCAGCGCCCAGCCAGCCAGCCGCTGATAGCGGGCCATAAAGAGGTCGTCATGGCTGCCCGGAACGGGCGCAGGTCTCAGCATTCTTTCAGTCTCACTAATAAAGACGCTTTTAGTGAAAAAAACCTAAATGGAAGTTGAACTTTTTTCTGGCCAGGTGTCCATAGACACTAGGAAAGTCTAATTTTAACGGGGAAGCAATCGAATTTCGTTAGGTAAGAGACGTAAGGCGCGAACACTCGGAGATTCTACGCATGAGTTAAGTACGTCTGGCAGGCGCAGCTTCTACCTCAGCCATTGTGTTGCTGATTGCCTCTCGTACAATGCGATAACACTCGCAGGCCGCAGCTTCCAATCCGGCGCGATCGAGAATCTTCATGCTCCCACCACCGTATTCAATTAGTCCCTGTTGCAGTAAGTCGCGAGCCGCCAGAGTGATGCGGTTACGCTGATGGCCCAGCATGTTGGCGATGTGCTCCTGCGTAACGTCGAAGCTATCTGCTTGGACACTCTCGCTGATGACCAATAACCAACGACAGAGTCTCTCTCGGATAGTATGCAGTGAGTGGCAGACTGTCGACTGAATGATCTGAGACTGCTGGGCATATGCGTATTTCAGTAATACTCTGTGAAGTGTGCTGCCGCGGTTGAACTCCGCCAGTAGCTGCGTTCCTTTGATGATCAAAGCTTCGCATGGCACTTGGGTGACCACCCGACAGGGCATGATTGGAACATTCAGGACTATTGGTAATCCAACTACACCTTCATTTCCAATTGTGCAAATATCGACGGTCTGTCCATCCTCGGTTATGGCCAATAACGAGACCATGCCCTCGCTTAAGAAATACGCGGAGCGCACTTCATCTCCCGCTTCGTAGACAATTCTGTTTCTTGCTAACCGGATTACTTGTGAGTTTGGAAGGAGGCGCTCGTATTCGTCATGCTGGAGGGCAGCCAGCAGACGGTTCGCTATCGTAATGGACGGTTCTTTGGAGGATGATGACACTGTGTTCTGTTCCGAACATACTCTTTCACTTTGAGGCGCAAAATGATCAGCCACAGACGAACAGAGCCGCTACGCCAAACGTATCAATAGCAGCTTCTTCTTGACCTGCACATCGTTTCCCCTTCGCACGGTGAATTACGTTTCTTAGAATTGCTGGAATGGAACATGTAGACCAGCAGCAATTGTTTCAATGCGGCCGGACGAGTTGGGCGGCGTGCCGCTTCTTAAAACTCTTCACGCATTGCGGCCACCGCTTGTATTGTTCCTGCTTGCTGGGGTCGGGATCTTCTTTGTCTTGAAGCCAGACGTTAAACCAAGTCCAAGTATCGCTGATATATCTCGTACGCATGCTTCGATTGGTTCTTTACATGCCTTTCAATCAACATAAATTAATCAACTGGCTTACTGTTTTCTCTCAACGACTCCGTTTTCATGGCACATTTGAGCCTGATGGGGCGGCTTGCTTCTCTACCTTACCGAGTATCTTCGTCTCCATGCGTATCAAGCCAATGCCCCAGTCAGACATTGGGGGGATCTTAAGCGGTCGAACGTCGGAAAGACTGAACCTCAAATGCTTGACTGCCGACTTTTGCTGTGGTCTGAGTTTATTGTCTGTAAGCAACGGAGTGAAATCCCAAACTGTCCCAACACCACTTTCTTCATTATCGGTATCCAGAATCTTTGGAATACCGACACTTGACTTTAATGAAACCACTCGCACTTTGATCGGTCCAACCATTGTTTCGTTAGACACATTTTCAAGTTGTGCGTCAACGGTGAGAGTATTTGCTGCTCGATCATATTTTATGTTCGTGTATTTGAAGTTCACTTTCTCAGACACAACATCTAGACCCGCAAGGTCTATAGCGCCGTTTCGGATGACAGTTCCTTTAACTGTAACGGGCGCCGTCCAGATTTGGGCGATACCAGTCCGGTTATCTATCCAGAAGGGATGAAATGCTCCGCTGGCATCGGCGGCCATGCCCGCCGTGTCACCTGGTTTCACCCCCATCCAATGAATCCAAAAATCGCCACCCCATGCCGTCACAGCCCATTTTTCATCCTTACCTCCATGAGTAAATGAAGCTTCGGACACTTTGACACTGGGAAGAAAAGTCTCTCCGCCATCAAGCGAGCCTCTGAAACGGACCGTATAATCCCAATCATTGACGCTTTCTCGTCTGTCATACCACGCGACCCCCACCACGCCGTCTCTATTTACGGCCATTACTGGCATGAAATGGTTCGGCCCTTTAGCGGGATCAACAGGCGGCCGGTCATCGTTCAAGGCCATTGGCTTTGACCAGCTTCGGCCTTTGTCTGATGAATAAGCAAACATGATTTCGACACGGCCAGAACGAGCATCCTCGTAAACGATATAAAGACGGTCGCTGAACGGCCCGCGACTCCGGTCTACCGCTAAATATGGCACGACGTTTGATTTCCACGACCTTCCCATAGCCAGATCGCTTACGACAGTCGCATTAGAGAATGTTTCGCCAGCATTGGCTGAGGTAATAACTTTCAGCCACGCATTCGGTTTGCCAGGTTTCTCTTCCGGGGATTCCAAATAATCCTCTCTCCTTCTGCTTTGATACTCAAAAAAGCTGCAGACTAACGTGCCATCCGATAAAACAACGCCAGGGGCACCTCCAATGGGATAATGGTCGCCAACCGGTACCAATTGTGTGAGCGGTTCAAAGGTAGATCCCCCATCTACCGAGCGGAAGAGTTTAAAGCTGGCGTACGCGCCAAAGCCTCGCTCATATGTCAATAAACCGCTAATACCATGAATGTATATATTCCCATGGAATTTGCCGCCCGTGTCGTCTACGACTACATAAGGACGATCTATCACGGGAATTTTGGTTGGTGGGAGCCAGGTTTTGCCACCGTCTTTAGAGCGATACACATAAAGGTCATACTTCTTTCTGTCTTTGGTGGGACCAAAGAAAATGAGATAAGCAGTTCCATCAGGACCATAGGTGACGGCAGGGTCAGTGTTACAACAGACGTCTTCCTCCGGAAAAATCTTTAAAGTTGGCGACCACGTTTTTCCTCCATCGAAGGATGCATAAGCCACAATTGAATTCGTGTTTTTCTCCTCCGAAAACACCATTGAGCAGCCAAGCAGTCTGCTTGGATCTTTCGCATCCGCCGCTAAAAGAATCTCCCCATGCGCCAGACTCCCCAGTTCTTTACTTACCTGGATATTTGGGCCGACGACGATTTGCTTCTCTGATCTTCCTACCTGTAAGGAGCTTGCAGATTGAGATATTGGCCCTTTTGAGGTAGTCATTGACACGGCAGTGCCCGCGAGGGCGCAGCATAATGCGAGCATTCTTAGTAAGGCTTTCGTCACGATGGTTTCCAAGCGGCTTAGCCTTATGGGGTCACTGACTTGGGAAGACTTTGAGAATCGGGCCCCTCAAGAGGCGGCTTCGGCTTCCTGAGGGCCGCCTAGCCTAAAACCCTATCTTCAGAGATAGCTGCACAGACCGTGGGCCGCCGAGCTGATATAGCGCGCTCAGTCCCCCCAGATTTCCCGCCAGCATCGAACTCGGTTTTCCAAAGGCCGCGCCGGAATTCAATGCGTTTCTCGGACTGCCGAAATTGGGATGGTTGAAGACATTAAAAAGCTCCGCTTTTAGCCACAGATTGACCCTTTCGTTTAATTTGAACTGGCGACCCAGAGCGAAGTCCACCTGCCAGGCTCCGAACCCGCGCAACGCGTTACGTCCCAACGTGCCTTGTCGGCCTGCTGGCGGTGTCGTAAATGCCAACCTATTAATTTGCCTGCCGCCCGGCAAAGAGGAATCGTTGATATAGAGCGGAACTCCCGCTACCAGATCCGGGCGCAATACCCCGAACACATTGAAGAAATTTGTTCCGGTGTTCACATTTACCGGCGGGGCGGACCTGGCGACAACGATTGTGTTTAGTGACCAGTTGTGAAAAATAGCGTTGCCAAACGATCCGAACTTCGGGTTTGGCAGATCGTAAGTCACCGCGGCAGTGAAGGTATGGCGTACGTCGAAATCCGATGGACCTCGATCTATTTTCGGGTCAAGGCTTGTACCAGGAATCGTGCGAAACGAGTCGCTCGAAGTGTTGTCAAGAGATTTTGACCATGTATAGGAAGCCAAAGCCTGCAGCCCGCGCGATAAGCGGCGCTGAAATTGGAGCTGCATAGCGTGATAGTCGGAATTGGCGGTGTTTCTTGTGGCTATAATGAAGCCGTTGCCCGTGAAATTCGGATTGGGGTTTGCCCAGCTTTCCAGCCCCAGAAGGCGGCGGCCGGCGGCGCCGACATAAGACGCGGACACCGTTTGGCTCGCACCCAGTGATTGTTCCACGGCAACATTCCATTGGTACGTGTACGGCAGCTTAAGGTTCGGATCAGCTCCGGCAACGATGTCGGTGTATGGAGGATTAGCGTTGAAAACGGGTGGAGCTGCTGCGGCTGCGGTAAAAGGAAACTGTAAAGGGGCAGGAACCTGTGCGTTTGGCAGGATCTTAAGAAGTCTAATTGGAAAAGTATTGCCAAATGCATCCGCAATCGGGCCGGAGCCAGTGTCATAAAAAATGCCGAAGCCGCCTCGAAGCACCGTTTCCCTGCCCTTCGCCTGCGACAACTGGTAGGCGACTCCAACTCGCGGTGCGATATTTCGATAGGTGGTTTTATAGAGCGGCGTGCCCCGCGGCGCTAACGCTATCGCCGCCGGATTATCAAGGTTGGTTAACGCAAAGGGGTCATTACCGTGGGCTTCCGATGGAGGCGGGTTCACTTCCCACCGCGCTCCATATGTCAGGGTCAGCCTTGGCGACACCTTCCATGTATCCTGGCCAAACAAGGAGAGGTTGTTGAATATAGGGAACGTCTGGCTCCAAGTTAGAATCACACCTAGAGATGCTGTTCCCGTCATAGCCGCAGTCACACTACCAAAGATTACCTGCTGCTGGTATGCGATTGGATCGAAGATTGGGAAGATTCTGCGATAGTCGATGCCGAATTTTAATTGATGGGAACCAGAAACTACAGAGAGAGTATCAACCAGATTGATTTGACGTTGGACATTATCGGCATTCTTCCCCACCACAAAGATGGCTGAGCCTGCAAAGAATGCGAAACGGCTATCCCGGGTTGAAAAAGGTGACGGAAAGAGAAGTGAATCAGGGACTGGGACTTGACCGTCAAGGTTATTAAACTCAGAAAAACTTCTCCCTGTGTTCCGACTATAGTTAGCCCTGAAATCATTAGCTATAGACGACGTCAATGACATCAGTATGCCTGCCGTCAGAGTCTGTGTTTTGGCCTGGGTGGTGTCTGATTCAATTTTGCGGTTGACCGATTCGGACGGAGCATGGTTGTACCGTGCAAAGAAAGATAACTTGCTGCTCAGCGTGTGATCCACCCGAATGCCGGTGGCATCTAGTGTCGTTGGATTTGACGTGGAAAGGAAGTATTGTGCCAAGTTGTTCCCCAAATCGCTGCCGTTGGGAATCGGGAACGCATTGAAAAACGGCTGCATCGCGGGCACCGCGTTCTGCCGTGCGTTGACGGAGGGAACCGTCAAAACCCTCGATTGTGGCTGCCGTAGCCGCAGCCCTTCATAAGAGAAGAAGAAGAACGTGCGGTTCTTCCCGTTATGGAAGGACGGCCCGCCTTCGCCAAAGCGCGGTAAGTATAGAGGCCCTCCCAACACACCACCAAAATCATTCTGGCGCATCGGAGGTTTCTTTAGATTTGGGTTACTATTAACGAACCAATCGGTCGCGTCCAGCGCGTCATTGCGAAAGTAATCAAACACAGTCCCATGAAAGTCCTTTGTCCCGGAGCGGGTCGCAATTGACACTTGTGCCCCCGGCGTGCGCCCAAACTCAGGCGCGTAAGTAGAGGTCTGAATCCTGAATTCTTGCAACGCATCTACCGAAACGAGGTTGTTCGTGCCCCCGAAGACGGTCAGCCCTGGCAACGAGCCGCTGTCACCCTGGGCAAGACTAGACGAATTGCTGACGCCAAAATTAGCGCTCACACCATCCACCGTAAAGTAGTTGGCATTGGCGCGCTGACCGTTGACACTGAACTGCCCTAGATTCTGAAAACTGCTAGTGGTCAAAACGACTCCAGGGGTGAGCGCAATCAGCGATTGAAAGCTTCTGCCATTGAGCGGCAGGTTCCCGACAAACTGTCGATCGACAACTGTCCCCACCGCCGGTGATTCACTAATCAGCGGCGCATCGGCATTCACCTGAATCATCTCGCTGATATTTCCTGCCTTCAATTGGATCCTTAGGGCTTTCTGATCGCCAACATTAAGGACGACGTTTCTGTTTTCTACGGTTGCAAATCCTTGAGCCTGGACCCTCCGTGCCTGGTGGCAGCAACGGAAACGTATAGTTGCCCCCGCTATCTGTGGTCGTATCGCGCTGTAACGCCGTCCCCACATTGATGGCCGCCACGCTGGCGCTGGGTATGACGGCGCCATTCTGGTCCTCAACCGTGCCGCTAAGCGTTGCGGTCGCGCTTTGCCCGCGTGCAACAGCAAGGGGCATAGTGCAAAGGACGAAGAGTATTAAGCATTGTCTTACTTTCAAAGAGAAGCGGGGTTCGTGATTCATGGTTTGCATCCTCCAAGAGTTGGCATCGATTGCCGCTTATTACCTACCCTGCTGGCGCAGGTGGCACTAACTTCGCGCCTGCTACTTCGGCCGGTACTGATTGACGGTTGCAGCCAGGCCTTCTCCGGCTTGAAGCGAGCGCCAAAACTGCGCACCTTTAATGGCATCACCGCTCGAAGAATCCGGAGAGATAGAAAAAGCTAAACGAATCGCACGATCATTTTCAGAACAGATTTGAAAAAGACGCTGGACTGCGTGCGCCAGATCTGCATCGCTTTGAACGTCGACCGCCTCACCACCAGTCTGATTCGCAACTCCGGGAAATAGCGGCGAGACTTCACGACGCAACGAGGCGCTCTCCTGCTGCAATCTCTCCGCGTGTTGCCTGATCAGTTGCAGCCATTTGGTCCTCGCATTAGGGTCCAAGGTTCGCAGCTCCTCTGGGGAAAAGCGCTGTGCAAGCGTCTTGAGCGCAGCCGCGTGTTTCAATATCTGAAGCGACCGACGCAGAGTCCGATCTGAAAACTGGCGAACCGCCTCGTCCATTTGGGCCTCTAAGATGTTTCGCGCGGCGAGATACGAGCGCAGTTCCTTATCAACAGCAATCGTGTTCGAGCTTGGCTGAGTTGTCTCGACGGTTACCGAATCTGGCGACAGATTACTTTTGGATCGGTTTGCCACGGCCTCATCCAAAGTTTGAATATCGAGGCGTACAGCTGGATTCCCTGCCAGCGGGGCAAGCGCATTGAGTAGCTCTCGCTTGCGCTTTTCTGTTTGCGTGAGGCCTTGCACCTGGAGCAACCCCTCAGGCGTGCGCGTCACGTTGATTTGCTCGCCCATGTCGGCACCCGCCAGGTTGAGCAGGCGCAGCACTTCAACTTCAAGTTCGGGAGTGGCCACAACACGAGAGGGCACAACTGTGGAGGTCGAATCAGATTTAGACTCGCTTGCGAGTGGCGAGACTCTACTCAGGGCCGAGTTGAGCAATTCCGCATCAGGCTCAAAAACTGAAGGCGCGACAGTAGAAGTCGGACGCCGCTCGAAGCTCGCCTCTGTCATTCTGTATTCACGCATCTCGTTGCCAATTCGCAGCGTGAATGTTTGCTCGATTGCATGAAGATCGTTCCGGTTCAAAACAACCGAAGCCTTCAATAAGCCGTTCCCTTCTTGCATCGATGCATCGCGAGCGTAAGTAAGCAAGTACTCAGACGCGCGTTCTTCGAATTGCACTTTGTCGCTTCCGCCCACCAGCAGCGTGAACTCTTTTGACGACGGCAGAAACTGCCATGCATTTTCGAAAGTCAGCGCTGCTACGCCAGATCCAGTCTGCGGAACAGGTTTGATTTGAGGCCGCGTGCCGTGGTGATAAAGCGTTTGCACGCCATCGGCTCTACGCCAGTCGCCGGCAATCAATGAGCCTTTGTCGTCAAAGAGGCGACGCGCGCTAAGCCCATTTGACGCGTTTTGCCAAACCTCGATTCGTCTGCGAGCAATCACGTCGCCGCTTGCTGCTCTCTCTTCAAAACTAATCGTGCGATGCAGAACTTGATTTGGATTAGTGGCGAGCGCTTCTTCCGCCAGAGCCGATCTCTGAAGTAAATCCGCGGCGGTAACAACTGGAGCCGGCTGCCGCAACTCAAGCAGAATCACGGCTGCAATCAGGCCAATCGTTACTAATGCCGTGATGGTCGCCGGCCGCAACCAGAAGCGGAGATTGAACAGCTGATCGCGAACCGCCTTACGAAGCGCCGAAATCGGCTGGTCCAATTTCTTGATCGCCCCTGACGATCGCAGGCGGCTAATGCGTTTTTCCTGTGGTGTATGACTGCTCGCAATCTCTCCCGACTCAGTAATGTCGGTATCCGCAACCGCTTCCACGGCAAGTGCCGGATCGTGATAGGTCACGTGCAACGTCGGAAACGGATTACTGAATAGCAATGCTGATTCCAATGTGCGAGCTTCGCTTAGGCCAATCCGCTGGCGTAGTTCGCCTGGACCGCTGGGCGGTAGCTCATCGACATTCATCATCATTAGGCGAATGCCCTGCTCGCTGAAGACTTCGCAGAAGCTGATGCGTTCGTCCGCAGTCACGTTCAGTGTCAACTCGCTCAACTCCGAACCAATCAGCTGAGAACCAAGCAGATAGCCGTTGACTGAGACACATAATTCCTGTGGCTTGTGTTCGAAGGCTTCGCGCGCTTCACGTTCCCATTCGTTCAATTTCCGTACTGCTCCGCCCTTGTCGCTATCATCAGGTGGGCCGCCGCCCTTCTTATTGTCTTTGTCCATGGTATCCGTGGGATAACGCTCGGACAGTAGAGGCAGACCGAGCAAACTATTAACTGTATCGAGACAGACCGGGCAGCTCACGATGTGAGCCAGGTGTTTGCGAGCGAATGGCCCTTGACGGGCTGCTTCGTAGAGCTCCTTCAGCTCTTCACGACTCAAGCAATCTCCAGATCGCGACTGAAAAATTGTCTGCTGAAGTTCGAGCAGAAAATCTCCGCGCGCGCGCGCAAACCTGGCCGGAAAGATTTCTGGCGACAGAGGTTGGCTTTGTCCATCAAGAAATGTGAGCGACTTGGAGTTTTCAAGATAGGCCTTGGCTTCAGTGCGTGCGGCTCTTAGGCGAAGGTGCACGGCTTCGCACGTGTTGCGCAGGACCTTGGCGATCTCCGATGGGTAATAACCATGGAAGAAGCGCAGAATGAGTACACTCGCTGCATTCGCTGTCGCTTTACGAGCGCAAGCGTATTGACAAATCCGGCGCAACTCGTCCTGAGCCTGAATCAAGTCGCGTCCGTGGCCGACTGAATGCAGGCTCAGTCTGGCCGATTCGTACTCGACAACTGAGAGTTGTTCAAAGCGACCGCGAGTGGCGCGACGTAGCTGCGAGATATGCAGGTTGCGCAACGAAGCATAGAGATAATTGTCGAGGTTCTGGATGCGACTTAAGTCAGGCTGGCTAAGAGTGAAGAGAATAAAAAGGTCATGAAGTAAGTCCTCCGCGAGCGCCTGATCATTGGCCGTCATTTGCACGGCCCAGGCATGAAGCCCCTGGTAGCGCTCCAGGAAAGCGTCTCGATGACTGGCGGAGATGCGGCGCAGTTTCAGCATGCGTTAAGCGGACGTTTCCGGCGTCTTACATACGCGTTAAATGATGCCTCTGTATATAAGACGCAAGCCGGAGGGGCAACTTATCGCGAGGAATGAAACTATTTTTAGTTCAGGGCTGGAAGCGCCCGGATCTTCGGGATTAGATCACTAATTCGGGATTAGATCACTAATTAAAGAGAAGCGCCTTCGAGGAATATTGCGTGGGACGGTCCCTGAAAGGAATCACCGGCACGGGCTCTCTGAACGGTCTCTCTCTGATCGGTAATAAGCGGCAGGTTTGCTGCTTTCTGTTACTGGCGCATGAACTTCTTCCAAGTTGCAAGGAACTATGGTAAAAAATTAGAGCGTCAATAAAGGCTATCTTCATAGACTTATGGCAGCCGACAGTTCTTTTATGAATCGCGAGTCCGCTCGTTGCAGTCCCTACGGTGCTCCGGTTTTGTTTTCTGACCCTTTCGCTCACTCTGGTTCTCCAACGGAGGCTTTAGATGAAAAGACGGCTTTGCAGTCTTGTGCTCCTGGCCTCGGCATTGATCACGTTCGTATCTCCATGCCTGTCAAAGAGCGCGGCTGATTTCAAACAGAAGGAACGGACGATTTCGCTGGACCTGGAGTTTACGAGGATGAACTCCAACCCTTTGCAACGCGTGTTTTCGTTTCTGAACCGAGGACCTAACGCGTACGCGACCGGGTTTTTGGTGGGCGGGCGGTTAGTGATTACTGCTTATCACGTCGTATCAGGAAACCTCGACGAAACAAAGAAAGTGGCGCTCGGCTTCGGCAGTCATGAAAAGCTCGGCGTGAAGGTCTCCACCAATGGCTGTCAGGCCAAAGTGCTAAAGATTGATCCAGCAGCAGACCTGGCACTGCTGGAAGTTTGCGCCGCCCCCAAAGAAGCGAGATGGCCGACGTTTCAATTGACGCCGAACAAAGATGAAAAGCTCACGTTGGTGGCTCAGCCCCAACGCGACCGGATTATCACTCACGGCACGTTCTATGGTGCTTACAGTTTAAGGGGAGTCGATTATTGGTCCATCAAGATCAATGCCCGCGACGGATTCTCTGGCAGTCCTGTTTACAATGAGCAGGGAGAAGTTGTTGGCGTCTTCAGCGCCTATGACTGGTCTCAGAAAGTCGCCGTGGTGAGTCCCGGAATAAGAGCGCAAAAGCTGATCGAAGAGTACGCACCAAGCGTCAAACCGTAGCTCCAAGCTGAGTCTTCGGTTTTTGGCTTAACCAGGTTTCAGAACGGCTTGGCCCCTCGAACCTCTTTTCACCCGCTACTAGGGCTCCGTCACAACGAACGCGCAAATCTAAGCTGGTTCTCTTGGAGGAACGCGACAACCTGGCCAAGCCAAGGTTTAGGAGTTTTGTTGGCCTCAAACACTAGGTTTGCTTCTTCGCGTGTCCTGACAAAGCGGACTCTGGCGCCACGAAACGTATCTTTCAGATGCTGTAAGTAATGCGGGTCGACGCCTCCATGGTTGATATACACACGAAGCCTCTCAGCTCTCAACTCTTTTCTTTTCTCTTCGATTGTTTTGTTTGTACTCTTTGCCCACAGGCCTGCTCCAAACTCCTCTTGAGTCCCTCATTTACCGCCGGCAATCGCCGGTATAATCATGATCGTATCGCCGTCTTTCACAGGAGTATCGTGACCTGAGGCGTGGCGTATGTCCTCGTCGTTTAGGTAGACGTTAACGAAGTTGCGCAAGCGGTCTTGCTCGTTGTAAAGGTGACGGCGAAGCTGCGTATATTGGCAAGTCAAATCATCGATGGCCTGACCAACAGTTTGCGCTTC
>WNFU01010738.1_pt1 | contig 15314 bp, 11 predicted proteins | sample 5400121 | NCBI WGS metagenome assembly WNFU01 (sample SAMN13153360, study PRJNA577476) | soil metagenome | isolation source: 100 cm soil or saprolite under grassland replicate 1 | place: USA:California | collected 2016-06-15
GTGCGGTGGAGGCCCGTGCGGTGGAGGCCCGTGCGGTGGAGGCCGGGACCGCGGTGGCGGGCCCAGTGGCGGGCCCAGTGGCGGGCCCAGTGGCGGCTCCGGCGGCGGCTCCGGGGGCGGCAGGCGACGGGCCTGGGGGTTCGGCGGCCGGAACGGAGGGCGCCGGGGTGGAGCCGCCGAGGCTGCGCTGGACCACCGGCACGATGCCGCGGCGGCGGGCCGCGGCGGCCGACGGGCCGGCATCCGCGTCGGTGCGCAGCGGTGACCTGCAACTGTGGGACCTGGCGCACCACGCGCCGTCCGGTGCGGTGCGGCTGGATCACCCGGCGCGGGTGGTGGCGGTGAACCTGATGGGCGAGGTGCTGCTCGACACGGTCACCGCGGGCGGCGATGTCGCGCTGCCCGACCCGGCCGCGGCGGTGGCGGTGCGCGCCGCCGACAGCCGGGCCGGCGACCTGCCGCCGGCCGGGTGGGAGCTGGCCACGCCGCTGCACCCGGTGACCGCGTGGACGTTCCTGGCGGCGGGGGCCACCGTGACGCTGCCGGTGGTGGCCATGCTGCCCCGGCTCGCCGATGCGGCCGCGGGCGTCCCGGCGTACCGCGTGGTGGGCCAGGGCCGCGGGGTGTGCACCCGGCTGGCCGTCCCGCCGGGCTCCACCGTCGTGGTGGCGCTCGACGCCCGGGCCGCCGAGGCCGGGCTGGCCGACGTGACGGTGGCGGTGGTGGGCGGGAGCCTCGGGCCGCCCACCGTGGTCGGCGACGCCGGCCGCGGGCGGGTGCACCTGTGCTACCCGGTGCTCGACCGCGACGGCCCGACGCTGGACGTGTCGGTGGCCTGCCGCCCCGGCATGTGGTCCGTGGCCGCCACGGCAGGGCTGGCGGTGCCTCTCGGGGCGCTGGCCGCCCGATTCGGCGCAAACCCCTGGGCGGCCGTGCTGGCCGACCCGGCCGAGTTCGCCGAGCCCGCCGAGTTCGCCGAGCCCGCCGAGTTCGCCGAGCCCGCTGATGCCGGCCGCACGGCCGGTACGGCCGGATCCGTGCTGCCGGGGGCGGCGGCCCACACTTCGGCGTCGGTAAATATGGACCGACGTCGAAATTCTGCGGAACGGTCGGGGCCGGCAGAACCGGCAGAACCGGCCTGGCCTGCGGGGTCGGCGGAACCGGCGGGGCCGTCGGGGTCGGCAGGGCCGTCGGAACGGCCGGTGCGGCGGGGGCGCGGGACCGTACGGTTCATTGCCGCGGAGGGCGTCGATGGTTGATTCCGGGCAGGTCCAGTTGCACGACACGGCCACGCCGCCGCTGCTCGACGGGCGGTACCGGGTCGCGGTCACGCCCACCGCGGCACTCGCCGCGGGCGAGGTGCAGCCCCCGGCGGGAACCCTCGACATACAGGTGGGCGCGCCGGACGGCGCCGCCGAGGTGACCGCGGTCCACCCCGCCGACCAGGCCACCGGCGGGTTCGGCGACGACCTGCCGTTCGTGGTGCTGCGGCGGCGCACCATGCCGTGGGAGCGCGCCGGGTTCGGGCAGGCGGGCACGCCGTGGCTGACCGTCGTGCTGACCCGGGAGGACGAGGCGGCGCTGGCCGCCAGCACCGGCACGCTGCGCTGCACCGACGTGGCGACGCAGACGAAGGTGCTGGCCCGGCCGGCCGAGGTGCGGCTGCTGGCCCACCTGCGGGAGGTCAACGTCGCGGACACCGTGCTGGCCGGCGGCGACGACGACGGCTGGCAGGCCGTGGTGGTGGCGAACCGGCTGCCCCGCACCGGCGGGGCGTGGCGGGCCACCCTGGTCGGCCTGGACGGCCGCACCGACCTGCTCGGCGGCACCCCGACGCTGGGGCTCGCGGCGCTGTTCAGTTGGACGTTCACGGTGGCCGGGACCGGCGGCGGCTTCGGCTCGACGGTGGCCGACCTGGTGCCGTCCCGGTACGCCGACCCGGCGCAGGGCGGCACCCTCGACCAGGCCGGCCGGGTGCCGCTCAGCCGGCTGGACCGCAGCGGGCGGCCGGCCCCGGTGCGGTACCGCGCGCCGCTGCTCCCCGGCTGGCCCGCTCCGGTGCCCGCGCCCGCACCGGACGGCGCCGCCGAGGAACCGGACGTGACAGCGCTCTCCGCGTTCGAGCTGGGCCGGCTGCTGGCCGCCGCCGACGACCGGATGCTGCGCGAGCTGGCACAGTGGCGGCGCGCCCGCCTGCAGGCCGGCACCGCCGCGGGCACCACCCACCTGGACGCCGCCACGCTCACCCCGCGCGCCGTGGCCCGCTGGCGGCGCGCCCGGCTGCCGGTGGCCGACCGCTTCGGCACCCGCGGCGGTGGTGCCTGATGCACCCGCTGGCCAAGCGCCGCCCCCGGACGGCGGACGCCCGTACCGCCAACCCGCGCGGTCGCCGCCGGGCGGCGGGCGCCGGTACCCCCACCAAGGCGCGCGGTCGCCGCCGGGGAGGTGCCTGATGCACCCGCAGGCCACGCCGCGCCCCGCCGGGACGGCGGACGCCCGTACCGCCGCCAACCCGCGCGGTCGCCGCCGTGGAGGTGCCTGATGCACACGCTGGCCGATCCCGCCGCGCTGCTCGCCCGGCACACCGCCGCACATCCGGTCGCCGCCGCCCGCGCCGCCGCCATCGCGGCCGCGGCCGGTGCCACGACGGCGGCCGCCGCCGGCGCGGCCGTGCCGGCGTACGTGGCCGTGCCGGCGTACGTGGCCACCCGGCTGGACCAGGCCGCCCTGCTGCTCGGCGTACCCATCTCCTACCTGGTGCCCGACCCGGACCTGCTGCCGATGGAGGCGCTGCGGTTCTTCGTGGTCGACCCGGACTGGGTGGCCGAACTGCAGCGCGGGATGCTCAGCGCCGGCAGCCCGGAGCCGGTCGGCCCGGACGCGGTGCCCACCGGCGGAACCGGCGGGGCGCCGACCAGCGGCCTGCTGCTGCGTTCCGTGCTGGTGCAGCAGTACCCGAGGCTGGCCGTGCGGGCCTGGACCGGCACCATCGCGGCGGGCGCCAACCCGGACGACCCGGCCAGCGGCGCCGTCCCGGTCCCGCTGCTGCGCGCCGAACTGCTCACCCCGTCGGTGCTGTTCTGCCTGTTCGCCAGCACCCCGGACCTGGTGGCGCTGGAGGAGCCGCACGGCATGGTGCGGCTCGGGGTACGGCGGGACACGGCCGGCAACCCGGTGGCGGCACTGCGCCGGGCCGACGGCGCCCCGGCCACCAGCGGCGGCGCCCCGGCCACGGTGCCGGTGCCGTTCCGCGGCACGGCGGCGGACGGCGTGCTCGATGTGACCGCGCTCGCCGCCGCTCTGTCCGCGGCGACCGCGGCGCTGCCCGCGGCCCAGCGCCCGCCGGACCCGGCCGCCACCTCGTCCGCGTTCGCCCTGCAACTGCTGCACCCGCCGTCCCGCCAGCGCTACTCCCGGCAGGCCGGCCCGTGACCCCCCGCCCGCGCCGATCATCGAGCTACCGGGGCAAGTTGATCATCCACAGCCCCAGTAACTCGATGATCGCCGAGGAGGGGCTGTGACCGCGCTGCTCGTACCGGTCGCGCTGGACGCGCTGGCGGTCCGGCCGAGCGCGGCGGCCCAGACGTGGGCCCGCACCGCGTGGACGGCGCCGGTCCGGCCGACCACCGGGCAGAAGCCGACCCGGCAGGACCTGGCGCCGCCGCCGTTCACCGACCAGACCGCGCAGCGCCCGGCCGGCGTGCACCTGCACTGGGCGGCGCCGGACGCGCTGTCGGTGCAGGCCGCCGGCGCCACGGCGTTCCCCGCGCTGCCGTGCCGGTGGCTGGTCGTCCGGCTGGACGGCCTGCCCGCCGCCGGCCAGACCCGCCGCGTCACCACCTGGATGATCCCGAACATCCACGCCGATGCGCCCGGCGTCATCCCGAACGGCCACACCCACACCCAGGCGATCGGCATCGCCACCTCGCCCGTCACCATCCGGGGCCGCGGCGCCGACGGCCCGCACCCGTCCTGGGCGCTGGACTACGACGACACGTTCGGCCGGCTGGCGTTCTACGACCCGCTGACCGACCCCGGGGTGACCGGGCCGCTGGCCTACGCGGTGATCGGCTGGTACACGCACACCCGGCTGGACCCGCTCACCCCGCCCGCCGGCACCCCGGTCACGCCGAGCTGGCTGCTGTCGGTGCTGGACCGGCAGCGGTGGGCCGCCACGCTGCCCGCCGGCGCCGCGCCGCCGACCGCGTCGGTCTACCACGGCGCCGCAGTCGGCATCGGCTGGCCCGACCCGCGCTGGCCGGGCGACGACAACGGCAGGCTGGCCGCCGAGCTGGACGCACGCCCGTCCACCGCGCAGCTGCGGCTGGCGCTGGCCGACACGCTGCCCGCGGCGCTGGCCGCGCTGCTGGACGACCAGGCCGACCCGGAGGCCGCCGCGGTGACCGAGGCGCTGCTGGCCGGCGACGTGGTCGAGCTGTCCCAGCCCGACGGCGCCAGCCGGCTGGACGCCGCGCGGCACCAGTCCCGGTTCCTCGGCGTCTCCTCCAGCCGGTTCAGCCAGGACGTGATCTACGCCGAGGACCTGGGCGCGCCCGCCGCGGCCACGCTGCCGCAGGCGGTCACCGCCGCGGTCGCCGCCGAGACCCCGCACGCCGTGGCCGGCCACCTCACCACGCTCACCGCCGCCCTGGCCGCCGCCGAGCCCCCGGACGCCGCCGCCGGCACCGCAGGAGGCGCAGCGCCCGGCGCGGGAACGGCGCCCGGTTCGGGAACGGCGCCCGGTTCGGGAACGGCGCCCGGTTCGGGAACGGCGCCCGGTTCGGGAACGGCGCCCGGGACGGGAACGGCGGCCGGTTCGGGAACGGCGGCCGGTTCGGGAACGGCGCCCGGTTCGGGAACGGCGCCCGGTTCGGGAACGGCGCCCGGGACGGGAACGGCGCCCGGGACGGGAATGCTGGCCGGCCTCGGGCGGACGTTCCGGCACGGCGGCGACGGCCGGTTCAACGCCCTGGGGCTGCTGGACTGCCGGGTGACCGGGCAGACCGTGACCGCCCCGGGCGCGGTGGTCCTGCCGGCCTGGTCCGCCGCCTCCGACGTACCCGCCGAGGTCGGCGCCCTGGTCACCGAGCTTGCCGCGCTCGACCCCGGTAGCGTCGCCGGGTTGGCCGCCGCCGGGACGGTCTCCGCCGACGCGGCCGCCCGCGCCGCCTGGTGGGACACCTGGGCCGCCGACTGGCACACCGCGCCGGCCGGCACCGGCTGGCAGGGGGTGCTGCCCTCGCCGGTCGCCGTGACCCGCCCGACCCACCCGTGGAACGCGCTGCGGCTGGACTGGGAGGTCGCCCACACCCCGACCCCGACCGGCCCGAGCCACTGGCCGCTGGGCGAGCTGGACTTCGGCCCGGCCGACCCGTTCACCCTGCCACCCGGCGGCGGGACGCTGCACGGCATCGGCTGGCTGAACGCCGCGCCGGCCGACATGCTGCGGAACGCCGCCGAGCGCCCAGCCACCCCCGGCACGCCGACCATCCCGGGACCGCCGGCGCCCGGCACGCCGACCACGCCGACCACCCCGGGCACGCCGACCACGCCGGGCACCCCCGGCACCCCGGGCACGCCGACCACGCCGCGCGCCCCCGGCACCCCGGGCAGCGGCTCGGACCTGGCCGACCTGGACGTGACGGCGGCCGCCCTGGAGGGCTTCGTGGACCGGGTCCGCGGCACCCCGCCGGGGGTGTGGGTGAGCATCCGCGGCGTCGACGACACCCCCTCCGCCGACTCCATCAGCAAGGAGCAGTACGCCGCGACCGGCCTGGCCGCCGGCGCGTGGCGGCTGACCAGGGCCCGCGCGGTGGACACCTTCGGCCAGGTGCTCGCCGTGTACGACCCGGCCGGCACCGGCCCGGTGGCGGCGGCGCCGTCCACCCCCGCGGAGCTGCAGGTCACCGGCGTGACCGGCCTCGCGATGCGGCCGCGGTTCACCGCGCCGGCCACGCTGGAGGCGCGCTACCTCGACCCGCGCACCAACGCCGAGATCGGCCCCGGGCAGAACCCGGTCTGCGGCTTCGTCCTGCCCAGCCCGTTCGACGCGACGATGGAGGTGTGCGACGCCGAGGGCACCAGCCTGGCCCGGCTGCGCACCGACCCGGGCAGCCACCGCACCGTCCTCGAGGACACCCCGGGCACGCCCGGCGGCCCGCTGACCGGCGCGCTGGCCACCGTCGCCGGCAGCCTCATCGGGGCCGACCGGCTGCGCGCCCCGACCGGCCCGGCCGACTCCGCGCTCGGCATCCTGCTGCGGCTCGTCGACACCACCCGGTCCGCGGTGGACGTGACCGGCCGGGCCGGCGACGGGCAGCTGGCGCTGCTGCTCGGCCACCCGGTCGCGGTGCTCCGGCTCGGGCTCACGCTGACCGTGGACGACGCGCAGGCGGACACGCAGGCCAGCGCCACGCCGTGCCGGGTCGGCTCGATCGGCCACCTGCAGGACGGCGTGCTGGCGTGGCTCGTGGAGGACCGGCCCGAGCAGGTGCACCCGGTGCACGCCGCCGTACCGGAACTGGCCGTGCCGCTGGCCGCCGACCCGGACGGCAGCGCCCCGCTGACCGGGCCGTTCGTGGGCGAGCCGGTGATCTGGCTGCGGCCGGGCGAGACCCGCCGGCTGGTCCTGCTGGTGGCCCCCGGCGCGGACATCACCGTGGTCAGCGGGCTGCTGCCGCAGAAGCGCCTGGAGATGCCGCGGGAATGGACCGAGCGCCCGCTGCGCAAGCTCACCCCGACGCTCGGCTTCGACGCGGTGCTGCGCGACCCGGCGGCGCTGGCGGTGCCGGTGCCCGGCGGCATCCACGGCGTGTGGTCCTGGTTCACCCGGCGGCAGCCGGGGCAGCCGTGGACCGCGGAGGACGTCTCCGCCGACCCGCCGTCCGCGCAGCCCGGCCAGCCGGTGGCGGTGCAGGACGGGTACCTGCGGGTGACGCTGATCGACGAGCCGCCGTACCGCGGCGTGCCGGTACGCGTGACCGGCACCCGCCGGTGGGGCCACCTGAACACCATCCAGGCGCTGTGCGGCACCAACCCGGACGGCTCCGCCTGGCGGGTGCCGATCGACACGGCCGTGGAGATGGTCGAGTCCGGCCGGTTCTGGCTGTTCGTCCGGGCCGTGGTCGGCGGCGCCGAGCGGGACGTGAGCCTGGTGGTGGGCGTCGCGGCGTCCGGCCGCAAGTACCTGCACACCGACCCGGACGAGACCACGATCAACAACCTGGACACCCTGCCACCGTGTCCGTGACGACCGCGATGGGGACGCGATGGCCACCTCTGCCAGCGTACTGACCGGCCTGGCGACGGGCACCGGGCTGCTGATCCTCGGCCCGGCCGAGACCAACGTGGCGTGGCAGTGGGGGGTGCCGCTGCCGTTGCAGCCGACCACGTTCACCGCGACCGTCTCACCGGCGCCCGCCGCCCTGCGCGCGCTGACCCGGCTGTACCTGCTGGTCGGCGACGGCGCGACCCTGCGCGGCGTTGCGCGGCAGGTGCAGGACGACGTCCTGGGCAAGGTGACCGGCACCCCGTGGGCCGTGGTGCCGCCGGCCGACACCGACCGGCTGGGCGCCGCGCTGTACCGGGTGGCCACCGAGATGAACTTCGGCACCGCCGCCGTGCTGTCGGAGGCCGAGGTGCAGCGGCACTGGACGGTCGGCACGCTGTTCCCGCTGCCGGTGTGGAGGACGGTGGACGCGGCCAACGTCCCGACCTGGCGGGTGGACGTGGCCAGGCTGACCACCGCGCTGGCCGCGGTGCCGCCCGGCCTGATCGGCGCCGAGCGGAACTTCGCGGGGGTGGCCGCCCGGCCGCTGCACGGGTACGACCCGGCCGGCGACCCGGCCCCGGTGCCCGGCCGGCAGCGGTTCGCCACCGCGATGGCGGCCCGGGACGCGCTGCGCACCCTGGTCACCGGCTCGGCCACCGGCACCACGGTGGCCCCTGGCTTCAACGCCGCCACCGAGGGCCTGCGGCTGGCCGGCGAGGCCAGGTGGAACCCGTACGCGGTGCTGTTCCGGCTGGTCGAGACGCTGCTGACGTTCAACGAGATCACCGACGACACCGTCGAGAAGGGCTTGATCCGGGCGTTCGCGAGCGCGTACTGGACCGGGATGACCGGGCCGGAGCGGGTCATGCACCTGACCACCAGCGCCGGCTACGCGATCGCCCGGCAGATCTGGATGTGGTGGTTCGCCGCCGGCGCGCCCGACGCCACGCTGAAGGCGGCGCTGGGCCTGGCGGACGACGACCTGGCCAAGCGGCAGCCGGCCGTCGAGGGCACGCTGGAACCGCCGATGCTCGGCCGCCCGGCGCTGCCGACGCCCACGGCGGCCACCAACAGGAAGGACCTGCCGATCATCGCGTACGGCCGGCAGGTGCCGTTCACCGGGCAGCACTACCCGCTGGACAAGCCGCACTTCTTCGGCATCGGGTATGCCGGCGAGGTGCTGACCACCCAGTACCTGACCCCGGCGGCCGGCGACACCCTGGTCCGGCCGTTCTCCGAAGGGTTGCTGCCGCCCGGCACCGCGGCGCAGCGGGCCGTGGTCAAGGACCAGTGGTTCCGCATCCTGTCCGCGATCAGCCGCGTCGAGGGCGCCCTGGACGGCGCCTCGGCGTGGGACAGCGCCATGTGCTCGCTGGGCTTCCAGCAGTGGTCGATGCACATCGCGACCGAGGGCGCCGGGCTGCTCGAACGGCTGAAGTGGCTGTCCCCGCCGTACTTCGACCTGGTGGTGCGCACGCTCGGCATCGAGACCGGCCGCCGGTCGGTGACCGGCCCGAGCGACGGCGCCGATCTCGCCGACCTGGACGCCGATGCCTGCTTCTACACGCTGTCGGCCGCCGCGGCGCCGGTGCAGCACCTGGTGCCGGCCGACTCGGACACCCCCGCGCAGAAGGTGTCCCGCGCCGACGACGTGCGCCGCCAGGTCTTCGACTGGACGAAGGCCGGCGACAAGTGGACCGCCGGCCGGCGCGCCATGCTGCTGGCCGCCCGCTGGTCGGTGGTGGCCCGGTACGCGGTGGAGATGTGGCAGGCCGAGGCCGAGCTGGCGGTGAACCGCATCAAGCGCGCGGCCGCACGGCTGGCCAGGCCGGCCGAGGTGGCGCGCTGGGCGCCGGTGCTGGCGCTGGCCGGGCTGCCGAAGGTCGTCCCCCCGCCGGCGGGAGCCCCGCGGGCGCCGACCGTGCAGGAGCTGTTCGGCACCGAGGCGCTGATGGCCGCGGTGATCGACATGGCGATCAACACCCCGGAGCACTTCGTCGGGGCGATGCGCCGCGCGGTGGCCCGGGCGGTGGCGGTCGGCGAGCGGGACGCGCTGGTCGCCCAGGCGCCGGCCGTGGCCACCCTGGACGACGGCTTCCACCTGCTGCTGTTCCTGACGTTCATGACGGAACGGCACTGGTTCACCGGCCGGGCCGCCACCTCGGTCCGCGGCGGCGCGATCGACGTCTCGCCCGGGCGGACGGTATCCCTGCTGGAGGTCGCCGGCACGCTGCGCGACCGCTCGCCGGCCGACACGCTGCCCGCCGCGCTGGTCGCCGTGCTGCGCGGGTTCGGCATCCCCCGGGAGGCCGCGGTCTCGCTCACCCGCGCCGTAGCCTGGCCTTAATAGGCGCCTGGACCTACGGTCGGCGCACCGCCTCCGGCTGGGGGAGGGCTGGGCGCATTGCGGCGCTGGATGCCGTTGCGTGGCCCACCTGGCTCTGGCCGCCCATTGCGGGCGCTCGCGCCGCCGGCGCCCGTTCCGCCAGGGGGATGGTATGGGATGGGTTGTGGGGGCGCGTTGGTCGGATTCGGCTACCCAGGCAGAGTAGACGCGGAGGGTGCGCCATCGCCGAGTAGCGGATGTCCGGCGCCTTCGTGCGGCCATCGTATTCGCACTGTTCCTCATCTGGGGCGCGTCGCACTTCCTTCCGGTGGAATCGCGGGTCACGGTCTCAGCGTCCGACACGGAGGATCTTCGACACCGAAGCGTTCCAGCAGAATCGTGATGGCCGCCGTTACCACCTCGGGCTGGTGACTATGTCGACGAGCTGCGCCGTCGTCAGGGACGGCTGGCCACTGACCTGCGCGTCGTAGGAGGGGGCTGGACCGACACCGACCTGGTTCGTCGCCTCGACGGTGATCACTGCGCCGTCCGTGCGCCACAGCTCGGCGCTACGCGCGATCCAGCCGTGGACGCTCTCGGTCCAGACGCGCAGCTTCGAGCCGTCGGTACGCATCGCCAGCGTGCACGTCTGCGCCGGATCCACCGGAGTGCCGAGATCGCACTCCAGCCCATCGTTCGGGCCGGCCGAGTAGACGCCGGCCATGACCGCGTGCGTACCCGCGCCGGTATCGACGTCGAGGTCGACCGCCGCTCCGCCGGCCTTGTCCGGGTTCGACCGCACGTTGGAGACGGTGGAGCCCGGGGGCAGGAGCGACTCGAGCGTCGCGGCCGCCTGTTGCGGCGTGGGCGGGAATTGCTCCAGTGCGCTCGAGGCCGTTGACTGCAGCGCCGGCGTGATGGCGTGGTCTGCGGATCGGGGCGTGAGCGTCGAGATCGCGATCTTCGCCGGGACACCGACTGCGACAAGAACGAGCGCGGCCAGGCCCACGGTTGCCAGGCGCCGCCTGCGGCGCAACCGCAAACCCCGGTCGACCGCGCCGGTCACAATGTCGGCGACGTCGACATCGTGACCGGTGTCGGGCACCGCGTCGCGTAGCAGCGCAGGCAGAGTCTCGTGCAGGTTCATCGCGTTCTCCTTTCGTCAATCGGCCGCGAGGTCGAGAAGTTGTCGATCGCCCAGCGCCAGCCGTAACCGGTCGAGCGCGCGCTTGGACCGTGTGCGGACTGCCGCCGGCGAGATGTCGATGTCGTAGGCCACCTGCTCCACGCTGCGGTCCAGCAGGTAACGCAGGACGAGCACGGCGCGGTCACCGGGCCGCAGCCCTGCCAGCGCTTGGCGGAGCACCACCCGGACCTCCACCTGATCGCCGACCGCCGCGCGCTCCTGGACGATCCCGGTCGGCTGTTCGAAGAACGAGCGCCTGCGCCGCTTGGAGATGTAGGTACGCACGAGCACGACATGCGCGTACGCCTCAGGACTGTCCAACCCGGACGGGCCATCCCACGTCTCGAACATCCGGGCGAGGGTGTCCTGGACGAGATCCTGCGCGAGGTGCCAGTCGCCGGTCATCAGCCATGCGGTCCTGAGCAATGGTCGCGCCTGCGCGGCAGCGAACCCGGTGAAGGCACCCACATCCCGCGCCATCCGACCACCTCCACCCGACCGTCACGACCCCTACGTCAGGTATGACGCAGTGTCGCCTCCGCTGCGTGACAGGCGATGGCAACACCGGCGCTCTGATCGGGGTTCAGAACGGCAGGACGCGGCCGGACGGGGTGCGCAGGTCCAGCTCACCCGGGGCCGTCTTCCTGGCGGGCTTGCGGAGCTGGATCTGGCGCATCTCGGGACTCCTTCGGGTCCTCAGGCCGCGACGAGCGGTCGGTGGTGGGTCGGACGGCGCGGCGGGACTGGACGGCCTTCGGGCAGCAGCTGGCCGTCGTCGTCGAAGAGGATCACGCCGTTGCACAGCAGGCTCCAGCCCTGTTCGGGGTGGCCGGCGACGATGTGGGCGGCGGCGCGGTCAGCGCGGTCCGCCGGCGGGCATGGGGGCCGGTGTGGACACATTGCGCACCTCTGGTTCGGAAGTGGACCGGTGCGGACTCCCGCTTTACGGCGTTTGTCCGCGAGCTTTGCCTCACCTGTACTGACCTGGTGGGGGACGCGAACTCATCGGTGGAACTAGTTGATACTGCAGCCCCGATCGGCGCCGGGTCGTCGTCTGGCGGGCGGCTGTGGGCCTACCACCGTGGGCGCACGATCGCCGGCCGCGGGTACGCCGGGCGCGGCGACTCGCTCGCGCTCGCGTCCGGGAACAGCGCGGAATTCCTCGTCACCTACTACGCCTGCGCGAAGCTCGGCGTGATCTGCGTGCCGATCAACCTCGGCTGGCGGACGAATGAGGTCGCCTACGTGCTCGGCCACTCCTGCGCCCGCGGTATCGTCATCGAAAGCCAGCTGCTTCCGGTCCTGGACAGCGCGCTGGTCGAGGTGCCCGCGGTCGCGGACGTGATCGTCATCTCCTATGAGCTCGCCGCAGCCGGCGAGCGCGGGACCACGTTCGCCCAGCTGACCGAGGGCTTCGACGCCGGCCGGCTGCTCGAGCTGATCGAGACCGAGCGGATCACGCAGATCTTCGGCCTGCCGATGATGTACCGGCAGATGCTGGACCACCCGGACGTCGCCGGCCGGGACCTGTCCAGCCTGCGCCGTGCGCTGTACGCGATGGCGCCGATGCCCGAGGCGCAGCTGCGGCGCTGCCTCGAGGTGTTCGGCTGCGAGTTCTACCTGCTGTTCGGCCAGACGGAGATGAGCCCGACCGCGACCCTGTTCCGCCCCGAGCACCAGCTCTCGCACGCGGGCGCGGTCGGCACCCCGGTCGCCAACGTCCAGGTCGCGATCATGGACGGCGGCGGCCGGCTGGTTCCGCAGGGCGAGTCCGGCGAGATCGTCTACCGCGGCCCGCACACCATGACCGAGTACCTGCACAACCCGGCGGCGACCGAGGCCGCGTTCGCACACGGCTGGTTCCACTCCGGCGACGTCGGCCACTTCGACGCCGACGGCATCCTCTGGTTCAGCGACCGGCGCAAGGACGTGATCAAGACCGGCGGCGAGAATGTGGCCTCGATCGAGGTCGAGAAGGCGGTGTACGCCGCGGATCCCGACGTCGCCGAGGTGGTCGTGGTCGGCCTGCCGCACGATCGCTGGGGCGAGGCGATCACCGCGGTCGTCGTGCCCAGGCCCGGCGCGCGGATCGACGAGCGGGAGCTGATCGACTCGGTCAAGGGCGTCATCGACCCGTATAGGGCGCCCAAGGCCGTCCTGGTGGTCGACGACCTGCCGAAGACCTCGACCGGGAAGATCCAGAAGAATGCCGTGCGGGACAAGTTCGCCGGGCACTACACCGCTGGATGAGCGCCCTGCACCCGACCGGGGCGACGTCAGCCTCGTCGACTCCGGTGGCCGCGCCCACGCCCGCCGGTGGACAAACCGGCAGAGCGGTAGGCCCGGGCTCGGCCGGCGCCGCTGCACACGGCCGCAACCGCGGGCGAGGATTCACGGGTTCGCGGCTGCGGCTGCGTTGGTGGTGCCGGCCCGTGCCTGACGTGGTCGGTGGGTGTGACGGGGCTGGTCGTTGGACACTGGTCGCGTGAGGACGTCTGAGATGGTCCGGCCCCGGCTTGTCGGCGGGCTCGCGACGGTCCGTCCGGGTCGGGCCGAGGATGTTCCGGCGTTGCGGGAGGTTCTCGCTGAGCCGTCGGTGCGGCGCTGGTGGGGCGAGCCGGAGCCGGCCGAGGACACGGGCGCGAAGCTGCTCGGTGCCGGCGAGGCCGCCGAGGCGGTGCTGCTGGTGATCGAGGTCGGCGGGGCGGTGGCCGGCGGCATCGAGTACCACGAGGAGAGCGAGCCGATGTACCGGCACGCGGGCATCGACATCTACCTCGGCCAGCGGTACCAGGGCCGCGGCGTCGGTACCGAGGCGGTCGGCATGCTGGCGCGATTCCTCATCCAGCGCCGCGGCCACCACCGGCTGACCATCGACCCGGCGGCCGCCAACACCGCCGCGATCCGCTGCTATGAGAAGGTCGGCTTCCGGCCGGTCGGGATCATGCGCCGGTACGAACGCGGCCCGGACGGCACCTTCCACGACGGCCTGCTGATGGACCTGCTACCTGAGGAGCTAGCGGGGATCTGGTACCGACAGCCGGAGGGCGGGCGCCACCAGCGAGACGGAGAACAGCAGGAGATCTAGCCCATATCAGCCCTCTAGCCGCTTGCAGGAGCCCGAACCACAGGCCGCCAGGGCCAGCGGGACCGCGCGGCGGCGATCACCGCCAGGACCGCACAGGCGTCGAGGAGCGGGCTTGTGGCTAGCGAATCACGCGGTAACTCAGGTGCGTGACGAGGTCGTTGCCGACGGCCCCGATCGGCTCCAGGGTGAGGTCGGCGACGCCGTCGAACAGCCGCTCGCCCGCGCCGAGGACCACCGGCGCGAGGTGCAGCCGTAGCTCGTCGATGAGCCCCGCGGCCAGGTACTGGTTCACCGTCGCGGCCCCACCGGCGATCGCGACATCCGCCTGACCGGCCGCGGCGCGCGCCCGCGCCAGCGCCGACTCGATCCCGTCGGTGACAAAGGTGAAACTCGTCCCGCCCCGCATCGGCAGCGGCTCACGCGGATGGTGGGTGAGCACGAAGACCGGAGCGTGGTACGGCGGGTCCTCGCCCCACCAGCCCCGCCACGCCTGGTCCCAGGCGCCGCGGCCCGGACCGAACATGTTGCGGCCCATGATGTAGGCGCCGGCGGCGTTCATCGCCTCGATGACCGCCGCGTTCACCTCCGGCTGCTCGAACATCCACCGGTGCAGCCGCCCCCGCGGGCCGTCACCGAAGGGCTCCTCCAAACGCTGGTTGGTGCCCGCGACGAACCCGTCAACCGACATCGCCATGTCACACGTCACCCTGCTCATGCTGTGTCCTTCCCACCGTTGGGCATCGCAGGTCTCACCACACAATCGGAGCCGACGGAGCAGGTCTCACCACACAATCGGAGCCGACGGAACGTCCTCGACATCGCCGGCCGGCTCAACCACCAGCGGCCTGATCCATCGGCCGCTCCACCGCGAAACCCTTGTCAACGTCCGCGATGCCAGCGACCAGCAAGATCCACCGGAACAAGGCCGGCGGCCCCCGGCAATCATGAGCATGCGAACGCGCTGCCGGCATCCCCCCACGCCGCGGACCGGCGTGGCGGCGCACCGATGCGCCGTCATGCCGCGCATCGGCCGTGTTCGGCTCTGCCGCTCAGCGCGGACCTGGCCATGTACAACCCGCACGGAGCGCGGGAAGCAACACGACGGAACGGGCGGCGGGCCGAACCCCGCGGCGGCGTGAGCAACAGCAGGCCGGTCAGGGCAGCAGCCTGCGGACCGCGGACTGCAGCCGGGCGTCGGTCCAGACCGCGGCGAGCCGGTCAGAGCCGACCCGCTCGGCCGCTGCGGCGAGGTCGTCATGGACCGTCCGGCCGTCCTTCGCGGCGCTCAGCACGGCCGGGTGGATATATGACGCGCGGGCCACCGACGGGGTGTTGCCGAGCAGCTTGGAGGTCGCCTGGACGGCCGCGTTCTCCGGCGACCGGGCGTTCGTCCTGGCCAGGCCCGTCAGGTCGGCGCCGCCGAGCGCGGCCGCGGCCAGCACCG
>WNFU01015430.1_pt1 | contig 15314 bp, 11 predicted proteins | sample 5400121 | NCBI WGS metagenome assembly WNFU01 (sample SAMN13153360, study PRJNA577476) | soil metagenome | isolation source: 100 cm soil or saprolite under grassland replicate 1 | place: USA:California | collected 2016-06-15
CGACAAAAACATCGCGCGCCCCGACGGCGGCGTTCGCCTCGACGTCGACAGAGATCGTGGCGAGGTCTGGGCTTACCGACACCACCCGCGCCACCGTGACTCCCGGACCGAGATCGATCTGCGATGGCTGGAGTCCTGCCGGAAGGTTCGCGCCGTAAATCTTGAGCTCCTGTGCCGTCGAGCCGGCGCGCAACGCCGTGCGATCCGTGCCAAGCACGTGCGGCTCTCCGGCAACCCGCTCGAGCCGCACATCCAGCCCGAGCTCGTCGTATCCGCCGGCGAACCATCGGCCTTCCATGCTCCGCCAGTCGCGATCGACGAACATCACTTCGCGAAGGGACTGATCCCCGGCGTCGGACATGCCGCGCCATTGGAAGCCGGTGTAAACAATCGCACGGCCTTTGCGCGTCGTCTGCTGTCCTCTTCGTCCGTAAACGTACGTGATCTCAGTCGTGAACTCGTCCGGCACGCCTGGGACTGGTGTGATGGTCATGCGGCCGTAGGCCTCGCCTTTTCCGAGCTCCGTCGCGCGAAGGGCCCACGATCCTTCCACGTGCGCAGGCCTCATCGTCGCCGACCACGCCGTCCACTCGGGCGTCAGCAATGGAAATGTCTTGGCGAGATGCTCGATGGCCTTTTCGTACGGATGCCGCGGATCGGGCGGTCTGCCGTCGGCTCCCGGCTCGCGCGGCGGAGGTCCCTGCCGCCGGAACGCCTGATTGTCAACCAGCGGATACCAGCCGCGGTGCATCGCGATGAGCAGATTCCACTCCTCACGCGTCCGGCGCTGCGAAATCACGCGGCCGAGCGAGTGACACTTGTTGCACGTGCTTTCGGCATCCGCGTTCGCGGGGTATTTGAAATCGATCAGCCGGCGTTCGACTTCAAACGCGGCGGGACGCGCCTCGTCCGGCGCCAGACCCAAATGGTTCGAGAGGTACTTCACGACTTCGCGCGCAGCGTCGGGCTCGATGCGAAGGCCATTGAGCGACACCATGCGGCGGATGATTTCCTGCCATCCTTCGGGCGTGTTTCGCTGAAACGAAATCCGCGAGAGCTGCTGCTTCTCGTCGGCTTTGTGACAACTGCCACATGCCTTCTGAACGGCCGGGTCAGTGATCGGGATTCCCTCTTCGGGTTTCTGTGCCGGCGCGGCTGATTGCGCCGCTGCCCCAGGTGTCTGTGGTGCAGGTGGGGGCGGCGGCACGCCTTGTCCCATCACGCGAAACCCAAAAACCGTCAGCCACAATGCTGCGGCGACCAGCATCGAGCGAAGAACAAGCCGCATATCACCCTCGGTGAGCGTAACTTGTAGCACAAACCGCAGCGCTCCGTGTAATGTGCGGCAGCAGTGGGGACGGCGGCGGCGCGCATCCCTCGCCCGTCGAGCGCCGTAGAAGTCTATGTGGATTGTGTGGGCGGTGATCGATCGCTCTTCCAGAACAGGTCGGACAACAGACGATCGACAGGCAGACCAGGAAGTCATCGCGCGTCTGGCGAACGGCGACCGAGAGGCGCTCGGCAGTTTGTACGATCGCCACGCGCGTCCTGTCTATTCCCTTGCGCTTCGGATTCTGCAGGATCCAGCCGACGCAGAGGACGTCGTCCAGGAGGTTTTCGCGCAGGCGTGGCGGCAGGCTGCGCGTTACGACGTCAAACGAGGCGCGGTCGGTGCGTGGCTGCTCACCGTGGCGCGGACCCGCGCAATCGATCGGCTGCGTGCACGGCGAGCCCGGCCGGATCGCGCCGGCGTGCAGGTTCCGGCGGTTGATGTCGTAGATCAGAACACGACGCCTGATGTCGAGCTGCTGTCGGCCGAACGCATCCGCCTCGTGCGCGAGGCCCTAGCGGCATTGCCCGTTCTGCAACGAGTAGCCCTCGAGCTTGCATACTTCGAGGGCCTGACGCACGCGGAAATCGCTGCGAAACTGGAGCAACCGCTCGGCACCGTGAAGACCCGCATCCGGCAAGCTCTCCTGACGCTGCGGGACGTCCTGGCTGAGAGCGTCGCATGAATAGCGCGATGGACCACGACGAACTCCGGGAGGAGACCGCGCTGTATGTGCTCGACGCGCTGGCGCCGTCGGCCCGCGACGCGTTCGAGCAGCATCTCGCGACCTGCGCCGAGTGCGCCGCAGAGGTGCGGAGTCTCAGGCCGGTCTCGGCCGCCCTCGCACAAGCGGTGCCGCAGACCTCTCCTCCTCCCGAACTGCGCGATCGGGTCTTGACATCGGTCGGAGCGGCGGACCGTCGCCGCGCGGGTGCGCGCGCAACAGCCGCGCCCACGGCTCCCTACGGTCTTCCGTGGCTTGCTGCCGCCGCCTCCGCTCTCCTCGCTGTTGGACTCGGCATTTACACGCAGCAGCTGCGTGGCCGTATCAGTACGCTGGAATCGCAGCTTCGCGTGGCGACCGAGCGCGCGCGGCTTACCGAACAACAGATTGCCGACGCCCGGCGGACCGCGACCCAGGCGCAATCCACTGTCGCGGTGCTCGCGGCGCCCGATCTGGCGCGCGTCGATCTCGCCGGTCAGAAAGCCGCGCCGCAAGCTTCAGCGCGCGCGTTCTGGAGTCGCTCGCGGGGCCTTGTCTTCACGGCTTCGAATCTTCCCCCGCTGCGTCCAGGGCGTGTGTATCAACTCTGGGTCGTGACGGCGCAAGCCCCGATCAGCGCGGGGCTGTTGAGGCCCGACGCCGATGGTCGCGTCACCGCCGTCGTCAATACCCCTGCCGATTTGCCTCAGCCTGTCGCCATGGCGGTCACCGATGAACCCGAAGGCGGCGTTCCGGCGCCCACCGGCGATCGGTATCTCGTCGGGTCCGTAAACGGGGCCTAGGCCTGCGGTAGGCCTACGACGTACCCAGCACAGCACGCCTTCAGAGTGAAGCGACGTCCCCAAAGGCCTCCCGAGCGTAGCGAGGCCTACCCGCAATCCGTCAGCTCGTTGCATCCGTAGAGAAGTTGAAAGCGTTTCAACCGCCAACGAGGTGAACTGTGCGCAAGAGCCTGTACTTTCTGACGCTTCTCGTGTTATTCGTCGGTCAACAAATGATGCCCGGGCATGCATCGAGTCATCGCGAAGCGCCGCTCATCAGCGGCGATCCGCAAGCGGACGCCACGGATGTGTACGCCTTCGTCAGTCCGGACGCGCCCGACACGGTTACGCTCATCGCGTCCTATATTCCGTTCGAGAATCCGCAAGGCGGTCCGAACTTCTACCGCTTTGGCGACAATGTCCTGTACGAGATCAAGATCGACAACACGGGAGACGGCATCGAAGACATCACATACCAATTCCGTTTCACATCTCAGACGCGCAACCCAAACACGTTCCTTTACAACACCGGTCCGATTCGATCGCTCGACGACGCGAACAGGAATCTCTCGCAAACCTACACGCTGACGCGTCTCGATGGAACGCGGACGACCCTCACCGCCGGGCCTATGCTCACGATGCCGGACAACGTGGGCGCGGCATCGACGCCCAATTATGGCGGCTTCGGAAGCGGCGTCTACGAGTACACCGAAGCCAACGGCGGCAGAGGCCGCGTCTTCGCGGGACAAACCGACGACGCGTTCTTCCTGGACCTCCGCGTGTTCGACTTGCTCTACGGCGCGAATCTCTCCGAAGCAGGCACTGACAGTCTTGCGGGCTACAACGTTCACAGCATTGCGATTCAGGTGCCCAGGGCCGCGCTGCGTGCCGGCAGTCCAGTCATCGGCATATGGACAACCGCCAGCCGTCCGACGACGACAACGCGCGCCGCAGGATCGGAAACCAGCACGGGCCCGTTCGTGCAGGTCTCGCGTCTCGGCATGCCGCTCGTGAACGAGGTGGTGATTCCAGTCGGTCAGAAGGATCGGTGGAACGGATCGCGTCCGAGCGAGGATGGGCAGTTCGGCACCTACGTGACCGACCCGGAGGTGCCCAAGCTGCTGCAGTTGATTTACGGCATTCCAGCGCCGGCCACGCCGCGCAACGATCTCGTACAGGTGTTTCTCACCGGCGTGCCGGGACTGAATCAGCCGCCCGGGGTCAGGCCGGCGGAGATGCTGCGGCTCAATACCGACGTGCTTCCCACACCCTCGCCGCATCGATTGGGCGTGCTCGGTGGCGACCTGCAGGGGTTCCCGAACGGCCGGCGCCTCACCGACGACGTCCTCGACATTGTGGAGCAGGCCGCTGTTGGCGCGCTCCTCGGCGTGCGGACCGAATTAGGCGATGGGGTGGACAGAAACGATCTGCCGTTCCGTTCCAGTTTCCCGTACATCGCGCAGCCGAGTCCCGGCAGCCTGCCGTGGAAGTTGAATCCGCGTCCGCCGGCGGGGAACTGAAGCGGAAGTGGGCAGCATAGGTTTCAAGACTCCAGACTCGAGGCACAACCGAGGATCCATACAATGCGACGGTTTCTACAACCATCACACGCGTTGCCGGCTCTGATCATCGGCGGCGTCATCGCGATGGTGGGCTACGCGAACTGGCGCGACATGAGACAGACGCGCGAGGTTGTCGCCTCGCGCGTCCGTCCTGCGACTTCTGCGCCCGTGACGTCGCGAGAACAACTGGAGCAGCAGGTACAGACGCTCACGGCTCGTCTGGCTGACCATCCTCACGATATCGCGTCGGCCGTGCGGCTCGCCGACGCGATCCTGCGGCAGACGCGCGTCACTGGAAGTGCCGCGTTGTCGTTTCGCGCCGAAGCTATTGTGAAGAGCGTGCTTGCCGACGCGCCCGGCAACTACGACGCGCATCGGATGCTCGCGACGGTCTACCTCTCGCAGCATCGATTTCGCGAAGCCATCGACGCTGCCGAGAGGAACCGCGACACGCGGCCGTACGATCCCGTCAACTACGGAGTGATCGGTGACGGTCACCTCGAGCTCGGCGAGTATGCGGAAGGGTTCGACGCCTTCGATCGCATGATGCAGCTGCGTCCGAGCGCCGCGGCATATGCGCGAGTCGCCTATGCGCGCGAGTTGCAGGGCAATCTTGCCGGGGCGATTGAGTCGATGAAACTCGCGGCAGACGCGACGGCGCCCGGAGACCTCGAGGCACTTGCCTGGACACATTCCCAAATCGGCGATCTGTACCTGCAGTCAGGCAAGACGGCCGACGCGAAAGGTCAATATGCGATGGCTTCTCAGGCGTTCCCTGGACATCCCTTCGCGGTGACCGGATATGCTCGCGCGTTGGAAATGGAGGGCGATCTCGTCGGCGCGCTCAGCCTCCTCGGACGCGTTGCCGAGAAATCGCCGACGCCGGATGTTGCCGCGCGGATGGGCGATCTCCGGGAACGCCTGGGCCGACACGACGAAGCTGAAAGGGAATACGCGCGCGCTGAAGCCATCTGGCGCGCCGACATGCCCGAGCCGAAGAACCTCGCGCGCTTTCTCGCCGATCACAATCGTCGAGTCGACGAAGCGGTGAGAATCGCCGAAGCGGCCGCCGCGACGCGCCACGACATCTTCACCGAGGATGCGCTCGCGTGGGCATACTTCAAGGCCGGCCGGCGGAGCGACGCGAAGCAGGCCATCCAGCGAGCGCTCCGCACGGGCACGCGCGATCGATCCATTCTCGCCCATGCCGCCGCCATCAACTCCTCTGCTTCGCAGATGGCAGCGAGATGACACGCATCGCAGTCGCCCTGTTGCTCGCGCTATCTATTCCGGTCGCGGTACGAGCGCACGAAATCGGGACGACGCAGCTCGCGATCGATGTCCGGGCGGATGGTTCTTACCAGTTGGACGTGATCATCGATCCTGATGCGCTTCTGACCAAACTGGAGCTCGCCGCTGACCTGATTCCGTCGTCCAACATCGCTTCGGCCGAACGAGATCGCCGAATCGAGGCTCTCCGCGGCGTCTTCGTGGACCGCGTCCACATTCGTTTCGACGACATTCCGGTGAGGTCCACATTCGAGCGGTTGCAATCGTCGACCGATTCGACGCGGCCGTCCGTGGTGACCTTGACAGGTCGCGCGCCGGCGGGCGTACGAACCGTCGCGATCGGCTATGGCCTTGCAGTGGGAACGTTCGCAGTGACGGTAAGACTGCCGAATGGCGAGACGCAGACGCTCTGGTTGGATGGTGCTGAGCAGAGTCGGGGAATTCTGCTCGACCCCACGCGTCGCATTTCGGCGCGGGCGCGGATCGCGTGGCAATATTTTGCCCTTGGCTACACGCACATTCTGCCAAACGGCGTCGACCACGTGTTGTTCGTGCTCGGTATCTTCCTCTTGAGCGTTCGCTTGCGGTTCATTCTGCTGCAAGTCAGCGTCTTCACCATCGCGCACTCGATCACGCTCGGTCTCACGATGTACGGAGTGGTGTCTCTCCCCTCGCGCGTTGTGGAACCGCTGATCGCGTTATCGATTGCGTATGTGGCGGTGGAGAATCTCTTCACCAAGCAGTTGAAATCGTGGCGCGTGGCGCTGGTGTTCTCGTTTGGCCTGCTGCACGGAATGGGATTCGCGGGCGTGCTGCGCGAGCTCGGACTTCCTCGTTCGGAGTTTCTCACCGCACTTCTCACGTTCAACGCTGGCGTGGAAGTCGGCCAGTTGACGGTCATTGCGCTGGCGTTCGCCGGGTTGGCGTACTGGCAGCGCAAAGAGCTCACTTATCGCCGCTTTGTCGTTCAACCGGCATCTATTGCGATTGCCCTCGTCGGGCTTTACTGGACGCTCCAGCGAATCGCGTCTTGAGGTCTACCGCTTGACGTTCACATTGAGGCGCGTTCGGCTCGTGAATTCAGAGTCGGTCGCCGTCAGCTCCAGTTCGTAGGTCCCTGGAGCGGAGAACGTCGCTTTCGTTCGCGCCGCGGCAGGTTTCGAGAAGGTAACGGTCCCGGGGCCGCTGAGCATCTTCCAACCGACGACGAGTGGCTTGTCTCGTGGGAGACCCTCGTCGTTTGCACTGCCAAACAGATTCAGGGCCTCGCCAAGCGTGGCATCGAGGGCGGGCGTCTGCCCACGGCCACGCGCGCTTATGCCGAGGACGCGGACTTGCGGCGGCCGGTTGAGACAAACACCGCGAGGAGCCTTCACGTAATCGATCTTCGCGAGCTCCGCGGCACCCTCCACGAGATTCCAATTCGACTGGAGCATCCGTTCGCTCGTGCTCGTCGTCGTGCCGCCATAGCTGATCGTCCAACGCAACTTGCCGTCAAACTCCGCGCCTACCACCATCACGCACTGAAAGCGCCAATGTCCAGGTTTGAAAACCACCGGCTGCATCCGATCCGCCGGTGCGGGAGTGAAGGAGTTGTTGGCTCCGGCCGCTACCGTAATGGTGTCCGCGTTATGGCTGAAGTAAGCGAACGAGAGCGTGTAGCTGCCATCAGGGTTCTTCAGAAACCCATCGTAGGCGGGATAGATCGGCTGGTTTTGTTGCGCGCGCGCACTCGCGATCGCCCAGAACAGCACGAGCACGACAACGACCCCGACGCGTAGGCGCCTTCGCATAGAGGGTGCTAAAGTATGCCCATCTTTCGGCAAAGCGCAACCAAGTCAGCGCGCAGGAGCCCGCATGGTCCGCCTCACACCTGGTTCGTGCACACTCAGTCTCGCGCTCGCGGCCGGCCTTGTCCTTGTGGCCAGCGTCGTGACGACAGCGCAGAACGGCGCTGCTCCAGCGCGCGGCGCCGCGGTGCCAACGTTCGCGAAAGACGTGCTGCCCATCCTGCAGCGCTCATGTCAGAACTGCCATCGGCCCATTGGCGAGTATCTCGATGACCCGTCGCTGAACGATCAGGAGGTCGATACGATCGTCCGCTGGGTCGACGGCGGAGCGCAGCAGGGCAATCCTGCTGACGGTCCTCCGCCCCGCAAATTCACGCCGCTCGACGAGTGGGTGTACGGCGAGCCCGACCTCGTCGTGCAGATGGAAAAAGGATTCAAGATCCCTGCGGAAGGTGCCGACACGCTGCCAAGCGAAGTCGTCGACCCGCACATTACGGAAGATCGCTACGTGAAGTGGGTGCAGATCATCCCCACTGCGCATTGCTGCGTCCATCACTCGCACGTGTACGTGGAGATTCCGGAGGGCGCTGACACGGAAGGTCTCGGCCTCGGCATGGGATCGAACCTGGAGGACGCCGTCGATCTCATCGAGTACGCCGCGGGCAATGACGCCGATATCTTCGCGGAAGGCACCGCCAAGATGATCAAAGCGGGATCGCTCTTCCGCTTTGCACCTCACTACCACCCGTACGGCGAAGAGGCGTTCGACAAGCAGAAGGTCGGCATCAAGTTTTATCCGAGGGGCTACAAACCCAAGTACGTCGTGACGTCGCACCGCATCCGGACAGGCGTCGGCAACGACTGGGTGCTGAATCGCGAGCGTGTCGAAGACCTGCTGCTGCGCGCGGGCTACAAGCTTGATATCGACGAACCCTCCATGCCGACGGGTGCATGGTTAGAGGAAAACGCGTTGGCCGGCGCCGCGCTCCTCAGCATTCCGCCAAACACCCTCGCCCGGCACGATCGATATTGGCCGCTGCCCCAGCCCGCGCTCATCATCAGCTTCCAGCCGCACATGCATTTCCGCGGAACGCGGATGGTGTTCGAGGCTATCCATCCCGATGGCCGCCGCGAGATCCTCACCGACGCGAATCGCTACGAGCAGAACTGGCAAATCACCTACACCTACAAGACGCCGCATCTCTTCCCTGCCGGCACCATCCTCCACACCATCTCGTGGCATGACAACACGGCCAACAACCCTCACAACCCGGATCCCACGGCATGGATCGGATGGGGAAATCGGACGATGGATGAAATGGGACACGGGTGGACGGATGTCGCTTTCCTGACAGAGCAGCAGTATCAGGAGGAGCTCGCGAAGAGAAAGGCGAAGAAGCCGACGACGACCTCCGCGCAGCAGCGGCAGTAGTTCAGGTGCGTCACGTGCGTCAGGTGCGCTCGGGTGCGTCGGGTGCGGTGCGGTGCTCGGGTGCGGTGCGATGCTCGGGTGCGTCGGGTGCGGTGCGGTGCTCGGGTGCGGTGCGATGCTCGGGTCCGTTGGGTGCGGTGCGGTGCTCGGGTGCGGTGCGGTGCTCAGGTGCGCGGCTTAGGTACGGCAGTATCGCAATAGCCGTTGCCGCTGTCCTGTCAGCACCCCTCGTTGCGCAGCGCGGCACGACCAACGGCGAGTGGCGCGCGTGGGGCGGAGATCTCGGCGTCACCCGCTACGCGCCCCTCGATCAAATCAACGCGTCCAACTTCAGCACGCTCGAAATCGCGTGGCGCTTCAAGACAGACATTCTCGGCAGACGTCCCGATTTCAATCTGCAGACCACGCCGCTGATGATCAACGGCGTGTTGTACGCGACCGCCGGTGAGCATCGCGACGCGGTGGCCATCAACGCCGCAACCGGCGAGCTGCTGTGGATGCACCGGCTGGAAGAAGGCAAACGCGCCGAGGCCTCGGTGCGCCGATTGTCCGGTCGGGGCGTCGGCTATTGGACCGACGGTAAGACCGACGAGCGCATCTTCTACGTCACGATCGGCTACCAACTCGTCGGACTCGATGCGAAGACGGGACGTCCGCTGAAGGATTTCGGCGTCAACGGCGTTGTCGATCTGAAAACCGACGACGACCAGCAGCTCGATCCCATCACCGGCGAGGTAGCCTGGAACGGCGCGCCCGTCGTTGCGAAAAACGTGGTGATCGTCGGCGCCTCACATCGCGCGGGAACCGCGCCGCGCAGCAAGGCGAACGCGAAAGGGTACGTGCGCGGCTACGACGCGCGATCAGGGAAGCGGCTGTGGATCTTCCACACCATTACGCGCCCTGGTGAGTTTGGCAACGAGACGTGGTTCGAAGACTCGTGGACATACACGGGCAATACGGGCGTGTGGACGCAAATCACCGTCGACGAAGAGCTCGGCATCGCCTATTTGCCCGTCGAGATTCCGACCGGCGATTATTACGGCGGACATCGTCCCGGCAACAACCTGTTCAGCGAAAGCCTCGTCGCCGTCGATCTCGAAACAGGAAAGCGCATCTGGCATTACCAGCTCGTTCATCACGGCATCTGGGATTACGACGTCCCTTGCGCGCCGGTCCTTGCGGACATCATCGTCAATGGCAGAGCGATCAAGGCCGTTGCGCAGCCGACCAAACAAGGCTGGGTGTTCGTGTTCGACCGCAAAACCGGCGAACCCGTGTGGCCAATCGAGGAACGGCCGGTCGAGAAGGGCGCGGTGCCAAGGGAGTGGTATTCGCCGACGCAGCCCTTTCCCACCAAGCCGCCCGCGTTCGAGCGTCAGGGGTTCCTCGAATCCGAGGTGATCGACTTCACGCTGGAGCTCAAAGCCGAAGCGCTGAAGATCATCGCGGCATACAAGATCGGCCCAATCTACACGCCCCCGATTACCAAGGGGTACCAGGGAAAGCAGGGGCTGCTCTATGTTCCTAACGGCGCCAACTGGCCGGGCGGCTCGTTCGATCCGGACACGGGCATCCTCTACATCTATTCACACACGCTGCTGCGCGTGCTGTCGCTCGTCAACGACCCGAAACGATCGGACATGAACTTCATCAGCACCGGCGGCGGTGATGAAGGCGGAGGCGCCGGGCTGACCGTCCAGGGATTGCCCATCATCAAACCGCCGTGGGGCCGCATCACCGCAATCGATTTGAACAAGGGCGACATCGTGTGGCAAGTTGCGCACGGCGAGACGCCAGACTCCGTCAAGAATCACGCTGCCGTGAAGGGCGTCAACATTCCTCGCACTGGCCGCACGGGCGGCGCCGGCGGCAGCTCCGGCGGCATCGGCACGCTGGTCACGAAGACGCTGGTCATCGCCGGCGAAGGGGGCACGGTCACGACGCCGTCGGGCGCGCGCGGTGCGATGCTCCGTGCGTACGATAAAGCAACAGGCGAAGAGCGTGGCGCCGTCTACATGCCCGGCGCTCAAACCGGCGGGCCCATGACCTACATGCTCAACGGCAAACAGTACATCGTCGTCTCGGTCAGCAGCTTGACGATGCCGGGCGAGCTGATTGCGTATGCGCTACCGTAGTTTGATCGGCGCGCTTGGTTGCGCCGCGCTCCTCTGCTCTTCCGGATCTGCGCAAGTCGCCACCGCGAAGCCGAACATCGTCCTTTTCATCATGGACGATCTCGGCTACGGGGACATCGGCAGCTACGGCGCGCCCGATGCGAAGACGCCGAACATCGACCGCCTCGCGCGCGAAGGCGTCAAGTTCACCGACTTCTATGCGAATGGCGCGAACTGCTCGCCAACGCGTACAGGGTTCATTACCGGCCGATATCAGCAGCGCTACGGCATCGAATCACCGCTGGAATTCGTAAACGACAAGCGCGAGTTGCCGCCATCGGACACTTCTCTCCCTCGCCTGCTCAAGAACGCGGGGTATGCAACCGCGCTCATCGGCAAGTGGCATCTCGGCTCGGGTCGAGAAGTGAGCCCGAATCGGCACGGCTTCGATGAATTCTGGGGCTTCCTATATGGCGCGATCGATTACTACTCACACGATTGGCCGCGACCGAAGGCCGCGCGCGAACCCGATCTGTATCACAACGAGGAGCCCACGATCTCGACCGGGTACCTCACCGACGAGATCACGGCACACACCGAAGCATTCATCGAGCAACACCAACGAGAACCGTTCTTTGTGGAGGTCGCGTATAACGCCACTCATTGGCCGTTCCAACGGCCCGACTTGCCTGCAGGCCGTCGTGGCTGGACCGACGCGGTGCGCGAGGGCACGCGTCAGGACTATGTCGCAATGCTCGAGCGGGCGGATCAAGGGGTGGGTCGCATCTTGACGTTGATCGACCGCCTCGAGCTGACGCCCAATACGCTGGTGATGTTCACGAGCGACAACGGCGGCGAGTGGCTCTCTCGCAACGCGCCGTTATTTCATCGAAAGTCCACATTGTGGGAAGGCGGCATCGCTGTGCCGCTGCTGATGCGCTGGCCTGGTCGCCTCAAACCGGGCATGACGTCGTCACAGGTCGGTATCACGATGGACCTCACCGCGACAATCGTCGCTGCCGCCGGCGCACAAGCACCCGCAGACTACCGGCCCGAAGGAATCAACCTGGTTCCGGTGCTCCAGAAGGGAACGGCGGTCGAGCGCACGCTTTTCTGGCGCTTGAGGGGCGGAGGGCAAAAGGCGGTGCGCCGCGGCCGGTGGAAGTATCTCGACGATGGAAGCACGATCACGGCCGGCTTCGAGTTCCTCTTCGATCTCAGCTCGGATCGCGGCGAGCGCAACGATATGGCGTCGTCGAACCCAAAACTTCTCACAGAACTCCGCGATCTCGTCGCGAAGTGGGAAGCGGACGTCGACGCTGAAGCAAAGCAGCGGCTGACTAAGAACTAAGATCCAAGAACTGAGCAACTAAGAACGACGAACCAGCTTAGGCTCGGGCGGCGTAGGATATCGGCGGCTTATCTGCGGCCATCTGGGGCAATCTGCGGCTTATCTGCGGCGGATTCACGCGAGCGCCGAGGTGCAGTTGGGACAGCGCGACGCTTTGATGGGAATCGCCATCGCGCAGTGCGGGCATTCCTTCGTCGACGGCGATTCTGCAGGAGTATCGACGCGGCGCATCTCGATCGCCTTCACCAGGAGGAACACGGCGAATGCGACGATCAGGAAACTGACGACGGCGTTGATGAAGAGCCCGTAATTGAGCGTGACCGCACCGGCGGCTTTCGCCTGCTCGAGCGATGCATAGGGACCGGGCGCCGCGCCGCCCTTCAACACCATGAAGGAATTCGTCATGTCGACGCCGCCGAGCGCCAGGCCAATGGGCGGCATGAGGATGTCGTCGACGAGGCTTTTGACAATCGTGCCGAACGCGGCGCCGATGATGATGCCGACGGCCATGTCAACGACGTTGCCGCGCATCGCGAAGGCCTTGAATTCTTTCAGCACGGCCGGAACTATACCCAAACGAGCCACCGCCGCGCCAGCGCGGTGGCCAGGGCAGTCAGGAAATCGGGCAGCGCGACGGGCGCACTGCGGCGACAGTAGGCGTCGTACAGATCCCCGACGTCGCGAAACGCCGGCGCCATCGCGACGAGCTCCACGACATCGACGTCGCGGATGTACCGCGCGCCAGTAGCGTCGCGTGCGGTAGTGATTCGTTCCTGCAGGACGACTTCGCAGCCGCTCACCGCCGGTCGCGACTCAATCCGAACCTCTTCACTGCGACGGACTGCGAGTGCGGACGCTTTCCGGAGCGCATCGAACGCGGTTTGGACATCGGAATCGGCGGAATCGGCCCCACTTTCCCGCCGGCTGTCCTCGACGTCGAGCGGACCGGCGCGATCCGCCCAGAACGGATGCTGGTGGCCCTGCGCGGCATCCGCAAGAAAGCGCTCGGTGAGGGTGCGGAAGCTCGTATAAATCTCCCGCTCACGCGCGGCGAAAAAGTCAAAGGCCGTTCGCCGCATCGACGGCCGAACGAGCGCGGTGTGCGCAGCAATGGCGGCGAGCCACGCGGAAGCGAGAGCCTTTTTGACGCCCGCCGACGACAGCGGATCGATAAAGGAACCGGCGTCGCCGACGAGCAGCACACTATCGTCCGCGTACTCCAGCGAGGAGTACATCGATGCATCCCAGCCCCATGGCCCTCCCTCGAGGTCTGCGTCATTCACGAGCGCGGAGAGACGTCGCGTTTTGGCGAGCTCGGAAAGATAAATCGAGCGAGATGCACCGTCCGAGAGATCGGAGCTGCGCGGATCGACCATCACCGCGAAGTACCCGCGATGGTCGTCCACGGGAACGGACCACGCCCAACCGCCGGCGTACGATTCGATCAGCGTGTGCGTTGGATCGGGCAATCGCCACTGCTCCGCTTTGTGCCATGCTCCAACGAGCGCCACCGTGCGCAGCGTCTGCTCGTAAACGCGCCAGCCGCGAGCGCGCGCGAACAGACCGCCGCGGCCGGTGCAGTCGAGAATGATCGCCGCGGTGAACGGCGGGGCTAAAGCCCTGCCACTAGAGACGACGTGGGCGTGCTCGATGCGCACGCCTGCCGCTTGCGCCGAGGCGAGCAGAACGGCGGCAAGAGCGTGGCGTGTCACCTGCCAGCCTTGCGCGCCGTGCTCGAACGTTTCGACACGCGCGTCGTCCGCGCCCCACCAGACCGTGTTGCCGGTCGATCGCAGAAACCCCGCGCGCTCGATGGCTTCGCGGACGCCAATCGCATCGAAGATTTTGCTGCAGCTGGGAGGGAGAGATTCGGCGAGAGTCGCGGGATGAAAGTCTCGCGCTACGGACGGCAGTGTGACGAGTCGAACATCGTGGCCCCAGAGAGCGAGCAGACGTGCGGCGCTTGCGCCCGCGGGGCCGCCGCCGATGACGAGGACGTCACGTGGCATCTCTTTCGCGAAACCATTCGACCGTGCGTCGAAGACCTTCTTCGAAATCGACCGACGGCGCATACCCGAGAAGCCGCTGCGCCTTGGTGATGTCCGCCTGCGAGTCGCGGACGTCGCCGTTTCTCGCGGGTCCATACTGCGGCGTCACGCGAGTGCCGATCAAGCGCTGAAGCGTCTCGAACAACTGATTGAGCGAGACGCGCGCGCCCGTCGCGATGTTCATGACTTCGCCCGCGATGCCCGGCGTTTCGGCGGCGCGCAGCACGCCATCGACCACGTTGGACACGTACGTGAAGTCGCGCGTCTGCTCCCCGTCGCCGTGAACGAGGGGCGCGCGTCCGGCAAGCAATGCTCGTACGAACAGTGAAATCACGCCTGAATACGGAGAGGACGGATCCTGACGTGGCCCGAAGACGTTGAAGTAGCGGGTGCTCACCGCATCGAGACCGTAGAAGCGCGTGAACTGCTGAAGGTACTGCTCGCCGATCACCTTCTGCAGCGCATAAGGCGACATCGGGTTGACGGGCATATCCTCGCGCTTCGGGAGCGTCGGCGTATCGCCATATTCCGAAGACGAGCCCGCAAACACCAGTCGCCGCACGCGAGCGTGACGAGCCGCATCGAGCACGACGACGGTGGCGTCCACGTTGGCGCGATGTGAGGCGAGCGGATCGTCGATGGAGCGCGGCACCGACGGAATCGCCGCCTGGTGCAACACGATGTCCATGCCGTCCACGGCGCGCCGCGCAACCTCCGGATCGGCGAGATCGCCGATCACCACCTCGGGAGCCGGCAACGCTTCCGAGCGGTCACCTCGGGCGCTCGCAACGGCCGCATCGACGTTCGCATGCTTGCCCGTGGATAGATTATCGGCGACGCGAACTATGTGTCCGCGTCGCAGCAACTCCTCGACGAGATGCGAGCCGATAAAGCCCGCCCCACCGGTGACGA
>WNFU01008777.1_pt1 | contig 15312 bp, 18 predicted proteins | sample 5400121 | NCBI WGS metagenome assembly WNFU01 (sample SAMN13153360, study PRJNA577476) | soil metagenome | isolation source: 100 cm soil or saprolite under grassland replicate 1 | place: USA:California | collected 2016-06-15
CCCAGCACGGCCGAGGATTGGGGGCCGGTCGAGGATGCGCCGCCGGAGGTGCAAGGCAGCGGGAACAACAGCCAGTGGCGGATTGTCGGTGCACTCAACGCTCTGAGTGGGCAGGTCGACTATCTGGACAATTATATTGTCGGCCGCAAACAACTGATCAGCTTCTACGGCCAGCTTTCTGAGCGTTACGCGGATGTGGAGCAAATCTACGTGGCCCAGGACAACTGGTCGATCCATCACCATCCCGATGTGCTGACGGCGCTCTCTCGCTGGCCGCGGATCGAGCCGATCTGGCTGCCAACCTACGCCCCTTGGCTCAATCCGACCCATAAGCTGTGGCGCTGGCTGCGCCAGGACGTCCTGAAATTGCACCGACTGGCGGGGGACTGGCCGGCATTGCGGCAGCAGGTGCGCACATTCTTGGATCAGTTTGCGACTCCTTCGCACGCCGTCCTCCGCTATGTCGGGTTACTAGGAGAGGGCAAACTTGCCCAGGCGATCTACGGGTCATGATTACCGATTATGATCGTCAAAATTCATAAGGTGGATGGGCTTCTTGCTTCGCTGAGGCGTGCCTACCGTGGTAGGTCTTACTGCCTCTCCACAAGCGTTTACCGTCTCCGTGTGCCCCACGGTGACGGGAGAAATGGTGAGGATGTGCCGGACTTGGTTCTCGCCCGACAGTCAGCAGCACGTCTGCTACCTTGAACCTTTTAGCGAGCGGAGGATTGCCCGCTCGAACCGCCAAGGCTCAGTTGTCAACGTGCGGGTACCCTCTGGGTGCTGCGAACACCTGTGCGAGTAGTCTACCACAATCAGCGGTATTCGGCAACAGGGTGGGCTAAAGCCGCTAAAGCTCCACAAGCCCTTATATCCCAGCGCTCAAGCTGCTGGGCTTTACGGGCTAGTTTTGTAATCTGCAGGCCGCCAGCGAGCAAGGCATCGAGCGCGGCGAGCGCGTGTCGTTCGTAGTTGAGCTTGGCCATCGTTGCACCTCGAGTGCCGGCGTCGTTCGGCCAGCACGGCGCGCACCTGGTCTTCGGTGACCTCAGCGTACCGCCAGTCGAGCGCGGTGAGATCCGCGCTCCGCGCCGCTGGTGCTGTGAGGGGCGTGAACGCGCACGTCGGCGGCATCGGTGCCGTCGGACTGAGGGCGCAGGCTCAGTTCAAGATCGGCGCGCGCCCTGGCGGGTCATGCCCCTGTGTCAGGTGCATCTGGTCTCTATCATACCCGATAAACGATGCAAACGACAAGGCTAGCGGAGGGTCGTGGCGATGGGCAGAAGCACCTGCCCGGTAGAGTGGAGTCACCATCCCCAGCACCACGAGACCTGGGAGCGACCCCACTACACCCGGCTGCACCTGCAGGCGCTGCGGCGCCTCCAGCGGACGCTCCTGGATGGTCTGTGCGGGGTCTGGGGCGTAATCCGCGAGCGCGTCCGAGCCGGCCTCGCCGACATGCTGCGGCGCTAGCTAGGGTAGCGTGGGGTGATGCAGGGATGCTCGACGACGCCCAGGCCGTCCGCGCACCGCTCGGTGTGCAGATGCAGCAAGCGCTCGCCACCTCCCTGCTCCGTCACGGCCGTAGCTATGACGTTTAGTGCACATTGGGACGCCTTAAAGGTCAAGAGGTTTGGATGTGGTGGCTACTGGGTGACTGTCTCCGCACGCGACGCAGCGCCAATGGGACAGGGCAGCTCGCAGTGGTCCCCACAACACTACGCCGGTATGCCCACGACAGCTGGCCGCCAACGCGTGCCTGCTTGCGGAGCACCGCGGCTGATCTAGCGGCGCGCACGCCGAAGGTGTATACTACCCTGGTTGTACTGTTCGCTACATCCCGTAAGGAGGCGCGATGCCAGCCCAGCCCTGCTATGAGTCAGCAGCCATGCGGCAGCCAGCGCTTGTAACTACCGGTGACACGAATCGGTTTATCGAGCGGCTCCCGCGCGCGATGGATGCACTCCCGCCATACGCCCTGGTGCGGTGTGGCGATGGACCATTCTGGCAGGTCAGTCTCACTCTGGCGCCAGCGGATCAGGCCATGCTCCAGGCCCTGCGGCCGTCGGCCTATGATCTGTGCGCTGCGGCGCAGCACGCGCTCGGCCTCTCTGCGATTGGCTCCCAGATCGATCCGGCGCGCGGCATGGTCGTGGTGCGCTCTAGTGGCGAGCCGCCACTAGCCTTTGCAGGCGCGCCATCACTCTGGTGGGTCGCCAACGCGTCGCCGCCGCTGCTGCACGCCTGCATCGAGCAGTTCGCGGCGCAGATTGCGCGGCGTGAGGCGCCGGAGCAGCCCGTAGTCGCCACCGCGGACCACCGATCGCCTGCTGGCGACGGCTGAGTGATCATTAGTCCGGCATGGCGGGAGCCGCCGCCCAGCGCGGCGGGATGGCAGGACCGCTCGACGGAGAAACCGACGCTATGCGGTGTCCGCCCGTGCCCTGCACGAACAGACATCGCCGTGCGCACGCCCTCAAGGCCGTGGCCCCGACTCAAAGCGCACGCAACCGCCGATAATCGCTCACGGGCAACCAGATGATCTACCCCAGTTCCGCGATGGGGCTCGCCAACCGCGAACTCTTCCAGCAAGGCATCGTACTGCTGCTCGATCTCGGCGCGCTCGGAGCGCGCGCGCGGTGCCGGCGTCTGGACCTCGGCAGGGTCGACCTTACGAAAAGATGGCACCATTGCCTCCTTGTATCTGCGAAACTGCGAAGCTGCGATTATGCGCTTTCGCCGTTCTCCTCGACGACGACGTGCTGTAGGATCTGCGCAAAGGCGTTGATCTGCGACGCCGTGGCGTGCTCTAACATCGTCACTACCGGTACAAGCGCATCGCGCGAAACCACAAGACTCGCGAGGGGCACATCGTAGGCCCGCGCCAGCGCGGCGAGCCGATCGAGCGGCGGCAGCACCCGCCCATTCTCGTACTGCACCAGCGTGCCGTGCGCACGGAGCCCGACGCGCTCTGCGGCTTCACGCACCGTCAGCCGGGCGTTCAGGCGGGCCTCACGCAAGCGCTCGCCGATCTGTACGACCACGAGAGAGGAAGCTTCTGGTGTCATAACAGCCGCTCCTGGGTGCCCAACTCGATATCGCTGCCCGTCAGCGCGCGGTACTGATTCTTCACGAACTGCACTGCCTCGTCGAAGCGGGCCGCCGGCAGATCGGTATAGGTCGCGATATCGAAGTGCACGTTGAACTCCGCCCAACTCTTTCGGATCTCGACGCCGGGCTTCGCCTGACCGCTCCGCGCAGCGCGAGCCTCGCCGTAAGCCTGCACGAGCCGGTAGATCGTGTTGCGCTGCTCGGGCGACATCCGCTGCCGAAGCTGCTGCTCGACCTCCTGCATGCGCGTTCGCAGTTCCTCGACCAGCGGCAGCACGCCGTGGAGCTCGCGGATCTGTGCGACGATGTCGCGCCACGCCTCACGCGCGCGGTCCTGGCTCTCCTCGAGGCGCGTTTGGCGCTCGGCGAGCTCCCGCAGCGCCTGTAGCGATGGATCGATAACGTCAAGCTCCTGGAGGTCTTCGATTTGGTTGCTGGGCGCGTCGGGAAGGCCGGTGAGCGCTGCGAACGCCGAGCGAACGCTGGCAATCAGGTAGTTCTGCACATAGCGCAGCCGCTCGGCTGCCTGAGCGTTGTCACGCGGCGGGCGAACCTTGATGAGCCAGAGTGGGATATCGTCGAGCAGCAGGCACTCCAGCGTGCGGACTTGCCGACCGATCCGGAGGCGGAACGAGACGAGGTGGAGCCGCTCGTCCGCGCGGATCGTCCAAATCGATAAGGATACCGCTGCTGCTTGGCTGGATCGTGCCGCGCGGCATTGTCGGACGGTCATGCTGTGCTTGTGGCAGCACTTGCCTGTGACCGAATGCCAACTGGATGAACTGTGGAGCTTTGTGCATACCAAAGAGCAAAATCTGTTCGTGGCCAAGTTGGGCTGTGAGACCTACGGCGATGCCTGGGTCTGGGTGGCCTTTGCGCCAACCTGGCGACTGGTGGTGGCTTTTGTGGTCGGCAAACGCACCCAAGCGAGCGCCAATCTGCTGCTGGAACGCGTCGTACACGTGACTGATGACCGCATCCCGTTTTTCACCTCTGACCAGTTGGCCGAATATCGCACGGCGTTGCTGCACGTGTATGGTCAGTGGTATCAACCGGCGCGCAACGGTAGTCGTGGCTGCTTTCCCAAGCGCTGGCGCGTGGCGCCGCCCGACTTGGTGTATGCACAAGTGGTCGAGCGACGTGAGCGCGGGCAGGTAGTGGAGGTCACGCACAAGGTGGTGTTTGGCAGTGCCGAGGCGGTGCAGACCTGCTTGGAAGCGTCGGCGGCCAGCAGCACGATCAATACCAGTTTCGTCGAGCGGGACAACCTGACATTGCGCCAACAGAACCGCAGGTTGACCCGCAAGACCAACGGCTTTAGCAAAGAACTGAGTTGGCTGGAACGCCATTTGTGGCTGACGCTGGCCTACTATCATTTTGTGCCCCCCACACCAGTTTACGAACGAAGCTGGCCGCGCCAGAACCAACCCGTGGAACGGGTTCAGCGCGTCGCTGGCAAGCGGTCACGCCGGCCATGGCCGCAGGACTGACCGATCATGTGTGGACGACGAGGGAATTGCTGTCCTATCGGGCGCCTGCCACATTTCTTGACCAGTTGGACGATTCCGAACGGTTGTTTCCATCATTTGATACTGCTCATCACGGATACTGAGGGTCACTACCGAATAAAGCGCATTGTGTCGTTTTTGACTACAATGCCACGATGTCTGAGCGCGAGCGCAACTTGATCTGGAGATTGTTCTCTCCCCCTTCGCAGCAAAGAAATGAGGAGTGGGAGAAACTTGCACGCGTGTATCTGGCGCAATTCCGCGCTGGATATGGTCGTTTCATCAACGATCCCTGGTGGGCCGAACAGATCGCGGAATTGAACCGGATCAGCCCGGAGTTTCGGGAATTATGGCCCCGTCAGGATGTGCTCAACGTGTCGGAAGGGCGGAAAACGATGCATCATCCGCTTGCAGGAGAACTGAGCTTTGATTTTCTCTGGTTGCAGACGGTCGATTCCTCCGATCTGCGACTGCTGATTCATCCGCCGCGCAACACTGGAACCGCCGATAAAATCACGCGGCTGCTGGCCTGTGAGTCTGAAAGGGACGCGCAAAACGCACGAAGGGATGTGTCGTCATAATGTGTGAGGGCTATGACAACAATGGCTGACAGCATGTGAGAAAGAAGGGAACGAGCGGATCTGACACACTCTCGGGGAAGGCACATCAATGACAGCGCCTTTTGGTCTTCTTTCGCTCCAACAGTGGATGTCGCAGAAACACCCGTGACTACACAGATAGGCTCGCTGGTGAACCCTCCGCCATGAGGGCCTGCTTCAGCTTCTGCAGCCCCCGCCGCGCACGTGTCTTCACAGTGCCCAGCGGGTGGTTGAGCGCGGCGGCGATCTCCTGGTACGAGTGACCGCCAAAGTAGTTCAGCTCAATCACCTGGCGCTGCTCGAAGGGCAGCTGCTGAAGCGCCGAGACGAGCATATGGCGCTGCTCCTGCTTGATCGCTGAGGCGGCGACATCGGCCTGTTCGTCGGCAAGCTCGCGCATGCGCGCGTGCTCAACCTCGGTGCGGATCAGGACCGGCCCGGCGCGCAGACGCCGTAGCTCGTCGACGCCCACGTTGCGGGCTACCGCGCGCAACCACGCCACCATCTGGCCGCGCTCAGCGGCAAAGCGGGTGCTTCGTCGCCAGACCCGCCAGAAGACTTCCTGCACCAGATCTTCCGCCAGCGCCCGATCCTGCACGACGCACAGCACTGTCTGGTAGACGGCAGCCGCATAGCGTTTGTAGAGCATTTCCAGGGCTTCGCTCTCGCCCGCTGAGATCAGCGTCATCAGCTCGTTGTCCGTTCGATCCTCGTACGCACCAGCTCCTGGCCGTACCGTGGCTACGTGATCGGGGTTGAGATGGTGGTTCTTGTACATGGCCATAGCTGATAGCACTCCTTCCGACACTGCATCAAGCGTTGAGACGGCCCTTATTCACCATAGCCTTCGCTCATCACATAGCGATAGAGTCGTTGCAGCTGGGCTAACGAGAGTGTCTGCGTATCTTTGTTGCCCGGCAGGGGCGTTTGCTCGGCGTAGTGCCGCCGTAAACGATCCATGATCGCCTCCACAAAGGTACGGCGCGCGTCAGTTGGCGTCTGCATCCTGCTTGCTCCTCGAATGTCAGCCGCGGAACCGTTATGTCCAAATTTTGTGTTCGCCAGCTCTAGCTTAGGCCTTGGCGCGTTCCGCGTCGTCTGTCGCAAGCGTAGATGTGCTTCGTGCAAAAGGTCGGGGCACAACTAGCCAGTCCAGCCATGTCTATCCACATCATCCGATAGAGCTTGATTTCGAGAGAACGAATATACAGATTCGTTGCAGGGTTGCAGGAGTGGGACTATCTCGATCGTTCCATCAGCGCGCATTTCTATGGAACGGCCAGGTCACTGCTGGCCTTTCGCGCGAGGTAGATCTGCACTCATGGCAGAGGGCAAGCGCGTGCTGGTTGGGTATGCTATATACGCGCTACCGCATCGTAGACGTTGTATGGAATTGAAGCGGAAGCTAGCGCCGCTCCCCCGCACGACCTGTCGATGAGGTACGTCGCACACATCTCCGCGATGTGTGCCCTGGTGGCCCGACACTGAGATGGCCGCCAACTGGTCAAGCAACATATGTGGAACACAAAGGAGGAACCTCGTGGCACGGAAAGACAGTGATATTCAGGCGGATGTCCTGGCCGAAATGGCCTGGGATCCCAAAGTGACCGTAGCCGACATCGGCGCAACCGTGAAGGATGGCTTTGTGACGCTGACCGGCACCGCCTCCACCTACGCGACGAAGTACGCGGCGACTGATGCCGCCTTTCGGGTCTACGGTGTCAAAGATGTCGACAACGACATGATCGTAGACCCCGCGGCGTTCGGGCTGCGCACCGACGAGCAGATCGCCGCCGATGTGCGCAGCATGCTGGCGCTCGACCTGGATGTGCCAGACACGCGCATCACGGTCAGCGCCCTCGACGGTGTGGTGACGTTGGGTGGCGATGTCGATTACTTCTACCAGCGTGACGCGGCCGAGGACGATGCTGCCAGCATCCTGGGGGTGCGTGACGTGATCTCCAACATCGCCGTCCTTGATCAAGCGTCAGCCCCCGATATCGACGACCAGATTGCCGCCGCGTTTGCGCGCAACGGCGAGCTGTTCGACGACAACGTCAGCGTCTCGACCAGCGGGCACAGCGTGACCCTCAGCGGCACGGTACGCTACTGGAGCGAGTACGACCAGGCCGAGAACGTCGCCTGGCGCGCGCCGGGTGTGACTAACGTGACCAACAACATCGCCGTGACATACTGAGCGGCGCGGCGGGGAGGGACAGCCGTGGCTGTCCCTCTCTGCTGACACTTGAAAGGGAGGCACACAATGGTCGGTCAACTTCTTCGGAACTGGTGGATTCCAGTCGTGCGCGGCGTGTTAGGCATTCTGTTCGGCTTCCTGGTGTTTGCCTACACCCGCACGGCAATCCAGGTGTTCGTCTACCTGTTCGGCATCTACGCGCTGCTGGACGGCGTCATCGCGCTCGCGCTGGCCTTCGACGTCAGTCGCGGGCGCGGCTGGCTGGTGCTCTCAGGGATCGCGGGCATCGCCGCCGGCATCCTGACCTTCATCTATCCGAGCATCACCGCGGTGGTGCTGGTCTACATCGTCGCGGCCTGGGCGGTCATCACCGGCATCTTCGAGATCGTTGCGGCGTTCGAGTGGCGTCAGGTGCTGTCGGATACGTGGATGCTCGGCCTGGCTGGCGTGCTCTCGATCATCCTTGGCGTGCTGCTGTTCAGTTCGCCGAGCGCGGGCCTGCTGGCCTGGGCTTGGCTGATTGCGATCTACGCGATTGTCTATGGCGTGCTGTACATAGCCGCTGGCATCCGGCTGAGGAGCTTCCAGCCGTCGCAGAGCTCGACGAGCCGCTAAGGAGGCGGAGCGGCTTGGGAGCAAGGGCGGGGCCAGCGGTGCGCCGATGGCGCACCGCTGGCCCCTTCTGTCACCCCGCGCTGGCCCTGTATCGGCGATCGCACCAGGACAAGCAAAGAAAGGAGCGAACCAAACCATGGAAACGAACACACCCAATCAGCCGAGCGTCCAGCTGAGCTATCCAACTGACAAGCTGGTTGCGATCATCGACGCCATGCCCGATGCCGAGCACGCACGGCACGAACTGATCGAGGCCGGCTTTGCGCCCGACGCGATCGGTTTGCAGCACGGGACGCGTGGAGCCGAGCACACCGTCCACTCTACCGATTTCGACCCGTTCCCGCACTTGGCGCGCCTGCTACACGTTCATTCGATCGAGCACGAGCAGGCAGTTATCTACGAGCGGGCGCTCCGCCAGGGCCAGAGCGTGATCGCTGTTCACGCGCCGAAGGCGGAGGCACGCGAGCAAGCGCTACGCATCATGGAGGCCTATAACGCACGCTACGTCAACTTCTACGGCAAGTGGACTATTGAGACGTTGAAACCCTAGCGCAACGCGCAAACGTAATAAGCCTGCGCTCATCACGCGGGCCTTCGCGAGATCGCCGGTCACATGTTGCACGGCGGGGCCGCAGGCCCCGGAGCATCACTTTTTCCTGCTCGTTTTGGCGATGTAGCCGCCAAAACGAGGAGAAAAAACGGGGTGGGCATAGCCCGCTCATCATGTCATCCCATCATGCCATCCATGCTGTCCCCATGCTCACCCATGTCCATGTACCACCCGGTCGGTGGCTCCGCGCTTGGCGCGATCTGGGATGCGCCGACAGCATGCATGTGGTCGATGACTTCGGGCGGCATGACCACGATCGGTCGCATCATTTCATGATCCTCGTGTTCGAGAATGTGGCAGTGGTACATGTAGCGCCCGGTCCTGTACAGGCGCGACCCCTGCTCCGGCGCGGTGTCGGTCGCCGCGTAGGCCCTGAACGGCATCGCGAGCACGACCAGCTCGGACGGATTCACCCGGATGGTGTCTTTCCAGCCGGTCTCGGCCGGATCGAGCGCGATGGTGTCCGCAGCGGGGTCGAAGTGGATTGCGTAGCCGCCGGCCGCACTATCGCTCGTCGGGTTCTGCTCCGGCACGCGCTCAACCTCAGCATAGGTATCACGCGCAAGCAGTTTGAAATGGATCAGGTGGATATGGATCGGATGCGTGTCGGGCGACAGGTTGATGATCTTCCATATCTCGACATCGCCATCGCGAGCGAGATAGTTCACCGTGTCGCTAAACATGCCAGGAAGCATGCGGTAGAGCCGGTGCTGCGCATCGCCGCGCTGGCGCAGCGCGAGCTGCGTGATCGGTAGTCGTGACTGCCCATCCCAATGCCGCTGATGCCCGCCATCGGCCAGCGGCGCGCATTCCACGAGCTGCAGCACGCCCTGATCATTCTCGACCAGCGCAACCAGCCGCTCCACCGGCTTGAGTCGGCGGACTGCCTCGTACGACCACGGCGTTGCCGACGCCAGCAGCGCCTGGTCCCATGGCAGCAGCTGATGCCGCTCGCTCCGTGCGCCGACGTCAAAACGCATCACCTGGGGGTAGGCCAGGAACGCGGCGAGTGGGTTGGCGGCGTCTGCGTCCGCGCCATCGAATGGCGACGACGCGGAGTTGCGCAGCTCGATTCGTTGGCCCGAACATGGGCCGAAGTCGACCAGCACGTCCACGCGCTCGGCTGGCGCAAGGGTGATAGTTCCGGGGTAGCCGCGCTGGGCACCGTCGTTCAGGTCGACGGGCCGCGCCAGCAGACCCCCATCGCTGCCGATCATCTGGAGCGGCACGACGACCGGGTTTCCGTCGGTATCGGTAAAACGCAACCGGAAGGTGCGTGCATTGGCGCCGTTCAGGATCCGCAGGCGATAGACATCTGCCTGGACAGTCGCCCTGGGCCAGATCCGGCCGTTGACCAATGTGAGCGGCCCGAAGAACTCCATCGGAGCCTGATCCACGTGGTCTGGGCCGCCGTCGATCGCGATCGAATCAGCGCCGGCCGTGCCGGTCTTGTGGAGCAGTTGGTTGGCGCCAATATCGGGATGATCGCTCGCCTGGGTGAGCGCGCGATCCTGCACCAGGAGCAGCAGTTCGTGGTCGTCCGCGCCGCGCGGCAGCTGAAGTGTGTGCTCCTGCGGGTCGCGGATGATGTACAGGCCCGCAAGGCCAGCGTACACGTTCAGGCGCGTGATCGCCATCGCGTGATCGTGATACCAGAGCAGCGTACCCGGCTGCTGGTTATCATAGATCGAGCTTTGCACCTGGCCGGGGTAGCACCCGCTCTCCGGCCAGCCGTCCGCGTCGGCCGCCGTCCGCCCGCCATGTAAATGCACCACTGTCCAGGGTGGCACCTGCCTGGCCGCCTGATCGTACTGGCCAAGCGTGAAGCCGGGCAGATTTTGTGGTGCGTGAACCGTGCCGCTTTCGGCAAGCTGCACGACGGCGGGCAGATCGCGCACCGCGGCGACCGGGTGGCGGGCGAAGCTGCCGTCGGGGTTGGTGAGTGCGTTGACCCACGCGATATGCGTGCGCTGGCCCTGCTGCACCTCAATCGTCGGCCCAACTGGCGGCTGCGGATCTTCTGGTGCATCTGGCGACGCGCGGTAGGTCCAGATGGCGGTGCGATTTGGCAGCCCGGAATGCAACTGCGCCTGCGCCGGAACCATCCAGATGCGTAATCGCGCGCCGTCCGTGCTCGGAATTGGCTGGATCATAGGTGGGACATACAGCTCGTTGACATAGGGCTGCATGGGCAGTGGCAGCGCGGGAGCGGCCGGAAGTGGCTGCGGGTCGCTCCACGCGTAGTAGACAAGTGGTTCCTGCTGGTTCATAGCTCACTCTCACGTATTCACATGTCGCGCACCAGCATGTCATACAGTGCGCCCATTGCGCCCGTTGCATCTTTGGTGGACCGTCGAGGCATATATCGCCGGTCGCCTATCAGTATACCGGATGTTGATAAGCATGGCGGTCGTCGTGACAAGTGACCCACTTTAGGGGTCGTCGATTTTTGTCAGCTCAGGGTTGGGGGGTTCGGAGGCGGCGAAGTCGCTCCCAAACCCCCGCCCCTGGGAAGGTATGGAAGGACCTACGGTTCTTCCATACCTCCCGAGAGGAACAATTATTTATTCGGCCGCGAGGCGATACCCCACGCCCGCCTCGGTCAGCAGGTAGCGCGGACGGGCGGGATCAGTCTCCAGCTTGCGGCGCAGGTGGGCCATGTAGATACGCACGTAGTGTGCCGCGTTGGCGTAGGCTTGGCCCCAGACCTGCTTCAGCAGCTGGGGGTGCGTCAGCACCTTGCCGGCGTGCTGGGCCAGTGCGATCAGCAGACGGTACTCGGTCGGCGTCAAGTGGACCGCGACGGCGCCGTGGGACACCTGGCGCATCGCCAGGTCGATTCGCAGCTCGCCGATGGTGATGATCGGTTCGCTCAACTTCTGGCCGGCGCCGGCATCCAGCGCGGCGACTTTGGCGTCCTCCTGGCACCTGGCCGAGAGCACAACGCGCAGCTGCTCAATCACGTGTAACCCATTGATATCCCGCAGCTCCAGCTCGAGGATGATCAGGTCGGGCCGGAGCGTGGCGGCCTGGGCCAGCCCCGCGCGCCCGGCGACTGCCTCGGCCAGCCGATAGCCCTGGCTCGCCAACGCCACACGCAGGAAGCGCCGGGTCGCCAGCTCGTCCTCGATGATCAAGATGAGGGGATTCGTGCCGCTCATACGTGTTTTCATTATGTGCAATCCGTTTCGCGTCGAGCCATCTCCATACGCAAAACGCATCGCTCCTTGCTCGTCGGACGCATTTGGCATCGCTGGCCGCCGACGATCGTCTCGGTGCGATTGCGTGAGCAATCAGCGCGAGGCCAGCAGCACCAGGCTGCGTGCGTCCACCGAGTACGTGCGCTCGCTGAAGGCCGCCGCGCAGTCGAGGTCCACAATGTCTGCGGGTGATGGCAGCGCCGTGTCGATCACGCGGTGCCAGCTCCGGCCATCGAGCGCCGGCACGTCGAACCCGAGTTTGCGATCCTCCATGTTGATCATCACGTGCAGGTCGGCGGTGCTGGACGAGCCGGCCAGTGTGAACGCCAGCACGCCCGAGGCTGGATCATTCCAGCCAGGCTGGTTCAGACGGCAACCGTGCCAGGCGATCTCCCTCAGGCCCCGCTCGGTCGGCGCCCCGCTGAAGAAGCGCCCGCGCTGCAGCGCCGGGTGCATGCGGCGCAAGGCGATCATGCGCTGGAAGAAGCGCAGCAGCTCGCGCTCGCGCTCGCCGAAATCCCACGAGAGCCAGCTGATCGGGTTGTCCTGGCAGTAGACGTTGTTGTTCCCACCTTGCGTCTGGCCGACCTCATCGCCGCCGCGCAGCATCGGCACGCCCTGTGAGAGCAGTAGGATCGCGGCAAAGTTCTTGATTTGGCGCAAGCGCAGCGCCTCGATCGCCGGGTCGTCCGCCGGTCCCTCGACGCCACAGTTCCAGCTCAGGTTATTGTCGATGCCGTCGCGGTTGCCCTCGCCATTGGCCTGGTTGTGCTTGGTGTTGTAGGCGACCAGATCGTACAAGGTGAAGCCGTCGTGGCAGGTGATGAAGTTGATGCTGTTGGTCGGCAGGCGTCCCGACGGCTGATACAGGTCGGAGCTTCCGGCGATGCGACTCGCCACGCTGCCAATCAGGCCGCGGTCGCCGCGCACAAAGCGGCGGATGTCGTCGCGATAGCGCCCGTTCCACTCGGCCCAGCGATACCCGGGGAATGTGCCGACTTCGTACAGTCCGCCCGCGTCCCAGGCTTCGGCAATCACCTTGGTGGAGGCAAGCGCGGGGGTCATCGTGATGGCCCAGACGACCGGCGGGTACTGAACCAGCGCGCCGTCAGGGCCGCGGGTCAGGATCGTTCCCTCGTCGAAACGAAAACCGTCCACGTGCATCTCGCGCACCCAGAACTCCAGGCAATCGAGGATCAGCTTGGCCACGACCGGGTGGTTGCAGTTGAAGGTGTTGCCGGTGCCGGTGTAGTCCATGTAGTACTGGCGGTCCGAGGGCACCAGATCGTAGTAGGTGCGGTTGTCGAGACCGCGGAAGCTGATTGTCGGGCCGAGCTGATTGCCCTCGGAGGTGTGGTTGAAGACCATGTCGAGGATGACCTCGATGCCGGCCTGGTGGAGTGCCTTGACCATGTCGCGGAACTCGCGCAGGTGCGTGCCCTCGTCCGGGGCGACGCAGTAGAACGGGTGCGGCGCGAAGAAGCTGACAGTGTTGTAGCCCCAGAAGTCGGTCAGTGGCGAGCCGTCCAGCGGATTGCTGCGCGCCACGTCCTGCGGGTCAAACTGGCAGACCGGCAGCAGCTCGACGGCCGTCACGCCCAGCGCCTGCAAGTAGGGGATCTTCTCGATGATCGCTGCGAAGGTGCCGGGGTGGGTGCAGCCCGAAGAAGGCGCACGCGTGAAGCCGCCGACGTGCAGCTCATAGATGATCGTCTCGTGCAGCGGCCTCTTGAGCGGCTGATCGCCCTGCCAGTCGTAGTCGGCTGTATCGATCACCGTGCTGCGCATTGCCGCCGCCACGTTGTCAAGCGATCCGGTGGCACGCGTGCGATCCCAGTGGGTTGTGGTATTGCCAAACGCGTAGGGGTCGATCAGCACTTTGCTGGGATCGAAGCGGTGGCCGGCGCTGGTGTCGCGCGGGCCATCGACACGGTAGGCGTAGGCGCAGCCAGGCCGCAGCCCGCGCACGTAGACGTGCCAGATGCCGAACGTTCGATGGATGTCGGGATCGAGTGCGATGCCCAGGAACAGCTCAGGCGCGTCGTGGGTGTCGAACAGCAGCAGCTCGACAGACGTGGCGTGGGCAGAGAACAGGGCGAAGTTCACTCCGTCGGCGTCGGGCGTGGCCCCCAGCGGAAGCGGGCTGCCCGGCTCGATCTGGTAACCCGGTACGGCGACCTTTCCGTCGAATTGTTGGGCGCTCATGCATTGTGCTCCTTTCACGTTACTGGTTCTGTGTGCAATGGGTGGTCTGTTCTGTTCGCGCTGTCATATCGCCACCCAAAACACCGGCTAGCCCGCCTGACGCACCTCGCGCCAGAGCGAGACGGCCAGCAGGACGGTCACGGCCAGCGGCATCAGCCACCACGCGTCCACGCCCCGCCGCGCCAGCACCCCGGTCAGCACCAGGCCGCCCACCACCGCCGCAGCGATCGTCCAGTCGTCGCCGACAATGAAGTCGTACCAGAAACCCAGGAATCGCTTCACGTAGTTGGCGCCCGGCTCGTCCCCTCCGCCGCCTGGCGCACCAATGTGCCGCGCAGCGCCGCGACGAAGCCGAGCGAGATGATCGTTAGGTAGGCCAGTAGGCCGAGGATGGCCAGGTCGCCGCCTGGCCACTCGATGGCCAGGCCCTCGACGCTCCAGAACAGGCCGAACGCGCTGAGCAGCAGGCCCACGGCGAACTTGATCGTGTCTCGGGCACGTGGCTCAAGGGCTCGCGCAGCAGCGCGCCAGAGAGCACCACCACGGCCAGCGCCAGCAGCGCGCCGAGCGCGGCCAGCGGGATGTTGCCTTGCGCCGTGCCGAAGGTCAGCACGATGAAGGCGACCTCGAACCCTTCCAGAAACACCGACTTGAACGCCAGCGTGAAAGCGTACCAGTCCATGCCGCTGGCGGTCTTGGCGTGCGCGCCCTGCTCACCGGCGGGCTGGGCGCGGTAGATCGCGGCCTCGTCGCGCAGCGGTATGTAGCCGCCGGCACGCAGGATGGCCTTGCGCAGCCACTGCAGGCCGAAGACCAGCAGCAGCGCGCCCACCACCAGGCGCAGCGTATCGATCGGGACATAGGCCAGCGCCGGGCCGAGCGCGGCGATCAGCGCCGCGAGAACCACTAGGGCCGCGCCGGCGCCGATCAGGGTCGAGCGCCAGCCGCGGGTGACGCCGGTCGCCAGCACCACCGTCAGCGCCTCCACCGCCAACTAAATTACGCTGGCGATAGACGGTCACGGATCACCGCTCGCCGGCTATCGCCGATGCCCATCGTCCGTCGTCGTACTACTTCTTCGCGCTGTGCTGCACGGTGCCCGCTTGCGCTCGGTCACTAGACTTCAGCTTGGCGCGCGTCTGTTTCAGGGCGCCAGCGGCTTGGGCCTCAAGACGGCCGGCGGCCGCATCGGCCTTGCCCTCAGCCCCCAGCCGCACGGCGGCGGCTGCAGCCGCCTGCGCGAGGCGCGACGCGCCCAGGCCGGCCA